>Ga0310811_10007594_pt1 | contig 13908 bp, 15 predicted proteins | sample YCmetagenome_FD_207642 | JGI IMG/M metagenome (GOLD analysis project Ga0310811, IMG submission 207642) | Soil microbial communities from experimental microcosm in Duke University, North Carolina, United States - YC | ecosystem: Engineered > Artificial ecosystem > Soil microcosm > Unclassified ... | reverse complement strand
ACTGATAGCCCGGCGCGTCACCCAATTCACGCTTCAGGATGTGGCCCACCTGGGCGGCCTGTTCCAGTCCCAGCGGCGTGAGCGGGGTATCCTTGAAACCCGAGAACCGTTTTTCGACATTGGCCTGGGTCTGGCCATGGCGCGCAAAGTAGAGTGTCAGCCCTGCCGGAAGCTCAAGAGGCATCCGGCTTCTGCACCACGGCGATGTCGGGCGCGTCTTCGGCCTTCATGCCCACCACGTGATAGCCCGCATCCACATGCAGGTTCTCGCCGGTCACCGCGCTGCCCAAATCCGACAGCAGGAACAAAGCGGAGTTGCCCACCTCGGCTTGCGTCACGGTGCGGCGCAGGGGCGAATTGTATTCGTTCCATTTCAGGATGTAGCGGCTGTCCGCGATGCCGGCAAAGGCCAGCGTCTTGATCGGACCGGCGGAGATGGAATTCACGCGGATCTGCTTCTTGCCCAGGTCCTCGGCCATGTAGCGCACCGATGCTTCCAGCGCCGCCTTGGCCACGCCCATCACATTGTAGTGCGGCATGTTGCGCTCCGCTCCCAGATAGGTGAGCGTCACGAGAGAGCCGCCATTGGGCATCAGCTTTTCGGCGCGCTGCGCCACCGCCGTGAACGAGTAGCAGCTGATGTCCATGGTCATGCGGAAATTGTCCGACGTGGTGTCGACATAGCGCCCCTTGAGCTGGTCCTTGTCGGAGAAGGCGATGGCATGCACCACGAAATCCAGACTGCCCCACAGCTTGCCGAGCTCGGCAAAAGCGGCGTCGATGGACTCCGCCTTGGTGACATCGCAATCGATCAGGGCGGCGGGCTTGAGCGGTTCGACCAAGGGCACCACGCGCTTCTTGAACAGATCGCCCTGATAGGAAAAAGCCAGCTCTGCGCCGGCTTCGTGCAACGCCTGGGCGATGCCCCAGGCGATGGAATGCTGATTGGCCACACCCATGACGAGGCCGCGTTTGCCTTTCATGAGGCCGGAAACTGGCATGCTCTAATCCCTGCTTTTGTCGGCTGAACCCCAGTCATTTACCCCGAATAAGCGTGCCGCCAAAGGGAATTTCTGGAGCCAAAACTTAGAATAATGCCAAAGGCTTATCGCATCTTGGCCCGGGGGTCATAGTTGGCGGGCCACGCTTGCGCAAAGTTACGCAGGGACTCATCGGGCTGATCGGGAAGCCAGATGACCAATCTTACATAAAGATCGCCCGCCGCCTCACCGCCATGCGCGGCGACGCCCTTGCCCTTGAGCCTCAAGGTCGTACCGGTATTGGAATTGGGCGGCACGGTGAGGGCTACGGTCCCCGTCACGGTCGGTACCGGGACCTTGGCGCCCAGCACCGCTTCCTTCAACGTCACCGGCAGGTCCATGCGGATATCGTTGCCGTCGCGCGTCAGATAGGGGTGCGGCGCCACCGACACCGTCAGCAGTATGTCGCCATTGGGGCCGCCGCCGCGGCCGGCGCCGCCCCGGCCCTTGACCCGCACCACCTGGCCGTCTTTCACGCCGATCGGAATCTTGACGTCGATCTGCTCGCCATTCTGCAGCACCACCCGCCGTGTGCCGCCGGCTGCGGCCTCATCGAAACTCACTGTGACGGCGGCTGCGAAATCTTCGCCCCTGGCGGCACGCGGCCCACCGCTTTTGCTGCCGCCGCGCCGCGCTCCGCCCATCAGGTCGGCGAAAAAATCCTCAAAGCCGGCGCCGCTGCCGCTCGGCGCATCATCGAAGCTGAAATGAAATTCCCGCGCACCGGGTCCGCCCTGGCCGCCGAAACCGCCAAAGCCCGAACCAAAGGGATGGCCTTGCTGGAAGCCGCCGGCGCGCGGATCAAAGCCGCGCGGATTGCCGTCGGCGCCGATGGCGCCGGCATCGAACTGGGCCCGCTTTTCCTTGTCGCCCAGAATGTCATAGGCGCCGGAAATTTCCTGGAAGCGCTTCTGTGCCGCTGCATCCCCGGCATGCTTGTCGGGGTGGTGTTTCTTGGCCAGCGTCCGGAACGCTTTCTTGATATCGGCCTCACTCGCCGTCTTGGAAACGCCGAGGATTTCGTAAGGGTCTTTCATGCCGTCTTTCAGGATGCTCGTGGAGCGGATTCGCCCCTAGGTGGTTCCTTTGTACCATAAATTCAAGGATTTCCTGGAACCGAGGAACCTTGGGACCATCCCTGGCGTTCCTTCAATCAACCAACCGGGCGGGGCGGGTCTCTGATATGAACCAGAATCTGGTCAAAGAAAGGCCGTATCCCGCGGACCAGGACATAAGTTACCGCCTCCTGGTCGAGGCGGTCACCGACTATGCCATTTACATGCTGGATCCCGCCGGCCATGTGATCAGCTGGAATGCCGGCGCCCAGCGCTTCAAGGGCTATGCCCCGCACGAGATCATCGGGCAGCATTTCTCGCGCTTTTATACTGAGGAAGACCGCGCCCAGGGCCTTCCCGCCAAGGTGCTGGAGATCGCCGCCCGGGAAGGCAAATTCGAAAGCGAAGGCTGGCGGGTGCGCAAGGATGGCAGCCGTTTCTGGGCCCATGTGGTGATCGATCCGATCCGCGATCCGGCCGGCCGGCTCAGCGGCTTCGCCAAAATCACCCGCGACCTGACCGAGCGCAAAGCCGCCCAGGAATCCCTGGAGCGTACCCGTGAGGCGCTGTTCCAGTCACAGAAGATGGAAGCGATCGGCCAGCTCACAGGCGGGCTGGCGCATGACTTCAACAATCTGCTGATGGCGGTGTTGGGAAGCCTGGAATTATTGCGCAAGCGCCTGCCGGCGGAATCGCAGCAACTGCGTCTTCTGGATAATGCCATCATGGGGGCCCGGCGCGGCGCCACCCTGACCCAGCGCATGCTGGCCTTTGCCCGGCGCCAGAAGATGGATTCCTGTTCGGTCGACCTGCTGGCGCTGGTCCATGGCATGAAGGACCTTCTGACCAGCACGCTGGGCGCCGATGCGGAAATCCTCATTCGCTTTCCGTCTGCGTTGAGCAAGGTGACGGCGGATGAAAACCAGTTGGAATTGGCGCTGCTGAATCTGTGCGTCAATGCCCGCGATGCGATGAAAGATGGCGGCCAGATCGTGATCTCGGCCCGCGAGGAAAGGGCCAGCGAGGATGTGGCGGGGCTTTCCGCCGGCAGGTATGTCTCTCTCTCCGTGACCGATAGCGGTGAAGGCATGGCTCCCGATGTTCTGGCGCGCGCCACCGAACCGTTCTTCACCACCAAAGGCGTGGGCAAAGGCACCGGTCTGGGACTCTCCATGGTGCATGGGATGGCCCGGCAAATGGGCGGATGCCTGGCCCTCAAAAGCACGCCGGGCGAAGGCACCACCGCCGAGATATGGCTGCCCGTTGCCGCGGCCCAGGAAGCGCAGGCCGTGGAATCGCATGCGCCTGCCGCGGTGCCCGAGACGCGGTCGTTGCGCGTTTTGGCGGTCGATGACGACCGGCTGGTGCTGTTCAACACCGCCGCCATGCTGGAAGACCTTGGGCATGCCGTGGTGGAAGCCGGGTCCGGCGAGGAGGCTCTGAACGCGCTTCGCAAACAGAATTTCGATCTGGTCATCACCGATCAGGTGATGCCCAAGATGACCGGTGTTGAGTTGATGCAGGCCGTGGAACGGGAATGGCCGCAAATGCCGGTGATCCTGGCCACCGGTTACGCCGAGCTTCCGCAAAGCGCCCGGCTCAAGACTCCCATGCTGAACAAGCCTTTCACCGAGGCCGATCTGGCCGATTTGCTTAAGGCCGTGATGCCCTGAGCGGCGGCACCGGTGCGCTGGGCGCGGCGGTCTGTGCCGGCGGGGCCTGATTGTTTGCTGTCGTGTTTACGCTTGATGCCGGCGCGCTCACCGTTTGCTGGGATGCGACGGCCGGCGGTCCCAAAAAGGTAGCACGCGCGGCCGCATCCGGCATGCCGCGCTTGGCTGCCGCTGCATACAATTGACGGGCGACTTCCAGATTCTGCGGCACCAGCGGTGGCGCGCCGGTTTCATAAAACTGGCCAAGCTGATATTGCGCGACCGGATGGTTGGCCGCAGCCGCGGCTTCGAGCAGCGGCAAGGCGCGTGCAAGGTCGGGCGGTCCAAGCTCGCCCTTGAGATACATGTCGGCAAGATCGGCCTGGGCGGTGGGAAGGCCGGCCTCCGATGCGCGCAGATAAAGTTCTTCGGCCTTTTTCGGGTCTTTTTCCGTTCCCTGGCCTTTGCGCAGCATCATGGCCAGATTGCGCATGGCGGCGATATCCTCGTAGCGCAGGTCCCACCAGATCTTGAATGCCTTTTCATAGTCGGCCGCGTCATAGGCGGCGACGCCGGAAGCGAATGCGGCGGCGATTTCCGTGGAGGTCCGGGCGTGAGCCGGCATCGCCATTGCGAGGCAGGTGCAAAGCACCAAGGCAGGCATCGCGGTAAGAAGCCGAAAAATCTTGTGCAATTGGGGCATGACTGTCCAAGGCTACCCTGTCCGAAATGAAACTGCTAGGACGGCGCCCATGACGATGGAGACAGGTGGACCCCTGGACGATGGCGGAATTGCCGCGGGCGCCGATCCCTTTGCGCTGTTTTCAAGCTGGCTGAAGGAAGCCGAGAGCAGCGAGCCCAGCGACCCCAATGCCATGGCGCTGGCGACGGCGGGACCGGACGGAATGCCCAATGTCCGCATGGTGCTGCTCAAGGGCGTCGATGCCCACGGCTTTGTCTTCTATTCCAACGCTGACAGCGTCAAGGGCGCGGAGCTTGCCGCCAATCCTCAGGCCGCGATCAATTTCCACTGGAAGACCTTGCGCAGGGCGGTGAGAGCGCAAGGCGCCATCACCCAGGTATCGGATGCGGAAGCCGACGCCTATTTCGCCACCCGCCCCAAGGACAGCCAGATCGGCGCCTGGGCCTCGCCCCAGTCGCGTGTCATGGAGGGGCGCTTTGTGTTCGAGAAAAGGCTGGCGGAATACGGCGTCAAATACGGGCTGATAAAGGTGCCGCGTCCGCCTTACTGGACCGGCTGGCGCATCGCGCCCTTGCGTATCGAATTCTGGCGCGACCGTCCTTTCCGCCTGCATGACCGGCTGGTCTATGTACGCGACGATGCTTCGAACGCCTGGCGCACCGAGCGGTTGTTTCCGTGACGCATGTCATGACAGCAGAAGGCCAGGACCGGATGCAGCTCGCGGGCCGCCTGATGCGGCGCGCCGCCTTGGCGTCAGTGTCGGTGTCGCTGTTTCTGGTGACGATCAAGACCTTTGCCTATTTCGCCTCCCATTCGGTGGCGATGCTGGCCTCGCTGGGCGATTCCGCGCTGGACCTGTTCACTTCAGGCCTCAACATGATTGCCATCCGTTCGGCCCTGACCCCGGCCGATGCCGAACACCGCTTCGGCCATGGCAAGGCCGAACCGCTGGCAGGGCTGGCGCAGGGCGCCTTCATTACCGCTTCCGCGCTGTTCCTGGTGCTCCAGGCGGTCAACCGGATCATCACGCCCGAGCCCATCGATCACAGCGTCGAAGCGCTGATAGTGATGTGCATCGCCATGGCCTGCACCATCGGCCTGGTCATCTATCAGCGCAAGGTGATCGCCACCACCGGTTCACTGGCGGTGGAATCGGACTATTCCCATTATATTTCCGATCTCACCACCAATCTGGGCGTGGTGCTGGCCTTGGTCCTGTCTTCGGTCCTGGGCTGGACCCTGGCCGATCCCCTGATCGCCATCGCGGTGGCCGGTGTCATGCTCTACACCGCCCTGGGCGTGGGCAAGACCAGCTTCAACCAGTTGATGGACCGTGAGTTGCCGGACGAAGAGCGCCAGCGCATCTGCCGCATTGCGCTCAGTCACACCGCGGTGAGGAATGTGCATGATCTCAAGACCCGCATGGCGGGCCTGTCCACCTTCATCCAATTGCATCTGGCGCTGGACCCGCAGATGCGCCTGGCCGATGCCCATGCCGTCAGCGATGCGGTGGAAAAGGCACTGCTGGAAGCCTATCCCGGCGCCGAAGTCATTATTCACCAGGATCCGGCGGGACTCGAGCCGCCGCCCGTGCTTCCCAATTGAGCCTGTAACAAAACCGTCATCTTCACCCTGTAGCAGCGGAGCATGCTGGAGCGCTGCGCCGGGCTGATGTTCGGTTTTCTGTTCCATGGCGGCCGCGCCAGCGCGGTCAGCGATGAGACCCTGGCGGCCCATATCGGCGACCGCCATGACTGGATCTGGCTGCACCTGGCGCTGGCCGATCACCGCGCCCGCCGCTTCCTGGAGCAGTTCACCGAAATGCCGCCGGAAGCGCGCGAACTCATGCTGTCGCCGGAAGACCGCATCCAGCTTCATCTGACCCCGCGCGGCGCTTTCGGCCTGTTGCCCGATATCGAGCGCGACTTTGCCGATCATTCGCTGGGGGCCGGCCGGCTGGTCTTCTGGTTCGATGCCGGGCACCTGATCACGGCGCGCCGCCATCCGGTGCGCGCGGTGGAGCAGTTGCGCGATGCCATCGCCCATGGCGAGGAACTGAGCGGCCCGGCCGAGACCCTGGCGCGGCTGCAGGAGCTTTTCGCCGCGATCGTGGAACAGAGGCTGGATGTGCTGGGCGGCGAGCTGGGCAAGATCGAGGACGAGGTGCTGGCCGACCGGGATCATATCGGCCGCGAAGTGCTGGGGCCTTTGCGCCGCGAGCTGTCGCGCTATGCGCGGGAATTCTCCGCCCTGCGCAGCGCCATCTATCGCGCCACCAGCATTCGCGGGGCCGCCTTGTCCAGTCCGCTGGCCGAGCACCTGCCCGTTCTGCAGCAGCAGGCGGAGGATGTGGAACGCGACGCCGCCACGCTGCAGGACCGGGCGCGGCTGTTGTACGAAGAGATCGGCAGCCGGGTGGCTGACCGCAGCAACCGTAGCCTGTCGGCCTTGACGGTGATTTCGACCTTGCTGCTGCCGCCGACCTTTGTGGTGGGGGCCTTCGGGATGAATGTGGGTGGTATTCCCTGGGGCCAGAACGGTCACGGCTTTTGGGCCGGCATGGCGGTCTGTATTGCACTGATGCTGCTGGTTTATGCCGTGCTGCGCAAGTTTCGCATCTTGCCGTGAGGGAGAAATTCCTCGCGCCGCGCTAACATATGTCGGGTGACATTCCGCTCTGCGGACCTATGATCGTGAACGCGAAAGGGGCTCATGCGTTTGAAAGTCAGCCGCGCGCTTCTTGGCCTGTATTTCTTTGCGGGCGTGGCTGTGGTTTGTGTTGCGGGCTGGCTTCTGCTTTTACAGCCCAAGGACACGGGACCTGAGATATTTCCCTCGCTTGAAACCAGCGCCGTGATGGAGGCGCCCAGCGGCCATGCCTATCAATACATCGCCGCGGCCAACCTGAGCTGGGACCAGGCGCGCGCCGAAGCGGCCAAGCGGACGTTCAAGGGCAGACCGGGCTATCTCGCCACCATGGACAGCAAGGACGAATTCGATTTCGTGATGCAGAGGGTCTTTCCCCGCGAGGATACCGACGTCACCTATCTGGGCGGACGCCAGACGGCGCCGGGCGAATGGCGCTGGGTCACGGGGCCGGACGCGGCGGCTGATGGCGGCAAAGGCACCTTGTTCTGGACCGGCTATGAAAGCGGTCATGCGCCGGAGGGCCGCTTTTCTCTCTGGATGTTCAGCGCCTGGCAGCACGGCGGCAAATGGGATGTCGGCAGGGTGTGCTGCGTGACCCTGTTTTCTTATCGGCGGCGGATGTTCAGCACGTCGCTCGGCACTGGTGATACCGATGAAGGTGTCGCAGGGTATCTCGTGGAATTTGACTAGGCGCGGTCCTTTTGCGTCGTGAGTTCGTCGCGCCTTCGCTCATGTACGTTTGCTGTACACTTCGCTCGGCGCTCCTGCTCACGCCGCAAAAATCCTCGCGCCAATCGAAAAGTGTGGGGTAAGCGCCTACCAGCGCAGCAGCCGCGGACCCAATAGCGCGCCCAGTAACGTGACCGCCGCAATTCCCAGCGTGTACCAGATGGCGATGAAGGGCGCGGCGCTTTCGGTGCAGTGGAAGCAATAGACAAAGGCGCCTGCAGCGCCCGCGAACAATCCGGCGCCCGCGCCCGCCAAGGTCAATCGGGTCGGCGCCAGCCGCTTTAGCGCCCAGAAGGTCGCCGCCAGGGTGGGTAGCGCGGTCATGGTCACCAGGAAGGCGCAGACCCGGCTGGAGCGGCCCATCACCAGCGCGGGCATGTCGGTCTGGTTCGCGCTATTCATCTGCAGGGCGGCGAGCAGCACAATGGCCAGCAGCGGCAAAGCGAGCAGCAGTAGCGGCCGTGTCATCTCCGCGCCCGGGCGGCCTGCGCGTTCCACCAGCCAGAAACCGAAGACGGCGATAACGAAAGTATAAACCAGCTTGGTCCACATGCCGAAGCTGACCATGGCGGTACCGAGGTCGTGACGCAGTCCGATCATGCTCAGCATCACCACGATCGAACCCACAATGCCCAACAGGATGGCGCCCAGCAGCAGGCGCGTCACCGCGCCCTGTTTCACCGGCTCCAGCCGGCCGGACAGTTGGGCGATCAACTCATCGGTCTGCATCGCCGCCCCCGTCTTTCAATTCCTCACCCTTCAATCCTTCATTGAGGGATTTTATCGCACGATGCACGCTCACCTTGACCGCGGATTCCGACATGCCGGTTCGCTTGGCGGCATCCGCCACCGAAACGCCGTCCAGCTTGATGTCTTTCACCAACTCGCGCTTGGCGGGCGGCAGCTTGTCCAACAGCTTGGTCACATCGCGCCTGGCGATGGCTTCGCCCGTCTCGTCATGGCCGAACAGCTCGCCCGCATCTTCCAGCGGTATGGTGGCGCGGCGCTTGATGCGGCGGAATTCGTCGATCAGCTTGTAGCGTGCGATGCCATAGACCCAGGCCGTGAAGGGCAGCTTGGGATCATAGGTCGCGCGCCGCGCATGTATGGCGATCAGGGTTTCCTGCACTGCGTCCTCGGCCGCGGCCGCATCCAGGCGGCGCGCGAAATAGCTTCTCAGGTGCCGGGTCAGGCCTGAAAGCAACATCCGGTAGGCGCCCGCATCGCCCATCAGGGCGGCCAGCATCCAGTCCCGGTATTGCGCCTCCTGGGCGATCAAACACGGCTCCGTCAGTGAAATTTCGCGCGCGGCGGCGAAAAGTTACACCCAGGACAGATTGCCGGACAGTTCCCCGGCATTCAGCCTTTTTGAGCTTCTTCCAGGATGTCGGCAATCATGTCCTTGCCTTCGGGACTGTGGATCCAGTTTTCCGCGGCCGACATGGTGGGGAATTGCAGCGGCACTTTCTGGGGCTTGTTGCGGGCCGGCACCGGCACGAGAACCTCGAAGGTTCCGGCAAAGCGCACGTCCTTGGTCTCGGCGGCATAGGGCCCCGGAACCTGATTCTTCCGCTTTTCCTTCATGCTGCCCATGGCCGTCGCTCCGTACTCTTTGCCGGGGCTTCTACCAGCTTTACAGGCTAATGGTCAGCACGTTTTTTCCGGCCAATTCCAAGCTTTTCCCGCCACAGCCGGGCGGCGATTTCCTCGACCTGACCCTCCGCCAGCTGGCCGAGCTGGAAGGGGCCGTAGGCGGTGCGGATCAGCCGGGCGACCTTGAGCCCCAGCCGCTCCATCACCCGTTTGACCTCCCGGTTCTTGCCTTCCTTCAGGCTGACCGTGGCCCAGCTGTACATGCCCTTGCTGCGCTCCAGGTCGGCGACGATGGGGCCGTATTTGACCCCGTCGATGGTGATGCCGGTGGCCAGCTTGTCCAGGTCCGCCTGGGTCACCTTGCCGAACAGCCGGGCGCGGTAGACGCGGGTCCAGCCTGCGGCAGGGATTTCCAGCCGCCGGGCGATATCCCCGTCATTGGTGAGCAGCAGCAGCCCTTCGGAATTGAAATCCAGCCGCCCCACCGAAACCACACGGCCCAGATGCTTGGGCAGGTTGGCGAAAACCGTGGGCCGGCCCTTTTCGTCCTTGTGGGTGGTGACCAGTCCGGACGGCTTGTGATAGCGCCACAGCCGCGCGCCTTCCGGCTCGGCCAGCGGTTTTTCGTCCACCTGGATCACATTGTTGGGTGTGACGTTAAGGGCAGGGGAGGTGACGACAACGCCGTCCATCTTCACCCGGCCTTCCAGGATCAGTTTTTCGGCATCGCGGCGGGAACAGACGCCGGCCCGGGCGATGACTTTTGCAATCCGGTCGCCTTCCGGGCTCGCATGGGGTGCAATCCGGTCGCTTTCCGGCCTCTGTCCGTCTGGTTTTTTGGCCGCCGGCAATGCTAACTCCTGAACCCAGGGAAATAACGATGAATGACGCAGAAGCCATAGCACTGGCGCTGGAAGAAGCGAAATCGGCCGCCGCCCGCGGCGAGGTGCCGGTGGGCGCAGTGCTGCTTTCGGCGGACGGATCGCTGCTGGCCAAAGACGGCAACCGCATCCTGGAACTCAAGGACCCCACCGCCCATGCCGAGATGCTGGTGATGCGGGCGGGTGCGCGCGCGCTAAGCAATGAACGGCTGATCGGCGCGACGCTGTATGTCAGCCTGGAGCCTTGCGCCATGTGCGCCGGCGCCATGGCGATGGCGCGCATCGGACGGCTGGTGTTTGCGGCCTGCGATCCCAAGGGCGGCGCGGTGCTGCATGGCCCGCGCTTCTTCGAGCAGCCCACTTGTCATCATCGGCCGGCCGTCACGCAGACCGAACCGCATGCGATGGAAGCGGGAGATATCCTGAAAGACTTTTTCCGCGCGAGGCGTGGGTAAGGTCGCAGGTTGCAAATCTAACTTGTCATGGCCCGCAAATGCGGGCCATCCAGATGACGAGCAACTGCTGAATCAAGTCGCGCTCAGATTTTTCTGTTCAACTGTGTCTGTTTCACCTGGATGGCCCACACTGTCGCCGCGCGGCCCAGCGGCAGCGTAGTGGCCGCGCGAGCGACGGGCCATGACATTTGGAGAATGTTTTTAGACCAGCGCGAACTAAAACCATCCCGGCGAAAAACCCGGAAAGCCCAGCAGCAGCACTTCGCGCGCCGCGATCAGTCCGATGCCCGCGCCGATCAGCACGTCACTGAGGAAATGCGCCGTCAGCAGCGCGCGCGTCACCGCCAGCAGCGCCGCGACGGCGAACCAGACCGGCCACCACATCGGCCACACACAGGTGAAGATCACCGCCACGCAGCAGATGGTCAGGGCATGGCCGCTGGGGAAGCTGTTGTAATCCAGATTGAAGGCCAGCGGCGTGAAGCCATAGAGACCCATCTCCATGTCGTCGCGCGGGCGCCGGCGTCCCAGCACCAGTTTGATCACATGCAGGATGGCGCTGCCCATGGTGAGGCTGGCGATGAAGGCCAGGCTGTAGCTGATCAGCTGGGTGGATTCCTCGGCCAGCACGCCAAAGCGGCGCATGCCGGCCGCCACGATCAGCGCCAGTATGGCGGCGGCCAGCCAATGGCCCGCCTTGGCGTAATGGGTGATGCTGTCCAGCGCCTTGTGCGCGCGGGCGCTGACATGGTCGTAGATGAAGTGAGCCAACTGGCGGTCGATGGTAAGCGCCAGAAGCCCGATCAGGATGGAAACAAAGCCCGCCCACAAAAGCATGGCTGTTGGGTGCCTTGCCGGGAGGGCGCTGTCAACGATTCAGTACGCGCCAGCCCCCGCGCGCGGATGCGCGCCCCCGGCGGCGCTAAAGCGCTTTTTCAGCGCTTTAGGGCACGCCACCCTATGTCTGAACGATAAAACGCGCCATTCCATTGGATTTTTTTCACGGCGGCATAGGCGCGGGCCCGGGCCTGCGCCACGTCCTTGCCCAGGGCGGTGACATTTAACACCCGCCCGCCCACCGCCACGATGTCGCCGCCGCGCTGCTCTGTCCCGGCATGAAACAGGGTGATGCCGGGCAGCTTCGCGGCTTCTTCCAGGCCGGTGATCACATGGCCCTTCTCATAGCTTCCCGGATAACCCTTGGACGCCATCACCACGGTCAGCGCCGCATCGTCATGCCATTCCAGCGGTGTCAGCTTGCCGTCGCGCGCCGCGAGCAGCGCTGTGAGCAGATCGCTTTTCAAGCGCGGCATCAGCACCTGGCATTCCGGATCGCCGAAGCGGCAATTATATTCCACCAGCTTGGGACCCTGTTTGGTGATCATCAGCCCCAGATACAGCACGCCCATATAGGGCATGCCGCGCGCGGCAAAGGCGGCCACGGTCGGCTTGATGAATTTTTCCATCGCCACCTGTTCCAGCGCGGGCGGCAAAACCGGCGCAGGCGAATAGGCGCCCATGCCGCCGGTATTAGGTCCGGTATCGCCGTCGCCCACGCGCTTGTGATCCTGTGCGCCCACCAGCGGAACCACATTGGTCCCATCGCTCAAGGCAAAGAAGCTGGCCTCTTCGCCTTCCATGAATTCCTCGACCACGATGGCATGGCCGCTTTCGCCAAAGCCGCCTTCGAACATGAAGTCGATCGCCTTGTCGCTTTCGCTTTTATCGGCGGCGATGATCACGCCCTTGCCCGCGGCCAGGCCGTCGGCCTTGATCACCACGGGATAGCCCAGACCATCCGCATAGCTTTTCGCCGGCTCCGGCGCGGTGAAGCGCTGATAGGCGGCGGTGGGGATTCCCATCTCCACGCAAAGGTCTTTGACAAAGCCCTTGGAGCCTTCCAGCACCGCGGCCGCCTTGGACGGACCCAGGGCGCGGATGCCGGCATTTTCCAGTACGTCCCACAGGCCGGCCACAAGTTGGGCGTCGGCGGCGATCACCGCAAAGTCGATTCGGGTTTCCACCGCAAATTTCGCCAAAGCGGGAAAATCGGTGGCGGCAATCGGCACCCGCTCCGCCAGTTGGGCGATGCCCGCATTGCCGGGGGCGCAGTACAGCTTCGTCAGCAGCGGGCTTTTCGACAATGCCCAGGCCAGCGCATGTTCGCGGCCGCCCGACCCCACCAACAAAACCTTCACCGCAAACCTCGCACTTTTTCGCCGCCACCCTGTATCATAGGTCCATGAGCGACGCAGCAACTTCAGGTTCTTTGGCAAATTTGCCGGAATTTTCGGTCACAGAATTGTCCGCCGCCCTCAAGCGCACGGTGGAAGACCAGTTCGCGCTGGTGCGGGTGCGGGGTGAGATTTCCGGCCTGAAATTCCATTCCTCCGGCCATGTCTATTTCGACCTGAAGGACGACAAGGCGGTGCTGAATGCGGTGATCTGGCGCGGCAATGTACCCAGGCTGCGCATCCGCCCCGAAGCGGGCATGGAAGTGATCCTGACCGGCAAGCTTTCCACCTATGCCGGCACCTCGCGCTATCAGATCATCGTCGAGCAGGTGGAGCTGGCCGGCCTGGGCGCGCTGATGGCCATGCTGGAAGAGCGGCGCAAGAAGCTCGCCGCCGAGGGCCTGTTCGATTCCGCCCGCAAGAAAAAACTGCCTTTCCTGCCCGAAGTGATCGGCGTGGTGACCTCGCCCACCGGCGCGGTGATCCGCGATATCATGCACCGGCTGGAAGCGCGTTTTCCCCGCCGGGTGCTGCTGTGGCCGGTGGCGGTGCAGGGCGAAAAGGCGGCGGCAGAGATCACGGCGGCGATCCATGGCTTCAATGCCTTCAAACCGCCGCTGCCCAAACCCGACCTGATCATCGTGGCGCGCGGCGGCGGCTCGGTGGAAGACCTGATGGCCTTCAATGATGAAGCGGTGGTGCGCGCCGCCGCGGCCAGCCTGATCCCGCTGATCTCGGCGGTGGGGCATGAGACCGACACCACTTTGATCGATTTCGCCGCCGATGTGCGCGCGCCCACGCCTACCGCCGCCGCCGAACTGGCCGTGCCGGTGCGGGCGGAGCTTTTGGCCCAGACGCTGGATATGGAGCGGCGCGCGCTGCGCTGCTTCAGCAAGGGCATGGAGGATCGCCGCCGC
>Ga0310811_10007593_pt1 | contig 13913 bp, 12 predicted proteins | sample YCmetagenome_FD_207642 | JGI IMG/M metagenome (GOLD analysis project Ga0310811, IMG submission 207642) | Soil microbial communities from experimental microcosm in Duke University, North Carolina, United States - YC | ecosystem: Engineered > Artificial ecosystem > Soil microcosm > Unclassified ... | reverse complement strand
GAGCACTTCATCATCGGCCTCGACGCCGGCGACCATGAGCGCCGTGTGCAGCGCCGACGTGCCGCTCGATGTCGCCACGCCGTAGCGCGCGCCGGACGCGTTAGCGAGCGCGCGTTCGAATCGATCGACGTACTCGCCGACCGACGATACCCAGTTGGTGTCGAGGCACTCTTTGACGTACGCCCACTCGTTACCGCGGATCTCCGGTACGCAGAGCGGAATCGGAGACACCACGGCCGGCGTGCGCTCCGACGAGGGAGCGTCCTGTGTCACGGTGGGCATCAGTTGCGGTAGCTCGGGTGCGATGCGTCGCCGACAACGCCGTCGCGGACGAGCCGGGCGACTTCGCGGATGCCGTCGTCCAAGGTGCGCGAGACCTCGAAGCCCAACGTCTTGTTGATGCGCGCGAACGAGACGCGGTAGTCGCGCGGGTCTTCCGTGCGCTTGACGAATTCGACCACCGCGTTAGGCGCGATCGGCCGGATGCGATCGACGATCTGCTGCTTCTGGTAGTTCTCGGTGGTGGCGCCGACGTTGAAGACCTGGCCGCGCACCTGCTGCTCGGGCGCCTGCAGCACGGCGGCGATCGCACGCGCCGCATCGCGGACGTGCACGTACGGCCGCCAGAACTGCTCACCGAACACGACCAACTTTTCGCGGAGCACCATCTCCATGGTGAATTCGTTCACGGTGAGGTCGAAGCGCATGCGGGGCGACACACCGAATACCGTGGCGAAGCGAAGCGGCGTCATCGCCGTCACGTCGATGCCGTCGGCGAGCATGGCGCGCTCGACGGCGACTTTGGTCTCCGCGTAGAGCGAGACCGGACGCAGGTCCGATGATTCGTCGACGTACCCATCGGACTCGGCCATCTTGCCATAGTTGCTGCACGTGGATGCGAAGAGGAAGCGGCCGACACCGGCGCGGCGCGCCGCGTCGAGGAGCGCGAGCGACGCGACCTGATTGACGTCGCGCGCGGTGTCGGGCTGCCGCGCGCAGGCGGGGTCGCCGACGATGGCGGCCAGGTGGACGACGGCTTCCATGCCCGCCACCGCCTGCCTAACGATCGGATCGTCGCGCACGTCGCCGCGCACGAACTCGAAGCACGGGTGTGTCCACACCGGGAGCAGCGCCTGCCCACCGTGCAGCAGGCTATCCAGCACGCGAACCGAGTGTCCGGCCGCAAGCAGTTCGGGAACCAACGTCGATCCGACGTAACCTGCACCACCAGTCACAAGAACCTTCATCACGCCCTCACCTGAAGCACGTCCTGCTGGGCACGCTCGTAGTCTGCCGGCTTTCCGATGTCCAACCAGTATTCCACCACCGGGAAGGCGACCACCTTCCGCCCCTCGGCCAGCAATCGTTGAATGAGATCCGTCATGTCGAAGCGTTCCCCTTCGGGGATGTACGCGACGGCAGCGGGGTCGAGCAGATACATCCCGGCATTCACCAGGAACTGCTGCACGGGCTTTTCGCGCAGCGCGGAGACGGCGACGCCGGAGCAGTCGATCACGCCGTATGGCACCTCGACGTCGTACTTGCGCACGCCGACGGTCGCGATCGCGCCGTTTTCCCGATGGTAGGCGAGCATGTCCTGGTAGTTCACGCCGGTCAGGATGTCGCCGTTGACGACGAGGAGCGGTCCGGTGGGCGGCTCCATGAGGCGCAGGGCACCCGCGGTGCCTAACGGGCGGTCCTCGGTGACGTAGCGCATCTCGACGCCGAACTCGCGGCCGTCGCCGAAATGGGTGCTGATCTTGTCGCTCAGGTAGTGCGTGGCGACGTTCACGCGCCGGATGCCGGCGCGGCGGAGTCGCTCGATCGTGCGCTCCATGAGCGGACGGTCGCCCACCGGCAGGAGCGGCTTGGGCGTGTCCGTCGTGAGCGGCATGAGGCGCTTGCCGAAGCCGCCGGCCATGATGACTGCGGTAAAGGTGTCGTCGGGGGCGACGAGATCGCGCCGCAGCACGAGACCAACCACGATGCCGTCGTCCGTTAGGACCGGGAGATGATCCACCGTGTCGTCGCGCGAGCCGCCCATGAGGTCGAGCAGCTCGGACGAGGTCATGCCGCGGTTGGCGACACGCGGATGGCGCGAGGCAATGCTCTCGCACGACACCGTGAGCGACGCACCCGACAGGATATGCCGGCGGACATCGCCGTCGGTGATGATGCCGATGAGGCGTCGATCCCCATTCGCCAGCAGCAACACGCCCATGCCGTTCGCATCGAGGCGTTTGAGCGCATCCGTCAGCGGCGTACCCGGCGCGACGATGGCGTCCATCAGTCGCAGCTCCATCCGATCGTCGGGAATCACGTAGATGTTCCCCGGTGAAGGAATGACGGGAGACGCCGCTAGGGCCTGGAGCATGATTAAGAATCTCTCATCTTCTGAAGAAGACGATGCCCCATCCGGGATGAAATCGGAAGGGGTCATTGGCGTTGGTGGCGGACGGGATTAGCAGTAAGCGCGCCGACCCGGGCGTGCCCAGGATGCGGTTGGGTAACGTCGCGCAAGTTGTTTTGCTGCATGTTGATGAACCGGCAGTTCCGATGGATGTTGCGTGTGGCGAGCGCCTGCGAGACTGGGGGGAATCGCCTTAGGGCAACAGTCTACCGTGGCGGACGCGCAACGGGCGGGGTATGCGTGCACATGCGCCAGTTCCAGCCAAGGCGCGAGCCGATTGGCCATTTCGGCTGCTCGGGACCCGAGGGACCCTCCACCGATTGAACAAGGATGGTCGAGTCGCCGGTCTTCACGAGCGCGCCCGAGTGGTGGCGGCCAACCACCTGGCCCGGCGTCGCCGTGTAGTTAGGCCAAGCAGGGTCGTAAAACGCGCGCCACACGACAATGGGATCGTCGCCGAGTGTCGTTCGCGCACCGGGGCCCGGGGCGGAGATGGCGCGGATGAAATTGTGGATCGTGCGACTCGAGGCGCTCCAATCGATCCATTCATCGCCTTCACCGCGACCGCCGAAGTACGTGCCGGGGTGGTCGGCTTGGCGGCGACGTTGAGCCGTTCCGGCGGCGATGTCACGCACGGTCTCGACGACGAGCGACGGCAAGCGGTCGACGACGCGACGCAGCACGTCGCCGTAGCCATCGGTCCATCCGATGGGCAGCGTGAGCTGGTTGATGATGTCGCCGGTGTCGATGCCGTCATCCACGTAGTGCGCGGTGAGGCCGATTTCGGTTTCGCCGTTGATGATCGCCCAGTTGATGATGTTGCGTCCGCGATAGAACGGCAGCTTGCCGGCGTGGAAGTTGACCACGCCGCGCGCGTGCGCCTCACGCACGGGTGGGCGGAGAATCTGGTTGTACGCGACGGAGATGCCTAACTCCGGCCGGAGCGCGGCGATCTGGGCCACGGCCTCCGGCGCGTTGATCTTCGCCGGACACAGGACCGGAGCGTGCAGGCGAGCCGCGGCGTCGCCTAACGTCGAGTCACTGGGCGACGCGCGCAGGACGACCGCGACGATGCGGTGTCCGGCGTCGGCGAGGCGGGTGAGCGTATCGGCAGCCCACTGGCCGTCGCCGTAGATGGCGATGCGGAGGCCGCCCGCGTCCGTCATGCGAGGTCCGACCAGTCGAGCTCGTCCTCGGCGCGCACATCGCGGGTGATGGCGCGTCCGATGACGTAGCGCAGCTCGTCGGGTTGGATGCCGGTGCCGGGGCGCTTGAAGTCGACGTCGGCGGCGGCGAGGCGGTCGCCCTTGCGCATGTCGCGGCGCGCGACCATGCGGCGGCGGAACACCTTCCGCTTCGCGACCTCGTCGGCGTTCACCCGGCGCTCGGCGCTGCCTAACGCGGCGAACGCCTCGCGGCCGCCGTCGACGATCGCCCGGAGCTCGGGCGGGTCGGCGGAGATGGCGTGGTCCCAGCCCGGCAACGTCTTGTCGGTGGTGAAGTGCTTCTCGATCATGCACGCGCCTAACGCAACAGCGGCGATCGGGACGGCGGAGCCGAGCGTGTGGTCGCTGTAGCCCACCGGTACGTCGAAGGCCGCGCGCCAGGTGTCCATGGTGCGCAGATTCACCTGCGCGGGCGGCGACGGATAGATCGAGAGACAGTGCAGGACGGCGACGGGGCCCGAGCCCGCGCCGCGCAACGTCGTGATGGCGCGCTCCACTTCGCCTAACGTGGCCATGCCGGCCGAGATGATCACCGGCTTGTGCGTGGCGGCCACGTACTCGAGCAGCGGCAGGTGGTTCACGTCCATCGACGCGACCTTGTACGCCGGCACGTCGAGCGACTCGAGCATGTCGACTTCGGCATCCGAGAAGCAGCTGGAGAAGAAGGTGATGCCGGTGTCGCGGCAGTAGGCGGAGATCTCTTCGTGCTGGGCGCGCGACAATTGGTACTGCTCGACCGATTCCTCGAGCGTGGGCTGGTTGCGCTCCTTGCTCACGTAGGCAGTGTTGCGATCGTACTCGGCGCGCGAGATGAGCGACGACTTGCTCCACGACTGGAACTTGACTGCGTCGGCGCCGCACTCGCGGGCGGCGTCGATCATCGTGCGGCACAGCTTCATGTCGCCGTTGTGGTTCGCGCCAATCTCGGCAACGATATAGGGCGGCTCGCCGGGACCCACGAGCCGGCCGGCGATGTTCAGCTTTTCCATAGATCCTCGAGCTGCGGGTTGGCCACGCTCCACCACCAGATGTAGCGCGGGGGAAGACTGTTGAGCGCGCGCACGTACGACGCGAGCCGTTCGGGTGACGCAACGGCGGCGGCAAATACGCGGCAGCGGTCGCGGGCGTCGGCGACCTGCGTGCGATAGGGTTCGGCAAGCGACCACGTGCTCTCGAGCACGCAGTCGTAGTGGGCAAGAACGCGCGACGTGGCAACGCGCACCTGTTCGTCGGTGAACGGCGGGAGCACCGCCGCCGTATTGGAGCCGTATTGGCGGTAGCGCATGCGCGGCGTGCGGTCGAACGCCAGCCGTGCGCCTAACGACCAGGCGCGGGTGGTGAGCAGCCAGTCGAAGAGCCGGCACGCGGCCGGAATCGGCAGGCAGCGGCGCAGCATGTCCGTGCGCCAGACGACATTCGAGAAGCCGAACACGTTCCAGCGCGGCAGCATCGTGTCGAGACGCAGGTCGGCGGGCGGGACGAACACGATACCGATGTCGCGGCCCGACTCGTCCATGATGTCGAGCGCGCAGCCTGTGACGTCGGCGTCGTCGAGCGCGGCCCGTGCGGCGACGACGCGCGACGGGAGCATCACGTCGTCGATGTCGGCCGCGACGATGCCGTCGTAGGCCTCGACCATGGCCGCGAGCGCGTCCTGTCGCACGGCCGACGGCGTTGCGTTAGGCGGGCCGACCCGCCAGGTGACGTGGGGTGGCTGGCCGATGATGTCGAACACCTCGCGCTCGGTCACGCCGTCGAGGCTGAGCCAGACATCGAAGTCGTGGTCCGACTGCGCGCACACCGACTGGTACCAATGGCCGAAGAAGCGAAGCGCAGCGCGATAGACGGTGGCGTGCACGGCGAGACGACTCACCATGCCGTCCAGCCGCCTTCGATGAGGACGTTGCTCCCTGTGGCGTAGGACGATGCATCCGACGCAAGGAAGAGCACGGCGCCGAGCACTTCGTCGGCGGTCATGAGTCTGCGCATCGGCGACTTCTTGCGGAAGCGCTCGACGAACGCGGGCTCGTGATTGTTCGCGACGCCGTGCGGCGTGACGCAGTTCACGCGCACCCCGCGCTCGGCCCAGTAGGCGCCCAGGTACCGCGTGAGCATGATCACGCCGCCCTTGCTGGCTGTGTATGCGACCGGATTTCCGAGGCTGTTGCCCTCGTACAGGTCGGGGTTGGACGACACGACGCCGTAGGTGGATGCGACGTTGATGATGCTGCCCTTCCCTTGCCGCAGCATGACAGCGCCGAAGTCGCGGCACGTGAGGAACGTGCCGGTGAGATTGACGGAGATGATCGCGTCCCAGAGCTCTTGCGGGAATGTTTCCGCTCTGGCGTCGGTGAAGCCCTGTGGTTTGAACTGGTGATTGTTGATCAGCACATCGACGCGGCCAAAACGCGCCAGCACCGCGTCGCGCAAGGCAGAGACCTGCTCGGGGCGCGAGACATCGCACTCGAAGGCGGCGGCCGGCTCGCCTAACGATTCGGCGAGGCCGGCGGGCTTGGCGGCGGGAATGTCCACGAGCGCGAGGCGGGCCCCGCGCTCATGAAACGCGCGTGCGAGCGAGCGACCGATGAGGCCGCTAGCGCCGGTGAGCACGATCACGCGATCACTGACATCGAATACCGGGTCTGACATGTATTCCTCTGCTTAGGACGACAGTATCGCCGATTGGCGAGCCGAACAGGAAGACGCGCTTACGGTCGCGTTTGTCTCACGGGACGGTGACGCTCATACTGGGTGCAACACGGGGCTGAAATCCACCCCCTCAGTCGAGCCTTCGCAATGGCAGCGCCGGTTCAAGTGCCCGACAGGCCGGACTTGCTGAAACTGATGCTCGACGACCTCGCATCAGCGCCCGCTGCATTCAAGCCCACAAACTATTGGTCCGTGTACGAGCAGCGGTTCGTGCCGGAGCTCAGGGATCAAGGCCTCGTCGATTTTCGGCGACGCCGCGGGACGGTGCTGACCAGCTTCGGCGCGTCGGATTATCGGCCTCGCGGCGCCTATCTGGATTTGAGCCGAAGCCGCCTGTTCGGCAACCGGGTGTCCCAGCACCTTCCGGGTTGGAAGCGCCTGCTGGATCGCATGAGCGACCTGTTCAATCGCGACGGGTGGTCGCCCGTCCGACTCGATGTGTACGAGTGCGGACTGCGCGAGCTGCAGGAGTCGGCCTTTCGCCTAACGCAACTCTACGGCGAACATGCGGGCGCCCGGCCGCTCGACTCCATCGAATTGTCGTGTGCCGGCAACCCGGAGGATGTGTTCGAGATCGCAGGGCGCCCCTACACGATGCGCGCCCTCTACTACTATCTCCGCTACGCCTATTGCTGCCAGTTCGTGGATTTCGAACAGATCGATCTGATGGTCGAGCTTGGCTCCGGTATGGGACGGCAGATCGAGATCATTCGGAAGCTGCATCCGCGGATTCGCATCCTCGCGTTCGACATCCCGCCACAGCTCTACGTGTGCAACCAGTTTCTGTCCACGATCTTTCCGGAGGCACTGGCCGGATACGAAACGACCCGGTCGTATCGTACGCTGCCGGACTTCCCGGCCGGCACCGTCGCGATCTGCGGCACGTGGCTCTTCCCGTTGGTCCGCGAGCGACGCGTCGATTTGTTCTGGAACGCTGTCAGCTTTCAGGAGATGGAGCCCAGCGTCGTCGCGAACTACCTCAGCTACATCGCGCCCGCGGCCCGCGCCGTGTACTTGCAAGAGCGCATGGACGGCAAGGAACAGGCGCGCGCGGCGGGCGAGCCCGGCGTCCTTCACCCGACAACACTCGACGACTACCGGCGCGGGTTGCCTAACCACACGCTGGTCGACATGTCGCCGTGTCTCCGGCCGCTCGGTACGCTACCCGAGCACCGCGACTCATTCTGGCGTCTCTCGTAAGACGGACAGGAGCGACAAAGCCGGATTTGTCCGTCTTATGTCCGGTGTGTCAGGCTCTGTCCGGCCTTGTCCGTCTTAATGCGCGGCGACCGTGTTTTGCGACAAGGCGGGCGGGTCGCAGCACGTAGTACAGCGCGCGCGCACGGCGCGGCAGCGCGGCGAACTGGACGTCCGCTGCGTGCGGCGATGCGGCGATGCCGGCGAGATACGCGATGCGGTCGCCAAGTCGGGTGCGCACGCGAAGCTGGAACGCGGGCAGCGACATGGTCGGGGCGTCATCGAAGAGTCTCGCGCGCACATCCGATACGAGATGACGAACGTGCGCATCGACGGGGCCGAAGCCATCGCACTCACGGGCGCCGAGGAGCTCCGACGCGAGCGCGCAGCCGAGTGCCACCATACGGGTCGCTCCGATGGACGCGGCCAGCTCACGCACCGCGGGCCACGACGGCGCGCGGTCGTTGCGCGCGAGCGCGGCCACATCGCACAACCATCCGAGCTGCGACCAGAGGTGCTTCGATCCATGCACACACAAATAGACGAACGTCGCGTCGGCCGTGAGCGTGCGCATCGGGCTGCCGAGCGATGTGGTGTCACAGGCGTGTGTCCAGGCCCACGTTTCGTCGCGCAACGCGGCGAGGCCGGCGCGGATGAGCGCCCAGTGTAGTTCGACCACGATGCCGTGCTCTTGATCGACCAGCGCAATGTGATAGTCGGCTCCGAGGAGCGTGGACTCGGCATCTCGCGGGAGCGCAATCGCGGCTTGGAATCCGCGTTGGGCCAGGATGGCGCGCGCGCGATCGAGGTCGCGCCGGTAGACCACCAGATCGAGGTCGGCGAAGCGGCGACTCGCGAGGTCGCCATACGCAGCGCGCGCGAGCAGCGGTCCCTTGATCGGGATGACAGGGATCTGCTCATCCTCGAGCAGCACCATGATCTCACGCAACGCGCGCGTGAGGGTGATCGATCGCAGGGCATTCTCATCCACAGCGGCGCGCAGTTGGGCGAGCGGCTCGGCGGGGACACGGCCGGTTTGCGCGAGCGGCGCATAGACGAGCGGCGCGACGGCGTGCACGTCGACGCACCGCAGTAAGTCAGGCCAGTCGGTTGTAGAGGACACAAGGGCCGCGATGTCATCGGCGGGAACATTGCCCAGCGCGCGACGACACGCGGCCACGATCAGTTGCATTGCTGCGCCCACGGTGCAACCGCGCAGCGCCCCGACTCTGTCGTTAGGCGCTAATGGGTCCGGGTCAAATTGATGATCGCGGCCGCCGAACCGGCGAGGCCGATGACGGGGAAGAAGATGTCTTTCCAGAACGAGCCGCGGCGCGTGAGGATGATCTGATCGCCGGACTCGATGGGTCTCGTGGCCCACGCGTTGAGCGGGCTGCGGAGATCGATCTTGTACTCCTTCCCGCCGCGGAACAGCAGCACCTTGCCGAGGTTGCCGAATTCCGTTGGGCCGCCGGCGGTCGCGATGGCCTCACCGATGCTCGTTTCACGCGGCAGGTTGTAGAGGCTCGGCTTGCTGACCTCACCGGCGATGGTGATGTGGAGGAGCGGAATCACGACGATCTGCGGATCGGACTCGTACTTGGTGAGGAATTGCCGTAACCGCCGATCGACTTCCTGCAGCGGGACGCCTGCGATCGGAACCGCCTGATACAACGGATGCAGCAGCGCACCGTTCTGCCCGACGGCGAAGTCGCCGCTCATTTCCACGTTGCGCCACACGGTGACGCGGACGAGGTCGCCGGGGTGCAGCACGGTGTTCGTGTCGATCGGCGGCGGCGCATCCTGCGCCAGCGACGGAAGCGCGATGGCGGTGCAGCACAGCACGGCGAGGAGAAGTGAGCGCATGGTCTGAGCTACCACGTGGAGAGAAGTGAGAGCGACCGGCAGGACCCGTCGCGCGGACGCGCGGGCATGATCAGACACGAGCGGGCGCCGCGGCGCGGTCACGCCTCGACGCTGTCGTAGTAGTCATAGTAGTAGTAGCCGCCGTACTGCGGCACCTTGTGATCCGGGTCGTTGAGCACGGCGCCCACCACGCGCACGCCTAACGAAGACAGACGCTGCACGGCATCCTGCGCCACCTGGCGGTCGGTGTGTCCGGCGCGCAGGACGAGGATCACGCCATCGGCCTGCGCGCCGAGGATGAGCGCGTCGGCGGCCGCGTGGATGGGCGGCGTGTCGAGAATGAGAATGTCGTACTCGCGGCCCAACCGCGCGAGCGTCGCGCGCATCTGCGGGCCGCCGAGCAGCTCCGATGGGTTAGGCGGATGGGCGCCGGCGGGCAGGAACGACAGGTTGTCGACCATCGTGCTCTGCACCACCTGCTCCTGCGTGGCGTTGCCGAGCATGAGCTGGGTGAGACCCGGCTCGCGCGGAGAGCGGAAGAGCTTGTGCAGGCGCGCGCGGCGGAGATCGCAATCGACGATGAGCACGCGCATGCCCTGCTGCGCGAACGTGACGGCGAGGTTTGCCGCGGTGGTGGTCTTGCCGTCCTGCGGCGACGGGCTGGTGATGACGATGGTGCGCAGCGACTGCACGGCCTGCGAGAAGATCAGGTTGGTGCGCAGGGTACGGAACGCTTCCGCGCTGCTCGATCGGACATCCGAGACGGTGACCAGCGATTCTCCGTTCGTCGCGCCGTTGCCGACCCCCCACGAGGCGCGCGGGGTGGGCAGGCGGAGCGACATGTTGCCCATCTTGAGCCGTCGCACCGCGCTATGGCTCGCGATCTGCGGAATGATCGCGAGGCCGGGGATCTGCAGCATGCTCTCGATCTCCTCGCGGCGGCGGATGGCGGTGTTGAGCCGCTCGACGAGGAACGCGGCGCCGGTGCCTAACAGAAGCCCGACGATGATGCCGGTGAGGAGCTTGGTGCGGCGGCTCGTGCCGATGGGCGCGTACGGCGACGTGGCGAGGTCCACGATCTCGACCTGTCCCGCCTCGACGGCCTCGGCGATGCGCGCCTTCTGGTATTCGTCGCGCAATTCGTCGGCCATGTTGCGCGCGGACTCGACCTGCTCCATGAGGCGCGCTTCGCCGGCCTGCGTGGCGGGCAGCGTTTTGAGTGCGTCGGTGCTGCGCTGGCGGAGCTCGTCCAACGCGGCGACGCGCGCGTCGAGCGATGTGATCTGGCTGCCGACGGCGTCTGCCAACTGATCCTGGCCCGTGCCCACGAGCGCGTGCAGCCGTTGGACATCGGGGTTGCTCTGTGCGCTGCCCCACTTGCCGACGGAAATCGAATCGAGCGTGGCCTGGTAGCCGACGAGCTGCGTGTAAATCGCCTGGACCACCGGATTGTCGGCGATGCCCGGCGATGCGACCAGCGCACTCAAGGTTTTCTGTCGCGCGGGACCCGAGTCATCCTTGGCCAGCTCGTTGAGCAGCGATTGATACGTGCTGCGGTCGGCGACAAGCTGCGAGCGCTGGACGTCGAGGTTGAGCAGGCCCGTTTGCTCGGCGGTCACGACGGCGTCGGACGAACCATACACCTGCTTGTTCGTGCGGTAGTCGCTCAGGCGGCTCTGCGCGATCTGCAGCAGCGAATCGGTCTGGTGCAGCTGCGCTTCGACGAAGATGCGCCGGCGGCGCGACTGCTGCTGCGCAGTGGCGGCGTTCTGCACCTGGAAGACGTCGACCACGGTATTCACGATCTGTTGGGCGACGTACGGATCCTGCGCGGTGAACGAGACGTCGACGACGTCGGTGCGATCGCGCTGTCGCGCGTTCAAGCCGCCGAGCACCATGTCGATGGCCGCGGTGCGCGAGACCGTGTAGAGCGCGCCCTTCTGCGCGTTGGCGGGACGCGCGTGGACGGTGAACGCGATGCCGCCGGCGCGCACGCTCGTGTCGTAGGGCACGAGCTTCGTCGAGCCGGCGGACACGACGTTCACACCGTTAGGCGTGAACTCGAGGTGGACCGTGTCGCCGCTGGCCTCCGACGCAAGCGAGACGTTGCGCAGCACCGACGCCGGAAAGCCACGGCTCTGGATGCGAAGGCCTAACGCTTGCGAGTCGACCACCGCGGCCGCGACGCCGCGGCTGCGCAGCACCTGCATCTGGGACGTGATGGGGTCGGTCCAGTAGCCGCCCATCATGCCCTGCCCCGCGTTGTCGTCGAGATTGCCGGCGAGCTCGCGGCGGGCATCGACCAAGCGGATGACGGCAGTGGCCTGGTACTCGAGGGCTTGTTTGCTGACGCGGTAGGCGGTGAACGCGATCGCCGCCGCGGTGATGCCCAGGATCAACCACACATGCCGGCGCAGCGTGGCCAGCGACTCCTTGATGTCGATGGACTCCCCGCCGCCCTCGACGTCGTCCGCTGGACGCGTCGCCGTGGGGGGCGTGCTCGCTGCTGTGCCCGGCGTGAGGGCAGAACCGTGCGGCGTGCCGCTTGGGAGTAGATCGGACATCTGGTCTCGCTGGGTCGTCGATCAGCCGCCGGCCAAGCCCGCGTGTGCGGTCAGGATACCGCCCGGGTAAGCATCGGCTGACGGGCTGCTTCGCGCACTACGGACACGACTCGCTCGAGGTCGTCCGCGGTCATGTTCGAACCGGACGGGAAACACAAACCTCGGCGGAACAGGTCCTCCGCGACCGAACCGCCCAAGGCGGTGCATTCGCGATACACCGGCTGCAAGTGCATGGGCTTCCACACCGGCCGTGCTTCGATATTCGCTGCATCGAGGCGTTGGCGCAACTCATCGCGGTCGATTCCGAACTCTGCCGGCGTGATGATCGCGGTCGTGAGCCAGCGGGTGTGGGTTCCCCAGGACGCTTCCGGCATGAACTCGATGCCGGGCATGTCGCGCAGGGCGGCGGTGTAGAACTCGAAATTGCGGCGGCGCGCGGCGACGCGCTCGCTCAACACGCGCAGCTGCCCGCGGCCGATGCCGGCGAGCACGTTGCTCATGCGATAGTTGTAGCCCACCTGCGAGTGCTCGTAGTACGGCGCGGGATCGCGCGCCTGCGTGGCGAGCTTGAACGCGTGCGTGACCAACCGGCGGTCTTCACTCACGAGCATGCCGCCGCCGGACGTGGTGATGATCTTGTTGCCGTTGAACGAGAAGACACCGGCGCGTCCGAACGTCCCGACGGGGCGCCCCTTGTACGTCGCGCCCAGGGCTTCGGCTGCATCCTCGATGAGCGGTACCTCGTACTCGCGGCAGCTCTCGAGAATGGGATCCATGTCGGCGCTTTGCCCATAGAGGTGCACGACGACGACTGCTTTGGGCAGCTTGCCGATTTTCGCGCGCTCGTGCAGCGCCTGCGCGAGAAGGTGCGGATCCATGTTCCACGATTCTCGCTCGCTATCTACAAGCACCGGTGTTCCGCCCAGGTAGCGAACCGGATTGACGCTCGCGGCAAACGTGAGCGTGCTCACGAGCACGTCGTCGCCCTGCCCAACGCCGACAAGCTGCAGTGCGAGGTGCAGCGCGGCGGTGCCGGAGATGGTCGCGAGTGCGTGCGACACGCCGACGGTCGCGGCGAATTCCCGCTGAAACGCTTCGACGTGTGGACCGAGCGGCGCGATCCAGTTGGATGCGAACGCTTCGCCAACGTATTTCTGTTCGAGGTCGCCCATGTGCGGGGGCGACAGGAAAATGCGTCCGTGCGTTTTCCCGGGTTTCATGTCGCTCGTTGTTTCAAGACACGGGCGGGCACACCCGCCACCACGGTGCCGGCAGCAACATTGCCGGCGACTACGGCACCTGCGCCTACCAGAACGTTTCCTTCGATGGTCACACCCGGCAGCACCACCGCTCGCGCTCCAACGAGCGTCGACTGCCCAACGTTCACACCGCCCGTTAGCACCGCCCCCGGCGCAATGTGCGCGGCGTCGCCAACGGTGCAGTCGTGCTCGACAATCGCACCGGTGTTGATGATCGCAGCGGATCCGATGGTGGCCGCCGCGTTCACCACGGCTCCGGCAAAGACCACGGTGCCGGCGCCCAGTTGGGCGGAGTCGCTCACTGTCGCCGCGGGGTGGACGAGCGCCGGCATCAGCGCGCGAGCGGCGCGCCTGGCGCTGCGCAGCCGCGTGTCGTTGTCACCGAGTGCCAGCGCGATGGCCGTGGCGCGGCACGGAAGCGACCCACCCTGGTCGAGCAATTGGACGAGATCCGCCTCGGAGATGACGACCGTGGCGCCGCCCGGTTCCACCACAGCGCCCCATTTGGCCTGATCGAAATCGGCGTACCCAGCCACGGAGTGACCGGCGGCACGGACGAGGTCGGCGACCACTTTGCCGTGGCCACCTGCCCCCCAGATCAGGACCAACTCACGCATCGTCGCGTCCGTGTCCCCCGCGGAACGGCTGCATGGTGACGTGACCGCTATGGCTGATGCCTTCG
>Ga0310811_10007591_pt1 | contig 13914 bp, 9 predicted proteins | sample YCmetagenome_FD_207642 | JGI IMG/M metagenome (GOLD analysis project Ga0310811, IMG submission 207642) | Soil microbial communities from experimental microcosm in Duke University, North Carolina, United States - YC | ecosystem: Engineered > Artificial ecosystem > Soil microcosm > Unclassified ... | reverse complement strand
GCGGGCCGTTCTCCGTGGTGGCCTCGTCGACAAAACCGCCCTGCGTGAGGATTACCTGGCTGAATTGCTCAGGGTCGGCCGGCGACCTGGCTACTCGACCGTAGCGCGTTCCGTGTACGCCGGCCTCCCTAGCTTCATTGCCGCGCGTTCACGTTATCCGAACGTCAGAGCTCCGGTCCATCTTGTCTATGGAGAGAAGGACTGGTCGCGACCATCGGATCGACAGGCCAACAAGGATCTGATTCCCACAGCCAAATTCACTCAGGTACCAAACGCCGGCCACTTCATCGTCCTGGAGCGGCCCGACGTGCCAGCCAGTCTGCTCGGTTGAACGGGCAGTCTGCCTTCACTATGCGTGAAGAATCGCTTTACGGTGCGGCTCGTGTTGCTCCCCGCGATATCTGTAGCACCACAGCTCGACAAGACGCGCGCGAGCGTGCAGCAGATCAGCTCAAAGATGAGACGAAGCAGGCAGTACCTAGGGGATTCCGTCACACGCGGGTTCACGATCTCAAGCACACGTTCGGGCGAAGGTTGCGTGCCGCGGGCGTTTCATTCGAGGACCGACAAAACCCGCTCGGTCACAAGAATGGACGTTGCCGAAGAGAGCGCCAGGTGGGTGACGCTAAGGTCTCATTTCACGGCAATTATGGCGCGCCCGGAGAGATTCGAACTCCCGACCTCCTGGTTCGTAGCCAGGCACTCTATCCAACTGAGCTACGGGCGCGCCGACTTAAGACCCTGGAATTCTTGCCCCCGCCGAGTTATAGCTTGGCGGGCGCGTTTCCCCTGATTCCCTGCCGTGATCTTGGAGCGCCGCTAGTCGGCGGATCGCCCCGCCACGTCGGGGGCGCGCATCCTACCACACCATCGAATTGACCCTTCAACAACGCACGGCTGGTGCACGGCGGTACCGCACCCATGGCCAAAAAATACGGCATCTAGCGCCAGCAGTTCTCGCAGCTCCGACGCCAGCTGCGGTTGGGACACGGCGAGGCCCGACAGCCATTCCTCGCGTCGCGCCGGATCGAGCTCCACAAATCCGCGTTGGTGGCGCTCCTCAACTCGTTATAGATGCGGACCGTGGAGCAGGGTCCAGGGGGCCGTCCCAAAATGGGCGGCCCCCTTTTTTTGTCCGCGCGCCGCTTCGTTCTGCGTCGACCTATCCAGCGATCGCTCGAACCACAACCTTACTCTTCACCTTCTTGCCGTCTGAAGCCCGGAAGGACCTGTGTGCCCTCGACCCGGACCGCCTGCAGGCTGTCGGGATTGAGGCCCAAGACCTTCAGCACGGTCGGGCCAATCTGCGCGGTCTGCACGGGCGCCGTGAAAGTCTTCGGCGAAACCCACGGGCCGGACAGCAGCAGCATCACGTTGATGTCATCGTGCGCAAACCCGCCGTGCTCGGCCTGCTTCGAGGTGCTCTTCGAGTAGGTCACCCCCACGTCCGGTGTGACGATGATGTCTGGAGTGCGCGGGTCCCGGGGCGGAAGGCCCGGCGCATTGAACAGCTGCGTGAGTGCACTCCCCCAGAAGATCTGACCGATGCCGGCGATGTTGTGGTTGGCCGGAGATGTCGTCTCGAGCGACATGACTTCGGTCTCGGTCGAACATCCGCGCTTCAGCCACAAGAGCGACACATCGTCCTCGGTCGGCCCGATCTGGTTGCCAGCGTTGGATTCGGAGTCCGGCAGACAGGCGTCGATGATTCTCGAAGGAGAGGTGGTCACAGGACCCGTCGAGGTAATGCGCGTGTAGCGTGCCGAGTCCACGGGACTCTGGCCGTGCTTGGCAGTGATGATCACCAGCGTCGAAGCGAGCTGCCCCTTTTTCTTCAGCTCGTCCAGGAAGCTGCCGATCGCCCTGTCCACGAAGCGGATTTGCATGAGCAGTAAGGCGCTTGGCGTTCCAAGAGCATCGAGATAGCCGCCCTCGCCCACTCCCGACTCGATCAGCTTCTGCCCGACGCTCACGGCCTGGAAGTTCATGCCGAAGATGGTCGGTACCGGAGCGCGGGCGCTGCGATCGTGTCTGAAGCCGTCGATCTGATTCAGGACACCGACCACCTTGAGCATGTCGTAGCAGCGCGTGAAGGCAAAGCTGTCGGTATAGGCGCCGAGGCTGGAGAAATTTGGATCATCTGCCGCAGTACACCCGGGGAACGGCAGCGGGATGGGCACGGAGTTGATTTCCGGCGAATAGTAATCGTCGAGATTCTCCGGAACGCTCGCCGGCCCGTGCGTGTTCGGCCCCGCTATCGAGGCATAAGCGGGATGCTTATCCGACCAGGCAGTGTAGCCGTGCGCCGCATGGATGACGCCGTACACGGTGTTGGTGCGGATGAAGTTCCACGGAAAAACCGGGGCACAGCCGTGTGCCGGATCGCGTACCAACTTTTGTGGATCGATCGAGGCGGCGCCGCCATCGCCTCCGCCGGGTCCGACACCGTTGAGAAAGCTTTGGTTCTTGTCAATTCCCTCCTCGTACTCGGTGGTCGTGCCGTTGAACACGTGATCCGTGCAGGTTCCGGCAGCGAGACCGTTGCCCGTGGCCTTGGCCGGCGGCGCGAGCGAACGATCGTAGGCCACGTCGTAGAACGCACCGAACGTGCGGGGTGTGCCTCCGGAGACAATAGCCATGAGTCCAGGGAAGGAGTCCGACGGCCGCGATGTCGAGGCGTCGAGATAGTTGAGACCGTGTTCTTTCAATTCCGCAAGGTGCGGACAGTATGGGCTGCCATTGTCGATGCTGCTCACACCGTGAGCGCAGTTGATGAAGTCGACTGAGTGCATGCCATCTATGCTGATCAGCAGCACGTGTTCCGCTCGGTGTTCGTGGTCGTCATCGGCGACCGCCTGGACACCGGCGCCCAGTGCGACGGCACCGAGCAGGAGCGCCGTGGATCTGATGAAGTTCATGTGCGACTCCGAGGTTGTGGGCCAGGAGTTGCGACATTAGGCAGGCCATGTTGCGGGCAGATTAAGGTCGCACTGCCGCCTGCGCTTGCAACGTTCCTTGTGGAAGGACTGGCGGAGAGAGAGGGATTCGAACCCTCGAAGGGCTTTTGACCCTTACACCCTTAGCAGGGGTGCGCCTTCGACCACTCGGCCATCTCTCCGCGGCGAGAACAATTTTTGCTGGTGCGGCGGGTGGCGTGAGTACCACCCGCGCGCGGCGCGCGGGGCGGCAATGATACTCAAACGCATGCACGGGCGGCAAAAGCGCCGCTGACGAAGCATTTCAGGCCGTCAGGCGTGCCCGCACGAACTCCTGTACCGACTCGAGCGCCGCATCGAGCGCCTCGGGCTTGCTGCCACCCGCCTGCGCAAAGTCCGCGCGGCCGCCTCCGCGACCGCCAACCAGCGCCGCAACGGCGCCGGCCAGCTCTCCGGCCTGGATACGGGAGGTCTGATCGGGGGTTACACCGGCTACCAGCAATACTTTCGCCGCGTCCTGCACGCTCGCCAGCACGACGACCGCCGACTTGAGACGTGCCTTGAGCTGGTCCACGGCGTTGCGCAGCGCCCCGGCATCCGCGCCCTCGACCTTGGTCGCCACGACTTTCACCCCCTGTACGTCGACCGCGCTGGCCGCGAGATCCACGCTCTTGCCGGATGCGAGCCGCTCTTTCAGCGCGCGGATCTCTCGCTCCAGCAGCTTCGTGCGCTCGAGCTGCTCGCGTACCTTGTCGGCGAGGTCATCGCGCGAACCTCGCACCAGCGCTGCGAGGTCCTTCAGCAGCGTTTCGTTCTGCTCGACGTACTGCAGCGCCCCTTCGCCGGTAAGCGCCTCGATGCGGCGCACACCGGCGGCTACCCCGCCCTCGCCCACGATCTTGAACAGGCCGATGTCGCCGGCGAGACGCACGTGCGTGCCGCCGCATAGCTCCATGGAGAAATCTCCGAGGCGCAGTACGCGCACGTCCTTGTCGTATTTCTCCCCGAACAGCGCCATCGCGCCCGAAGCCACCGCACCCTCGTAGTCCATGACCGTCGTTTCCGCCGGCAGGTTCGCGCGTATCTGCGCGTTCACGAGCCGCTCGATCTCCTCGAGCTCTGCCGCAGTGAGCGGCTGAAAGTGCGCGAAATCGAAGCGCAGCCGGTCGGGCGCCACGAGCGAGCCCTTCTGCAGCACGTGGTTGCCGAGTACCTTGCGCAGCGCCGCGTGCAGCAGGTGGGTGGCCGTGTGATTGAGTGCCGTCGCCTGACGGCGCGCGCCATCGACTTCCGCCTCGAGGCTGTCACCGACGCGCATGCGGCCCTCGAGGACCTTGCCGATGTGCAGGTGATTCGCCCCGCGCTTCTGGGTGTCGGTCACGATGAAGCGCACCCCGCTCGAGGTCAGCTGCCCCGCATCCCCGACCTGGCCGCCCGCCTCGGCGTAGAAAGGCGTGCGATCGAGCACCACCTCACCCTCATCCCCCGCTTCCAGTGTCTCGATGGGTGTGCCCTTCTTCAGCAGTGCCACCACGTTGCCGGAATCGCTCAACCCCTCGTAACCGCGAAACAGCGTGCGGCCCTCGAGCAGGGTCGCGCTGCTGAGATCGACGTTGAACTTGCTGCGCTCCTGCGAGCGGCGCCGCTGCTCTTCCATCGCGGCATCGTAGCGCGCCTGGTCGATAGCCAGCCCACGCTCGCGGGCCACATCCGCGGTGAGATCGACGGGGAAGCCGTAGGTGTCATAGAGCTTGAACACCGTGTCGCCATCGATGACCTTGGCACCGCGGAGGTTGCGGATCGCTGTCTCGAGCAACACCATGCCGTTGGCGAGCGTCTGTGCGAAGCGTTCCTCCTCCTGCTTGAGGACGCGCTCGGCGTGCGCGCGGCCGCGCGTCAACTCGGGGTATGCGGCGCCCATCTCCTGCTCGAGCGGGCGCACCAGCTTGTAGAAGAACGGCTCCTGGATGCCGAGCTTGTAGCCATGTCGGATGGCGCGACGGATGATCCGGCGCAGCACGTAGCCGCGCCCCTCGTTGGAGGGCAACACGCCATCGATGATGAGGAAGGCACTGGCACGGATATGGTCGGCGATGACGCGCAGCGAGCTCGAGCTCAGAACCGAAGTGCCGGCGAGCTTGCCCGCGGCGCGGATGAGATTTTTGAAGAGGTCGATGTCGTAGTTGGAGTGCACCCCCTGCATCACCGCCGTGATGCGCTCGAGGCCCATGCCGGTGTCGACCGATGGCTTCGGCAGCGGGGTCAGGGTGCCATCCGCCGCGCGCTCGTACTGCATGAACACCAGGTTCCAGATCTCGACGTAACGGTCACCCTCCTCATCCTTCGACCCGGGCGGGCCGCCCGGTACGGAAGGTCCGTGATCGAAGAAAATCTCGCTGCAGGGGCCACAGGGCCCGGTATCGCCCATGGCCCAGAAGTTCGAGCTCTCACCGAGGCGCGAAAAGCGCTCTGGGCTGATGCCGATGTCCTTCAGCCAGACATCTGCCGCTTCCTCATCGTCCTGGTACACGGTGCACCATAGCCGCGCGGGATCGATCCTCAGGGTATAGATCAGGAAGTCCCAGGCGAGGTGGATCGCCTCACGCTTGAAATAGTCTCCGAAGGAGAAATTTCCCAGCATCTCGAAGAAGGTGTGGTGGCGCGCCGTGTAACCGACGTTCTCGAGGTCGTTGTGCTTGCCCCCTGCGCGCACGCAACGCTGCGCGGTCGCCGCCCGCAGGTAGTCGCGCTGCTCCTTGCCGAGAAACACGTCCTTGAATTGCACCATGCCCGCGTTGGTGAACAGCAGCGTCGGGTCGCTCGCGGGCACGAGCGAGCTCGAGGGCACGATGATGTGACTCTGCCCGCGGAAAAATTCCAGGAAAGAACTGCGCAGGTCCGCAGTACTCATGTACGAAGGCTTGTTCACAGCTCCGCAAATCCTGTATCAGGATCGGCACCGATGGCCGAGCGGATATGATCCGATGAAAAGCCACGATACTGCAAAAAGCGTGCTTGCCGCGCCCGCTGCGCCCAGCTGGCAGACGGCTGCGGTCCGAATTTCGCTCGAAACACTTTACGGGCAAGTGCGGTCCAGTCCGGGCCGCTTGCGAGCGCTGCCGCGATGGACTCCTCCGGCAGACCGCGCCGGCGGAGCTCCGCGGCAATGCGTATCGGACCCTGTCCCCGCGCCGCATGGTAGGCGACATAGTTCTGCGCGCACCGGCCCTCGTCCAGAAGCCCCTCCCGCACCAGCTCGGCCACAGCGTTCGCTGCTGCCGGCTCCTCGAACCCCTGCCGCCTCAGACGCTCGGTCAACTCGCGGCAGAGAAAATCACGGCGGGCGAGGAGCGCCGTCGCCGCCAGGCGCGCGGCCTGCTCATCCCCCTGCGACAAAGCACGGACGGCTCTCGGGACTCTGCGTGAACGCATCGATTACAGTATAGTGAGAGCGCAGCGCCCCAATTGGATGGATGCTGCTCTCTTGTGAGGAAGGCTCATGCGGACCACCTGGAACCGATCGATCGCATTGTTAACGCTGCTGGGTGCTGGCGTCTTCGCCGTGGCTCTTGCGGATACGCCGGCTGATCAGGCCGCCGCATCCCCTCCCGCAGCGACGGCTCCTCCGGCCGCGACGAGCACCAGCAGCACGCCGGCCACTGCCACCGCCACCAGCTCGAATGCCGCCACCGCCTCGAGCCCGGCCTCCGCTGCGGCGGGTCCTGCAAAGGAGAGCGATACGGCGCTGGAGAAGCGACTCACGAACTCCGGCTACAAGCCAAGAATGCGCAATGGGCAGAAGGTGTGGTGCAAGCAGCAGGGAGAACTCGGCTCGCGCTTGGGAGGCCAGGAAGTCTGCGGCACGCCCGATGAGCTGCGAATGAACGTGCAGCAGCAGCAGGATAACGTCAGGTCGGTGCAGAAGCTCTACAACGCGACCGCCAAGTGAGCGGGCTCAGCGCAGCCATCAGGCGTTGACCGCCTGATCCCCATTACCTCGCTGCTGCCGTGGCGGTAGCAGCCGCGCCCTCACCTGTTCTTCGATCTCGCGCGCGACCTCCTTGTTCGACTGCAGGTAGTTCCGGGCGTTGTCCTTACCCTGGCCGATGCGGCTGCCCTTGTACGCGTACCAGGCGCCGGATTTCTCGACGATACCGAGCGTGCTCGCAAGCTCGATGATCTCGCCCTCGCGGGAGATACCCAGGCCATACATGATCTCGAATTCCGCCTCGCGGAACGGCGGGGCGACTTTGTTCTTCACGACCTTGACCCGGGTCATGTTGCCGGTCACTTCCTCACCGCTCTTGATGGCGCCGATGCGGCGGATGTCGAGCCTTACGGACGCGTAGAACTTCAACGCGTTGCCGCCGGTGGTCGTCTCGGGATTCCCGAACATCACCCCGATCTTCATGCGGATCTGGTTGATGAAGACCACGATGGTGTTCGAGCGCTTGATGTTTCCGGTGAGCTTGCGCAGCGCCTGCGACATGAGCCGCGCCTGCAGTCCCACCTGCATCTCACCCATCTCGCCTTCGATCTCGGCCTTCGGCGTGAGCGCCGCCACCGAATCCACCACCACGATGTCGACGGCATTCGAGCGCACCAGCATGTCGGTGATCTCGAGCGCCTGCTCGCCGGTATCCGGCTGCGATACCAGCAGATCGTTGATGTTCACGCCGAGCTTCTCGGCATAGGCAGGATCGAGGGCATGCTCGGCGTCGACGAATGCGGCGGTGCCACCGCTGCGCTGCACCTCGGCGATCACCTGCAGTGTGAGGGTGGTCTTGCCTGAAGCTTCCGGTCCGAAGACCTCCACCACGCGACCGCGCGGCAACCCACCGATCCCGAGCGCGATGTCGAGCCCGAGCGAGCCTGTTGATACCGTTTCGATGTCGTAGCTCGCCGCTGCATCGCCCAGACGCATGACCGAGCCCTTACCGAACTGCTTCTCGATCTGTCCCAGAGCGGCGGCGAGCGCCTTCTTGCGATTTTCTTCCATCTGCGAATTTCCCGGAGGTATAGGCGAAGCGAGAGGAAACATTGCGGTGCCGATTATCACACAAAGCATCCCGAGCGGGGCGCATCGCGCAGCCGCGTTTCTCGCCTAATTGCGCGGATTGTCGTCGACCAGTGGAAAGGAGTCGACGACACTGTATACCGGGCCGCTCGACTCAGTGCGGCTGTCGATGAGAGCGTAAGAATCGAAAGGCCACACGACCGGGCGCAGCGGCTGCAGCGGGCCCGGACGCAGGACCTTTCGCGCCAGAGTCACATGCGCCTGGAAGGGCCTGCGATCGGGGCTGAGCCCGATGGCCGCGGTGGCCTCTTGGAGCGCGACCGCGAGGGCACGTGCACCCGGCGATTCCGCCGCGGTGAGCGCGCACAGAACCTGCGCCTCCTTCCAGTGCACGAGCCGTGCGAAGGTGAGCGAGATCGGAGCGTGCATGGCGAATGGCGCGCCGTGCTCGCGTCCGATGCGTTGCAGCTCGGGAATCTGCGCCGTCGCAACACTCCCGAGGAACGCGAGCGTCACGTGCAGGTTCGAGGGCGGTACGGGCCGGCCCCCGCAGCGGCGCACTGCCTTGGCGGCGGCATGCTCGAGCTCGCTCCGCTGCCCCTCATCGGGCCAGAGTGCGAAGAACAGCCGACGGGTGAGCCCCGCCCGCTCGCGCATCAGGCGGGCGCCTGGGGGCGTGCCAGGGTCTCCAGTCGTACCGGCAGGTCGAGCCGCAGGATCAGGCGCAGGGCATGCTGCACCGAGCCGCTGCGCACCAGCGCGCGATCCCCATCGAAGAACTGCTGCTCGGCAATGATGTCGATGGCGGTTTCTTCGCGTGCGGCCGCACAGAACCATACGGTGCCGACGGGCTTGTCCGGCGTGCCGCCATCGGGTCCGGCAATGCCAGTCACCGCGAGCGCGACGTTGGCGTGCGACACTCTCAGCGCGCCTTCGGCCATCTCGCGCACGGTCTGTTCGCTCACCGCACCGAACCGCTCGAGAGTCCCGGCCGAGACCCCCAGATCGCGTACCTTGGCAGCGTTCGAATACGTGATGAAGCCGCATTCGAACCACTGGGAGCTGCCCGGCACGTCGGTCAGCGCTTTGGAGACCCAGCCCCCGGTGCAGGATTCCGCCGTGACGAGGCGCCGGGCGGCGGCGCGCAGCTTATGTCCGACACGCTCCGCGAGCTCAAACAGCTCGGTCTCGCTCACCATTAGAGCAGGCTACTCCACCGGCCGCATCCGCTGGTAGCGCGGCTCCGCTGCACGGCGCGGCAGGTTCTTTTGGGGTAGCCTTCGCGGCAATGGCGAGGCTTGGAATATCGCTCTTGTGCATTGCAGGCGGCCTGCTGTCCGCGGCGGCGTCCTCAGGCAGCGCGGCTCTTGCCGAACAATCTCGATCGACCCCGGCTGCCACCGCCTCATCCTCTGGCAAAGCCCCGTTGGACACGGTCACGGTAGAAGCGAGGCGAGAGCGCAAGGAACTCGAGCGCGAGGTAAATGAATTCGTCTTCGCGGTGGCGGTGCGCTACCTGCACGACTCGCTCTCGCGCTGGAACACACCCGTCTGTCCGTTGGTGGCGGGGCTACCGCGCGGGCAGGGCGAGTTCGTGCTCGGGCGCCTCACGCAGATCGCCAGCTCCGCGAAAGTACCGCTCGCAGGTGAGCACTGCACAGGCAACTTCTATGTGATCGTCACGCCGGAGCCCGAGAAGTTGATCAAGCAGTGGCAGTGGCACGATCCACGGATGTTCAGGAACCGCGACGGCATGGGTTACCTGCGGAACTTCCGTGATGTGCCGCGCGCGGTGCGGGTCTGGTACAACATAGGTTTCGTGTCCTCCGAGGGGAGACCGATCGTCTCCTCCGACGACCTGGCGGGGGGCCTCGTGGGAAGCACTCTCGGCATGGAGCTGATGATGGCAAACGTGCCGACGAATAGAATCAACATGGGCTCGAGGCTTACATACTCGGCGGTGCATTCGCTCTCTTCGGTGATCGTGATCGTCGATGCGAAGCGCGTGCAGGCGCTCACTTTCGGTCAGCTGGCTGATTACATCGGCATGGTCGGACTCGCCGAGGTCAACCAGGACGCTGAGGTTGGCACGGTGCCCACCATTCTGCGGCTGTTTCGCGCCGAGTCCGATCCGCCGCCACGCTTGAGCGCCTGGGATGAAGCTTTCCTCGCCTCGCTCTACGCGGTTGACCAGGCGAGCGTCGTCGAACAGCCGATGATGAAGAGGCAGATGGTGAGCAGCCTCGCCCGCACCGCTACGCACTGATTGGGCTGAGACGGGTTCGGACCTGACGCATCCATCGGCCGTGACCATGACAGCCTCAATCCTGCAACGAGCGATGATCTGTTCGCTGTCGCTCGCCGGTGCGCTCGCGATCTCGGGGTGCTGGACGGCGCCGGTGGCCGACGTACAGCCAAAGGGGGAGCCGCGCCTGATCCAGAGCGGCATTGCGGTCGAGTCGGTCAAGGAGCCCGCCACGGTGCAATCGGTGGACCCCGGCGCGCGCACCTTGGTGCTGGTCCCGCGCAAGGGCGAGCCTCGCACCTACAAAGCGGGTACGCAGGTGCAAAACCTCGATCGGATCAAGGCGGGCGATACGGTGCGCGTTACGGTCGCAGAGGAACTTGCGGTCTACGTCTTGCGAGACGGACAGCTGCCAGGCGCGAGAGGCACGCGCCAGACCATCGCGTCCGACGCGCGGGTGTTGTGGGTCGATCCGAGCTATCGCCTGCTGATGTTGCGGTATCCGGACGGACGCGACGAAACCCTCAAGGTCCCTCTCGGAGTCAAGCTCGGCGAGATGGAAGCGGGCGATGACGTCGTCATTCGCCCGCTCGAGGTGCGCTCCCTGCAGGTGCAGGCTCGCTAGGTCCGTGTGCCACCTCAATTCCGAACCGCCAAACCTGCACTCGGGGCGAGCCGCACCCGGCGGGCTCATCGTCCGAGCGCGCCGCGCGGCGCACGCTAGCACCTGGATCGCGTTGCTTCCTTTAAGTCTGCAGCCTGTTACGGCGCACGCTCAGATCACACCCGATCAGGCCAATGAGATTCGCAACGCCATCGGTAACCGGGTCGAGGCACTCGCAATCCTGGCAGGCGACTACGGGATCACCGGCGGGGATTTCCGCAGCACCGGCAAATTTCAAGGTGGTGAGACCATTGATGCCGAGATGGTGGTGACCAAGCTGGGAGGTGCCGGGGATTTCGGCATGCCGCGTCCGGTGGGCGACCTGGGCGTCGGCTGGCAGGGTCGACTGCAGGGAAACATGGGCTATATCGAGGCGACCAATCACCTGCATTCGCCCTTGCTCGAGGGCGATGTCAGCACATTCAAGGTGTACGGGCTCGAGTTTGGCGGTGGTGCGCGTCTCTGGCTGAGCGACGGCCTGAGCCTGGCGCCTACGCTGCTCGGCATCTACGGGCACACCTCGAACGGCTATACGGCGAATAGCCCGTTCATGCAGGCAAATTTCGTACGCGCCATCGATATGGGATTGGTCAACTGGAGCGTGGATACCTTGACGCTGCGCACCGCCTTGAACATCCAGTACCTCATCACCTGGGACCGCACGCGACTCAAGCTGTCCACGGAACCGACCTACTACCACACCGAGAGCTTCAAGAGCTCCAATGCGAATGTCAGCCTCACCGGCGACTCGCAATCGATCGCCACGACGATCGATATCGATATCCCGCTCGGCGTCGAGCTCTTCGGACACGAACTGCGCAGCGGCGGTGGGTTCGAGCGCAACGATTTCTTCGGTGACCTCAGAACAGGTCTCAACGTCGATCACATCGACGAAGTCGAAGGCCGCATAGTGCTGGACTTTCTCAATGAGCTCTGGAAGGTGCAGTGGATCGGAGTCAGTGCGTCCTACGTGTGGGGGTCGAGTTTCACCGGCTGGACGGCTGGCCTCGATATCGTGTTCCGCTTCTAGCCCGTGAACGACAACGATCTGCAACACACGCCGATGATGGCGCAGTACCTGCGCATCAAGAGCGAATACCCCGACGTCCTGCTGTTCTACCGGATGGGGGACTTCTACGAGCTCTTCTTCGACGATGCCCGGCGCGCGGCGGCGCTTCTCGACATCACCCTGACCGCACGTGGGCAGTCCGCCGGAGCACCGATTCCGATGGCAGGCGTTCCCGTTCACGCGGTCGACAGCTATCTCGCACGGCTGGTGCGCAAGGGTGAGAGCGTCGCCGTCTGCGAGCAGCTCGGCGCGCCCGACGGTACTCGCGGACCCATCGAGCGGCAGGTGGTGCGGGTCGTGACTCCCGGCACGGTAACGGACGCCGCGCTCCTCGAGGAGCGGGCCGATACACTCATTGCGGCACTGGTGCGCGATGGCGGAGGATTCGGTCTCGCCTGGCTCGATCTGGCGGCCGGGCGCTTCAGCGTACTGCAGGGAGAAGGCACGAACGCGCTCGGCGCCGAGCTCGAGCGGCTCAAGCCCGCGGAGCTTCTGGCTGCCGAAGGCTCATCGGACGAGAGCCTCGCACGCACGGGTACGGCGCTGCGCCCGCGTCCACCGTGGCATTTCGAGCTCTCGAGTGCCTCGCGGCTGCTCACCGATCAGCTCGGCACGCTCGATCTCAGGGGCTTCGGCGCCGATGAGCTGCCGCTCGCCCTGCGTGCTGCGGGGGCGCTCCTGCAGTATGTCCGCGACACGCAGAAATCAGCGCTGCCCCACATTCGCGCGCTGCACGTCGAGGAGCGTGGCGATGCGCTGGCGCTCGATGCGGCGAGCCGCCGCAATCTCGAGATTGACACGAGCCTCTGCGGTGACCCACAGGCAACCCTCCTCGCCGTCATCGACCACTGCGCGACTTCCATGGGCTCGCGGCAGCTGCGCCGCTGGCTCAATCGCCCGCTGCGGAGCCACGCGCTGCTGCGTGAGCGCTATCACGCGCTGGGCGTGCTGATCGATGGGCGCCGTTTTGGCGCGGTGCGCGAGCATCTGGCCGGCGTCGGGGATGTGGAGCGCATCCTGGCGCGCATCGCCCTGCGCTCGGCGCGGCCGCGTGATCTCACGCAGCTGCGTAGCTCACTGCAGCTGCTGCCCAACCTGCGCGCCGCGCTTGCGGCGCTCGACTCCCCAATGCTGCAGGCGCTGCGCGCGCGCATCGGCGAGCACGCTGAGCCGCTCGCGCTCCTCAGCGCTGCAATCGCTGCAGAGCCTGCCACACTCGTGCGTGACGGGGATGTGATCGCAAGCGGCTATGACGCCGAGCTCGATGAGCTGCGGCACATCGGCTCGCACACCGAGGAATTCCTGCTGCAGCTGGAGCGGCGCGAGCGCGAGCGTACCGGTCTCCCCGGGCTGAAGCTCGGCTACAACCGCGTACAGGGATTTTTCATCGAGATCGCGCGGCGCGACGCTGAGCGCGTACCGAAGGATTACCTGCGGCGACAGACGGTGAAGTCGGCGGAGCGCTTCGTTACCAGCGAGCTCAAGAGTTTCGAGGATCGGGTGCTCGGCGCGCGGGAGAAGGCACTCGCGCGCGAGCGCGAGCTCTACGAGCAGGTTCTCACGAAGCTCATCGATGTTCTCGGACCGATGCAGGACACGGCCACGGCGCTCGCCGAAATTGATGCGCTCGCCGCGCTCGCCGAGCGCGCCTGTGCGCTCGAGTGGACGCAACCGGAGCTCACCGACGAGCCGCGCCTCATGATCGTCGGTGGCCGACATCCGGTCGTGGAGCGTTTCAGCGAAGCGCCGTTCGTGCCGAACGATCTGCGCCTCGATGCCGCGCGGCGCATGCTCATCATCACCGGACCCAACATGGGCGGTAAATCCACCTATATGCGCCAGGCTGCGCTGATCGCCGTGCTCGCGCATCTGGGCAGCTACGTGCCCGCCGAGCACGCCGTGCTGGGACCTCTCGATCGCATCTTTACACGCATCGGTGCGGCAGACGATCTGGCGGGCGGCCGTTCCACCTTCATGGTCGAG
>Ga0310811_10007589_pt1 | contig 13915 bp, 13 predicted proteins | sample YCmetagenome_FD_207642 | JGI IMG/M metagenome (GOLD analysis project Ga0310811, IMG submission 207642) | Soil microbial communities from experimental microcosm in Duke University, North Carolina, United States - YC | ecosystem: Engineered > Artificial ecosystem > Soil microcosm > Unclassified ... | reverse complement strand
CCGTCGAGCATTACGGCCGGCTCGACTGCGCGTTCAACAACGCCGGGATCGAGGGCGAATTCTCCTCCACGCCCGAATGCACGCTTGAAAACTGGCAGCGCGTGATCGCGATAAACCTGAGCGGGGTTTTTTACTGCATGAAGTATGAAATCCCCGAGATGCTCAAGAATGGCGGCGGCACGATCGTCAATACCTCGTCCATCTGCGGCTTGGCCGGAATTGCCAACACCTCCGCCTACACCGCGGCCAAGCATGGAGTCGCCGGACTGACCAAGACCGCGGCGCTGGAGTTCTCGAGTCAGGGAATCCGGGTCAACGCCGTCTGCCCGGGATTCATTCGAACGCCGATGGTGACGAGAAGGCGGTCATCCAGACCCATCCGATCAACCGCCTTGGCAAGGCCGAAGAAATCGCCGAGGCCGTGCTGTGGCTATCGACCGACGCGTCATCGTTCGTCAGTGGCGTGCCGATGCCGATCGACGGCGCCTATCTCGCGCAGTAGGCAGGCCGGGGCACGCGCGATTAAATCATTCAGGAGATCGAACTGAGGCTGATACTGAAACGCAGCGGAGACTATTCGTCGGCGCAGGATTCGCAATCGAGGCAGCCGCCGTGAATCAGGCTTAGCTGCTCGGCGACCGCTGCGTCGGCGAAACCGACATGCTCACCCGCTTGATGTCCGCACGACCGGCATCTCTGCGCGGCGCGGCGCGGAAAAAGCGGCTGCCTGACAACGGGCCGCAAGGCGATCCGAAGTGCGTTAGCTGACTGGTTCATCTTACTCTATGAGCTACAAAACGCGCTTAGGAAGGCGGGAGCCCCCGGCGACGCGAATGTCGGAGAACATTTGCGACGCCGGGGGAAGATCGGAGGTTAATTCGGTGTAGCTCATTTTGATTGGACGATGGGTGAACCATCGATTAGCAAGACGAACCAAGCAAACAGCACTTAATGTGCCAACGCCTCACTTCTGATAGTTCTAGCAATTACTTAGCGTTTTAGTCTCTTTACCTGCGGCTGATTCACACCGCGTTGCATCTCTGCAATAGCGGTTGTCGATCCGTGTTCCGCTTCGGCAACACCGACCCTTCTTTGCGGGCCTGCCGAAACCCCGGGAGCCGGAGAGTGGGGCGCCTTGATTTGACACCTGCGCGCGCCGCCTTCTAAGTTACGCACGTCTGTTTTTGACCAACATCATCAGCTCTGGAGGATCGTCCCAATGAGGGCCGCCGTTTTATACGAAGCGCAAAAACCCATGGTCATCGAAGACCTCAAGCTCGCGCCGCCGAAGGCCGGAGAGGTACGGGTAAAGGTCGCCGCGAACGGCGCCTGCCACAGCGACCTCCACGTGATGACCGGCGACATGCGGATGCCGATGCCCATCGTGCTGGGCCATGAGGGCGCGGGAATCGTGGCCGAAGTCGGCCCGGGCGTGGCCTCGTTGAAAGAGGGCGACCACGTGGTGCTGACTTTCTCGCCGGTGTGCGGCCATTGCCATTACTGCACGCAGGGGCAGGTGAATCTGTGCGAGACGCGGCCCAAGGGACTCGGCACGCTGCTCGACGGCACCACGCGGCTGAGCAAAAACGGCACCGAGATTTTTCACTTCGCTTATGCCTCGACCTTTGCCGAGGAGACGGTGATGCCGGAGAGTTGCGCGATCAAGATCCGCGACGATGTTCCGCTCGACCGCGCCTGCTTCGTCGGTTGCGGCACGATGACCGGCATCGGTGCGGCGATCAACACGGCTAAAGTGCGGCCGGGCGCGAGCGTCGCGGTAATCGGCTGCGGCGGCGTGGGCCTCAACGTGATCCAGGGCGCGGCGCTGGCGGGCGCGCACGACATCATGGCGATCGATCTGTTGCCGAACAAGCTCGAGCTGGCAAAAGTGTTCGGCGCGACGCACCTGATCAATCCCTCACAGGACGACGCCTACAAGGCGGTGATGACGCTGACGCATGGGCGCGGCGTCGATTACGCCTTCGAGGTGATCAGCACGGCCAAGACCATCGAGCTGGCGTTTCGGATGACCGGACGCGGCGGCACCTGCACGATTGTCGGGGTCTCGCCCGAGACCGCGCGCATCACGCTCAATCCCAACGTGTTCACGATGATGGAGAAGCGGCTGATCGGCTCCTTTTACGGATCGACGCGGCCGCGGGTCGATATGCCGCTGCTCATCGATCTCTACATGGACAAAAAAATCAAAATCGACGAGCTGGTCTCGCGCACCTTCCCGCTCGAGGGCGTGAACGAGGCCTACGATCTTTTGCGCAAGGGCGAGGTCTCGCGCAGCGTGATCAAGTTTTTCTAGATCGAGCCCCGGCGCGGCGCGGTTCAACCATCAGCGGAGCGGTTCAACCCGCAAAAGGAGTAAATCGCATGGCCGTCCAGATGCCGACCCGAGAGCAACTGCGCGCGGTCGCGCGACAGTGCGGACTGGCGCTCGATGACGCCAGCGTCGATTCATTTCGCGCGCTGTTCACGACTTACGTTGACGCTTATAACACCATCGCCGCGATGCCTGACGAGGTGCCGCGGGTAAAGTACCCGCGCACGCCCGGCTATCGGCCCGGCCCCGAGGAGAACAAGTACAACGCCTGGTACTACAAATCGTCGGTCAAGGGCGCACACGAGGGCAAGCTCAAGGGCAGGACCGTGGTGCTCAAGGACAATGTGATGCTCGCGGGCGTGCCGATGATGAACGGCGCGGCAACGATGGAGGGTTACATGCCCGATTTCGACGCCACCATCGTTACCCGTATTTTGGACGCCGGCGGCGAGATCGTCGGCAAGGCCCATTGCGAATGTTTCTGCCTCTCCGGCGGAAGCCATACCAATGCCACCGGCGCGGTGCACAATCCGCGCAAGATGGGCTACTCGGCGGGCGGCTCCTCATCGGGCAGCGCGGCGCTGGTGGCGGCGGGCGAAGTCGACATGGCGATCGGCGGTGACCAGGGCGGTTCGATTCGCATGCCGTCGTCGTACTGCGGCATCTATGGGATGAAGCCGACCTGGGGACTCGTTCCCTACACAGGGATCATGCCGATCGAGATCTTCGTCGACCATACCGGCCCGATGACCGCCAATGTTGCCGACAATGCGCTGTTGCTCGAGGTAATCGCCGGCGACGACGGCTACGACCCCCGCATCAAGGCGCCGCAGGTCCATCCCTATTCGCAGGCGCTGGGGCGCGGCGCGAAAGACCTCAAAATTGCGATGGTCAAGGAAGGCTTCGGCCATCCCCATTCCGAGCGCGCCGTCGACGAAAAAGTTCGTGCCGCCGCAAAGCGCCTGGCCGCGCTGGGCGCACGGGTCGAGGAAGTTTCAATCCCTATGCATCTCGCGGGGGCCGCCATCTGGACTCCGATCGGCATCGAGGGCCTTACGCAAACCATGATGTATGGCGACGGCTTCGGCGTGAGCCGCGACGATCTTTATGCGACCTCGATGATGGATTTTCATCGCGGATGGCGTCAGCGCACGGCCGAGCTTTCTGAAACCACCAAGCTATTCCTGATGTTCGGCACCTACGTGCGCGAAAATTACGGCTCGCGCTATTACGGCAAGGCGATCAATATCGTGCGCCGGCTCCGCGCGGCCTATGACGAGGTCCTGACAAAATACGACCTGCTGTTGATGCCGACCACACCGATGAAGGCGACGCCGCTACCCAAACCCGAAGCGAGCCGCGAGGAATACGTGATGCGGGCGCTCGAGATGATCACCAATACCGCGCCGTTCGACCTTACTCATCATCCGTCCATGTCGATCCCGTGCGGCATGATCGACGGTCTTCCGGCGGGACTGATGCTGACCGGCAGGCACTTCGACGAGCCGACGATTTATCGTGCGGCCGAGGCCTTTGAGCAATCCGACGATTGGAAAAAGATGTAAAAGGACTGATGCTCCTCGCGGCGGGGCGGCGGCCTGGGAACAACCGGGGTCAGTGCGCTGAAGACAGCGGCGCGGCGATTTTTTCCAGGCTGGTCCGTTCCGCCGCGACTCCGAGCACCGCTTCAATCACGGCCGCCGCCAGCATCAGGGCGGCGGCAACCAGATAGCCCCAGAGCAACTCGGTGCGCGAGTTGGAATCGATCAGCCGGCCAAAAAACCACGGCGCAACCACACCGCCGACCGCGGTGCCCGCGGAATAGAAGACGGCGATGGCCAGCGCCCGCATCTCGAGCGGAAATATCTCGCTGACCGTAAGGTAGGCCGAACTCGCCGCAGGCGAAGCGAAGAAAAACATCACCGACCAGAGGATCGCCTGGGTGGTCGCGGTCAGGTCGCCGCGCACGAAGAGCCATCCGTTCAGAATCAGCAGCAGCGCCGCGATTGCGAAGGTCGCGGTAATCATCTGCCGGCGCCCTATGGTGTCAAAAAAATGACCCAGCGCCACTGGCCCGAGAAAATTCCCCAGCGCGAAGGGCAGCAGATAGAGCCCGGTGGTATGAATGGGCACCGCGTAGTAGCGAGTGAGCACGAGTGCATAGGTGAACAGGATCGCGTTGTACACGAACGCCTGCGCAATCATCAGCGAAAGCGCCAGCACCGATCGCGCGCGGTACTGCGTAAGCATCGGCGTCAACACTGCCTCCAGGCCGAAGTGCTGCCGTTCGTGAAGCCGTATCGCCTCGTCGGCCGGGGGTGGCTCCAGGGCCACGCCGGTTTCGCGTGCCACCGTCAGTTCGATGGCCGCCACGGTTATGTCCGCTTCCTCGCGCTGCCCGTGGGTGACCAGCCATCGCGGGCTCTCCGGTATGAACCGGCGCATATAGAGGATGCAGGTCCCGAGGATCGCGCCCGCGCCGAAGCCCAGGCGCCATCCGAGGTCGACCGGCAGGATCTTCGGATTGAGCAGGATTATCGTCGACGCCGCGCCAGCGGCGGCACCCAGCCAGAAGCTGCCGTTGATCATCAAATCGACGCGGCCGCGAAAGCGGGCCGGGATGAGTTCGTCGATGGCGGAGTTGACTGCCGAGTACTCGCCGCCGATGCCGGCGCCGGTGATGAATCGGAAGAGCGCGAAGCTCCATAGGTTCCACGAAAAGGCGGTCAGTCCCACACCGAGCAGATAAATCCCAAGGCTGATGAAAAAGAACTTGCGCCGTCCATGGCGATCGGTCAGGTGGCCGAAGACCAGCGAGCCGAGCACGGCGCCGACCAGATAGGCCGAACTAATCGCGCCAACCTGCGCGGCGCTGAAGTGCAGCACGTCCGGCCGTTGCAGGACGGCGCTGATCGCGCCCATCAGCGTCACCTCGAGGCCGTCGAGTACCCAGGTGATGCCGAGGCCAATCACCAGCAGCCAGTGAAATTCGCTCCACGGCAGGCGGTCGAGCCGCGCCGGAATTAGCGTTTCGAAGGTCTCTCCGATGTCGGTCCGGTTTGTCAGGCGCGGTAAGCGGGGGCGGCGCTCGCGAAGCGGATGGTGAACGTTGCGCCGCGGTTCTTCTCGCTCGCGACGGCGATTTCCGCGCCGTTGAGTTCGAGATATTTCTTGACCAGCGAAAGGCCCAGGCCGACGCCCTCGAATCTGCGCGTGAGGCCGGGATTCTCCTGGGAGAAGGCGGCGAAGATATGTGGCAGATAATCGGCGTCGATGCCGACGCCGCTATCGCGCACTTGAAGGCACAGCGCCGCATGCGCCTCGCGACACAACCGCACCGTCACTTCGCCACGTTCGGTAAACTTGATCGCGTTGTGCAGCAGGTTGGTCAGGGTGCTTGAGAGACACCCCTCGTCGAACATCACGACCGCCTGCGGTTCATCAAATTCGGCGCTGAGCGCGAGGCCCTTTTCGGCCGCCAGCACTCTGAACTCTCCCAGCAGGCTTTCGACGAACTCCGCGAGCGCGACGGGCCTCGGATTGATCGGGTATGCACCCGATTCGATTCTGGACAGCTCAAGAATAGAGGCGATGGTATCGAGCAGGCGCTTACCGGCGCGCCGCACCGGTTCGGCGTAGTCGCGCCCGCGTTCGTCACCCAGTTCGGCCAGGCGTTCGGCCATGAGATCCGCGTAACCCAGAATGATATTGAGCGGAGTATGGATTTCGTGGGTCACGTTGGCCACGAAGGCCGACTTCATCCGCGAAGCCTCCAGCGCGGCGTCACGCGCCTCCCTTGCGTCCTCGACCAGGAGGCGGAAGCGCTCCTCGTTTTCGCGCAGCTTCTCGGCCGTTCGCTGAGCATCGTCGTAGAGCTGGCGCAGGTGGCCTTCACGCAGCCGCGCATAAATCCGGCCCGTCGATTCGATCGCTTCGCCCCACAGCCGATTGAACGGCAGCACCGCCGCGACCCGCCCTTCATCGCCTTCCAGTACCTGTGCGATCTCCTTAGCCAACAAGGCGCGCACTGCGCGCGCCGAAGAGAACAGCGCATCGATCGTCGCGCGCTGGCGCTCCGGCTCGTCTAGCTGTCCGCGGATTATATTTTCGATGAAGCTTTGATAGCGCTCGAGCGCTGCCCGCGGATTGCGCTGGGACAGGCACTCGAAGAAACTGCCCAGGAACGGAACCGTCATCCCGCGCAACGTTCGGCGCATCCCCTGCAGCTTGTCGGCCGGGGCGTCGAGCTCTATCGCTTCGGCCCAGCGTTCGGCTACCCGTTCGAGATTGGGAAGGAGGCCGCGCGCAACTTGCGCCATCAAGTCGCGTTCACGGTCGCTAAATAATGGGTGCTCCAGGTAAGCCACAAGATCCAGCGTCACCGGGCCACGAGTAAAATCCTGGGTTAAAGTAGAACGTCCTCGAGGATCGATCAATGCGAAAATGTAAATTGATTATCTCTGCCGGCGAATCCGTGAGATGAAAGCAAGAAAGCAATAGTAAACTAATAATAAGTAAACTTCGAAATTAAGATTAAGTCAGGGAATATCAATCGGTATTGACGGCTGTGGACTATATCTGCGATTGAGCTTCCTAAGACCTAGAGAGGGTGGTGACTCATGCCGGTCTTCGAGCACGCAGGCGTATCGCTCTACTACGAGGAATACGGGTCGGGCTATCCGTTGCTGTTGTTCGCGCCAGGCGGAATGCGCTCGAGCATCGATTTCTGGCGTCGCAGCCCGTTTGACCCGACCGCCGAGCTGGCGCAGGACTTCCGCGTAATCGCGATGGACCAGCGCAATGCCGGCCGCTCACGCGCGCCGGTGAGCACGGACGACGGGTGGGAAACGTACGCCGGCGACCATCTCGCCTTGCTCGACCATCTCGGCGCCGAGCGTGCGCACGTGCTGGGCGGATGTATCGGGTCGTCTTACTGCTTGGGGCTGATAAAGCTCGCGCCCGTTCGCGTCAGCGCCGCAGTGCTGCAGAATCCGATCGGGCTCAGTCCGGAAAATCGCCCGGCTTTTTATGAAATGTTCGACGGTTGGGCGGCGGATCTCAGGAAAGGCCGCCCTGACTTGAACCAGGCGGCGCTCGACGCTTTGCGGACGCGGATGTACGACGGCGATTTCGTTTTTTCGGTTTCGCGCGACTTCGTGCAGGCCTGCCGCACGCCGATGCTGATCCTGGCGGGCGACGATCTATACCATCCCGCGGCCACCGCGGAAGAGCTGGCTCGATTGGCGCCCGACTCCGAGCTGATCGCGAAATGGAAGACTCCCGACGCGACGCCCGCAGCCGTCGCACGCGTGCGCGCCTTCCTGAAAGCACATCAGTAAGGGCCGGGCGGCGCTGCCGAAGGCCGCGCCTGATTCATCCGCGGCTCGCGGCGTCTAGCGGATGCAGGCGCGCGCCAGGTCCTCCAACTCGCGCTCGTACCTCTCGGGCGCCAAGGTCGGTGCGCTTACCAGCACGCGATGAGTTCCGGCCTCGCCATATTCCTTGATTGCGCGGGCGGGGTCGGACGGCATCTCCAGCATCAGGAAGGTAATTTCGATCTTGCTGAAGTCGCGCTTGGCCGCCGCACACATCGCGCGCAGGTTTCCAAGTTCCGCGGATAATTGAGCGGGCGTCAACCCAAGCGGCATCCATCCGTCACCCATCTCGACCGTATCCTTGAGTGCGCGCTCGCAGCTGAGGCCCATCCCGCCGGCTCCGATTATTATCGGCGGGTTGGGCTTCTGCGCGGGCTTGGGAAAAAACTTGACCTTTGGAAAGCTGACAAATTTACCTTCGAAACTCGGCTCGGGCTTGGTCCACAGCTCTTTCATCACGGCGATGTATTCGCGAGTCATCGGCCAGCGCCGCTTGAAATCGACGCCCATGATCTCGGACTCGTCGGCGAGCCATCCCGCACCGATCCCGAACATAAAACGCCCGCCCGAGAAATGGTCGAGCGTCGAAATCTCCTTGGCCATCACGATCGGATCGCGCTCCGGCACCAGGCAGATACCGGTCGCGAGCTTCAGGCGGCTAGTCGCGCCGGCCGCGAGCGCGAGCGCGATGAACGGATCGGGCATGTGGGCGTACACTTCCGGGATCGAGCCGTCGCCCATCGGATAGCGGGTTCGATGATGCACCGGGATTATCGGATGCTCGGGGATGAAGATCGAATCGAAACCGAGCGCTTCGGCTTTGCGCGCAATATTCGCCGGGTTGGCGGTGCTCTCGGTCACGAATGCTTGCAGGCCTACCTTCATTTGCGGCTCCTTTTCTACAAATTTGACTGGCAAGACAGATAGCGAGCTAAGATGGAAACGAGACTCATTCTCGGCATGACACTACTACTACAATCAACCCCCACCTGGGAGATTTGTCTCTATGAAAAGGCACACCCTAATGCTCCTTGTGACGGCCATCGCGGCGGTGGCTGTCGCGCAGGCGCATGCCGAAAGCTCCTCCGGCCAGGGTTCCGCGCTTCATGCGGTTCCGCCCGTCGCTAACCCGTGTCCGCGTTTGACGGCAGGCAGTATCGTACAAAACCCGCCTTCGCTGTTCAGCCAGCACGGAGTGTTAACTGCGAATTTCTCATATCAGACCACCACCGATACCGATGGCAGGACTCTTTTCTCCTTCATGACCCCGGAGGGTCTGGAGAATCCGACTCTGCGCGTTCATCCGGGGGACCAGCTGGTCATCAATGTGACGAACAATACTCCCGCGATGCCGGTGGAAATGCACATCGATCCGCCCAACTGCGGAGACACCGCGATGACCGAATCGTCGTTAAACATCCACTATCACGGCACCAATATTTCGCCGAGCTGTCATTCGGACGAAGTTATTCATACCGTCATCAATTCGGGGCACACCTTCACCTACAACGTTCACATCCCGGTGGACGAGCCGCCCGGCCTGTATTGGTATCATCCGCCAGGCACGTTTTGATCCCCATCGCCGGCCGCGCCGAATTCATCGTGACCGGGCCTTCGTCGGCCGTGAAGAACGCCAAACTGGTGACCCTCGCAATCAATACGGGGTCGGATGGCGACAACGACCCGCAACGAACGCTCGCGACGATCCAGACGGTGGCGAGACCGGTTCTGTCCCTTGTCAGAAACGGAAACGCCGTCCCGGCTGCGATTGGTCCGACCTGGAAGCAGCGCTTCGAAAACCTGGCGGCCGCGAGGGTGACGGCGCAGCGGAGGCTCTACTTCTCGGAGAAGCTCTCACAGTTCTTTATTACCGTCGAAGGGGCAACGCCTGCGCTGTTCGATCCGAATAATTCACCGGCTATCGTGACAACGCAGGGATCGGTTGAGGACTGGACGATTGAGAACCGGACCCTGGAAGTTCACAACTTTCACATTCACCAGATCCACTTTATGGTTCTCGCGCAGAAGAACTTTGCGGCCAACGGAAGCAAAAAGGATCCGAGCGTTCAACGACAGTTCATGGATACGATCCAAATTCCCGCCTGGGATAGAAACCCGCATCATCGCTTCCCCAGCGTCGTGGTGCGGATGGATTTCCGCGGCATGGACCTCGGCGACTTCGTCTACCATTGCCACATCGCCGAGCATGAGAATGACGGGATGATGGCGATCGTGCGCGTTGTTCCGGCTATTTCTTCGGCGCGCATCCCCGTCGCGCCGAAGGCATCCGCCGGAGCTGACTTCGCGCAGCGAAAATAGCCGCGCCATCGGCTGTATCGTGAACCGGTCGCGCGAGCTGGACCGGAATTTACCTGGGCCGGCACTTACCCGGCGCCGGGCTTTAATCGATCGCGAGACTGGCGAAGGAGACCAGCGAATCGGTTTGCGGCTCGAGCGCGATGTCGTAGTGCAGCAGGCGCGCACTCCGTCCGCTCAGCAGTTCGAGCTGCGTGTACATCGGGGCCAGCCCGCAAATCTTGCGCCGGTCGCCGTCGCGCGCGATGTCGGCGAAGAAGCCGCGCGGGTCGCCGGCCTTGATGGTTTCGATTAGCGCCAGGTCCTCGCGCCGTACGCGAGCCGTGAGGCCGTCGTCGAGGCCAAAGGAGTCGCCGAATTTGCGCCCGACGTGGGCGAAATCGACCCCGGCCAGGATAAGCACGCGGCGGCTCTCGGCCGCGAGCTCTTCACGTAGCGCGTCGAGAAAGCGCGCGACTCGCGCGTCGTCCACCGGTGGCGCCCCCGCGCTCACCATCTGATGAAATGAGCTGACCAGGATCGGCACCACCTCGTAGCCCTCCAGGCCCAGCGCCCAGGCCAGAAAGAGCGCCTGGAACTCGATCGAATGTTCGTTGCGATGGAGCATCTCGTCGGCGAAGAGATCGCCGCCGCGCAATCCCGCGTAGCGCGAGGCCAGCCGCTCGACGAAGCCGCGATCGGTCGGCACCGCGCCGAGCGGAGTGAGGTAGTCCTTGCGGGTGGCGCTGAACAATTCCGGCCCCGCTCCGTAGTGCGAGGTGCCGAGGATGACGATCAGCTCGGGACGTTCGCGCCGGCGAAGTTCGTTGTAGGCCCATGCGTAGCCCGCGGCGCCGCGGCGCGGATCGATATGCGGAGCGATGAGGCCGGCGAGGCCGGCGGTTGCAGTCCTTGAGGCGGCCGGCGCCCCCGCGACAAGCGCTTCGCGTCCGGGTGCGTTAGGGCGTTCGAAGAACGACTCTATCTCGGCGCGCAACCGTGACGGCTCGGTCTCATAGCACAGCCCGGCCAGCGCCGAAGGCCGGCGAATCGAGGAAATAGGCGCGGTCAAGCGCAATCACCAGCTCACCTATTTTCTCGGTCGGAATGATCTCGCCGAAGCGACGGCTGAACGCGGCCTGCAAATCCAGCGTCGTGTTGGTCCCGTCGAACAGCGTCACCAGGAAATACGCGCCCATCCCGAGCATAATCGGCTCGGGCGCAAGTCCGGACGGATCGCGCAGACAAATCAGCGTCTGGTCCTGCTGCTCCATCGGAAAGGCTTCGACCGGGCGAATTATCGGTTTGTCCATCAAAATGCGGCTCCGCGATTACCAGGTTTAGCTTGCGACACGGCGGGCGGCGCGGCGTTTATCGAGTATTATAATGAGCGGCGAATTAGCGGATGGAAAGGCCAGCAGCAGATGGATTCTTCCGATCAGGTTTAGAAGATGCCGCGCCGCACTAGCCGCGACCGCAGCCTTAAAGGCACAGGGGGCGCGCGCACGCGCCGGATTAAAAAGCGCGGCGCCGTGCGTTACCGGGTATGTCGGGCGGCGGCGCTTGCGGCGGGCGAGTCGATGAAATTCATGCTGCCGGTGCGCGGCGCGGACGAAGAATGTTTTGTGATCAACTTCCACGGGGACTATCATGCCTACGTCAATCGCTGCCGCCATGTGCCGATGGCGATGGACTGGGTCGACAACCAGTTCTTCGCGGAGCAAGGGCGTTACCTGATGTGCCAGACGCATAACGCCTATTTCGAACCGGCGAGCGGCGAATGTATCGCGGGGCCGCCGAGCGCCTGCGGAAAGTTTCTCTATCGCGTGCCATTGGAAATCGACCGCGGATTCATCTATGCACGGCCCCCGGAGCAGGAGTTCGACGATTAGCCCTGGTGATTGCGAACTGCGGAACTATGCGCGCGCGAAGCAAGCATCCGAAGGCGTATTTCTGAACGCTTAGTTGCGCCGGATCGGGGCTTTTTGGATAATAGTAAGCGAAAAAATACCGCCACTTGAACCGGGAAGGAGCAACGACGATGAAATCGTGGAAGCTAGCAATGTTGGGTCTGGTGGCAGGAACCTGCGTCGCGAGCGCCTATTCGGCTCCCGCGTTTGCGCAATCGGGTATGACCGCCCCGCCGCCGGCCGTGCATCAGTTCCGCAGAGAAGATGTCTTTGCGACTATGACCAAAACCTCGCGGGACGTATGGCGCGCGAAAGTCTCGGGCGAAAGCGCGCATCACATGCAGGAGTTGTTTCTCGATGGCCAGCGCGCCTACTTCAAGGGCGATTATGACGCGGCGATGAGCGATTTTATGGCCGCCGAGAAAATTTACAAGAAGTATCCCAACACGGTAAGCCCTGATTAGCAGATTAGTTGACGACCCCGGCCCACATAATTCCGCTCGTGATGGCGCCGCGCGGCGGGTTGTATCGAAGCAGCCAGGCGCGCGGCGGCGCCGTCTCAGCTGTGTTCGGAATCGAGCTTATGAGTCGAGGATCGGAAGGGAACTGCTGAAAGGAGAACTAACGATTCGACCGCACACGAAATGCGCACGCGGCACTCATTCGTATTCGTCGCCGAAATGGGCGCGCACGATGCGCGCCTTCAGATATTCCAGCGTACCCAGGTCTTCGACGATGTCGCCGCCGGTGTCATAGAAGAACAGCTCGCCGTTCTTGGTGCGCCCGACCGCGATGATCCACTCGAGTTCATCGCGATCCTCGAGCAGATAGTTGATGGTTTGAGCAACACCGCGGCCCGGGATAATCGTAATCTTAGGGCGCGGCGGCTTTTCCTTTTCCTGCTTGGGCATCGCTTTTTGCTGACCCTCTGCCGGGTGGGAAAAAAGCCGGGTCGACAATCCAGCTTAGGAACGGGTTGCCGCCGAAGTCAATACCGCATGCGCTACGACTTCCGCATGATGCGTATTGGGGAAGAAATCGAATGCGCGGAGCGCCGCAATCCGATAGCCGCCGGCGCACAACGCGTGCAGATCGCGCGCCAACGTCGCCACGTCGCACGAGACATAGATCACCCGCGCCGCACGAATTTGCAAAAGCGGCTCGATTAGTTCGCGCGCGCCGCTACGCGGCGGATCCATGATCACCACGTCGGGCCGATAGCGCGCACGCGACAGGAATCGCGTCAGCTCCGCCGCCTCCATCGCAGCGAACTCCGCCCGTTTGAGTCCCAGCCGCTCGGCGTTGCGCGCCGCCGCCGCCACCGCCCGCCTGCACTTCCGCCATCTCCATCACGGCGGCGACCAGCTTGAGGTTCTGCGCGCGATTGACCTGGCTGAAGAGGTCGGCATCGACTTCGAGTTCGAGGCCTGGCTCCAGCGCGACCGCGATCGAAACCTCTCCAATAACCTCGCGCGCGCGCGCGGAGCGCAACACGGCACCCGCGATTCGCGCATCGCGCTCGACCAGCCGGCGCGCCCGCTCAAGCACAGAGGCCCGCGGCGCGCGCGCCAGATGGGCGACCAGCACTTCGCGGCCGCGATCGGCGACGACTTCGATCTCCTCGCACTCGGTTTCCGCTGCAAATTCGTGCGGCATTCGGATTTCCGCATCCGCCACCATGCAATGCTCAACTTCGACCAACCGGCGGCTCCCCGTTTCATAAAATCCCAGACGCCCACCGCGACCGGCCTGAAACCTGATGCGCGCGCGATAGCCGAACTCGGCCGGCGCCGGCTCGATTAAATTTGCGGGGTTCAACTCCAGGCCGAGCGCATGATTGAGCGTCGCCGCAATGACCTCCGCTTTGTACTGCGTCTGCACGCTATAGACAATTTGCTGCCAATCGCATCCGCCGCAGCGTGGCAGGTACGGACAGGGCGGCGTGCGGCGCGCGGCCCCCGCCCTGAGCACTTGTCCGGCACGCGCGACAAGGTAGCCGGCAC
>Ga0310811_10007587_pt1 | contig 13920 bp, 13 predicted proteins | sample YCmetagenome_FD_207642 | JGI IMG/M metagenome (GOLD analysis project Ga0310811, IMG submission 207642) | Soil microbial communities from experimental microcosm in Duke University, North Carolina, United States - YC | ecosystem: Engineered > Artificial ecosystem > Soil microcosm > Unclassified ... | reverse complement strand
AACGCAGTTCGGATCTTTTTCGGCATCCCCGGTCGGGTAGCCGAAATGCCAGACGGTAAGCTCGTCGCGCCGCGCATTTTTCGGGATGAGACGGTAGCTCGTGTCCTCGCGATGAAAGCGCGGCTGATCGCGGTAGAGCATGCCGCCCGAACTCATCAGTGCGACCTTGCACTCGGCAAGCGGTTTCCTGAGCGGCGTCCAGGGCGGTGGTTCATCGTTCATGACCCATCGATAGGGCGTGTAGGCGTTGTACAACTCGCGCGTGCGCGGGATATAGGCGACGGGCATCGATTCGCTCCTCGTGGGCTCGCATTCCGGACGCGGCGTGTCCTAGGACGCGTCGGGCGGAAACATCATCTTACCTGCATGGAATTCGCGCGCAATGAAGTCGACAAAGCCATGGCGCACGGGCCATTCGAGCCGGCTATCGCGCCAATGGACACGGCCATCGGGGCCCGCGAACTCGTCGGCCAGGTTGCCCCCGGCCATCGCCTTGCGCGCGCGCTCGAGGTCGGCAGCGACCAGCGGAATTGCACGCATCCGCTTCTCCCAGACCGCCAGGCGCGGGAATTCGTGCATCGGAAGCCGCATCGCGTGGGCCACCGGCAGATGGCAGATGACGGCAAGATCGGCGAGCGAGAGCGCGGCGCCGCAGAAATAGTCCCGGCCTTCGAGTTCGCGCTCCAGCCGCGCGAGCAGCGCCTTGAACTCGGCGCGCCCCGCGTCTTGCATCGCCCTGGACTCGGGCGCCGCCGACCGCACGACGCCAAGGAAATAGCCAAAGACCGTCGCGTCGAACGTGCGGTCGCACAAATCATCGATCGCGCGCATCCGCGCACGCTCGAAAGGATCGAGGGGAAAAACCGGCGGCTGGGGATGCACGTCTTCGAGATACTCACAGATGATCGTGGAGTCCGCGATCACGCGACCATCGTCGAGCACCAGTACCGGCACCTCGGCGCGCTCGCTCGCCTCGCGCAGGTCCGGCTTGCGATCGAGCGAGTAGCATCGTTCGACCATTTCGCACTCGATCGCCTTGAACTCGAGCATCATCCGGACCTTGCGCGCGTATGGGCTGGTCGCAAAAGTGAAAAGTCTCATCGGATACCTCGCTTTGGCGGTTAACGCGCGCTCAAGCCGCCATCGACGATTAATTCAGTGCCGGTGATGTACGAAGCCTCGTCGGAAAGCAGAAAAACGATCGCCTTGGCGATTTCCCACGGCGTGCCCTGACGGCGCATCGGGATACGCGGCGCGACCCGCTCCTCGCGGTCGCCGACCAGCCGGCGCACCATCGAAGAGTTGATCAATCCCGGCAAAATCGTGTTGACGCGAATCTTGTCGCGTGCGTGCGTGACCGCGACCGAGCGGGTGAGCCCGAGCAGCGCGGCCTTGGTGGTTTCGTAAGGCAGGCCCGAGCCGGTGCGAATCGCGGCCAGCGAGGAGACGTTGACGATCGCCCCGCCGCCGGCCTTGGCCATCTCGGGCACCGCGTACTTCATCATCAGGAACTGGCCCCGGACGTTGACCTTGGACATCGTATCGAACTGCTCGATGGTGGTTTCGAGCAGGCGGCCGCCGATCGCTATCCCGACGTTGTTGACCAGCAGATCGAGCTTGCCGAAAGCGCGCACCGCGGCCTCGCAGGCGCGGCGACAGTCGTCCTCGAGCGTGACGTCGGCGGCAACCGAGCCGGCTCGGCCACCCTCGGCGCGAATCGCCGCGGCGGTTTCGCCGGCCAGCGTCTCGGCGCGATCGGCGACCATCACCGCGGCGCCCTCACGCGCGCACAGGATCGCGGTGGCGCGGCCATTGCCAATCGAGAGCGTCTCGCCCGCATTGGGCGGTCCGTCGGCGCCTCCGCCGACGATCAGGGCGACTTTTCCATCAAGACGTCCCATCGCAAGGAACCTCCGTCACGCGCCGAGCGCGATCGGGCTACGGCGACACCCGTCAGGCGCCGAGCTTGCGCTTAATCGCCGCGTAACTGTCGAGCATCGGCAGCACCTTGTCGGCGGGCGCCGGCGGCAAGGCGAAAATAAGTTCGTGAAATCCGATCTCGACCAGCTTTTTCGCTTCTTCCTCGCGCGGCGGCACGCCAAAGACCGACAGTGTCAACGATTCGAAGCGCCGGCCGGCGCGGCTCGCCGCCTCGCGTAACTGTTTCACGCCTTCGGCCAGCGTATGGTTGCGCCGATAGATCGGCATCCATCCATCGCAGTAGTCGGCCACCCGCTCGAAGCATCGCTTGGCCTCCGAGCCCAGAAGCACGGGTGGTCCGCCCTTTTGCACGGGTTTGGGAAACGCCAGCATCGGCGGAAAGTTCACGAATTCACCATGGAACTCCGCCGGATCCTTGGTCCAGATCGCACGCATCGCCAAAATTCGCTCGCGCAATAGCGCCCATCGCTTGCGAAAGTCGGTGCCGTGATCTTCCATCTCTTCAGCGTTCCATCCGCCGCCGATTCCGAGCACCAGCCGCCCGCTCGAAATCAGGTCGAGCGAGGCGCATTCCTTGGCCAGCACGATCGGATCGCGTTCGATCACCAGGCACACACCGGTGCCAAGTTTGATGCGCTTGGTCGCCGCGGCGGCCGCGCCCAGAGCCACGAACGGATCATGCGTATGCCAGTACTCCTGGGGCAAATCGCCGCCGCCGGGCCACGGGCTGCGCCGGCTGGTGGGAATGTGCGTATGTTCGGGAAAATAGAGCGAATCGAGTCCGCGCTCCTCGACCGCACGCGCCAGCTCGATCGGCTGAATCGCGTAGTCGGTCGGGAACATCATCGCGCCAAAAGTCGTCGCCATCGTGGCCTCCGCTGACAGGTGCTGATTACGTCGCGCGTGAGCGACCTAGATCGAATACCACGGTCGCACTCGCTCACCCAAGGGAACCAAACCGGTCCCGCCCCGTGCCGGGCGCCGCGGCTTGCCCGCAAAGGGCCGGGCTGGGTACAAGAAGAGAGGCCTTCACTTCGCGCGAGGGAGGGACTTTCCCCGATGGCATACGATCTCATAATCAAAAACGGCACAGTGGTCGACGGCACCGGCACTCCGCGAGTGCGTGCGGACGTCGCGATCAAGGATGGAACGATCGCGGAAATCGGCAAAGTCAGCGGCGGCGCACAGCGCACCATCGATGCCGGCGAGCTGATCGTCGCGCCGGGCTTCGTCGACCCGCATACCCACTACGATGCGCAAATTTGCTGGGACCCCCTGCTGAGCTGCACCTCATGGCACGGCGTGACCTCGGTCGTGATGGGCAACTGTGGAGTGGGTATCGCACCGTGCAAGCCCGAGGTTCACGAGGTCGCGGCGTGGGACCTGGTCAACGTCGAAGCGATCCCCTTCGACGCGCTGAGCAAGGGCATCACCTGGGACTGGGTGAGCTTTCCCGAGTTCATGGACGCGGCCGAGCGCCGCGGAGTCGGAATCAACGTCGGCTTTCTCGCGCCGCTCACGCCGTTTCGCCATTTCGTGATGGGCGAGGAATCGATGGAGCGGGCGGCGACGCCCAACGAGACCCAGCGCATCGCGGCTTTGCTGCACGAGGCGATGGCGGCGGGCGCCATGGGGTTTTCCACCACCACGCTCGCGCAGCACATCGGCTTTCGCGGCCAGCCGCTCGCCTGCCGGCTCGCCAGCCGCGACGAGCTGAAGGCGTGCTCCAACGTGCTCAAGGAACTGGGCAAGGGGGCGATCGAAATCGCACTCACGCGGCGCGCCGGACAGGTGCTCGACGACGAATATCAACTGCTCGACTTCCTGCTCGCGGAAAGCGCGCGCCCGGTAACCTGGCTCGCGATGGCGTCGCGGCCGGATAAGCCCGAGTACGCGCAGGAGACGCTCAAGCGCCTGGAGCCGCTAATCAAGCGCGGCGGCGTGCCGCAGGTCCTGTGCAAGCCGTTCGTGGTGCAAATCGACCTGCGCAACCCATTCAGCTTCGCCGACATGGAGACGTGGAACCCGGTCTTCAACCAGCCGGCCGAGGCGCAGAAACGGATCTACGCCGACCCGGCGTTTCGCGATTCCTTCCGCAAGGAGCTGACGCGGCCGCATCTGTTCAACGGCAAATGGCATCGGGTCGAAGTGCTGGAGGTCGGGAGCCCGGCGCTCAAGGCGCTGGAGCGCAAGACCGTGGGCGACATCGCCGCCGAGCGCGGGCGCGACCCGCTCGACACCTTCCTCGACCTCGCGCTGGAGGACGACCTCAACATCCAGTACACGATGGCGCAGTATCACGAGGAAGGAATCGGGCGGCTGATCGGCGACCCGCGCACGATGCTCGGACTTTCCGACGGCGGCGCACACGTCGATATGCTGTGCGACGCCGGCTACTGCACCTACCTGCTTGGCAAGTGGGTGCGCGAGCGCCAGGCGCTGACGCTCGAGCACGCCGTCAAACGCATCACGTCGGAGCCGGCCGACTTCTTCGGCATCCAGCGCCGCGGACGTCTGCGCCCCGGACTCGCCGCCGACGTAACAATCTTCGACTACGATACCGTGGGATCGGCCAAACGCGCGCGCATGCAATACGATCTCCCAGGCGGCGGACGGCGCCTGGTGATGCCGGCCGAGGGCATCGAATATACGATCGTCAACGGGCGCGTGCTCTACGAGGGCGGCCGCGCAAGCGGCGCGATGCCGGGGCAGGTACTACGCTCGGGACAGTCCTGAGCGATCGCGGCTATGCGACTGCGCGACGGCGCTCAGGTAACCGTCCAGCCCGCATCGATCACGAACGGCGCGCCGGTTGCGAAAGAAGCGTCGTCGCTCGCCAGGAACAGCGCGACCTTCGCGATCTCATCGGGCAGACCCATCCGGTTGAACAGGGAAATCCGTTTGACCGAACTCGGCCGTGGCGGCTCGCCTTGCCTGATGCGCTCGGCCATCGGAGTTTCGATCGCACCCGGGCAAATGCAATTCACGCGGATGTTGTAGCGCGCGTACTCGAACGCCGCCACACGCGTCAGCGCGATCACGCCGGCCTTGGAGGCGCAGTAGGCCGCGCTGCCGCGGATAGCGACCATCCCGGCGATCGAAGCCTGGTTGATGACCGATCCGGCGCCGAGCTGAACCATGTGCGGCAGCACGTACTTCATCCCGAGAAAGACGCCGCGCAGGTTGATCGCGATGACCTTGTCGAAGGCTGCCTCGCTGGTCTGGGCGATAAAATTTGTTTCGCCCTCGATACCGGCGTTGTTGTAGAGCACGTTGGGCGGCCCCAGGCGCTCGACCGTTACCGCGGCCATCCGCTGCACGTCCTCGGCTTTCGCGACGTCGGCGCCGATTGCTATCGCTTCGCCGCCGGACTTGCGAATTTCGCGCGCGACATCCTCGACCGCGGCCTCGCTGATGTCGGCCGCCGCGACTTTCGCTCCCTCGCTCGCGAACAGGAGCGCGGTCGCCTTGCCCATTCCCGATCCGGCCCCGGTGATGAGAGCAACTTTTCCTTTGAGTTTCATCTATGTCGATCCTCCTTGCGATCGCGGCCGGCCTTTTAACCAAACGCCGGTCCGCGTGACATTCGAAAGGGCTCGCAGCGAGCCTCTACCCAAGCATGGCTGTACCATTGATAATTGAGGTCGGGAAAGTCTCGTGGAAGCGGTAAAGTTGACGGGGCGGAGGGTCGGGCTGGTACTGCTCGCGGCAATGGCGCTGATGTGGGCGCCGCGTGCGTCGCGCGCGCAGCAGTCGCTTGAGGTGGCGCCGCCGGCGCCACAGTCGCAGCCAAGTTTCCGCCCGCGGCCCGTGCCCACCACGCGGTCGCCATTGCCGCCCTCCAATCAACTCCAGGAAATCCCCTCTGCGATTACTCCGACGCCGGCGCCGTTGCCGCCCCCCGCGCCGCAGTTACCGCCGCCACAGATGCCGCCGCCGTTTCCGCTTCCACCACCACCTCCTCCGCCGCCGCCACCGCCGCCCGCCTCCATGCTGCATGCGCAGCCGATCCTGCCGGCAATATTCCGTGGATGCTGGGACGGCCGCGTGGAGTTCCTGGATTCCATCGCGCGGATGCCCGGCGCTCCCAATGTCGGTGTGTGGACACCGAAGACTTATCGCATCTGCTATCAGCGTGTCGGGAATGGACCGTTCGAACTGACTTTCAGCCAGTTCGGGATGGACCCCCATTCGAAGGTCATCAATCCGACGGGGCGGATGGATCTAATTTCGACCGACGGCCGCAACGCGGCGCGGATGCGCTCGGAGCTGCATTTCGATGAATTTTACGTGCACCGCCACTTTGGCGGACGAACGTTCGCGGTTGATGAAGAGACAATTTTGGATTGCGCCATCCAGGGCAGCGGCGCGATGACGGTGCGGGGGCAGGTATTCGGCCGGCGCGACGGCAGTCCGTGGTTTCGCGCGAGCTGGCACGCGGTGTTCTCGCGCGTCCGCGGCTTGCCGGAATAGGGACGCTAACGGCGAAGACGCCCGGCGAGGTCGACGCGCGTGCGCAGGGCGTGCAACTCCGCGGCCGTCGGCGGCTCGGTCGTCGGCACCGACGGCGGAATCACCAACTCGAATCCCGTGCTCTCACGCACTGTCGCGACGCTGACTCCCGGATGGAGCGAGCACAGGCGCATCCGCCGCGTTTCCTCCTCGAAGTCCATCACGCAGAGTGGCGTGACGACGTACTTGGGGCCGCCGCCCGGAAGTCCCAGCTTGCGGCGCGCGTCGGGTCCGCCGCTGCCCCATCCGTAGGCGCTGATATAGTCGCAGCGCTCGACCAGCAGGCGCGGACTATGACTGTTGAGCACGATGTAGTAGCGACCGACGTGGGTGCTGAGCGTGGGCGTGCCCACCGAGCCGGGTCCGCGGAACTTCAGACGCCGGTAATCGGTGCCGATCCCGATAAGGTTGGTATTGCCGAAACGGTCGACCTGGATGCCGCCGATGAAGAAGACGTGGTTGTTCCAGTCCTTGAGCCGGTCGAAACGATGGCCGGTGTCGCTGTACGACTCGGTCCAGCGCACCACCCGCCGGTCCCATCCGAACGCGGGCATCGGGATGGTTTCAAGGTCGGCAACGTTCATCCGCCCGCCGAGAAAGACCAGTTCCATGTTGGGTCCGTGCGTCAGATGGGCAAGGCGCACTGCCGCCTCCGCCACCGGCATCGCGACTCCGACGCGCAACAACTCGCCATCGTTGAGGTCGCGCGCGAGAAACACCGCCATCAATTCCTGGACGCCATATCCACTCGCACTGCTGTCGTCGCGGCTTATCATCTGGGCTCCGTTCGAAGTGCGCAACTTTCAAGTGCGCACTACGCGATCGATGCGCTGTCGGTGTTCTCGGCCGCCGCGCCGCTGGCATTGACCCGCGCCACGTAACGCATCGGGAAACGCGCGCTAAAGATGAATCCGTAGATCAGCAATCCGGTAGGAATCAAAAATCCCGGCACCAGCTTGCCGAGGTTACCCCCGACCATTACCGCGATCGCGCCGAAGCCGACGTTGACGCTGAACAGACCGCACCAGAACAGCGTCATGATCCGGTTGAGCCGATGAAAGATTGGCAGATCCCAAACCTCGGGCGGCTGCTCCTCGCGCGCATAGGCAGCCGTGAAGGGCAGGCCCAGGGCGAGCGACGCCCATCCCGCCACCGCGTAAAACGACCAGATGATCATCACCTGATAAGTAGTCAGGACGGTCGAGCGCAGGCCAATCGTCAGGACCATCGCGCTGATGAAGAAAGCGAGTGTCGTCCAGTCCATCAGTTTGATCGTCGCCTGCCGCCCCGGCACCGCGAGATAAACCAGGCACATGATCGCGCCGCCCGCGGTCGCGAGCTGCCAGTGGTTGCCGGCGGAAGCAAGGATGTAGACCAGCCACGGCAGGAACGCGAACAGCGCCATCACTTTGCTCGAGTATTTTTTTTCTTCCGTCACCTCGTGGACCTCCTGGAGTGAAAGCGGAATTCGCGCTCAGTATTCGTGCAACTCGAGCAGCCGCTTCATGCCGATCGTCTCAAGATAGCCCGCCAGGCCCTCTGGTTTGTGGCAATGGCGGTCCAGATATTCTTCGAGCGCCGCACGATCGCCGCCGGCGGCTTTCTCGGCCGCCTGAACGTAGGCGTGCAGATGCGGGCCGTCGGTGATGTAATACCCGCGGCTATAAAATGGATGAGCGCCAAAGGGTGCGCGCACGATCGCGTCGGCGGCGGCGATAGTGGTCGCCCACGGGTCGGAGCGGATTTCTTCGTTGGAGATCACCTGCTCGATTTGGACGATGGTGCGGTCGGCGGCGCGGTGCTGGAACAGGTCGAGCCATCCTGGGCCGCCGAGATGGCGCACATTGCCGTAAGCGTCGGCAGCGGCGGCATGCAGCAGCGCCAGGTCGGGCTTGATTGGAGGCACCGCGATCAATTCCTCGCCGGCTATCGGGTCGCAGAACAGCTTGAGGTCGGGATTTATCCGCGGCAGCGAAGTGCCGAGTCCCCCGCGCCAGGGCATAAACGGCAGCAGCTGTGCCGCCGCCTGCAGGCCGGCGCACAGGATACCCTCTTCGCATTCCCAGACCTCGATTTCACCACGCTCGGCTGCGCGGCGGAACGACGGCATCACGGGAACGCCCGGCCCGCCGCCGGCGTAGTAGCTCACGGTCTTGCGTACGCATCCGGCCGCGATCAGCATGTCGAGCGCGAAGCCGCTGGTGACGACGGTCAGATTGCGCACGCCACGTTTGATGATCCCGCGCACCAGCGCCATCGGCGCCGGTTCGCCGATCGCGACGGTCATCCCGTCTTCGATCCAGGCCGCGGCCTGCTGCTCGTCGATGATGCGCTCACGCCGTCCGGTGTTCATGGCAGGGTCCCTCTAATTTAATATGCCTAGCATGCGCGGCCCTGATGCGTTCATACAGGACTAAAGTCCGACTGTCGAATTCGGCGCGAAGTTTGTTAGCTCCTTCCTCAAGAGCGCGTGGCCCACGGTCTCGAGCAAAGCCCGAATTGACGGTTTACGTATACTCGATTCGGGCGGCGAGCCGCTGCGACCAAAAAGAGTGCTCAACACTAATCACGTAATCGGAGATTGGCCAATGCCTACATCAAGTAAACCTAACGTCCTTGTCCTATGGGGAGACGATATCGGCTGGTGGAACATTAGCTATAACAACCGGGGCCAGATGGGCTACCGAACGCCCAACATCGACCGAATCGGCAACGAGGGAGCGAGTTTCACCGACTACTATGGTCAGCAAAGCTGTACTGCCGGCCGCGCCGCCTTCATCACCGGACAGAATCCGATCCGCACCGGACTGACCAAGGTGGGAATGCCCGGCGCCGACGTGGGTATTCGGGCGGAGGATCCGACCATCGCCGAACTGCTCAAGCCGCTAGGCTATGCAACCGGACAGTTCGGCAAAAACCACTTGGGCGACAAGGATCAGTTCCTTCCCACGGCGCACGGCTTCGACGAGTTTTTTGGCAACCTATATCACTTGAATGCCGAGGAAGAACCGGAAGACCCGGACTACCCTAAAGATCCAGCATTCAAGAAACGCTTTGGACCCAGAGGCGTGCTCCATAGCTGGTCAGATGGCAAAGGCGGACAAAAGGTCGAGGATACGGGGCCGCTCACCAAGAAGCGGATGGAAACCATCGATGACGAGGTCACCGAACGCGCCCTCGGCTTCATCGATAAGACTCATGCGGAGGGAAAGCCCTTTTTCCTTTGGTACAATACCACCGCGATGCATTTCAGGACCCACTGCCCGGAAAAACACAAGGGCAAAAGCGGACAGGGGGACTATAACGACGTCATGGTCGCCCATGACGAGAAGATCGGGACGATGCTGTCCAAAATTGACGAACTCGGCATAGCCAACAACACCATCGTGGTATATTCGACCGACAACGGACCGCACTACAACAGCTGGCCCGACGCCGCGATTAGCCCGTTTCGGAGCGAAAAGAACACCAACTGGGAGGGCGGCTGGCGGGTGCCATTTTTTTTGCGATGGCCCAGTGTGGTCAAGCCGGGTTCGGTGTTCAACGGCGTCGCCTCACACCAGGACTGGCTGCCGACGTTTCTCGCTGCCGCGGGCGAGGGAGACATCGCGGACAAGCTCCTCAAGGGCCACAAGATCGGCGATAAGACCTACCGGGTGCACCTCGACGGATACAATCTGCTGCCTTATCTCACCGGCGAAACGAAAGACGGCCCGCGAAAATTCTTCTTCTACATCAGCGATGATGGCGACATTCTGGCGCTTCGCATGGGCGACTGGAAGCTGGTGCTCATGGAGCAGCGCGCGAAACAACTGATGTGCTGGTTCGAGCCGTTCGTGAAGCTGCGGGCGCCAAAGATGTTCAACCTGCGCCGCGACCCTTTCGAGCGAGCGGACGAAAACTCCAATACTTACTGGGACTGGGTAATCTCGCATGCGTATCTGCTTTACGAGATGCAGGGCCTGGTGGCTCAGCAAATAGAGAATTTCACGAAATTTCCGCCGCGCCAGAAGCCGGCAGCGTTTAATCTCGACGCCGTGCTGCGACAGATCACCGATGCTTCTGGCAGCAGCTATCACTGAGACCTGGCGTCTTGCAGGTCTGGCGTCTCGAAATCCGCGTCACGCGCTATGGCCGCTATGCTTGCGGATCAGTCCACTCGCATCACGTCGAGTACTTCCCGTGCCTTCGTGAATTTTGAGCGCATCGTGATTTCAAGCTCATCTTGAAACACGAAGGAGCGGGCAATGAGAACATCAGTCGCGGCGCACAACTAATCAACGGAAGAATCATCGTTCTTTTTAAGGCCGTGTGAATTTGGAGCGCGCACCGTTTTAGATACGATAATGGCGCGCGTCCACCGCCTTTAATGCCATTCCGTGTCCTGGCCGGCTGCGATCGGGATATAGCCTGCCTTTTTGCGGTTCGAGCGCGCCTTCAAAAAGAATCCGGTCGATGCGATTGTGGTCGTGAAAAAATTCAACGTGCCGCAACCTGGGAACGGCGCATCCGATATGGGCGTGCAATTGCGGCGCACAATGCGCCGACAACGGCATCTGAAACGACTCGCACAGTGCGGCCACTTTGAGAAAGCCGGTATAGCCTCCGCAACGCGTCGCGTCAGCCTGAAGGCAATCTACTGCCCCGAGTTGCAGCATTCGAAGAAAATAGCCAGGAAGATCTCCATACTCCCCCGCGGCAATATCCATCCCGACCGGTCCGCGATCGCGTACCAGCCGCAGACCCTCCAAGTCATCTGAGGGGCGCGGTTCCTCGAACCATGAAACATTGGACTCAACAGCGAAGCGGCCGGCTAGCGCCAGCGCCTCTTTGCGCGAATAGGCTCCGTTGGCGTCGACAAAGAGCTCCACTGATTCTCCGATGGCTTTACGTGCGACATGCACGCGGCGAGGGTCGGCTGCCGGATCGCGGCCGACTTTCATTTTCACCCTTCCCATTCCTTGGGCAGCCCAGCTCCCAAGTTGGTCGGCCAATCGTTCTTCGCTGTAACTGGTGAACCCGCCACTGCCATAAAGCTCGACACCTTCTCTAAATGCGCCGAAGAGATCGAGCAACGAGAGGTCGAGCAGTTTAGCCTTGAGATCCCACATCGCAATATCAACTGCTGCTATGGCCATTGACCCGGCGCCAGGAGGTCGGCGACCCGTTGGACCTCGTTCTGCGCATTCATGGCTCCGGCACCGACGAGCATTGCGACTCTCTTGCCCTCATTGAGAATCTTCGCCGCCGCATTGAGATCGCTCTTGTGCGGCACCATGTATGGCACTGGAGAGCCGATGCCCGTAAATGCGTGATCGTGCCGTTGCGGCGGATTGGGCACCGCCGCCTCCTCCTGAATGTCTTTCGGAAATATCAAACATGTCACAGTCCGTTGATCGAGCGCGATGCGAAATGCGCGATCGACGCAGTGCCGCACCGCAGCCGGGCTCATCACCGTGACGCAATATTCGCTGGCGACGTCCTTAAACAGGGACTGCAGATCGACTTCCTGCTGATATTGGCTGCCGATCGCCGTTGTGGCGGATTGCCCAACAATGGCAACGACCGGTTGGTGATCCATCTTGGCGTCATACAGTCCATTGAGCAGATGGACGGCGCCGGGACCGCTGGTTGCCATGCAGACGCCCACGGTGCCCGTGAACTTCGCATGGGCCGTGGCCATGAAGGCCGCGAGCTCTTCGTGACGCGCCTGAATGAATCGCGGGCGGTCGTCGTTTCTCCGGAGACCGGCAATCAATCCATTTATTCCGTCGCCCGGGTATCCATATATTCTGTCGACATTCCAACCTTGCATGCGTTGCATGACATATTCGCCAACGCTGGTAGACATAACTCAATTCCTTTGACCGAGATGACTCGGTCCAGCCAGTGATCGATGCGCGTTCATTTAAATGCCATTTTCATTAAGTTCCACGACCAGCTCGCGCTTACACTCGAGTTCTCCGCCCGAGTAACGATGCAGCGAGGCCCACGCCCGCAAGCGCGAGGCCGCTAAGAAGGGCCGAGCGATTTTTCGTAGCCCATAGCTGCGGACTGAAATTCCAGGCAATTTTGTCGAATTCGCCGTGCGCGCCGAGATCGACTGACACGGGTTTCCAAAAATTGTCGAGCTGATTCGGATCGGTCCGTTGCGGAAGCATTGCTCCATCCCAGGCCGCTTTGGCCAGGTAACGGTCGAGCACGCCCGGGATCATCTTTTCACCCAGAGTGGCTTCGACCGTGGTGTAACCGACCATGACTTCGCGTCGATCATTTTCGGCGGCGAACAAAATTGCGTCAGCGGCAATCTCTGGCTGAAAGATCGTTCCGGTTGGTCGTGCCTTATGTGGCATCTTATTCTTGGTCCAGGTAAATTGGGTGGTGTTCATTGCCGGCATATTGACAAGCGTGATTCGCACGTTGCTCTTCTCGTGTATCAACTCGCTGCGGACCGACTCGGTGAATCCCTGGATAGCGTGTTTGCTTGCGCAATAGGCGCTCTGCAGCGGGATGGAACGAAATGCCAGTGCGGAACCAACTTGGATGATCACGCCGCGGTCGCGGCTCATCATTTGCTGCAACGCGCAATGCGTACCGTACACTTGTCCGAGAAAAGTCACTTCGACGATGTGCCGAAACTCGGTCGGCGTCATTTTCATGAAAGGGCTGTACATCGAGACCATGGCGTTATTGATCCACAGGTCGACGCACCCAAACTTGCGTTCGATCGCATCGGCCGCCGCCTGCACCTGATCGAATTGACTGACGTCGGTGGGTATCGCCAGCGCCTGTCCGCCCCGCGCTTCCACCTCGCGCCGAGCACCTTCAAGCCCTTCCGTTCCTCTTGCCAGCAGGGCGATTTTGGCGCCCCGTGTCGCCAGCAGCCGCGCCGTGGCGCGCCCTACACCTCCTGAAGCCCCCGTGACCACGACTACTGTGTTTCTTCCAACGACCATTTATCGCCTCCAGAGCGGAATACGAAAGCTACCGCGAGAAGAGGACGCCGCGAGTGCCAGGACCGTGACGACGCCGAACCCAACGATCGCTGCGCTCTTCAGCATCGAAGCGCGCATCCCCCGCTCGCGCTCTGAAACGATCCGTGCTTCCGGCCTTCCCGCAGGCAGAGCGCTGCGGCCATGAATTGCGAGTTGAAGAACCTGCGCTGTGTGTAAAGGTGCTCGGCCGGTCTGCTGGAGCACCTGCTCTTGACAACTGAACCCGTCGGCAATGATCAGATCATGCTCACTCGCTTTGCGGACTTGCGGCAGCAGCACCCGCTCGCCTGCGGCCACGCCGACCTCGTAATGATTATTTGCCTTCTCATAGCCAAACGCGCCAGCCATCCCGCAGCAGCCGGTTTCGGGCTGCCTATGCTCAAGGCCCATCTTGTCGAAGATTTCTTTCTCCGCGAAGAGCACGCCGAATTCTTTGTCGTTGAGCTTTTCGAGCGCCTTCTGCTGACAGTGT
>Ga0310811_10007586_pt1 | contig 13921 bp, 11 predicted proteins | sample YCmetagenome_FD_207642 | JGI IMG/M metagenome (GOLD analysis project Ga0310811, IMG submission 207642) | Soil microbial communities from experimental microcosm in Duke University, North Carolina, United States - YC | ecosystem: Engineered > Artificial ecosystem > Soil microcosm > Unclassified ... | reverse complement strand
CGCCGACCATCGCGTCGTTCAGCCCGACGAGCGGGCCTGTCGGGACGACCGTGACGATCAGCGGCACCGGGCTCACCGGGGCGACGAGCGTCACCTTCGCCGGGACGAGCGCCCCGTTCACCGTCGCGTCCGACACGTCGCTCACCGCGACCGTTCCGACCGGCGCAGCGACCGGACCGATCGCCGTCACCACACCCGGCGGAACCGCCACGACCACGACGAGCTTCGCCGTCACGACGGTGACGGTCGCGCCGGCGATCTCCTCCTTCTCGCCGACGAGCGGCTCCGTCGGCACGCTCGTGACGATCACCGGTACAGGCTTCACCGGGACGACGCGCGTCACCTTCGGCGGAGCGAGCGCCCCGTTCACGGTCGTCTCCGACGGGGTGCTCACGACGACCGTCCCCGCCGCTGCCCGGACCGGGTCGATCACGGTCACGACGCCCGGCGGGACGGCGACGAGCTCGCGGTCCTTCCGCGTCAGCAAGAGATAGTCGGGTAGGCCCGCCCGCCGCCCTCTCGGGCTGATGTGCCGTCGCCGGAGTGAAAGCGGCCTCCTCCGGCGGGCCGCCGGGTAACCGGAGGAGGCGGGACGGCGAGGGTCGTCCTATTAGTAGAGACACCCGAGGGCGCCGTAACTTGCCGCGCGTTCGAGGGATTTGCTCCCGCGGCGGCAATCCGCGTGCTCCTCTGGGCGAGTGCGCGGGACTGCGGTACGGTCAGAGGGTGGACGAGGGGGCGCCGGCGCCGAGGGTGGATGTCGCACACCTCTTGCTCGAGGCGGCGCGACAGTTGGGCGAGACCCTCGAGCCGGAGCGCGTGTACGACCGGTTTCACAAGCTGCTTGCGGACGTCGTGCCGCATGACGGCGTCGTCGTATCTTCCTACGACGAAACAGAAGGTCTCATTCGGTGTGACTATGCGTGGGTCGACGGCAACGTCGTGGATCCGGCGACGCTGCCGCCGCTGCCGCTGAACAGGGAGGGGGGCGGGATGCAGAGCCGGGTGATCGTCACCGGCGAGCCGCTCCTCGCAAACGATGTGGTGCAGCGCGCTGCCGAGACCGGCGGCACCTACTACAACGTCGACCGTGAGGGTCAGGTGCGCAAGATTCCCGACCTGGGCCCTGCGGCGACAACGGCCGCGATGATGGCACCGGTGAAGCATGAGGGGCAAGTCGTCGGCGTCGTGCAGTTGATGAGCGACAGGGGGCAGTACAGCGACGACGAGTTCAAATTGTTCCAGGGCCTCGTCGGGCAGATGGCGGCTGCAGTGCGGAATGCGCGTCTTCAACGGGAGCGCAGCCGGCTTGCGGCTGCCGAGGCGGCGGCGAGCGCCCGCGCCGCCGAACGCGAGCAGGCGGCACGGGTGCTCGAGGTTGTCGCAGACGGGATCTTTCTCGTCGACCACAACGGGACTGTCGTGCTGTGGAACCACGCTGCCGAGGTGATCACCGGGGTCGGTGGCGATGCGGCTCGCGGTCGGATTGGGAGCTGCTCGCGAAGCGGATCCCGGTTGCTGAGGAGGCAGCCGGGGCGCCGCCTGAGACGTTGCCCATCAACGTGAACGGGCGCCAGCTCTGGCTTTCATTCGTCGCTGTTCGAAACGCGGATGGAATCGTGTTCGCTTTTCGTGACCTCACCGGCGAGCGGCGGCTCGACGAAGAGAAGCGCGACCTTATCGCGACAATGTCCCACGAGCTGCGGACGCCGATGGCGGCGGTCTATGGGGCGGCCCAGACGCTGTTGCGAACCGATGTCGACTTCCGAACCGATCAGGTGCGCGAACTCCTGCAGATGATCGCCACGCAGGCGTGGAGGCTGACTCAGATCACGGAGGAGGTGCTCCTAACGGCACGCCTGGACCGCGGTGCCGTGCACCTCGAGCAAGAGTCGATCGATCTCGCCGACCTGGCGCGCGCCACGATTGCGGCGCTGGCGTCGCAGCTGCCGCCCGATCGTCCCGTCAGCCTCGAGGTCGAGCCGGGCCTGCCGCCGGCGCGTGGCGACCGCGATCGGGTTCAGCAGGCGCTGGTGAATGTGCTCGACAACGCGGTGAAGTATGGTCGCCCGCCGGTCGAGGTCAGCCTCGAGGCGCGAACGAGTGTCGTGTGCATCTCGGTCACGGATTCGGGCCCTGGTATCCCGGACGTCGAGCAAGAGCGGATCTTCGACAAGTTCTACCGCAGCGACCCGCACCTCGCTCGCGCCCCGGGAGGGACCGGCCTCGGCCTCTACATCGCGCGGGAGCTCATCGAGCGAATGGGCGGCCGTCTCGACGTCCGCTCGGAGCCCGATGCCGGCGCAACGTTCATCGTCGAGCTGCCGCGCGGGTAGCTCAGGCCGCGGCGTGCTGCGGCGGTTACCGATTTCGGGTGTCCAACCGATTTTCGAACGCGCGGCGCAACGTCTCGCCGGACGTCGGAAACGTGTACCTCGGCCGCCGCGGCTCGAGTTTGACCACGCGCACGAGATCAGGTCCCCGGTCGCCGTGGCAGTGCGCGTAGGCGACCGCCTCCGGAATCGACCTGAGACGCGGGCGTTCTCTCCTGAAGAGCCTCACACGCCCTTCCTACCATTCGACACGCTGCGACACAACAAGCCGGGCCAGCCTACGAGCGGAACATCGCGGTGAACTCGTCGAGCGCCAGGCCGAGTGCCTCGTCGTACCCCAGATCGAGGAATCGGTAGAAGGAGCGGCGGCCGGGCGCGAGCGCAGCACCGGCACGCGTGGCGAGCGCCGCGTAGTCCAGCACGGCGTCCTCGAGCTCCGGGGGAGAGACGACCCGGTTGACAGCGCCGATCCGGAGCGCGTCCGCCGCGTCGAAGGGGACTCCGCTGAGAATGTTCTGAAGCGCGTGTCGCGGAAGCAGACGCTGAAGCAGCGGCACCTGCGCGATCATCGGCCACGTTCCGATGCTCGCCTCGTAGGTGCCCAGTCTCGCCTCGGGGACCGTGACCGCGTAGTCCGCCGCGCACACGAGCCCGAAGCCGGAGGCGAGCGCGTCGCCGTTCACCGCGGCGAGCACGGGCTTCCCGAGCGTCGGGATCACACGCAGGAGGGCGACGAGCGACGAGGCGAAATCAACGGGATCGGCGCCCTGCTGGAACGCCGACACGTCGAGACCGCAACAGAACGTCTCCCCCGAGCCGGTGAGCACGATCGCGGCCACCGAACCGTCCTCGTCGCAGCGCCGCAGGTCGGTCGCGAGCGCTTCCATCACCTCGGGGTCGAGCAGGTTCCGCGGCGGCCGGTCGATGTGGAGCCACCGGGTGGCTCCCTTCGTCTCCGCCTCGACTCCGTTGGCCATCTCAGCTTCGGAGAGTAAAGGTTGCTCAGCACGGGGTGACCCTGGTAGACATGGCGGGTGCCGCTGTCTGGAAGCGAGGTCACCGGAGGCGCGAGGTCCGTCTTCGGCGCGGAGGGGCTCGACTGGTATGCGTCGCTGCCGGCCGCGCCGGCCGCGCGCATCGGCGACCTCCTCGTGATCTCGGGACAGGTCCCGCTCGACGACCGGATGAACGTCGTCGCACCCGGCGACCTCGTGGCCCAGGCGCGCTACGTCTTCGACTCGATCGGCCGCCTGCTCTCGGCCGCCGGCGCGTCCTTCGACGACGTCGTCGACGTGATCGCCTTCACGCAGGATCCGCGGCAGATCGGCACCGTGCTCGACGTCGCGCGCGCCTACTTCGAGCGCGACTACCCGGCCTGGTCGACAGCCTCGTTCCTCGGCTCGTACGTCCCCGGCGTGCTCGTCTGCGTGCAGGCGATCGCGCAGCTCGGACCGGGCCCGAAGGAGTGCTTCACGCCCGACTCGCTTTCGTGGTGGGGGTCGCGTCCGGTCTCCGGCGGCTGCCGGAAGGGCGACCTGCTGTTCGTCTCCGCGCAGTCGGCGATCGACCCCGACGGCAACGTCCGCTTCCCGGGCGACCATTGCGCGCAGGCCCGCGCGTCGTACGAGGGGATTCTCGAGATCGTCGGGATGGCCGGTGGCTCCGTCGACGACATCCTCGACTTCACGTCCTTCCATCAGGATCTGCGCGGCGCCGACGCGACGTTCACCGACGTCTACATGCCGGAGGTGCTGAAGGGCGAGACGTCCGACGAGCGCGCGCCGTCGACGAGCCACGTCGGCACGCCCGGGCTGGAAAAGCCCGGGCAACTCGGCGCCTTCCGCGCCGTCGCCGACCTCTCGCCGGGGCCGAGGACCGCCTTCACGCCGGAGCTGAACTGGTGGAAGAACGTGCTGCCGCTCGCCGGCGGCGTCAAGAAGGAGAACGGCCGGCTCGTGACCGTCGCCGGGCAGGTCGCCTGCGCCGCCGACCAGAGCATCGTCGCGCCGGGCGACACCGGCGGGCAAGTCCGGTACATCCTCACCGAGATCCGCGAGGTGCTCGAGGGCTTCGGCGGCTCGCTCGACAACGTCCTCGGCATCCTCTCCTTCCACAAGGATCCCCGCGCCTGGGAGGAGGCCATGCAGGTGGCCGCCGAGGTCTTTCCGCGCGGAGCCGGCCCTGCCTGGACGGCCGTCTCGATGCCGGCGCTCTGGATGGAGGGCTATCTCCACGAGATCGCGGCAATCGCCGTCGTCTAGCCCGGACGGCCGACCGAGCGAGAGGAGCCCGAGAATGGAAGGAGCCACCCGCGCCGACCTGGAGCACGCTCCCGCCGCGCGGCTCGAGGGGAAGGCGGCGCTCGTCGTCGGCGGCACCTCCGGCATCGGTCGCGCGATCGCCCTTCGCTTCGCGGCCGAAGGAGCGTCCGTCGTGATCGCCTCACGGACGCGCGCCTCGAACGAAGGCCCCGCGTCGACGGACGAGCTGATCCGCGAGCGAGGCGGTGTCGGCGAGTACGTCGAGCTCGACGTCACCGATCCGGCCGGCGTCGGCAGCGCGTTCGCTCGGACGATCGAGTCGCTCGGCGACCTCCACGTCGTCGTCTTCTCGGCGGGCACGTTCTCGGGAGGCGACTCGCGCGAGCTCCCGCTGGAGGACTTCGACCGTCAGTTCGCGGTCGACGTGCGCGGCGCGTTCCTCTGCGCGCGTGAGGCGCTGAAGCACTTCGTCCCGAAGCGTTACGGGAAGCTCGTGCTGGTCTCGTCGAACTTCGGCCTGGTCGGTGTGTCCGGGTTCGCCGCCTATTGCGCGGCGAAGGCGGCGGTGATCGGGCTCGTCCGCGCGCTCGCGGTCGAGTTCGGGCCGAGCGGGGTCAACGTCAACGCGTTGCTGCCGGGGGCGACGCACACGGCCTCGAGCGATCCCTTTCGCGAGGATCCGGCGATCGACGAGATCTGGCGACGGATGACGCCGCTCCGCATGCCCGGCGACCAGTTCGTCGCCGACGCAGCTGACGTCGCAAGCGCCGCGGTCTTCCTCGCCTCCGACGAGTCGCGGGCGATGACCGGTCACGCGCTCGTCGTCGACGGCGGGTGGACGGCACTGTGAACAGCATCGCCAGGATTGCCGCGGAGCGGGTGCGCACGACGGAGTCGACGCTGCTCGCCGGGCTCGCTCTGATCACCGGCGTCGTCGTGCTCCTGTGGTTCGCCCCCGATTCGTACACGATCTACAAGGCGCTGCACGTGATCGCGATCGTGGTCTGGGTCGGCGGCGACATCACGCTGACGACGCTCGGGATCGTCTTCGAGCGGCGCGGCGACAGCGAGACGCTCGCCGCGCTCGGCAAGCTCGGCGCCTGGATCGGCGTCCACGTCTACACGCCCGCCGCCTTTGCCGTGTTCGCGTTCGGCGTCGCACTGATCGAGCAGGGCGGCTTCGGCTGGGGGCTGCTCTGGATCGACCTCGCCCTCGCCGGCTGGGCCCTGGCGACGGGCATCGGCGTCCTCTACGTCGGCCCCGAGCTCGGCAGGATCGACCGCGCCGCAACCGAGCACGGGCCGGAGTCGGAGGAGGTCGCGCGGCGGGTCGCCCGGCTCTTCACCGTGTTCCGCTTCGACACCGTGCTCCTGATCCTCATCGTTCTCGACATGACGGTGAAGCCCGCGTTCTGAACGAGCTAGGTGCAGAGCCAGCCGCCGTCGACGGGAAGGTTGATGCCGTTGATCGCCTCGTTCTCGAGCAGGAAGCGCGACGCGTCGACGATCTGGGCCATCGTCACGAGCCGGCCCGTCGGCGTCCGCGCGACGAGTGCATCGAAGCGCTCGGGCGGCATGTCGCGCCACTGCGGGCTGTCACCGACGATCGCCGGATGCAGCGCGTTCACCCGCGTCGGGGCCAGCTCGATCACGAGCGTTCGCACGAGCCCGGTCACCCCGCCGTTCACGGTCGTCACCGTGGTCGACCCGGGGTACGGGCGGTCGCGCGCGAGGCCCCCGAAGATGAGGATCGACGAGTCCTGGCCGAACCTCGGAGCGAGCGCGTGGATGACCTCCGTGTACCCGACGAGCTTCAGCGTCACGAGGCGGATCGCGGCGTCGATGTCGTAGTCGCGAACGGTGTTCGCGTCGCGGTCGATCGCCGCCAGCACGAGGTACTGCACGGAATCGACGGCGGAAAGACGGTCGGCGAGCGCGTGCGGCTCGCCGAGATCGAGCCCGATCCCGCGGGTCGAGCCGCCGATCTCGGCCGCGCACGACTCCGCGCCGGCCGGATCGCGGCCGGTCACGACGACGTCGCGTCCACTCGCGGCGTAGTGCTCCGCAACCTCGCGGCCGAGGCCGCGCGTCCCGCCGACGACTACGACGGTGCCAGTCCCCATCGTCCGTTCTCCTTTCGGGCCGGGAAATGCGGGGCTCGACCCGGGCGGGTCGAGCCCCACGAGAACGACCTAGACGGCGGCCATGGGTGCCGACGCCCAATCCGGGAGCAGCTCGCCGCGCGACAGGATGTGGTTGCGCGACTCCTCCAGCTTCCGGAACACACCGTCCAGGTCGGCATCCAGGAGCTGGCCGTGACGCTTCCGCGCCCGGCCCGCGACGAAGACCGAGTCGACGTTCGAGGTGTCCGCGAACGTGACGATCGTCGCCGTCGGGTCGAGCATCGGCGCCGTGTTGATCGCGTTCGTCCTGAGCAGCACGAAGTCGGCCTGCTTGCCCGGGGTCAGCGAGCCGACCTTCTCGTCGAGCGCGATCGCGCGTGCGCCGTCGATCGTCGCGAACTCGAGCACGTCGCGATGGGTCAACGTCGGTGCGAACGCCTCGTCGGGAGTGTCCGTGTGCGAGCGAATCCGCTCGGCGACGAGCGCGGTGCGCATCTGCGTGAACATCTCACCCGGGACGCTCGAGACGACGTCGACGCTGAGAGACGGCCGCACGCCGCGCTCGAGCAGCCGCCCCGTCGGGGGCGGGCCGTGGCCCATCAGCATCTCGACGTACGGCGCCACCGACGCCGTTCCGCCGCTCGACGCGATCAGGTCGAGCTCTTCGTCGGTCGAATCGGTGCAATGGATGTAACACGTGTCGGGGCCGAGCAGGCCGAGGTCGTGGATGTTCTTCACATGCTGGACGTGGATGCTCGTCAGGCGCATGCCGACGTGCACGCTGATGCGGATCCCGAGATCGCGTGCGAGCTCCCAGTCGTGCTTTGCCACCTCGAAGTTCGAGTTCCCGGGCGCGCGAGCCGCGAGCGCCAGGGTGATCAGGCCGTCGTCGGAGGAGAAGTACGTCTCGCGGATCCGGCGGATGTCCTCCGGGTGCTCGAGCTCGCTGAACGCCCACCATTCCCCGCCCGTCGGCACGCCGTGCGCGTACACGGCGCGGATCCCGGCGTCCTTGAGCCCCTGGATCGCGGCGTCCGAGTGATCCGGGGTGTTGTTGATGTGCGACCAGTCGAGGAGCGTCGTGACGCCGGCGTTCAGGGCCTCGAGCGAGCCGGCGTAGTTGCCGATCTGCACGTCCTCCGGCCGGTAGTGGCCGCCGACGCTGCCGAGCATGACCGCGAAGTAGTGGTCGAGTGTGCACGAGGGTAGGACGCCGCGGACCGGTGTCTGCCACGTGTGGCGGTGCGTGTCGACGAAGCCCGGCATCACGATCATCCCGGTCGCGTCGACGATTTCCGCGTCCGTGATCTCGAGGGCGCGGCCGACCTCGACGACCTTGCCGTCCTCGACGAAGACGTCGCCGTACGGGATGTCGCCGATCTGCGGGTCCATCGAGACGATGAAGCCATTGCGGATCAGAAGCCGCTGCGAGCTCATGCGTGTCTCCTTGGCTCGACGGCGGCAGACCCAGGTTCGCGCCGCCGCATGTACAGCGAGCATAAACGGGCTGCCGCCGGCGAGTCAACGAGCCGCCGGTGCGCGAGAGTCGTCGAATCGCTGCAAATCGATCGCCCCTGTCGTCGCCGGTCCAGTCGACGGACGCGGCGCGAGCCGGACGCCGTTTGGCCACAGTTGACACCCTCGGCGGCACCTGCACACAATGAACGCCTGGTTGCGGCAACCCCCTTACCGTTGTCTCGGCCCGGATAGGACGGTCCGTGGAGGCCTCCGGTCGCACGCTCCTCGCCAACGCGGTCGTCGCCGCCCGGTTCCTGCCGGTGTGGCTTGCGACCGGGACGCTCGCCGTCGTCGCCGCCGTCTCTGCCCCCGAGGCGCTGCAGAAGACCTCGTGGGCGTTCGTCCTGCCCTACATGACGGTGCTCGCGCTGACGGCGCTCGGTCAGATGCTCGTCGTGATGCACGCCGGCATCGATCTCTCGACGCCGGGCGTGATCTCGCTGGGCGGCAACCTGCTCGTCGGGGTCAGTGCGGGCTCCGACCATCGGCTGGCGCTCGGGATCCTCGTGTGCATCGGGCTCGGCGCGGGCGTCGGGCTCGTGAACGGGATCCTCGTCGGGCTCCTGCGGCTGAACCCGCTGATCGTGACCCTCGCCGTCGGGCAGATCGTGCTCGCCTGGGGATTCCGGTACTCGCGCTCGGTCACGAACGCGTCGAGTGTCCCGCTCGCCCTCTCGGACTGGGCGGCGCGGAAGCCGCTCGGGATCAGCATCGTCTTCTGGACGGGAGCGGCGATCACCGTGGCCGCTGCGCTCGCGCTCCGCTACACCGCCCCGGGCCGCCGCTTCCAGGCGGTCGGCGCGAATCCGCGCGCCGCCTGGATGGCGGGTCTGCACGTCCGGACGCACGTCGTCCTCGCGTATACGGCTGCAGGGGTGTTGTACGGCGCCGCCACGGTTCTGCTTGCCGGTGTCCGCGTCAGCATCGACCCGGCGTTCGGCGCTGCGTACCTGCTCGCTCCGATCGCCGCGGTGGTGATCGCCGGCGCGTCTCTCTCCGGCGGTCTCGCGAGCGCGACCTCGACATGGGTCGCGGCGTTCGCGCTGACGTTGCTGACCCAGATGCTCCTCATCCTCGGCCTCTCGACCGCGATGCAGTACGTCGTCTTCGGGGCCGCGATCCTCGTCGGGATGCTCATCTCCGGCGATCGAGTGGCGGCGATCCTCGGCCGGGTTCTGCGGCCGAGCGACTCGGTAGCACACGCTCCGCGCCCTGCGGGAGCGAACACGAGCTGAAGCAAGAAGGGAGGAACGATGCACGCACGGAAGAGGCGATCGACGCTGGTGGTCGTGGCGGTGGTGGTGCTGATGCTCGTGCTTGCGGGAGCGCTGGCGCTCTCCGCTTCGAGCCGGGGCGGCACGGACAGCACGCGCCACGGCAGCACGGGCGCCGCGTCGGCGGCGGGCGGGTTCGGCGAGGTGTACAAGGCGAACCCGAAGACGCTCGCAAAGACGCTGTTCAGCGCGAAGCTGCTACCGCCGAGCACGATGGCGCGCAACATCTCGCTCGCGGCGTACCGCCGTGCCGACATGAAGGTGAACTACAACCTCGCGCTCAAGTGCTGGAAGAACAACGGCTGCAGCACCGGTACGGGCGGGAAGCTGACCGTCGCCTATGTCGAGGGCTTCGGCGAGAACGTGTACCGGCAGGTCTCGAAGATGGAGTTCATCCTCCAGGCGCTCACCTATCCACAGATCGGCAAGATCATCTACACGAGCGCCCACTCGGATCTGAACCAGGCGCTCACCGACTTCCGCGCCGCGATCTCGCAGCACGTCTCGGCGATCGTCACCTACCCGGACTTCGGCGACGCGATGCTGCCGGTGTTCAAGGAGGCGACGAAGGCGGGGATTCCGGTCTCGACGTACGCGTGGGGTTTCGTGTCCGGGCCGGGCACGAACTACACGACCGTCGTCGGCGAGGACACCTGCAAGCTCGGCAAGGCATTCGCGCAGGTGATGAACACTCAGGTCAAGTCCGGTGACATCGGCTTCCTCGGTGGCTTCCCGGGCAACCCGCTGTCGCTCGGCTGGCAGAACTGTGAGCAGCCTGCGCTCAACCCGAGCATCCACGTCGTCGCGAACGAGCCGACGAACTGGGATCCGTCGAAGGTCCAGGGAATCGTCTCCGGGATTCTCGCGCAGCATCCCAACATCAAGGGTTGGAGCTACGAGGACGCCGAATTCATGGCCGAGGGCGGCTACGCCGCATACAAGGCGGCCGGGCTGCAGTACAACACGGTGCTGACCATGAGAACGGACGAGACGGCACTGGGCTGTCTCTACAACAAGCTGAAGGACCCGAACCTCAAGGTCTACTACTACACCGCCGGCAACTCGCAGATCCGGGTCGCGCTGACGGCGGACATGATGAAGCTGAAGGGAGCGAAGATCCCGCCGAAGATCGTCTTCCCGATCCAGCTGCAGAACATGGCGACGCGCAACACCTGCAAGGCGGGCTACCCGCCGTCCGGATCGGCGACGTCGCTCGTCCCGCTGAGCCTGCTCCGCCGGATGTACCCCTAGACGAGAGGAACCGCCGAACCCGAGTAAAAAAGGAGCCGATGTCGAATCCCGGGCCCGAGAGCCCCGTGGTGCTCTCCCTGCGCGGCGTGTCGAAGGCGTTCGGAGCGGTGCACGCCCTCCGTGATGTCAGCTTCGACTGCGTCGCCGGCGAGATCCACGCACTCGTCGGGGAGAACGGGTCCGGGAAGTCGACGTTGCTCGGGATCGCCAGCGGCTTCGTGCGACCGGACGCGGGCGGCGTCGAGATCGGCGGACGCCGCCTGCGCCGGGCCTCGCCCGCGCAGGCGCGGCGCCTGGGCCTCGGAATCGCCTATCAGACGTACTCGCACGTCGAGGAGCTCTCCGTCGCCGAGAATCTCTACCTCGCCGTCCCGCACGACGTGCAGCCGGCCTACGGGCGGATGAACGAATGGGCCGAGGCGAAGCTCGCGGACTTCAACGTCTCCGTGCCGGTGAGCGCACCGGCCGGATCGCTCTCGCTCGCGGAGCGGCAGTTACTCGAGGTCGTGAAGGCCCTGCTCGCGCGGCCGAAGGTGCTTCTGCTCGACGAGCCGACGACCGCGCTCGGGCCGGAGGACGTCCAGAGGCTGCATGCGCTCGTCCACGAGCAGAGCCGCGCCGGCGTCGCGATCGCGTACGTCAGCCACCGGCTGCCCGAGATACTCGGGATCGCGGACCGCATCACCGTGCTCCGCGACGGCGTCGGGCAGGGAACCTACGAGGCAGCGACGATGTCGGAGGAGTCGCTCGTCGCCCTGATGATCGGGCGCCCACTCGAGCTTGCCTTCCCGGAGCGGAGCGACCGGCAAGCCGGCGAGGTGCTGCTCTCCGTCTCGCAGCTGCAGGGCGAGCGGTTCGGCCCGATCGACCTCGAGGTCGAGAAGGGCGAGATCGTGGGAATCGCGGGCGCCGAGGGAAACGGGCAGGTGCAGTTCCTGCGTGCGCTCGCGGGCGTCGAGCAGTCGACCGGGAGCGCCGCCTGTAACGGCGCCGCGCTCGACATGCGCTCACCGCTCGGGCCGCTCCGCGCGGGAGTCGTGCTGCTGAGCGGCAACCGCGGGAGCGACGCGCTCTTCCCGGTCCTGAGTGTCCGCGCCAACACGACGATCCAGGTCCTGCGGGCACTCGGGCGCTTCGGGATCCTCCGTCGCGGCCGGGAGCGCCGGACCGTCGACGAGGTCGGGCAAAAGCTGCGCATTCGCATGGCGTCGATCGAGCAGCCCGTGCAGTCGCTCTCGGGCGGGAACCAGCAGAAGGTCTCGCTGACGCGCCCCTTCCTGCGCGGGGACGTCAACGTGATCCTCGCCGAGGAGCCGACCCAGGGCGTCGACGTCGGCGCCCGCTTCGACATCTACGACGCGCTGCGGACGAAGGCCGCGCAGGGCGTCGCGACGATCGTCAAGTCGAGCGACCCGCTCGAGCTCGCCGGTCTCTGCGACCGGGTCCTCGTGATCTCTCGCGGCAGGATCGTCGACGAGATCCGCGGCGACGAGCTCGGCGAGCGGCGGATCGTCGAGGCGATCGTGGGCTCCCGTGTCGGCAGGCCGCCCGCCGGCGCGACGGACGTGGGAGCGGCATGAAGCTGCGGGCCTGGATGCCGCTCGCGTTGATGACGACCTTGATCGTCGCCCTCGGCGCGTATGCGACCGTGCGCCAGGACGCATTCCTGACGAGATACAACCTCGGAAACCTTCTGCTGACGATGATGCCGCTCGCACTCGTCGCACTCGGGCAGACGACGGCGCTCCTCGTCGGCGGCTTCGACGTCTCGGTCGCGGCCCTGATGACGATGTGCGTCGTCACGGCGTCGTTCACGCTGCAGCCGGACAAGTCCTGGGCGACCCTGCTTCCCGGTGCGCTCGCACTGATCGGTGTCGGGCTCGCGACCGGCGTCTTCAACGCGTCGCTGATCCGCTTCTTCCGGCTCCCGTCGATCATCGCGACGCTCGGGACCCTGAGCATCCTCGAAGGCGCATCGCTCCTCTTGCGCGACCATCCCGAAGGGACGATCAACCCCGACGTGATCAGTGCGCTGACCGCGGCGGTCGGCTTCGTGCCGTTCGCCTTCATCGGCGTCGTGGTGCTCGCGGTGCTCGGCGACGCATGGCTGTACCGCAGCCGCGCGGGCCTCGCGCTCCGCGCCGTCGGCCTGCACGAGATCTCGTCGCGGCGCCTCGGGATGCGCACGGGTCGGACGATCCTGCTCGCGTTCGTCGCCTGTTCGGTGCTGGCGTCGATCGCCGGCTTCTACCTCGCCTCCGAGGTGCAGATCGGCTCGCCGATCATCGGCAACTACGCACTCGAGAGCATCGCCGCCGCCGTGCTCGGCGGGGCGAGCCTCGCGGGCGGCAAGGGCTCCTTCGTCGGCACGCTCGTCGCGGCGCTCTTCCTCACCGAGATCGACAACGTCCTGCCGCTCTTCCAGCAGCCGACCGAGTACGCCGAGATGACGATCGGCGGGCTGATCCTGCTCGCGCTCGTTCTCTACCAGGCGCCGGAGCTCGTCGGCCGCTTCCGCGCCGCGTGGCCGGGCGTCGGCCGCCTGCGCACACGTGACGGCGAGGCGCCCGCGGGCTAGGCGCCGGGTGGCGGCGCCGCGCCCGCGCGCGGGTCGGAAGCACGGCCGATCACGACCCAGATCGCATGCACCGGCTCCTCGCCGATCGTCCAGAGCCGGTGGGGGGACGAGGAGTCGAAGGCGATCGAGCCGCCGGGGCCGAGCTCGTACTCCTCGAAGCCGACGCGGACGCCGAGCGTGCCGCTCGTGACGTAGCCGTACTCGCGCCCCCCGTGGGTGACGAGGGCGTCCTCGGGGCACGACTCGGCATCGACGGGGTAGACGACGTAGAGGAACTCGACGTTCGGGTCGCTGTGCGGAGTCAGGCGCTCCCACCGGACGCCCGAGGCGAGGTTGATGACGCGGCGCAGCTCGGGCCGCTCGAGGACGCCGTCGCTGCCCGACGGCAGGCGGACGACGCGCTCGACAGGGTCAGCGTCGCCGAAGACGGCGCTCATCGTCATCCCCAGCTCGGTGACGAGGGCGTAGAGCGTGCTGACCGACGGGTTGACGCGGTCGAGCTCGATCTGCGAGACGAGGCTCGGCGACACGCCGACGCGGCGCGCGAGCTCGCGGAGGCTGATGCCGAGCCGCTCGCGCTCCT
>Ga0310811_10007585_pt1 | contig 13922 bp, 11 predicted proteins | sample YCmetagenome_FD_207642 | JGI IMG/M metagenome (GOLD analysis project Ga0310811, IMG submission 207642) | Soil microbial communities from experimental microcosm in Duke University, North Carolina, United States - YC | ecosystem: Engineered > Artificial ecosystem > Soil microcosm > Unclassified ... | reverse complement strand
GGCTCGCCGCCAGTGATGCGAATTTTCTGAACGCCCTGATCGACGAAGATGCGCGCAATACGTTCAATTTCCTCGAAGCTGAGCAGCGAGTCGTGCGGCATGAACTTGAAATCGCGATTGAACACGGTCTTCGGCATGCAGTACGAGCAACGGAAGTTGCAGCGATCGGTGACCGAAATCCGCAGATCACGCATGCGTCGACCGAGCGTATCCACTGGCGGAACGTCGAGGACGCTGCCAGGGGCATCTGGAAGAACCAGATGCGTGCTCTTGATGGGAATGATGCGTGGATCCATGATTAAGCGTAGATGAGACTTAAACGCCCTGTTTCAAGCTGGCTTCGATAAAAGGATCGAGATCACCATCGAGTACCTTCTGGGTATTCGAGATTTCAACGTTGGTACGCAAGTCCTTGATGCGCGATTGATCGAGCACATAGGAACGAATCTGATGACCCCAGCCCACATCGGTCTTGCCGGCTTCCAGCTTGTCGGCTTCAGCCTGGCGCTTGCGCATTTCCAGTTCGTAGAGCTTGGACTTCAGCATGGCCATGGCTTCGGCACGATTACGGTGTTGTGAGCGGTCATTTTGGCACTGCACAACGATGCCAGTGGGGTTGTGCGTGATACGGATTGCGGAATCGGTCTTGTTGATGTGCTGGCCGCCGGCACCCGAGGCACGGAATGTGTCCACGCGCAGGTCGGCCGGATTGACCTCGACTTCAAACGAATCGTCGATTTCCGGATAGACATACAAGCTGGCGAAGGAGGTGTGACGGCCGCCGGACGAATCGAACGGGCTTTTGCGCACCAGCCGATGAACGCCGGTTTCTGTACGCAGCAGGCCGTAGGCGTATTCACCCTCGACCTTGATCGAAGCCGAGCGGATGCCAGCTACGTCGCCTTCGGTTTCTTCCAACAACTCGGCCTTGAAGCCCTTGCGTTCGCAATACTTCAGATACTGGCGCAGCAGGATGCTGGCCCAGTCGCAGGCTTCGGTACCGCCTGCGCCGGCCTGGATGTCGATGAAGCAGTTGTTCGGGTCGGCCGGTTGGTTGAACATGCGGCGGAATTCGAGGCCGGACACGGTGGACTCAACGCCTTCCAGATCGGCGGCGACCGCTTCCAGCGTGTCGTCGTCGCCTTCTTCCTTGGCCATGTCGAACAGGTCCTGTGCATCGGCGAGCGAGGACGAAACGCCCTCAAGCGTCAGAACAACGTTTTCGAGGGATTTCTTTTCCTTGCCAAGAGACTGGGCGCGCTCGGCGTCTTCCCAAATCTTGGGGTCGGCCAGTTCCTGATTCAGTTCTTCGAGCTTCTCTGCTTTGACGTCGAAGTCAAAGATACCTCCGGAGTTCGGTGCCGCGCGCGGCGAGGTCGGCAATCTTGTTGCCGATGGCGTTGATGCGTTCTGCTTCCATGTTCGATTTTCCGGCTCGAGAAAAGCCAGAAATTATACCGGAGCCTGCAGCCTCGCGTCCCTGCGTATTCCCACATCCAAGCGGCTCGGCACCGTCGCGGTGCGCTTTTTCGCTACCGCACTTCAAACATGCATCAAAAACACTTCTTTTTTGGATGGGTTTGGATTGTTTTCTTTTAAATCATTGTTTTATCTATGTGGAATAAGGCTTGCTAGAAAAGCCGGGGATTTTTCAAAAAGCAACCTTGATCGAGGGCGTCATGGGCACCCATAACACGAAAGGAAATGGTGGTCTGGTCGGCATGGCGGCGGCATTTTTTCTGGCCGGTGGCGGCATTGTCTTGACCGTCGCCATGTCGGCGAGCGCGAATGCATGGGTGATCGGAATAGGAATACTGTCCGCTGTGGTGTTTTTGTGGGCCGTGAGTCTGCTGCGGACGCGACTTCACGCACAGGCCGTTTGGCAATCCGAATTGATGCGCTTTGTTGGCGATGTCGAAGGCGGCAATCTCACTGCGCGTGTCGATCCCACACGCGTGCGCGGGCAGGGCATGCTGGTCGAGCGCATGAATGCGATGACACGTTCGCTGGTGCAGGTGTTCGTGGCCTTTACCCGCTTGTCGCATGAACTGGCTAGTGTCGCGACTGAGGCCACACGCAATGCCAGTGGCGGCGACAGTGGCGTACGCAAGCAGCGCGACATTACGGTGTCATCGGCGGCGACGCTCGAACAATTGACGGTGAGCCTGGCCGCTGCCAGTAGCCAGGCCGACGAAGCCGTTACCGTGGCCGAAGGAACACAGCAGGTAGCGGGTAAAGGTGCGCAATGCGTGCTCAGTCTGGCAGGCAATCTCGATGAACTGGCGGCATCGGTTGATGTGTCGACGCAAACCGCGCGGCAATTGGGTGAGAGTTCTCACGAGATTGGCATGATCGTGAAGGTCATTGCCGAGATCGCCGACCAGACCAATCTGCTTGCGCTTAACGCTGCCATTGAAGCGGCGCGAGCAGGCGAGGCCGGACGTGGCTTTGCGGTGGTTGCCGACGAGGTGCGCAAGCTGGCAGAACGTACATCGGATGCCACACGCGACATTCATCGCCGCATTGAGCAGATTCGCAATGATGTCGGTCGCATGGTCGAGACCATGACCGTGACGCATGCACGTTCGCTTGCAAGTACGCAGGAAGCGCAGGCTGCACGCGACATTCTGCAAACAGTGGAAGACAGCACCGAACGCACACGTGCACTGGTGGCCGACATTGCGCAATCCAGCCGCGAGCAGAGTATTGCCAGTCAGAGCCTGGCGCAGAACATCGAAGAGGTTGCCCAACTTGCCGACCGCAACGAGCATCTGGTGCGTGAAAACACCGAGCTGTCGGGTTATCTCGATCAGTTGGCGCGCCAGCTGACTACAACGATTCAGGATTACCGCTTCGAGTAAGCGACACAATTATGGGTATTTCATTCGACATGCTTCACTACGTTTTTGCATCCGTTGTGCCTTTGTTGGTTGGTCTTGCAGTCTGGCTGCTGCGCCGTCGCAGCCAGCTTCAGGGTAGCCATGCTGGTTCAGCACAGGCTGCCATCGAGATGTGCAAGACCATGCTCGGCCTGATGTCGCATATTCAGCAGCATCGTGGCATGAGTACGGCCTGGCTTGCCGGGGACAAAAATTTCGAGCGCCGCTTGAGCGCCAAACGCGCTGAAATCGAGCCGCTGATGGCGCAATTGCAACGCGCTGCCGAGCAGGAAAACAAGCACAGCTATCCCTGCTTCACACCCAACGACATTACCTTGTGGCGACATCGCTGGGGGGTACTGGTCAATGAGCTCAGTGGTTATCCCGTGGAACGATCCATCGCTGCACACAGCAATCTGATTGCCACGCTGTTGAATTGGCTTGATGCAATTGGCGAAGCTCGCGTCGAATTGCCGATGGGTACGCTATTGCCGACCGGTGCGGTGCGCAACTTCGCGCATCGATTGCCGCATCTGACCGAATGCCTTGGTCAGGCGCGCGCCACCGGCAGCGGTGTTGCTGCCAAAGGTGTATGTCCAGCGGTGGCGCGGGTACGTTTGATGTTCCTCGTATCGCGCGCCGAGTCGCTGATTGACCAAGCGTGCGCGGTGGACAAGCAGGGTGCAGCAGCGGCGATAAAGGTAAAAGCGCTGGTACAGATGATTCGTATCCAGATCCTTGGCGGACCGCAGGTCACTGTCAATGCAGAGACTTATTTTGCCGAGGCAACGAGCGCCATCGATGCTGTTTTCAACTGGGGTCGTGAATGTGGCAGCGCGCTTGAGGCAATGATCGCGCAAGCGCCCGGTGCGCGCACGTCTGCGGCGTAGCAAATACAGGTGAATCCCTGCGTTTGATTTTGAATTCTTCTTTTGGATTCTTAATTCGGCATTGAGCCTTTTGCCTTATCCAGTGCGCATGATATTGCCCAGAAGACGAGGCCGCCGAGTGCAAGCAATGCGCCAACCCAGCCGGGTGAGGTCCAACCGTAGCCTGCATCGATCGCCATGCCGCCGAGCAGCGGCCCCAGCGCATTCGCAGTATTGAAGGCCGAATGATTGAGCGAAGCGGCAAGGCCTTGCGCATCACCAGCAACATCCATCAGACGTGTCTGCAAGAGAGTGCCGAGCGCACCGCCCATGCCGATCAGGAAGATGTCGAGCGTGACTGTCCAGACATTTCCGGCGGCGAAGGGAAACAGCGCGAGCACGAGAGCTGACCACGCCAGCAGCCAGCCAGCTGTACGCATCAATGCGCGATCGGCGAACCATGGGACCACAATGCTACCGGCCGTCATGCCAAGACCGAATACGGAGAGGACAAGCGGAACCGTTGTCAGCGGCACATGCGTCACGGCCATGAGCGTGTCGGCGAGATAGGTATAGACGGCGAAGAGCCCGCCGAAGCCGATGGCGCCGATCCCGAGCGTCAACCACACTTGGCCTTTTGCGAGTGCGCCCAGTTCGCGCAATGCACTCGATTGCGGATCGGCATGCTGGATCGGTGCGAACAGCCGCACGCATACCATGGTGAGCACGCCAAGGAGTGCGACCAACACAAAACTCCAGCGCCAGCCGATGGCCTGACCGAGCCAGTTCGCCATCGGCACGCCGACGATAGTGGCGAAGGTCAAGCCGAGGAACATGCGGCCAACTGCCGTTGCACGACGATTCTCCGGTACCAGCGACGTTGCCATCAAGGCCCCGGCGCCGAAGTAAGCACCATGCGGCAGTCCGCTGAGGAAACGAAACACCAGCAACCAGTGATAGCTTGGCGCCAGAGCGGAGAGCACGTTACCAAGCGCGAACATGCCCATCAGCGTGATCAGCAAAGTCCGACGCGGAATACGTGCACCGAGTACCGCCAGCATGGGAGCGCCGATCACGACACCCAGCGCATAGGCACTGATGACATGTCCTGCGGTTGGTGCGTCGATGCCGAGATCTGCCGCGAACAGCGGCAACACGCTCATCGTGGCGAATTCGGTGGTCCCGATGGCAAAGCCACCCACGGCAAGTGCCAGTAGCACGAGCGCGATATTGCGTGAATCGGCCAGTGCCGAATCAATGGAGTCTGAGAGGGGATCGGTGTTGCTGCAAGAACACTGTTGAAGGGACGGCATGGCAAACCAGAGAAAATTGCGAGAAAGGCGCTCACTGCGGGAAGTATTGCAAACGAGGCTCGAAGTGTAGTCGATGAATATTGCGGTGCAGCATTCAGGTTGATTGCAAATGTTGATTGCGCCATGCGCTCGCGCAACGACGAACGGCGGTTCGCCGCTATCACTGCCCGCTTCCAGTGAACGCATGAGCATTTTTTGGTGCAGGATGGTGAACAGGGGTCATGCCAGAAGATTGTCATCCCCGTTTTGGCGCTTTGTACGGGGTTGAGTGCACCATTCACGTGCGCAACTTTCATTTTTGCGTAAATGCAGTCTTTAATATCCCTGCAAATGCTTGTTTCAGCGGCAAGGCATGAGGCTTGCTAGTTGCTTGCGTAGGTGTCTGTTGAGCGGTCGGACATTCCTGCTGTGAGCATCGTCGGATTCCTTGTTCGGATATTTTTGGCGCTTGCTTGTTCATAGAGATTTCCCTTTGAGAGTTTTCCCGACCCATGGCGCATTTAGCTTGTTGCCGTGATTCGACATATGTCACCTGGCCGACGATGAACGATTGGAGAAACGTCGATAGCGATCGCATGCTCAGCGATCTCATGCACATCCTCGACGGGATGATCTATCGCTGCGCCATCGACAAGCACTGGACGATGCTCCTGCTCAGCGAAAGTTGCGAGGAAATCACCGGCTATACGGCCGAAGAGTTGTGCGGCAATCGTTCCGTTTCCTTCGAGTCGATCACGCATCCGGCGGATCGCATGAGCGTCAATGGCTACCTGGCCGCGGCCGTTGCGGAGCGCATGCCCTATACGTTCGAATATCGCATCTATTGCAAAGACAAAACGCTCAAATGGGTACGTGAGCGTGGTGCGCCGGTCAAGGATGAACATGGCGATCTGGTGCTGGAAGGTGTGATTTCCGACATCACCGAATGGGTTGAGGCGCAGTCGCGTGTGCAGCAGGCTGAACTGCGTTATCGCAGCATTTTCGAGAACTCTGCCATCGGCATGTTTCAGACGACCGCTGATGGTCATTACCTTGCCGCCAATTTGGCGCTCGCGCGCTTGTATCGCTATGAATCGCCATCGGCACTCATGGCAGGCATTGCTGACATCGGCACATCGCTGTATGTCGAACCCGAGCGCCGCGAGGAATTTACGCGCCTGATCCGTTCGCACGGCAGAGTCGAGGATTTCGAGTCCGAGGTGTATTGCCGCGATGGATCGCGTATCTGGATTTCGGAAAATGCACATGCCGTGTACGACAGTGATGGTGAATTCCTCTACTACGAAGGCACGGTCGAGAACATTACCGAACGGCGGCGCCACGAGGCCGAACTTGAATATCAGGCGACGCACGATGCGTTGACCGGGCTGCCCAATCGGACATTGCTCATCGATCGTCTCGAGCAGTCAATTGCCTATGCACGCCGTTATGGCTATTTCTCGGTTGTCGTGTTCATTGACCTGGACAACTTCAAATTCATCAACGACAGCCTGGGCCATCAAGCGGGCGACCGTTTGCTGATCGAGATCGCACGGCGCCTGCGTGGCTGTTTGCGCGAAACCGATACTGTGGCGCGCTACGGCGGCGACGAATTCGTACTTGTTCTCAACAACTACTACGAGTCTTCGACCATTGCCCGCTTGCTGGACCGATTGCTGGCTGAGATCGCAGAGCCGGTCAATGTCGGTCGTAACGAAAGCGCCCACGAATTGTTTGTGACATGCAGTATTGGCGTGAGCTTGTATCCAAGTGATGGCGATACGGCGGCGACATTGATCAAAAGTGCCGATGCCGCGATGTATCTGGCCAAGGAGCAGGGCAAGAGCAATTACCAGTTCTTCACGCGCAAGCTTGGCACGCAGGCGACCGAGCGTATGGTGCTGGAAAGCCGGTTACGGCGTGCACTCGATCGTGGCGAAATTCATGTGGTCTACCAGCCCAAAGTCGATCGCGATGGCAAGACGGTCGGTTTTGAAGCGCTGGCACGCTGGATCAGTGCCGATCTGGGCTTTGTGTCGCCGGAAAAATTCATTCCGATTGCCGAAGAGGCTGGCCTGATCGAGTCGCTATCGGAGTTTGTACTGCGCACAGCCTTGATGCAGGCCGTCACATGGCGTGAACAAGGACTTGCGGGCATCCACATGGCAGTGAATCTATCGGCGCGACTGTTCGATACGCGTGTGTACGAAATGGTCGGCCGCATCCTCGAAGAGACAGGCTTGCCCGGCGAATACGTCGAACTCGAACTCACTGAAAGTACTGTCATGCGTGATGTCGATCGCTTTGTCACCGAGTTGCACAGATTGCGCGAACTCGGCGTCAGCATTGCCATCGATGATTTTGGTACGGGCTATTCATCCCTTGCATATCTGCAGCGTCTGCCCATCGATACGCTCAAGGTCGACAAGTCTTTTGTCCGTGAACTGGGGCAGCGCAATACACAGGTCAGCATCGCAGCCGCCGTTGTATCGCTGGCACGCAGTCTCGGTCTCAAGGTAGTTGCGGAAGGCGTCGAAAATAAGGCGCAGTACGCGCATCTCATCAATCTGGGCTGCACCGAGTTTCAGGGCTATTTGTTTTCCAAGCCTCAATCGGCGGACGTTTTGGCGCGTGGCTATCTAGTACGCGGATATACCGGCTGACCATCTGGGCACACATGTGTCACACTGAGCCACATGTCGAATGTCCTTCCTTTCAAGCGCCTGACGAAACAAGCCGATGCGGTAAGTGTTGAGCTGCATGTATTGCTTGATGTCTATGATCGATTGATATCACTGTTGCGCAACACTGATGGTGATGGCCTTGATTTGCTCGCTGATGCCATGGTTCGCACCGTCGTACATTGCCGCGAGTCGTTGCTGAAAGGCCTCGATGAAGGCGAAGGTGAGATGCTCGTAAAGGAAATGCGCACTGGCTTGCGTGAAATGCCGCAAACTTTACGGGCCATGTTTCCTGGCTTGGGGCCGAGACTGGGAGAGAGTTTTCAACACAAACTGGGCGTGCAATTTACGAGTTATTAGTCAGTTCGCTTTACTGGAAAAACCGGAGGAGGCTCAGAGAAATGAAGAATGCTTATCGTCATGTCATGGTGCCGGTTGCGCTTGCTGGTTTGCTTTCCGCTTGTGCAACAGCGCCTGTTCCACCGAGAACGCCGGCCGCATTGAATCCGCCGGCCGGTCAATCTCTGGTCGTTGAGGCGCTGGCCCAAGGGGTGCAGATTTACCAATGCGACCAGAAGCCGAATGGCAGCTACGAATGGGTTTTCAAGGCACCTGAGGCGACACTGGCATCGCGTGACAAACATGTTCTTGGCAAGCATTACGCCGGCCCGACGTGGGAAGCTGTGGATGGCAGCACTGTTGTTGGTCAGGTAGCAGCCAAAGATGCAGGTCCCGATGCCACGGCCATTCCATGGTTGCTGCTGACAGCGAAGTCGAATACTGGAAACGGCATGTTCTCGAGGATCAAGAGCGTCCAGCGCTTGTATACGACGGGCGGTCTGGCGCCGACCGATGCGTGTAATGCCGCGAATCTCAAGGCCATTGGACGTACGCCTTACACGGCGACTTATTACTTCTACCAGTAGTTGAAAATAAGCGGTATTGCCAACGCAATATCGCCAAAGCAAAACGCCCCGCAATGCGGGGCGTTTTTACGTCTGTAGTGGACGACGTATTACTTCAGCGCAGCCAGAATGGCTAGCGAAATGATGCCGATGCCTAGACTCCAACCGATCAGTTTTTTCTCGATCGGCAGCAGCGGTTCATGGGTTGCTTTGGATAGTTCGGTTTGAAATACGTTGCGATCGTTACTCATTGATGTCTCCTGAAGATATTGAGCGTTAGCCAGTATTTAGCCAACCAAGGGCGGCTTTACGCCAGCAAAGAAAATCCACGAAATCAACAGGCCAACCCAGATGACGAAGCCGAACAGGCTGACGACATACACGGCGACCAGCTTGCCGATGCCGGCTTCTTTCCATAGGCGATTGAAGTTCGACTGCACGCCGATGGAGAAGAACGCCAGGAGGAAGAACAACACACGGAACACGTTTGCTTCGCCGGCAGCGGCCTTGACCTTCGGCGTCAATTCAGGCGCAGCCAGCACAAGCACCAGGGCAATCGCAAAAGTGACGATGAAGCCGATGATGAACTTGGGGAAGCGTTGCCAGATCTCGCCGGCCTTGGCGCGATCGCCTTCGCGCTTGTCGATGTGATTGGTCCAAATGTAGGCGAGGATGAAAGACCAGACGCCGATGAAGATGTCGATGAAGACCTTCACTGCGGCGGTGGTGCCGAGAATCCAGCCGGCCTGATAGTTGATGCCTTGCGCGGCGTTCTTGGCCAGGATCAGCGATTCGGCAATGTTGCCGCTGGCGACAGCAGCGCCATCGGTCTTGACGGCAAGGCCGAGCCAGGCAGCCGCAACCAGTGGTTCGTTCGACAACCAGTGCTGTGCGACGAACGGCAGGACCAGTACTTCGACGACAGCGAAGACGACCACCAAGGACGACACCAGGATCGGCACGATCGGCTTGGCGCGAATCGCACCGCCCGTGGCAATGGCTGCAGCAACGCCGCAGATGGAAACCCCAGATGCCAGCGGAACCGCCCATTCGCGATTGAAGCCGAACCATTTACGCGCGATGAAATAAACAACAGCCCAGTAGATCAGATACGCCTCGACAATGGCAGCAATGCCACGCAGCAACACGGTTGAGGCGAGGCTCAATTTCTCGGCCGCAGTGACGGCGATAAAACCGCCGAGAATGACGATGGCGATCTTGATATAGAGCTCGGGGCGGATGGCATCGCTCAGCCATGCTGCGAAACGCGGAAAGACATTGGCGATGACCAGTCCGGCGATGAGCGCGAGGATGAAGCCGCTTTCATTGGTGAGATGCAGCGACCAACTGACGCCGAACTTGGCCAGGTCAGCCGGCGTGATGGTCGCAATGTGTGCATGGCTGCCGAGCACCCAGCTCAGATAGCTGAGCGCGAATACGACGAGGAATTTGAGGATGAAACGTTGTGCGTCGAGTTTGAGCAGTGCGGCTGCAGCGGCGGCAAACACGAGCAACGCACCGATAGTGGCGAGCAGGGCGCCATCGCCGCCGAGGCTTGCGTAGGATTTGGCGACCGGCGCGAGTGCCTTGGTTGGATCAATCCATACCGATGTGGTGACAGTCCAGCCGAGTAAATCGACACCGGCAATCGTCGGCAATGCCAATGCGAAAAAGACGAGGCCGACGATGAGTGCGACGATGTCTTCGCTGATGCCGCGTTTATCGGTGTGTGCTTGATGCGTGTCTGCGGCGTTGCCAGATGATGCGGACGGCGCCTGTATCCCTTGGATGTGTTCAGTCATGTTCTCTCCCTTGTTGTGTTTGCCAGACTTTCCGGCAAGCTCAAGGAAGCGAGCTTAATGAGCGCCTCACCAAAGACGAACGATCAAATTTTTATGTGCTTATCGTGTGTATCTTGTCGCTGAAAGGCTGCTGACAGCTTACGATTCAGAGACGCCTTCGACCATGAGTTGCACCGACTGCATGCCGTTGAATTCGTTGATGGCGAGTCGAAAAGCGAGTTGTGGTTCATCGGGCACCGGATCAGCGTGATTGAACCAGATGGCATCGAAACGGCTGCCATTTTTTTGCAGTGTGAGCTTGAGGTGCTTGTCTTTCAGTACACGCTGATTCATGACGCGAAAAGTGTCCGAGAACAGTGGCACCGGAAAATGCTGGCCCCAGATGGCCGACTCGAGAACGCGCACTGTGTCGATGCCGTAGTAGCCGGATTCGAGCGTACCGTCGGTTTCGAGCGTACGTGTCAGATCGGCGGGCGTGAGCAGTTCCTGCGCGACTTTTTCGAAAGCCGAATCGAACAAGGGCAGATCGCTTTCGCGCAACGTCAGGCCAGCAGCAGCAGCGTGACCGCCGAAGCGCAACAGCAATCCGGGATGTCGTTTGGATACAAGGTCGAGCGCATCGCGCAGATGCAGCCCGGGGATGCTGCGGCCCGAGGCCTTGAGCTCGCCGTCCGCAACGTCGCTGTTCGCGCGCGCGAAGGCGAACGTGGGGCGATGCGTCTTTTCGCGCACGCGCCCGGCAAGAATACCGATCACACCCTGGTGCCAGCCGGAATCGTAGAGCGTGAGGCTGGCACGGCCGGCCACGTCGATATTGTCGAGCAGTGTGGCGGTATCGGCCTGCATGCCGGCCTCGATGGTGCGCCGTTCGCGATTGATGGCATCGAGTTCCTGCGCAATGTTAGCTGCGCGTGAGAGATCGTCGGTAATGAGGCATTCGATGCCGAGCGACATATCCGCCAGGCGGCCGGCCGCGTTGAGGCGTGGTCCAATGGCAAAGCCGAGATCGAAGCTGGCTGCGTGTGTAGCATCACGGCCTGCGACATTGAAGAGCGCAGCAAGGCCCGGTTGTATCTGGCCGGCGCGAATGCGTTGCAAACCCTGCGCAACAAGAATGCGATTGTTCGCATCAAGCGGTACCACGTCGGCAATCGTGCCGAGCGCAACGAGGTCAAGCAGCGACGCAAGGTTAGGTTCCGGCGTGTTTTCAAAGGCGCCGCGCTTGCGAAGTTCGGCCCGCAAGGCCAGCGTGACATAAAACATGACACCGACACCGGCCAGCGCCTTGCTCGGAAAAGTGCAGCCGGGCTGATTCGGATTCACGATCACGGCGGCGTCCGGCAACGTGTCGCCGGGCAGATGGTGATCGGTGACGAGCGTGCGAATGCCAAGTGTATTGGCTGCGGCAACGCCTTCGACACTGGCGATGCCGTTGTCAACGGTGACGATGAGATCCGGCTTTTTCCGTGCCGCGATCGCAACGACCTCAGGCGACAGGCCGTAGCCTGTCTCGAAGCGATTGGGCACCAGATAGTCGACATTGGCCCCGAGCATACGCAGTCCGCGCAAGCCAAGTGCACAAGCTGTAGCGCCGTCGCAGTCGTAATCAGCAACGATCAGGATGCGCTGCTTTGCGGCGATTGCATCGGCGAGCAGCGCACCGGCTTCAGCTGCGCCTTTCATCTGGCTTGGCGGAATCAGCTTGGCAAAGGAGGTATCGAGCTGTTCGGCGTTGCTGATGCCACGCGAAGCGTAGAGCCGTGCAAGCAAGGGATGAACACCACTTTGCTCAAGCATCAGATGCGCGCGCATGGGTACGCTACGAGTGGTGATGCGCGTCATGGCTGAATTCCCAAAATGTCGAGCGAGGCCGGTGAGCGCCAGAAAGCAAGGCGTGTATTTTTCGTGACGCGTGCGGCGAGTGCATGGCCAGTTCCCATGCCGTGTAAGACAACCTCATGCAGCGTGCCATCCTGCAAGGCGGCCACCATGGGTGCGAACCAATCGCTCTCAAGCTGCTTCATGGCTTCGCGCCAGCGCATGGCATCGCCTTGCGCCGTCGATTCAGCCAGCGCTGCATGCACGATCAACGTCTTGCCAGAAGACGGGTTGAATCGGTCCGCTACCGGTGACCACGCCGCGTTGGAAAATTGTGCGAAGCCTTGCCATAGCGCGCCGTGGCCTTGTACTGAATGCCAATGCAGGGAAGTCTTTGCCTCAAGTGCGCCTTCGCCCCATGGCCACAGACTGTTGATCGTTGGTAGACCGCGTTGTTCGCGCGCTCGGTTGATTGGATGCGCATGCAGCAGCATCTGCGCCTCATTGAGCAAGCGTCGCCAGACGCTGGCATTGTCGGCTTGTGGCATCAGGTTGTCGCCATTGAAGCCGACAGCATCGGGCAACGGTGTCGTCCGAAGCGGAGTTGCGGTCGCAAGGTGCAGATGCCATTCATGCGGACTGGCGATATGCAATTCGCCAAGTTCAGCGAAGAGCGGTGCGAGGTCATGTACCAAGGCTGCGGCTTCCTCAGCGGTGATGTGCAACGAGCTTGGTTCTTCAACAATGAATTGCGTACGTTCGACGCGCAGGCGAATGGGGTCGAGGCAGAGCCAGCGACCATCTTCACCTGCGTCACCGCCGGCGTTTGCACGTAGCGCGGCGTAGGGAAAATTCGCGAGGCCAGTGGCATTGGACAACCATTGTTGCTGCCCCGAAACGAGCGAGCGGTTCAGCCGGCCTTTGCCAAGCAACCACGACAGCGCCGGCAAGTTCAAATCGAAGACCATGTCGCGCATCGCCAATGCAGGCCACAACAGGCCAGGGAGAAGCAAGTGCAACACAGGCGGCAACACAGACGGGCGTGTGGCGGAACTTGTTTCAGAAGATGGCGAAGCGGGGCGGGCAAGCATGGCCGCATGTTAGCATCCGACCCCATGCGATACGAGCTGCTGATCGGCCTGCGCTATACCCGCGCCAAGCGCCGCAACCACTTTATTTCCTTCATCTCCCTGATTTCCATGGCAGGCATCGCGCTGGGCGTGATGGCCCTGATCGTGGTCCTGTCGGTGATGAACGGTTTCCAGAAGGAATTGCGTACGCGCATTCTCGGCGTGGCATCGCACGTGCAGGTTTCCGCCGATGGCGGTGAGCTGTCGGACTGGCAGTCGGTGACCCAGATCGTGGTGAAACAGCCGCGTGTACTTGCCGCAGCGCCTTATGTCGAGCAGCAAGGTCTGTTGTCCTACGACGAGAACGTGCGTGGCGCCATCGTTCGCGGCGTCTTGCCGGATGAAGAGGAAAAGGTCGCCGACTTCAAGCAGCACATGAAGGCGGGCTTCCTGGAGGACCTCAAGCCAGGTGAGTTTGGTATCGTCCTCGGGTCTGATCTGGCGCGCGCGCTGAATGTTTTCGTGGGCGACAAGGTGACACTGATTGCGCCGCAAGGCATGGTGACACCAGCGGCCGTGTTGCCGCGCCTGAAGCAATTCACCGTG
>Ga0310811_10007584_pt1 | contig 13924 bp, 11 predicted proteins | sample YCmetagenome_FD_207642 | JGI IMG/M metagenome (GOLD analysis project Ga0310811, IMG submission 207642) | Soil microbial communities from experimental microcosm in Duke University, North Carolina, United States - YC | ecosystem: Engineered > Artificial ecosystem > Soil microcosm > Unclassified ... | reverse complement strand
GCCGGTCTCCTGATCGGGTGCATGGTGCTGTCGCTCGTGGCGGTCGTGCTCAAGGAAGAGGACCGGGCGCCGATCGCGAGCGCGTTGCGCCGTACGATCGTGGCCCCTCTGGTGGGCCTGCAGCGCGGCGCCGAGCGGTGGCGCACGTCATGGGTGTCGAGCGAACAGCGGCAGGCGGTGATCGACTCGCTGTCGCTCCGCGCCGTGAACACCGTGGCGCTCAAGAGCGAGAACGATCATCTCCGCAAGGCGCTTGGACTCGGGTCTCGCCTCGAGTGGGGATTCGTGCCGGCGGAAGCGCTCCACAACACCGTTCCCGGCACCGACAATCTGGTCACGACCCTCACCCTGACCGCCGGCAGCACGGCCGGCATCAAGCGATTTAGCCCCGTCGTGGCGCCCGAGGGACTGGTCGGAACGATTCAGACAGCCGACCCGACGATGAGCATCGCGATCCTCTACACGAACATCGACTTCCGCGCGAGCGCCGTCGCGGCGGACGGCACGACGTTCGGAATCGTCTACCCGCATGCGCCCGGCGGTAGCGGATCGGAGGCCTACATGCTCGAGCTGCGCGGCGTTCCGACACGATCGACGTTGAAGCCGGGCACCGTGATCTACACGTCGGGGCTCGGTGGAACATTTCCGCGCGGAATCACTATCGGAACCGTGCTGCAGGAGCTCAAGACTTCAGAGGTGTGGACCCGCACGTATCTCGTGCAGCCCGCGGTGGCGCCGTCGCACATTACGAGCGTTCTGGTGCTGACGCCGCAGCGGGTAACGCAGGGAACCGGCAACGTCTGGGGTGCCACGGTGAACGCCGATTCGGCGACGCGGAAGATCGCGGCCGCCGGCGACTCGATTGCCCGTCAGGCAGCGGCGCTCGAGGCGCAGGCGCGCGCCGCGGTGCTCGATTCGGTGCGCCGCGCGACCGCCGACTCGGTACGTCGCCTGCTCGGCGCAACGCCGCCCGTTTCAGCACCGGTCGATACCACCACCCCCCGCAAACCCATTACGCCACGCCCCGACACGGCGCGGCCTGGAACGGGGCGCATCCCGCCGACATGAACTGGGCCGGTACGGCGCGGACGATTCTCGTCTGTGCGCTCATGATCCTCATGCAGTACACCGTGCGCCCGCTGCTCGCGTGGCGGGCGTCGATCGACTTTCTGATCATCGCCCTGCTGCTTGGTGCAGTGCGAATGCGCCCGGGCGGAGCCGCGGTCTACGGATTCCTGCTGGGGCTGGTCGCCGATTCGCTCGACGTCGGCGGCTTTGGCGCGGCCGCGCTCGGCATGTCGCTCGTGGGGTTCGCGGCGTCGTGGCTAAAGGCGGTGTTCTTCGCCGACAATCTCGCACTGAACGGATTCTTCCTGTTCTTGGCGAAATGGGCGTTCGATTTGATCTTTCTGATCGCGGGTCGTCATGCGCATGGCGCTGAGCTCGCGATGCAGATATTCGTCTGGTCTCCGCTCTCGGCAGCGGTGACGGCGGTGGCCGGCGTAGTCGTGTTGTCCTTGCTGAAACCGCTGATGGACGTGCGAACGGCGTGAGCTTTCATCCGAACGACGTCGTGCGGCGCGGGCGCGCCGCGAGCGTGATCGTGTGCAGCGTGCTCGCGTTTTTGCTGAGCGCGTTCTTCCGCGCGCAAGTCGTCCGCAACCAGGACGCGCTACTGCAGTCGGAAGAGAACCGGCTGCGGCAGATTCCCACCGCAGCGCCTCGCGGTCCGATTCTGGACCGCCACGGCAAGCCGATCGCCGAGAACGTCGTCGGCTATTCGGTAACGCTGCTCGCGCAGTCCGAGGACACGCTGCGGTCGACGCTCAACAGGCTGCGCGGCACGATCCAGCTCACCAACAAGCAGTTTCAGGACGCGATCAAGCGCTTCCGGAGGGATCCGACCCGGCCGACCGTGATCGTGCAGGATGCGTCGTTCGACGTGATATCGGTGCTCGAGGAGCACCACATGGAGTTCCCGAGCCTCATCATCCAGTCCGCGCCCAAGCGGATCTATCCCGACGGCGAAGCCGTGGGTGCGTTCGTTGGCTACATCAGCGAGATCAACGAAAGCGAGCTGGAGAAGTTGGGGAGCGCGGGGTACAAACCCGGGCAACTGGTCGGCAAGCAGGGTCTCGAGAAGCAATACGAGCAGGAGCTCCGCGGTCGCGAGGGCGTCCAGTTTGTCGAGGTCAACGCCCGCAACCAGATCGTGTCCACCGGCCGGGCACGCGAGGCGATCAAGCCGGAGCAAGGCCAGGCCTTGTCGACCAATATCGATCTCGATTTGCAGGAGTACATCCACTCGCTCTTCGCGGACACCCTTGCCGCCGCCGCGGTGGCTATGGTCCCGCAGACGGGAGAGGTGCTTGCGATCTACAGCTCACCGGCGATCGATCCCAACCGGTTCGTCGGCGGCGTGCCGGCGTCTTATTACGATTCGTTGAACAACGATCCGCGGCGTCCACTGTACAACAAGGCGCTGCAGGCGATCCAGCCGCCCGGGTCGACCTTCAAGCTGGCGACATCGGTGATGGCGCTTCAGGACAGCCTCATCACGTTCAGTTCGCACATGCCGCAGCCCTGCAATGGGTTTTACTACTTCGGCGATCGCGCCTGGCGGTGCTGGAAAAAGGAAGGGCACGGCAGCTTGAACCTGATCGGCGCGATCGAGCAGTCTTGCGACGTGTATTTCTACCAGCTTGGGCAGCGGCTCACGCTGTCGCGGCTCGTCGCCGGTGGCATCTCGCTCGGCTTCGATAAGAAGACGGGGATCGATCTCCCCGAAGAGAGCCGGCCGCGGTATCCGAACAGCTTCCCGGACTACTTCAACCAGCGATACGGACCGAGCGGATGGACGCGAGGCTCGACTGAGTTGAACATGGCGATCGGACAGGGCGAGAACGCCCAGACCGTCATCAACATGGCGCGATTTTACAGCGCATTGGCGACGGACGGCACCGAGCCCACGCCCATGATCAAGCGCGGCGAGCCCAAGCTCACGCGCGCGATCAACTTGCCCGCCGATCAAATGAAGCTCTTGAGAAAGGCCATGACTGGCGTTGTGTCCGCTGGGGGCACGGCCGCTGGCGCGGCAATCCGCGGCGTCAGCGTGGCTGGCAAGACCGGTACAGCTGAAACGAAGCGTACCGACAAGAACGGGAAGCCGCTCTACTGGGCATGGTTTGCTGGGATGGCGCCAGCGGATAACCCCCAAGTCGTCGTCGTGGTGATGGTGCCGGAAGTCACATTCGAGGGCGCCACCTCGGCGCAGTTCGCGACCAAGATCATCGCGCACTATCTCCGCGTACAGATCAACAACGCGATCGAGAACACCGGCTGATGCCTGCGTCTCGTCGCATCAACATCGATCTCCCGCTCGTCGTCGCGGCCGTCGCACTCACGCTGTTCGGTCTGGCGATCGTATTCTCGGCTGGCCAGACCGACGTTCGTACGCCGGCAACCGGAGCCTACAGACTTCAGGCGATCTGGACGCTGATCGGCATCCTTGGCGCGTTCGCGGTGAGCCGCGCGTCCGTACGGCTGATCGAGTGGATGACACTGCCCGCCTACGCGCTCACCCTCGTCCTTCTCGTCGCGCTGCTCGTCGGGCTGGGATCGGGGGCGGGAAGCGCCGCCAGCACGGCGGGATGGCTCACGATCGGCGGCCATCGCCTTGGTCAACCGGCGGAGCTGGCGAAGCTCACGGTCGTACTCATGCTGGCGCGCGTGCTGAGTCAGAATCGCATCGCGCCGAAGTCGATGATGGAACTGTGGAAGCCGCTCGCGGTGGCCGGCGTGCCGCTCCTCCTCATCATGGCGCAGGGCGACCTCGGCACGTCGATCGTGTTCGTAGGGATCTTCTTCTCGATGCTCTTCTGGGCCGGCGTCGAATGGCAGTTGCTCGTGCTGCTGGCAAGCCCCGTGATCAGTCTCATTCTCGGCTTCGATTCGCTCATCTGGGGAACGTGGTTTCTGCTCCTGCTCGGCCTCGTCCTCTGGTTCAAGCCGTACCTGGGCGAAGGATTGTTCGTCGTCTCGGCAAACGTCGTCATGGGCATCGTAGGACCGCTCCTCTGGGAGCACATGAAGCCGTACCGTCAAAACCGGCTCAAGGTCTTTCTCGATCCGTCGGTCGATCCTCGCGGGAGCGGCTACCACGTGATCCAGTCGCAGGTCGCGATCGGTTCCGGCGGCTGGTTCGGCCGCGGCTACCTGCACGGCCCACAGAAGCGGCTGGCGTTTCTCCCCGAGCAGTACACCGACTTCATCTTCGCGGTGGTCGGCGAAGAGCTCGGGTTCATCGGCGTGACGATCGCGCTGGCGCTCTTCCTCTTTCTGTTTCTCCGCGTGATCCGGATCTCCGAGCGCGCGAATGATTCGTTCAGCAGTCTGGTGGCGTTCGGCCTCCTGGCGAGCTGGTTCACGCACGTGCTGGAGAACGTCGGCATGACGCTGAATCTGATGCCGATCACGGGAATTCCGTTGCCGTTCTTCAGCTATGGCGGATCGTTCATGCTGGCGTGTTGGCTGGCGATTGGAGTGTTGGCGAGGATCTCGAGTGAAGGGCGGGGCGGGGTGACGGGGGCGCTTCGGGTCTAGGCGAAAGGCCCTTGGTGGGAAGCCGCGCTGCGCGCGGCGGTGGGGAGGTCGCGCCCAGCGCTCCCTGGTGGGGAGCGTCGGGCGCCTTACGGCGCCCTCGCGTTGGGAGCAGGCCTTCGGCCCGCGTTGACGGCGTTTTCAGGAACGGCTGTCGTCGAGCTTCCGGATCAGTCGCGAGAGCATGCGGCGGATGGTGATCAGGCCACGCTAAACGGCATCGGCCTTTGCCTCGCTTCCGCAATGTCGTTTTCGCGCAATCCGCAGCTGGAACAGGATCTCGCCTGCTGAGCCGTGCGCATTGAACAGATACGCCGCGAATGACTTGTTCGTTTGGCGGCTGCAGCCCTCGAAAATGTTCGAGCCAATCGAGACAGCCGCACGGCGCATCTGCGCAGTGAGACCATACCGTTCATCTCGCGGCAAGTCGTCGGTGTAGTCGTAGACAGCCAACGCGAGATCCTCGGCCTCTCCGGAGACGCGGAGCTTGTCGGGATTTTGCATGATTCAACGTGCGCTCACGTCTAGCTGGCGCCATCATCGTTTCATTGCCGGCGTCACTGTTCCAACGCACGCCGTCCACGCCGGCGCAGCCGGCTCCCAACCGCGCGCGGGCAACGCCCGCGAAGCTCCCCACCGCGCGGCGCGACAGCGCCGCGCTCCGCGAGAAGTTCGAGCGGAACACGAACGTGTGCCCCAATTGCGATTATCACCGGCGCATCCGGGCGAGCGACTACTGCAATCTCCTGCTCGACGAAGGGTCGATGGAGGAGGTCGAGGTCGATCTTCGGTCGACCGACCCGCTCGCCTTTCCCGACTACCCGCAACGCCTCAAGAAAGCCGTCGCCAATGCCGGTGACACGGATGCGCTGCTGGCCTGCACCGGAACGCTGGATGCGCTGCCCGTCAACATCGGCGTCATGGACTTCGCGTTCATGGGTGGCTCGATGGGATCGGTCGTTGGCGAGAAGATCGCGCGCCTCGGCCAACGCTCCCTCGAGCGCAAGTACCCGCTGATCGTCGTCTCGGCGTCGGGCGGCGCGCGCATGCAGGAAGGCGTGCTGTCGCTGATGCAGATGGCCAAGGTCTCCGCGGTGCTCGCGCAGCTCGCCGAGCGGCGCATCCCGTACATCTCCATTCTCACGAATCCCACCACGGGAGGCGTAAGCGCCAGCTACGCCATGCTCGGTGACGCCATCCTCGCCGAGCCGGGCGCAGTGATCGGCTTTGCCGGGCCTCGCGTCATCAAGCAGACGCTCGGCCAGGATCTGCCGGAAGGCTTTCAGACCTCCGAGTTCCTGCTCGAGCATGGGATGCTGGACTGTGTCACCCACCGCCGGAACCTCAAGCGGACCGTGAGCCAGCTCCTGCGACACATGTCGGGGCGCCCGGCGGCAACGGGGTGGGCATCAGCCTGAGCGAGAAGAGCCGCGGCGGCTCGATCGCCGGATATCGCGACGCGCTCGACTACCTGTTCGCGCGTACGACCGGCGGCTTCAAGTTCGGGCTCGAGCGCACCCGCGCGCTCCTCGCGCACATCGGCCACCCGGAACGACGCTACCCGTCGCTCCACATCGCGGGCACGAACGGAAAAGGAAGCAGCGTCGCGACCATCGCGGCGTTGCTGTCGGCGAAGGGCCACCGCGTGGCGACGTACACCTCGCCGCACCTCGTCGACTTTCGGGAAAGAATGGTCGTCGCGGGCGCGCCCATTCCCGCCGACGACGTCGTGGCATTTGTCACGCGCCACACGCCGTTCGTCGAAGAGATCGGCGCCTCCTTCTTCGAGGCGACGACCGTGATGGCGTTCGACTACTTCGCGCGCGCTCGCGCTGACGTCGCGGTGATCGAGGCCGGGCTCGGCGGCCGCCTCGATTCGACGAACGTCCTCGAGCCGCTCGTCGCCGGCGTGACGTCCATCGGCCTGGACCACACCGAGTTCCTCGGCTCGACGCTCGACGAGATCGCGTACGAAAAAGCGGGCATCTTCAAGGCAGGCGTGCCCGCGGTCATCGGCGAGACGGATCCGCGGATTCGCGCAGTGCTGGCCGACCATGGCCGCCGCGCCGGCGCCTCGGGCGTACGAATTGCGCCCGAGGAGATTCGGATGCTGCGCGTCGTCGTCGACGGTCTCGGGACGACCTGCGAGTTGGCTTGGCGCGGCGAGCACTCGGTGCTGCACACTCCGCTCGTCGGTCGTCACCAGGCGGCGAATCTCGCCTTTGCGCTCGTCATGCTCGACGCGGCGGGACCACACTTCGCCGTGACTCTCGATCACGCGGCTCGACACCTGTCCGAAGTGCGCATCCCGGGCCGGTTCCAGCGGCTCGAACCGTACGTCTTCGACGTCGCCCACAATCCTGCCGGCGCCGCGGTCGTCGCCCAGACGATTCGCGCCGTCGCCCCGCCCGAGCCCATCACCGTCCTTCTCTGCGTGCTGCGCGACAAGGATTGGCGCGAGATGATTCGCACGCTCGCTACGGTGGCGTCGCGATTCGTGCTGACGATGGCGCCCACCGCGCCGGCGAGTCGCGCGTGGGACCTCGATGAGGTGCTCGAGTTCGCGGTCGGCGCGGGACTCGATGCCCAAGCGGTCGGCGATTTCGACGAAGCACTTGCACGCGCGCGAGCGAACGGCGGAACGGTGCTGGTCACCGGCTCGTTCCACACCGTCGGCGACGCAATGTCGCTGTTGCAGGTCTCGCCGCTCGCCGGATAGCTTTATCGGATGGCTCAGGCCGCGCTCCCGGGGTTCCGCGACTTCTATCCTGAACAACTTGCCGAACGTGCCCACATCATCGGTGTGTGGCGAGACGTGGCGCGCCGATTCGCGTTCGCCGAGTACGACGGACCCCCGCTCGAGCCGCTGGAGCTCTACACCAAAAAGAGCGGCGACGAGATCGTCGGACAGCTCTACAGCTTCACCGACAAGGGCGGGCGCGACGTCTCCCTCCGACCCGAGATGACGCCGACACTCGCGCGCATGGCCGCCGCCAAAGCCAACGCGCTGCGCAAGCCGGTTCGCTGGTTCTCCGTGCCGCAGCTCTTTCGCTACGAGCGGCAGCAGCGTGGCAGGCTGCGCGAGCACTTTCAGTTGAACGTCGACATCATCGGCGAACCGGACGTCACCGCCGACGCCGAGCTCCTCGCGGTCGCCATCGAGATCATGAGCGGGTGCGGCCTGACGCCGAGCGACGTGCGTGCGCGCGTGTCGGATCGGCGCCTCTTGCGCGCGATCCTCGCCGCGCTCGGCGTCGGTGACGATCGCAGCGGCGCGGTCTTCGCCGTGGTCGACAAGCTTGCGCGCCAGCCGCGCGACGTCTCGCGGGCCAAGCTCCGCGAAGCCGGCCTGCGTGACGACGCGATTGACACTCTGTTCGAAGCGCTCGGCAGCACGACGCTCGACGACATCGAGCGGCGCTTCAGCGATTCGCCGGATGTGCAGTCCGTCGTCTCGCAGATGCGACGGTATTTCGCGTGCCTGGAAGGACTCGGCGTCCTGGAGTGGGTCACGATCGATCTCACGATCGTTCGTGGCCTGGCGTACTATACCGGCATCGTCTTCGAGCTGTTCGACGCGACGGGGGAGCTGCGAGCGATTTGCGGCGGCGGGCGGTACGACACGCTGCTCAAGTCCCTCGGCGGCGTCGACCTGCCCGCGCTGGGCTTTGGCATGGGCGACGTGGTGCTCGGCGAGTTGCTGCGCGATCGCGCGTTGCTCCCACAGAACGCCGGTGGGCCACAGGTGTGGGTCGCGGCGGAGTCGCCGGAGCAGGGCCACGACGTACGGCGCGCCGCGACGGCGCTTCGCCGGCACGGCGTGAGCGTCGAGTACGCGCTCCGTGAGCAGCCGTTGATGAAGCAGGTGAAGGCGGCGAAATCGGCGGGCGCGGAATGGGTGCTCACGCTGCATGCGCCGGCCACGGCGCCGGAGCCGCACAGCTGGAATCCGGCGCCCCCCGCCGAGTGGAATCGAGTGATCGCCGACATCGGTCTCTAGGACTCCGGAATGAGAAATGGCTGACGACAAGAAGCTCACGACTCGCGAGGAAGACTTCAGCGCGTGGTACAACGAAGTCGTGCTCCGCGCGGAGCTCGCCGACTACTCGCCCGTGCGCGGCTGCATGGTGATTCGACCCAATGGCTACGGCATCTGGGAGCGAATGCAGCGCGCACTCGACGACATGTTCAAGGCCACCGGGCACCAGAACGCGTACTTCCCGCTGTTGATCCCGGAAAGCTTTCTGCACAAGGAGGCGCAGCACGTCGAAGGCTTCGCACCCGAGACGGCCGTCGTCACCCACGGCGGCGGCAAGAAGCTCGACGAGCCGTTGATCATCCGTCCGACATCGGAGACGATCATCTACTCGATGTTCGCCAAGTGGGTGCAGAGCTACCGCGACCTGCCGCTGCTCATCAACCAGTGGGCGAACGTCGTGCGCTGGGAGATGCGCACGCGGCTGTTCCTTCGCACGCTGGAGTTTCTCTGGCAGGAAGGCCACACCGCGCACGCCACGCACGACGAGGCGGAAGAAGAGGCTCGCCGCATGCTCGGCGTGTACAGCGATTTCATGGAAGGGTGGATGGCGATGCCCGTCATCACCGGCCAGAAGAGCGACGCGGAAAAGTTCGCCGGTGCGCTGCGCACGTACGCCTGCGAGGCGATGATGCAGGACAACAAGGCGCTGCAGGCCGGCACCTCCCACAATCTCGGCCAGAATTTCGCCAAGGCGTTCGATCTCAAATTCCAGGCAGAGCACGGCGGCCAGGAGTTCGCCTGGAACACGAGTTGGGGCGTGTCGACGCGGCTCGTCGGCGGCCTGGTGATGACGCACGGTGACGACAATGGTTTGCGCACCCCGCCGCTCCTTGCGCCCATCGAGCTGGTGATCGTGCCGATCTACAAGAGCGACGACGAGCGCACGCGCATGCTCGAGGCGGCCGATCGCGTCCTGCAAAAGCTGCTCGACTGGGAGCGACGCGATCCCGGACGGTTGCGCGTGCACATCGACGATCGCGAAGGGATCAAGCCGGGCGCGAAGTACTACGAGTGGGAGCTGCGCGGCGTTCCGTTGCGCATGGAGTTCGGACCTCGCGACCTGGAGAAGAATCAGGCCGTGCTCGTGCGTCGCGACACGCGCGAAAAACGGCCGGTGTCGCTCGAGTCGATCGGCGAAGACGTCGCCGAGCTGTTGATGCGCGTTCAGGAAGACATGCTGATCGCCGCCCGCGAGCGACGTGAAGCGAACAGCATCCGCTACAAGATCAGCTACGACGACTTCAAGACGCTGATGGACGGCAAAGGTGGCTTCGTGTACGCGGGCTGGTGCGGGAGCCCGGAGTGCGAGACGCAGGTGAAAGAGGAGACCAAGGCCACGATTCGCGTGCTGCCCGACGAGGAGTATCGCTCGGCGGAGGCACCGGCGGCGTGCCTCAAGTGTGGTCGCCCGGCGGTCGCCGAGGCGGTATGGGCCAAAGCGTACTGACGAGCGGCTTCTCCCGCGTCGACGGCGTCCTGCACTGCGAGGGCGTCTCGCTCGAGCAAATCGCGCGCGCCGTCGGCACTCCGGTGTACGTGTATAGTACGGCGACGATCCGCGACCGATACAAGCGTCTCGATCGGATGCTGACGCCGGTGCCGCACCGAATCCACTACACGCTCAAGGCGAACGCGAGCCGCGCCATCCTGGCGCTCCTCCGCGAGCTGGGTGCCGGCGCCGACGTCGTCTCCGGCGGCGAGCTCCAACGCGCCCTGCGCGCCGGCTTCGCTCCGTCGGACATCGTGTTCGGCGGGGTCGGCAAGACCGAAACCGAGCTCGCCGAAGCGCTCGATACGGACGTTCTGTTCGTCAACGCCGAGAGCGAGGTCGAGATCCGGATGCTCGACCGACTCGCGCGCGAGCGTGAGATGACCGCGCGAGTCTCGATTCGCGTGAATCCCGAGATCACGCTCGATGCGCCGCACGACTACATCAAGACGGGCGGGCGCGGCCACAAGTTCGGCGTGCCGTACGATGAAGCCGTACACGTCGCCGAGGTCGCCGCCGGGCTGCCGAACGTTCGGCTCGTCGGGCTCGACATGCACCTCGGCTCTCAGCTCTCGCGCATCGACCCGTACCGGGAGGGAACCGAGCGGCTGGCGTCGATCTTCGCCGAGGTGAAGAAGCGCGGCATCGACACCATCGAGTATCTGGACATCGGCGGCGGACTCGGCGTGCGCTACGACACCGAGCAGCCGCCCAACTTGCAGCGTTTCGCGTCGCTGGTGTTGCCCACCATCGCTGACACCGGGCTCAAACTGTTGATGGAGCCAGGACGATACGTGGTCGGGAACGCCGGCGTGCTCGTGGGCCGCGTACTGTACCGAAAACGGAGCGGCGGAAAGGAATACGTGATCACTGATACCGGTATGACCGAGCTGCTGCGTCCGTCGCACTACGGCGCGTATCACCGTATCCAGGCGACGCGAGTGCGCCCCGACACGCGCATGGTCGACGTCGTGGGACCGGTGTGTGAGAGCGGCGACTTCCTGGCGCGCGACCGCGAGCTCGACGACGTCCACATCGGCGACTACCTCGTCGTCTCCGACGTTGGCGCGTACGGATACGCGATGGCGTCGAACTACAACAGCCGCCTGCGGCCCGCGGAAGTGCTCGTCGACGGCGATCGCTGGGCGGTGGTGACCGCGCGCGAAACCTACGAAGATCTCATGCGGCACGAGATCGCGCGGCCCGACTGGCGCGCGGCCGGTGCCGAGTTGGCCGACGAGAGCAGGGAGGACGTGGGCTGATGCGCGTTGGCGTGATCGCGGATACGCACGACCGGCTCCCGGCGATCGAGGAGCTGCTGCGACAGATGCAGGCTGGTGGAGTGGGGATGGTGCTCCATGCCGGCGACTATTGCGCTCCGTTCGCCCTCAAGCCGTTCGAGGACGCGCACGTGTCGCTCGCCGGCGTCTTTGGCCACAACGACGGCGACCAGCAGGGTCTCATGTCGCGCGCGCAGTCGGCATTCGGCACCGAGCTGTTCGAGTCACCGCACAGCTTCGAGATCGGCGGCCGGCGAATCCTCCTCGTGCACGACCTGGGCGACGTGAACACGCGATCGATCTCCGGACACGAGATCGTCATTCACGGCCACACGCACCAGCAGGAGATGAAGACCCGCGGCGACACGCTGATCCTGAATCCCGGCGAAGCGTGCGGCTGGATCTACGGCACGCCCTCGGCCGCCGTGCTCGACCTCGACTCACGCGACGTGGAATTCCTCGCGTTGACCAGTTCGGAGTGGAAATATTGAGCAACGCGCATTCACGCATCCTCATCATCGACTACGGCTCGCAATTCACGCAGCTCATCGCGCGCCGCGTGCGCGAGGCGCGCGTGTACTCGGAGATCCACCCGCCCACGCGCAGTCCGGGCTGGATTCGCGAGTGGGCGCCGACCGGGATCATCCTCAGCGGCGGGCCCAACTCGGTGTACGAGGACGGAGCGCCGAGCCTCGACCCCGCCGTGCTCGACATGGCGCCGGTGCTCGCGATCTGCTACGGGATGCAGGTCATTGCGCACGTGTCCGGCGGAGAGGTGATCGGCGCCGGCCGGCGCGAGTACGGCCGCTCCGACCTCGTCGTCGAGGAGCCGTGCGGGTTGTTCGACGGCTTCGCTTCCAAGGAGTCGATGACCGTCTGGATGAGCCACGGCGACCACGTCGATGCGCCGCCGCCGGGTTACGTCGTCACGGCGTCGAGCAGCACCGTCCCGATCGCCGCGATGCGGCATCGCGACAAGCCGATTCACTGCGTGCAGTTTCATCCGGAGGTGGCGCACACGCCGCGCGGCGGCGAGTTGATCGCCAACTTCCTGTTCCGTGTCTGTCACGCCGAGCCGAGTTGGACGCCGGGTGCGTTCGTCGAGAGCGAAGTCCAGAAGATCCGCGAGCGAGTCGGCCCCGCGCGCGTGATTTGCGGATTGTCCGGCGGCGTGGACTCGTCGGTGGCGGCGGCGCTGGTACATCGCGCGATCGGCGACCAGCTCACCTGCGTCTTCGTCGACACGGGACTGCTGCGCCTGCACGAGCGCGAGCAGGTCGAGCGCACGTTCACCGCGCGGCCGGGAATGAAGCTCGTGACCGTCGACGCCTCGGCGCGCTTCCTCGACGCCCTGGCAGGCGTGGAGGATCCGGAACACAAGCGCCGCATCATCGGCCACACGTTCATCGACGTGTTCGAGGAAGCGACGAGCGGCGTCGGCAAGGACGCCGAATACCTGGTGCAGGGAACGCTCTACCCGGACGTCATCGAATCCTACTCCCCGCGCGGCGGGCCGTCGGTGACGATCAAGACGCACCACAACGTGGGCGGCCTCAAGCCGGAGATGAAGTTCAAGCTCATCGAGCCGCTCCGCGAGCTGTTCAAGGACGAGGTTCGGAACGTCGGACGCGAGCTCGGGCTGCCGGAGGAGATGGTTGGCCGGCATCCGTTCCCGGGACCCGGCCTCGGAATTCGGGTACTCGGGGCCGTGACGGTCGACGCGCTCGACGTGCTGCGTCGCGCCGACGCGATCTACCTCGAGGAGATTCGCGAGGCAGGGCTCTATAACGAGATCTGGCAAGCCTTCGCCGTGCTGCTTCCCGTCCGCAGCGTCGGCGTGATGGGCGACTACCGCACCTACGAGAACGTGGTGGCGCTACGCGCCGTGACGAGCACCGACGGCATGACCGCGGACTGGTATCCCTTCCCACACGACCTGCTCGGGCGTATATCGAACCGCATCATCAATCAGGTGCGCGGCGTGAACCGAGTGGTCTACGACGTGAGCTCCAAGCCGCCCGCGACGATCGAGTGGGAGTAGCCGGTCCGCCTCGTCCGGCCGAAGAGCTCGCGCCGCCCGCCGCTCTTGCCGAGCGGCATTCGCCGAATTGTCTCAACTGCGGCGCGCCCCTGACCGGCGCGTTCTGCTCGCAATGCGGTCAGCGCGACATTCCGCCGTATCCGAGCGTGCGCGAGCTCGCCATCGACGCGTTCTGGGAGCTCTCCGGATGGGACGGCCGGTTCGCGAGTACGGTCCGCGCGCTGGTGGGCCGCCCGGGGCTGCTCACACGCGAATTCCTCGAGGGGCGGCGTGCGCGATATCTCTCGCCGCTCCGTCTCTACCTGATGGCGAGCCTGCTGTACTTCGTCATCGCTGCCGCTACCCCCGACATCGGCGGCGGCTCGGCGACGAACGGTATCAACATCCGGCTGACGCCTGGGCGATCCGACACGGTGCCCGGCGCACCGCAACGCGTGGCCAACGCGGCCGGCAAGGCGATGAAGGGGAGCAGAGCG
>Ga0310811_10007581_pt1 | contig 13926 bp, 17 predicted proteins | sample YCmetagenome_FD_207642 | JGI IMG/M metagenome (GOLD analysis project Ga0310811, IMG submission 207642) | Soil microbial communities from experimental microcosm in Duke University, North Carolina, United States - YC | ecosystem: Engineered > Artificial ecosystem > Soil microcosm > Unclassified ... | reverse complement strand
GTCATCGCACCGACCGGAGCCGAAGCCGAGGTGCTCGCGAAGACCGCGCTGTTCCTTGGACGCGAGGCCGGCGCGCGGTTCCTCGATGAGCGCTCGCTCGGCTCCTACCTCGTTTGAAAACCAAGACCGGGACCCCGCCCGTAGCGTGGTCCCGGTCCGGCACCTTTCGCGATCCCGCCGAGGCGGTCCCGCGGGGGAAACTCTAGCGCCCTGCAAGCAGCAGGCAGGCAGGCGACGGACGCCGCTACCGAACCTGGATGCGACACTGCAGGAAAAGGCCTGAAATCAGGCCCTTTCGCTATTTCAGCTCGGTCACAGCACCGGCGTCCTCGAGCTTCTTCTTGATCGCCGCAGCCTCGTCCTTGCCGATGTTCTCCTTGACCGGCTTGGGCGCGCCGTCGACCAGGTCCTTCGCCTCCTTGAGGCCGAGACCGGTGATCTCGCGGACGGTCTTGATGACGTTGATCTTCGAAGCGCCGGCCTCCTTGAGGATGACGCTGAACTCGGTCTTCTCCTCGGCGGCCTCGGCTGCGGCACCGCCGCCCGCAGCGCCGCCACCGGCCGCGGCGACCGCGACCGGCGCTGCGGAGACACCCCAGCGCTCCTGGAGGAACTTGCCGAACTGCGCGATCTCGAGGATCGAGAGGCCCTCGATCTCCTTGACCAGCTTGTCGAACTTCGCGGTGTCGGTACCCGTATCCACTGCCATCGCTTCAATTACTCCATCTTCTTTGGATTTGCGTGTTTAGGCGGCTTGGGCCTTCGCATTCAGAACCCGAATGAGCTGCGCCAACGGCGCCTGCAGTACCGCGACGGTCTGGGCCAGCGGCGCGGTCAGGCTGCCCACCAACGTCGCCTGGAGCTGGAGCTTCGACGGGAGCTTCGCGAGCGCCTGGACGTCCTCCGCGCTCATGAGACGTCCGCCGAGGAATCCCCCGACGATCTTGAGCGTCTTGAACGTGCGGGTCTCGTCGATCAGCCCGCGCGCGAGATCGACCTCGTCGCTCGTGCCGAGGGCGACCGCGGTCGGCCCGCCCAGGAGCGTCGTGAGCGCCGCCCGGCCGCTGCCTTCGGCGGCGCGGCTGAACAGGCTGTTCTTCACCACGTGGTACTCGACGCCTTTCGGCCGCAGCTTGCGGCGCAGGTCCTGGAGCTCCGCGACCTTGAGGCCCCGGTATTCCGTGACGATGATCGCCGTGGAATTCTCGAGGTCACGCCGCAGCCCCTCCACGGCCTTCGCCTTCGCGGGCACGCCGCCACCCTTGCGCTTGGTCTTCGGTCCGGTCTTGACCTTCGCCATGTGTCCTCCCTTCGTGAAAAGAAGAAGCCTTCATCCCGAGCGGATGAAGGCCACGACGCGGGGCGACGCCCCGCGCTGATCCTCGCCTCCGCTGGCTCCGCCTCGCGGCGGATTCAAGCCCTCTCGGGAACCGGCTTCTTTGGCTATGAAGTTGTCCGAAGTGTACCGCTAGACGGTCGCCCGCCCGGCCAGCGCGGTCGCCGCTCCGAGGTCGACCTTCACGCTCGGCCCCTGGGTGCTCGTGAGGTACACGCTCTCGATGTAGTTGGCCTTGAGGCCGGCAGGCCGCGCCCGGTTCAGCGCGTCCATGAGCGTGGCGAGGTTCTGGAGCAGGGCCTGCTCCGTGAACGATGACTTTCCGACGACCGTGTGCACCACGCCGGTCTTGTCGACGCGGAACTCGATGCGGCCGCCCTTCGAGTCGCGGACCGCTTTCGTGAGGTCGAACGTGACGGTGCCGGACTTCGGGTTCGGCATGAGGCCCCGGGGGCCGAGGACCTTTCCGAGCTTACCGACGGTGCCCATCATGTCCGGGGTCGCCACCGCGACGTCGAAGTCGAGCCAGCCGCCCTCGATGCGCTTCGCGAGGTCGTCCGCGCCCACGACGTCGGCGCCGGCTGCCTGTGCCTCGCGGGCCTTGTCGCCCTGCGCGAACACGACGACGCGGACCGTCTTGCCGGTGCCGTTGGGAAGGACCGCGGATCCCCGGACCATCTGCTCGGCGTGACGCGGGTCGACGCCCATACGCAGGTGCAGGTCGACGGACGTATCGAACTTCGCCTGCGACGTTTCCTTCACGAGCTTCACGGCCTCGGCCGGGCTGTACGTCTTGGTCCGGTCGATCTTCGTGGCGAGGCCGCGATAGCGCTTCCCGCGCTTCTTGCCCTTGCCGGCCTTCTGTGCCTTGGCCCTCGCCGGCGCCGCCGGCGTCGCCTGCTCCTCGGTCTGCTCTGCCATGTCCGTTCCCCTTTCGACCCTGACGGGTCTGCCACGTGTTCGGCCGTGGTCGGCCCCAGCTCAGATCGCGCTAGCCCGAGATCTCGACGCCCATGCTGCGGGCGGTGCCCTCGACCATCCGCATGGCCGACTCGATGGTGTTCGCGTTGAGGTCGGCCATCTTCGTCTCGGCGATCGAGCGGACCTTCGCCTTGGAGAGCGTACCGACCTTGTTCTTGTTCGGCGTTGGCGAGCCCTTCTCGAGGCCGAGCTCCTTGCGAATGAGGTCGGCCGCCGGCGGGCTCTTCGTCACGAACGTGTACGAGCGGTCCTCGAAGATCGTCACGACGGCCGGGACGACCGTGCCGGTGAGCGGCGCGGTCCGCTCGTTGTACTCCTTGATGAACTGCCCCATGTTGATGCCATGCGGGCCGAGCGCGGTACCGACCGGCGGCGCCGCGGTCGCCTTGCCCGCCTGGATCTGGACCTTGACGGTCGCTTTGATCTTCTTCGCCACTACCTATCTCCGGCTGCGCCGGAGAATGCCCCGGCGGGTTGTACTCGCTTGTCGCGGCAATGCCGCTCCGCGTTCGTTCTTGTCATTTCACCAACTTCTCGATCTGCAGGAAGTCGAGCTCGACCGGGGTCTCGCGGCCGAAGATCGACACGAGGACCTTCACCTTGTTGCGCTCGGGGTTCACCTCGTCGACGACACCGTGGAGGTCGGTGAACGGGCCGTCCGTGACGCGAACGGCCTCGCCCTTCGTGAACGCGACCTTGTACTTCGGTGCGTCGAGCTTGATCTGGCGCAGGATCGCCTTGACCTCGGCGTCCGACAGCGGCGTCGGCGTGGTGCCCATCCCGACGAAGCTCGTGACGCCGGGCGTGTTGCGCACGACGTACCACGAGTCGTCGCCCATGTTCATCTCGACGAGCACGTATCCGGGGTACACCTTTCGCTCGACCGGGTGCCGTTTGCCGTTCTTGATCTCGATCTCTTCCTCGGTCGGCACCAGGACCTGGAAGATCTTGTCCCCCATGTCCATCGAGTGGATCCGGTGCTCGAGGTTCGTCTTCACCTTGTTCTCGTACCCGGAGTACGTGTGGATGACGTACCAGCGGCGGTTGTCGTCCTTCTCTTCGACGGCTTTCCCCGCAGCCGGTGGCGCCGCAACAGGCTCGGGCTCGGGTTCAGGCTCGGCCTGAACGACCGGCGGCTCGGCCTCGGCGACCGCGCCGGCGCGGCGGAACGCGGCCTTGGCCTCCTCGGGCGAGACGCCCTCGGGCTCCGGTTCGGCGGTACCGAGGAACGCGCGCGCGGCCTCGGCGGCCGCCTCGTCCGAGAGCTTCGCCGCGTCGGGCTGCTGCTCGATCTGCGGTTCGGCCTCGATCGCTGGCTCCGCTGCGTCGGTGGGCTCGTTCGTCTCGTCGGTCATCGCTGCTCCTTACTGGATCGGCGGCGCGGGTGTCGCGTCAGGGATGTTCAGCACGCCCTTGTCGATGATGACGTGGAACAGGTTGTCGAAGGCGAAGATGTACGCGGAGATGACGACGGAGATGACGACGACGAGCAAGGTCAGTCGGATGACCTGCTCGCGGGTCGGCCAGGTGACCTTCCGCAGCTCGGACCACGACTCTTGCGCGAAGCGGACGATCCCGCCGGCCGGACGTGTCGCTGTCGCCACAACTTTCTTCCTTTCATCTCGGCTGTCTTGGCACGGCGGGAGAGACTCGAACTCTCAACCTACGGTTTTGGAGACCGTTGCTCTGCCAATTGAGCTACCGCCGTATGCCTATCGCGTCTCCCGGTGCGCCGTGTGCTTGCGGCAGCGCGGGCAGAACTTCGATAGCTCGATACGGTCCGGATCGTTCTTCCGGTTCTTCGTCGTCGCGTATGTGCGCGACCGGCAGGTCGAGCACGCGAGGGTGATGATCGGTCGGTTGTCCTTCGGCATCTACTACTCGATGACCTTCGTCACCGCGCCGGCGCCGACGGTGTGGCCGCCCTCGCGGATCGCGAACCGGAGGCCCTCTTCGAGGGCGATCGGCGTGATGAGCGTGATCGTGAGATTCACGGTGTCGCCCGGCATGACCATCTCGGTGCCGGCAGGCAGGTCGGCCGAGCCGGTCACGTCGGTCGTGCGGATGTAGAACTGCGGGCGGTAGCCGTTGAAGAACGGCGTGTGGCGGCCACCCTCCTCCTTGGAGAGGATGTAGACCTCGGCCGTGAACTTCGTGTGCGGCTTCACCGAGCCGGGCTTCGCGATGACCTGGCCGCGCTCGATGTCCTCGCGCTCCAGACCACGGAGGAGCAGACCGATGTTGTCGCCGGCCTCGCCCTGGTCGAGGAGCTTGCGGAACATCTCGACGCCGGTGACCACCGCCTTGCGGGCGTCGCGGATCCCGAGGATCTCGACCTCCTCGCCCACCTTCACGATGCCGCGCTCCACGCGGCCCGTGGCCACGGTGCCGCGGCCCTTGATGCCGAACACGTCCTCGATCGGCATGAGGAACGGCTTGTCCTTCGGCCGCACGGGCGTCGGGATGTAGGTGTCGACCTTGTCCATCAGCTCGAAGATCGGCTTGAACTCAGGCGCGTTCGTGTCGGTCGAGGAGCTCTCCAGGGCCTTGAGGGCCGATCCACGGATGATCGGGATCTCGTCACCCTTGAAGCCGTACTTGGACAGCAGCTCGCGGACCTCGAGCTCGACGAGCTCGAGCAGCTCCTCGTCGTCGACCATGTCGACCTTGTTGAGGAACACGACCATCTGCGGCACCTGGACCTGACGGGCGAGCAGGATGTGCTCGCGGGTCTGGGGCATCGGGCCGTCGGCGGCCGAGACGACGAGGATCGCCCCGTCCATCTGGGCCGCACCGGTGATCATGTTCTTGATGTAGTCGGCGTGGCCGGGGCAGTCGACGTGGGCGTAGTGGCGCTTGTCGGTCTCGTACTCGACGTGCGCGATCGAGATCGTGATCCCGCGCTCCTTCTCTTCAGGGGCGTTGTCGATCGAGTCGAACGCGCGGAAGTCGGCCTGGCCCTTGAGCGAGAGGGTCTTGGTGATCGCCGCGGTGAGCGTCGTCTTGCCGTGGTCGATGTGCCCGATCGTGCCGACGTTCACGTGCGGCTTGGTGCGCTCGAATTTCTTCTTCGCCATGTCGTCCTCTCTCCATCCACCGAGGCTTGAGCCCACCTCGGGGATCGAACCCGAGACCTCGTCCTTACCAAGGACGTGCTCTACCAACTGAGCTAGGTGGGCGGTCTCGTTTTGATCCTGACATCAAAAAGAGGTTGCTCTCGGCAACCCCTTCGCGCGCCTGGACAGGAATGATTATCCGCCTCCCCTGGCGGCCACGTCAACGAAGGGCCCGAAAAACGGGCGCCAGGAGGCCGTTCATCGTTCCATTACCTGCTTCTCATGGACTTTTCATGCTGCCGGCACGCCGAGGGGTCATGCTTTGGGCATGTTCGACAACCGTCCGCCGGCCCCATGGCGCGAGGAGCCGACGCCGTGGCGCGACGCGCCGGTGGAGCAGACCCAGCCCATCCTCACGACCCCTCCCCCGCCACCCGCGCCGCCGGCGAAGCCGAAGCGCGGCGGCGACGGCCTCGCGCTCCTGCTCATCGGCGCGCTCATCGGGGGCCTCGTCGGCATCGGCGGCGCGAAGGCGATCACCCCGCAGCTCTTCCCGGGCAACGGCTCGCCGGCGTCGACGACCACGTCGTCGAGCTCCGGCGCGGCAGCGGACCCGGCGACCATGGCCGCGATCGAGGACGTGCTCCGGCAGGCGAACCAGGCCCAGGCCGTCGCGTTCGCGAAGCACGACCCCACGCCGATGCGCGCGACGTCCACGGACAACCACTACGACGAGATGGTCCAGATCAATTCCGATCTCGCGACCGGGGGCGTCGCGAAGATCGAGCTGCTCGACATCCAGTTCGGTGACATCAGCGTGAACGGCACGACCGCGACCGCGACGACGACCGAGACCTGGCGGAGCACGTACACCGACGGCTCGGTCGACCAGAGTACCGACGAGAACGACTACGTCCTCCTCTTCCAGAATGACTCCTGGAAGATCGAGTCGAACACCCAGCCGGGCAACACGGGTGGCACCAGCCCGACGCAGCCGCAGACCCCGTCGAACACCGGTGTCCGCAGCACGTCGCGGAACTGGTCCGGCTACGTGTCGACCGGCGGCAGCTCGTACACCTCGGTGAGCGGGACCTGGGTCATCGCGAAGCCGGACGCGAACGTGGCGGGCATCGACGCGACGTGGGTGGGCATCGGCGGCGCGAACACGACCGACCTCATCCAGGCCGGCACCGAGGCGACCGTGAACGGAGACGGCACCGTGAGCTACGACGCCTGGACCGAGACGCTTCCCCAGTCGACCCGGACGATCACCCTTCCCGTGAATGCGGGGGATACGGTCAGCGTCACGATCAGCGAGCGATCCGCGGGCCTGTGGGTCGTCGACATGAAGAACGTCACGACGGGTGGCAGCTTCAGTACGACCATCCGCTACAACTCGTCGAAGTCGTCGGCCGAGTGGATCGAGGAGGCGCCGAGCGTCGGCCGCGGGATCGCACCGCTCGACAGCTTCGGCAGCGTGAAATTCACCGCAGGCAGTGTCACCGTCGACGGCAAGACGCAGACCCTCGCCGGCGCGAACGCGAAGGCCGTGACGATGGCCGACGCGGCGAACCAGCCGCTGGCGATCCCGTCGGCGCTCGGCAGCGACGGCTCGAGCTTCACCGTGAACCGGACGAGCAACCCGGGCACGAACATCGGGACGGGTGGCCGCAGCCCCGGCCGGCGGCGCGGCTAGCGCACCCCGCTCGGGCCGAAGCGCCAACGCGTCGCGCCATTCGGCTCCGCGGTCGCGACGCCGAAGGCGGTCACCGGCGTCACCACGTAGAGATACCACGGCGGACGGCCGGCGCTCGGCGCGCTGTACTCGGCCGTGAGTCCTCCTTCCGTCACCCGGGCGGGCCAGCCCTGGCCTCGGGCGATCGCCGCCAGGCGTTCGAGGGCCGCCGGGTCGGTGACCCGCGTCGCGTTGCCCTCGATGACAAGGTCGAGGCCGCTCAGCCCGACGGACAGGACGACGTTCGCGTTCTCGACGATGTCACGGCTCTTGCGCGTCCGCGGCCCGCTGGTGAACCAGAGCTTCTCGTCGTCCCAGAACACGCCGACTCCGGCCGCATGCGGCCGGCCGTCCGGACGCACCGTCGAGAGGAACCAGCTCGAGCCGTGACCGGTCTCGTTCCGCATGGCGTCAAGAAGATCGCGGGCGCGCGACCACGGGAGGGGCGGGCTGCCGTAGATATCGAGGTTCTTGGTCTTCATCCCATGTCCTCCTTGCCGGCGGCTCCCTGCCGACGGCTCGCAACAGCATGCGGTAGCAGCGCACGCGAAGAGAGGACGCGCAGGCGTGCGTGCATTGAGGGCGACCTCGGCCGCTTGACCGCCGCGATCAGTTCGCGGCTCGGAGCGCGAACGAGAGCCGCCTGATCTTCCCGCCCTCGAACACGAAGAGCCACGTCGTGTAGTTGGCAAAGACTCCGGGAGCGCGGGTCAGCGTGGAGATGCGTACCTCGTCACCGTGCTGCTCCTCGCCTCGCGGGCGCTGCTCGAGCTTCGGCGCCATGTTGATCATCTGACGCACGCCGTCCTTCCCCCGAAGGGCCGCGTTCGCTCCAGGGAGCAGCACCTCGACATCGTCCGCGCACAGCACGGCGGCCGCACCATCGTTCTTGGCCTGCACGGCCTCGATGAACGCTCGCGCGCTGGCCAATTCCGTGGTCATCAACGGTTCCGGCATCGGTCCTCGCTTCCGGAAGCTGACGATACGTCGAACACCGACCAGCAGACCTCGTTGCGCAGCCGCTGGTCTTCCAGCACGAGCTCGCGGATCGCCGCCGGCAGCCGCTCACGCTGCCAGGAGCACTCGCGCCGACCGGCAGCCTCGGCCCCGCTTTTCGGAACAGCTGCCCGCGCGGCCTTGATCGCGTATGCGGCGGCACCCAGCTCGTGGGCCGCGACATGGGCGACCGCCGCGGCCTGGCCGGCCGCATATGCCGCGTGCCTCGCGGCTCCCGACAGGTCCCGGGCGGCGGCATTGGCGTGGCCCGCGGCCGAGCGTGCTTGAGTCATCGTGACCTCGCCACGTGTCCATGCTCGAGCCTGCTCCACCGCATTGCGCGGCCTCGGGTCCAGAGGCTTGACCGCCTCAAAGAGCGGGAGGACGTGCTCGGCGCACGCAGCCGCCCATAAGGCGAGCAGCCGATGATCCGAGTCTTCCAACGTGCCTCCGCGACGGATGGTGATGAATCTCGGATCGCGCTCCTTGGGAAGGATCACGTCCCCGTGTCTCCCTGGTCTTCATGGACCTCGCGCAGCTGGCCGCTGACCGCGTCGTACACGAATCCCCGGACGCGCTCCCGGTACGGGAGAAACGGTGAGTGGCGAACCCGCATGATCGACTGGCGGACGTCGGCATCCACGTCGCTGAACGACTCGATCGCGAAAGCCGGGGCCATCCCGGCGCTGCGCTGCAGCTCTGCGCGAAACCCGTCGTCGGTGACCCGCTGCATGCCGCAGTCGGTGTGATGGATGAGCATGATCTGCATCGTGCCGAGACGGCGCTGAGAGATCGCGAGCGAACGTATGACGTCGTCCGTCACGGTGCCGCCGGCGTTGCGCAGGACGTGGGCCTCGCCCTCCTTCAATCCCAGCACCGCGAACACGTCGAGACGCGAATCCATGCACGCGACGATCGCGAGACGCCGCGAGGGGCGCACGTCGGACTGACGCTGGGGGTGTCGAGCCGCGAACGCGGCGTTATTCGCCAGGAGCTCATCGATCACGTCCACGGTGCCACGATATCGACGGACCCGGACGACGTCATGAAGCGAAAGACGCGACCGCGACCCACCTCGGTCCAGCGCGGTGTCATCTACGGAATCGGATCGCGCCGTCGCGCTCGACCGGCCGCCGTCCTCGTCATTCGCAGCTAGGAGCCGGCCTCCGTGGCCGCCCGCGAACGTGACACCGCGACGGTGGTCAGCGCGGCCAACGCCATGACGAAGACCCCATACGCGTAGCTCGTGTCGCGCAGGCCGTAGCTCGTGACCGCGACCCCGGCCAAGATCGCCGGAACGCTGAACGACAGATACAAAAGGGCGTAGATCGCCGCGAACAGCGCGCCACGCATGTCCGGCGGGGCCAGTGGGGCGAGGCTTCGGACGATGCCGGAGAATGCCGGGCCGAAGCCAAGACCCGCGATCACGCTGCCGGCATAAAGCCCGACGATCGAGCCGAGCGCAACCGCGATGAGGGTGATCCCAACCCCCACGAGGAGCACGAGGGAGCCGCCGATCACGATCGACCGCGGATCGGCCGCCCGCACAACGGCGGAACCGACCGCGCCCGCGCCCATCAGCGCGACGATGACCAGCGCGCCGATGATGCGACTGTCGGTCTGGACGAGCGACGTGGCGAGCGATGGTCCGAGCGAGAGATACAGCCCACCGAGAGCCCATACGGCGATCAGCGACGGAGCGAGGGCGACGAACAACGGCCGTGCGGCCGGCGGCACCCCGATCTGGGGGCGCAGCGACCGCCGCCAGCCGGGCGTCCGCTCGACGACGTCGGGGATGACGAGCACGAGGGCGAGCGACAGCGCGAAGACGATCGCCAACAGCGCGAAGACGAGGCGTAGCGGATCCGGGCCGTACTGGACGAGGAGCCCCGAGCCCAGCGCACCGGCCGCGAGCCCGGCCAGAGGCGCGACCCCACCGACGAGGCTCCCGAGGCCCGGGTTGGTGGGCGGACGAAGGTCGAGCAACCACGCACTGATCGCACCCGTCGCGATCCCGGTTCCCACGCCTTGCAGCACCCGTCCGAGATACAGCATGCCCACGCCGTCGGCGGCGACGAACGCGATCATCCCGGCGATCTGGAACACGAGGGCCAGCAGCACCACGTTCCGACGCCCAACGTGATCCGACAGTCGTCCGGTGACGAGCAGCGCGGCCAGGGCCCCGAATGCGTAGACCGCGTAGATCTCGGTCAGGGTGATCGAAGAGAAGTGCCACGTCGCCTCGTAGGTCGCGTAGAGCGGAGACGGCGCGCTGGCCGCGAAGAGGAAGGAGGCAAGCATGCCGGCGAGCAGCCAGAACGATGGGGCCCGCGAGAGCTTCGACGCCGCGCGTTCCATCGGCGGACCTCCTGGCGTGAGCCTAGTGGTGAACGATCGCGGCACGGTGCGAGCCTTGATCGGAAGCGGTGTCGTCAGGGGCTGCGATAGTGCTCGAGGACGCGTGGGTCCTTCCAACCATTGGCGTTCAAGTGGCGCTCAACTGCGCCCGAACCATCCTCTGGAAAGACGTTCAAGCAGACGACATCGAGGAACAGGAAGAGCTGAGCGTCACGCGTCCGCGGGATGACGAGCGGACCTGCGAAGGAATGGGCCTCGACCATGTGCGCAACACCGTCGGGGCCGCCGAGCTCGCGCACGATGCGACCCGCTTCGATGGCGTGATTGAACCCTGGCGTCGCGATGATCGAATTGTCGTGCTCGACGAACTCGATGACTTTCGCGGCGTCGTGGATGTACGAGGCCGCGCGGAACATGTCGAGATCAAGATCCCGCTGCCACAGCTCGCGATAGATAGGTACAAGCACCTCCGACAAGCGGGCCATTCCGTTGATGTGCGAGACGAGATTGCCGTGCTTGGCAATCGGCATCGTGGGATGGAGCGGAATGCGATCGATGTCCGTCCATTTCGGGTTGCGCTCGAATACATAGCGCCACACATCGCCGACCAGAGTTTGCAACCGCGGATCGCTGATCTGGCTGAGGCTCGGAAAGACCCGCGTGATCGCGTCCTCAATTGACACGCGAAGGACAGTAAGTCCACATCGCTCTACCAGCGAGATACCTCGGCGAGCAGGTCATACGTCGCCACCTGGACCCTGGATACGTGGCGAAGACGAACAGCAGGCGATGACGACGCTGGCGATCGCGGCTAATGTGCGCGATTCAAGGACGCACGGTGGTCGTTATGTATACCGAGCGTGGACGTGGCCCTCGCCTCTGAGTAACACCACTCCTAGAGCCTGATCCCGGGAGGCAACATGAAGCTCCTGCTCACGTCCGCCGGCATCAAGAACCCGAGCATCGAGAGGGCCCTGATCGATCTCCTGGGCAAACCGATCGCCGAGGCCAGCGCCCTCTGCATTCCCACCGCGTCGTACGGGCACCCCGGGGCGGGCCCCGCCAGGGCGTGGAACTTCATCAGCGGACAAGAGCCCCAGTGCCCGATGATCGAGTTGGGCTGGAAGTCCATGGGAGTGCTGGAGCTGACCGCGCTGCCCAGCATCGACGAAGAGCTCTGGGTCCCTTTGGCCAAGGAGACCGACGTCCTGCTGGTGAACGGCGGCGATTCCCTGTACCTGTGCCATTGGATGCGCGAGTCCGGGTTGGCGGACCTCCTGCCGTCGCTGCCTGCGGTCTGGGTGGGCCTGAGCGGTGGGAGCATGGTGATGACCCCCAGGATCGGGAAGGACTTCGTCATCTGGAACCCGCCCGCCGGCGGCGATGAAGCTCTGGGAGTGGTCGATTTCTCGATCTTTCCGCATGTCGACAACCCGGACCTGCCGGACAACACGATGGCCGCGGCAGCGAAGTGGGCCGCAGGGCTGCCGAACCCGGCGTACGCGATCGACGATCAGACCGCCATCAAAGTGACCGACGGCACAGTCGAGGTCGTGTCCGAGGGGCACTGGAAGCGGTTCGCCCGCACCGCGACGGCGCCGATCGCCGACCCCACCGGGAAGGAGGAGTGATGTGCGCACCCGCTGGTGAGTGAGAGTTTCCGAATAAATCCGTTCATGGCGACCCTCCGGAGCTTCAGTTTTCGCGGAAGGGTCAGCAGCCCATTTTGTTCACCAGGGAGCAGGAGGCTGACCACCGCGTTCCGATGCGCGCGTCGATTGGCGCGTCTGCCCACGGTGCGATGGCGACATCGCGAAGGCGGCCGGTCTGCAAGCGGACGCGCGGCTACCGGTAGTCTCTTGGTCGTCCGTGACGACTAGTGGGACCGACCCGCGCGCGATCATCGATCGGTGGATCGAGGCCCTCAACTCGAACGACTTCGCTTCAGCCGAAGCTGTCCTAAGCGACGACTTCGTTTCGGAGTATCCACAATCCGGCGAGGTCATCCGCGGAAGGCGGAACATGCGCGCCATCCTCGAGAACTACCCGGGCGGCCTCAGGAAAGGGAGCTTGGATCCAGGCAGTACGAGGGTGATCGGCGGCGACCAATGGGTGATGACACCGTCCTTCGCGCTGGTCCGGGTGACCGGAACCGGCGACGCGCGCACCGCGATCCTCAAGAACCGCTACCCGGACGGTGCGACCTGGTGGGTCGTCAACTTCTTCGAGTTCGCGGCTGGGAAGATCACGAAGGCGACTGTCTACTTCGCACCTGAGTTCGAGCCGCCGGATTGGCGGGCAAGATGGGTGGAGTCCCGAAGGCAGTCATAGTCGCGCAGCTGCGCGGTGGGGATCTTTTCAGACCCGAGGCGCAGCGCGACACACGTAACTCGACGAACGCGATGTCGTGGATACGCACCGCCGGGCAGGACGTGGCCAAGGCGTTGGCGTAAGCGTTGGTGCTTTGCGAGAAATGTTTGGCCAGTCGCTGCTGTGAATCGTGTGGGCAGAGAGGGAATCGAACCCCCACAGCCAAAGGCGGCTGATCTACAGTCAGCGGAGCTCACCACCTGCTCGATCTGCCCAAGCGTGGTGTGTATGTGCGACCGAAGTTTAAGGGCTTTCGACGCCGGACTCCACCGGCCCCGACAATCACCTGAGATGGACGACCGCAGCATCCGCATCGCCGTGCTCCTGTCGGCACACGTCATCTTCCTGTCCGCGGCCGCCCTCCGCATCGTCCGCGGGCAGCGCGGCCATCTGCTCCGCACCGAGGCCCCCTGGTGGATCCAGTACTACCCACCCCTGGTGTGGGTCCCGTTCGTCCTCGTGTACGCGCAGGTCGCCTGGCTCCCGGTCCTCGTACCGGCGGTGGATCTCGCGCGGGGTCTACAGGTCGCGGGCTTCGGCCTCGCGCTCGCGAGCGCGCTGTTCGCCGCGTGGGGCATGTGGACGCTCGGCCGCAGCTACGGGATCCGGCTCGACCTGTTCGAGGGCCACACCCTCAAGACCGACGGCGCGTTCGCGCTCGTGCGGCACCCGATGTACCTCGGGATCGTGCTGTTCCACGTCGGTGCCGCGGTCGCCATCGAGAGCATCCCGCTCCTCGTGCTCACCGCGGTCGTCGTGGTGCCGCTCACGCTGGCACGCATCGCCGCGGAAGAGGCGGTGCTCCGCGAGGGCTTCGGCACCCGGCACGTCGAATATGCGCGCCGGGTACCGGCCCTCATTCCGCTCGTCGGAGCTCGGTAGCTACCAGTTCGCCTGGGCCGGCGCCGTCGGTAGCGGCGTCGTCGCGGGATGGATCACGTACACGATCCCGCCCGAGTGGTTCAGCCAGGCGTCCTCGAACTGCCCGCGGTCGTACACGTGCGGCACGGCCGCGTCGCTCGTCGATGCCGGATCGTTCGCCATGACGTTGCCGTCGGCGGTGATGCCGGTGATGACCAGAAGGTGGCCGCTCG
>Ga0310811_10007580_pt1 | contig 13927 bp, 13 predicted proteins | sample YCmetagenome_FD_207642 | JGI IMG/M metagenome (GOLD analysis project Ga0310811, IMG submission 207642) | Soil microbial communities from experimental microcosm in Duke University, North Carolina, United States - YC | ecosystem: Engineered > Artificial ecosystem > Soil microcosm > Unclassified ... | reverse complement strand
ACAGCGGCGGGACGGCCCGAATTGCGACGCGTTCGCCCGATCTCGTGACCCGCATGCAGGGCGCGCCCGGGCGGCCGCCTGAGACCTTCATGGCACCGACGTCCGCGGACCTCGCGGAGGCGCGGGCACAGATGATCCGTATCCTGGAGCAGGACAGCGCATGACCGAGATCGAGACCATCGGGATTTCACTCGTCCTCGATAGCGGGGTTGCCGAGGGGATGCAGCGGCTGAACCGCGACCTCGCGCTTTTCGACAACGCCGTAGGGCAACGCGCCGCCGACCTTCAGCGCCTGGCGCAGCGGCATCTCGCACCCCATCTTCCAGCGCAGCCCGTTTCCGCCTCGGTGACGCCGCCCCCGGCACCGCGCCCGAAGGTTGGAACACCGCCGCCTCAGCCGGTGCTCGAGATCGGCCCACCGATCACGGGTCTGACGCGGGCAGAGGTCGCGCCGCCCGTGCCGCCCGCGCCAAAGTCGGCCGAGCACCGGTCCGATCAGCCGGCCCTTGCCGCGCCCCGGTTGGGAGTTCCTACGACCACACCGTCAAAGTCACCCGATCCGAACCCGCGGCCCAGCGCGACCGTTGTCGCATCACTCACACCAAAGCCAAGCCCGCCGCGACCGCTGATGCCCACCGCTCCACCGCCTGCACCGATGGAAACGCGCCCCCGACCGAGGATTGAGGTCAGGCTAACGCCGGGCGGGGCGGCTCCCCCGGCCGCCTCGCCGCCTCCGGCCAAGCCCACCCCAAATCCACCTATCTCATCCCGTCCTGCGGTCACTACCCCATCTCCCTCTCCGGTGATGCAGAGGCTTGCGGCCGCGCTACAGCCGCAGGTCATCTCCCCAATTTCCCCCGAACCGAGACCGGCGACAGTCACGGCGCCCCCAGCGCGAGCGGCGCGAAATCCAGCGCCACCGGACGGGCCCAGACCTCCGGCAGGAATTTCTGTGGCAGCTCCCGCCGCGCCCCAGGTGTCCTTGCCGAAGGTTGCGTCGTCTCAGGCGCCCGCGGTGGCAGCATCCCTCCCCCTGCGAAGCGCGCCCCGCGCACAGGCAGCACGCGCCCTTCCACCGACGCCCGGCATGCCGCGCAGCGCGCCGGGAGAGCCGCACGCGCAACCTTGGCGTCCACCGCCCGCTGCGCCATCGCGCGCGTCGGCGGAGATTGGAAATCCGTCTCCGGTTCTGCTTCCCAGTGCGCTGCCCCCGACCACGGGGCAACCCGCAGAGCCGCCGCCGGACGGGGCAACCACGGCCGTGATCCAGGGCGATTTGCTGATCGACGGCGCGCAAATCGGTCGCTGGCTCGCCGAGACCATGGCCCGCGAGGCCGCGAGACCACCCGCCGCGGCGCGCCGCTTCAACAGCCGCATGATGCCGGCTTGGCCCGGCATGTCCCTCTAGTCCCATTGGGAGCGCCATGAGCACGACGGTCACCCTCGGCTTCGTCAGGCTGCAATCCTTCGAAGTGCCGACCGCCATCGGGTTCGGCGGCCGGCAGCGGATGGCGGTGCATGACCTGCCAGGAGGCGGAAGGGTGGTCGACGTGCTGGGCGGCGCGGATGACGAAATCGTCTTCGGGGGAATCATTTCCGGGGAAGACGCCGATACCAGGGCCCAGCTTCTGGACGCGTTGCGCATTTCCGGGGCCAGCGTGCCGCTGAGCTGGGACGAGCAGTATTTCATCGTCATCATTGCCGAGGCGCGCTTCGAATACCGCAAATCCTGGTGGATTCCCTATCAGCTGCGCTGCGTCGTGCGAAGCAACCTGATCTATGGCGCAGCGACAACCGTCGCTTCGACGGCACTCAGCATCGCCGCGGATCTGACACAAGCAAGCGCGATCCTTGGCGTTGTTCCGGCAAATCTCGCGACGGCGGAAGCGAGCCTTACGGAGACGGGTGCTACCACCCCGGGCACCGCGGCCTATGGCACGAGCCTTTCCGCTCTCTCGGCCGCCCAGGGAACGCTCACGAACGGGGTCACGACAAGCGGCGCGGCGATGCCGGGTTTCGACCTCTCGCTCGCCGGGCAAAACCCGACGGCTGCGGCCACCAGTCTTACCGGCATCACGACCGCTGCCGGCAGCCTCGCCGCGCAGACATCCGCCTCGGCCTATCTGGGCCGTGGCCTCGCGACCCTCACCCAGACCGAAGGCTGAACATGACGACACTTACGGTGGCCGGCGGCGATCTTTTTCATATCGCCGCTCAGAAGCTCGGCGACGCCACGCAATGGGTGCGGATCGCCCAGGCGAACGATCTTCGTGATCCGCAGCTTTCCGGCATCACGACGCTTGTCTTGCCAAGCCTTGACCCGCAGGCGGGAGGCGGCATTGCCACTCAGTGAGTTCGGCCAAGCGCGGAGCGTCTACCTCAAGCTCCTGCTCAATGGTGCCGAGGTTGCCGGGGTCATCGAAGCCGAAGTCGGGACCAGCGATCATCAGATCGCGGGCTGGTTTCGCGCCACCCTCGCGCTTGGCGCCGATGCCACGGTGACGGCCGCCAGCCTGAGCCTGATGACGGAGGCGATGGCCGAGATCCGCGTGGGGCTTGCGGCCGCTGGCCTGCCGCCGCTGGCCGCCCTTTGGCAATCGCTCATCTCGGGGACGATCGACACCATCACGATCGACATGACGGCGGGCACGGCGCAGCTCACGGGCCGAGATTTCTCGGCACTCTTCATCGACACGCTGACGGCCGAGAGTTTTGCCAACAGGACCGCGAGCGAGATTGCCCAGACCCTCGCCCTTCGCCACGGGCTCGATCCGGTCGTGACGGCGACACAGACGCCCACCGGGCGCTACTATCAGGACGGGCATGACCTGTTTTCACTCTACCAGTCCAACGCCACCGTAACGGAATGGGACCTGCTCAACGCACTGGCCGAGGCGGAGGGGTTCGATCTCTTCGTGCAGAACAAGAGCCTCTTTTTCGCGCCTCCCCTGGAGCAGGTGCTGCCTGCGCTCTGGCAATGGATGCCGGGCGGCCTTTCCGGCACGACGATGAGCACACTGCGCCTTGAACGCAGCCTCGCCCTTGCCCGCGACATCATCGTGACGGTGCAAAGCTGGAACAGCCGGGAGGCGCGCATGGTGACGCAGACGGTGCGGGCCTCGGCCCTCGGCACGGTTCATCGTACCGCCGCGGCCACCGGCGGCAATGCCGCGACCTATGTTCTGATCCGCCCCAACCTTTCGGCCGAGCAGGCGATGACGCTCGCGACCAATACCCTCGCTGATCTCTCGCGGCACGAGCGGGTGATTGTGGCGACCATGCCCGGCGAGCTTGACCTTGCACCGCGCAGCCTGGTGACGCTCGAGGGGACGGCCACCGATTTCGACCAGACCTATATGGTGGATGAGATCGTCCGCCGCATTTCCGCGCGAAGCGGTTTCATGCAAACCGTCCGCTGCGTGAATACGCCACTCCGAGCCGCCGCATGATGGAGGCCTGGCTGAACGCCATGCGCGCCCAGGCGAGCGCCATGGGTGGCACCACGGGGCAGCTGCGCTGCGGCATCGTGCAGTCGTTTGATCCGGCAAGTTATTGCGCCAAGGTGACCCTGCAACCCGAAGGGGTCCTGACCGGTTGGCTGCCGATCGCGAGCCAGTGGGTGGGCGCCGGCTGGGGCATGGTCTCCCCACCCTCTCCCGGCCAGCAGGTTGTGGTGCTGGCGCAGGAAGGGCGGGCCGAGCACGGCCTCATAATCGGCGGCCTCTATTCGAATGCCGCGTCGCCCCCTGCGGCGCCGGCAGGGGAAGTCTGGTTCGTGCATCAATCCGGCAGCTTTCTGAAACTGCGCAATGACGGCAGCATCGAAAGTCAGGCCACCATCTGGAAACTGACCGGCACACTCTCCGTCACCGGCGACCTCGTCGTCGGCGGGGATATTGCCGACCAGGATGGCGGCCGCGGCACGCTGAACGCCTTACGGACGATCTATGATGAGCACGTCCATCCTGGCGTGCAGACGGGCCCGGGCAATACCGGCCTGCCCATTCCCCAGGCGTAATGCATCATGTCCGACCTTGCGCATGTGATCGGCGGCGATCTGACGGTCGCGGCCAATGGCGACCTTGCCGCCGTCTCTGGCAGCACGCTCGGCCAGCAGCGCGTGCTACGCCGGTTGCTCACCAATGCCGGCGACTACATCTGGCAACTCGACTACGGAGCCGGTCTTCCGGCGATGATCGGGACGCCGGCGGACGCGGCTGCTATCACCGGAATCGTCCGCCACCAGATCTTCCTTGAAGGCGCCGTTGCGCGAATGCCGGCGCCGGCAATCTCGGTCGAGGCGGAGGGCAACATCCTGTCCCTCTCTATCACCTATAACGACGCCGCGGACGCGACGGCACAGACGGTGAGCGCGACGCTCTCCCTCTGATCCTTCCCGCGCCGTACCACGGGACCCATCATGCAGCTCTCGCTTCGCAACTTTACGACGCTCGTGGAGCAGTCGGCCGCCGCCGTGCAGGCGAGCGCCGTGCAGCTTCTGGACTTCACCGCCGGCTCCGTGCTGCGCGCCATTCTGGAAGCGAATGCCGGCATCGCGCTCTGGCTGCAATGGCTGATCCTGCTCGTGCTGCAAAGCACGCGGCTTGCCACGAGCAACGGCGCGGATGCCGACAGTTTCGGCGCCGATTTCGGCTTCACCAGGCTCGGCGCGGTGACGGCGGCAGGCCAGGCGACTTTCAGCCGCTACACGCCGGGCCAGGCTGCACTGGTGCCGTCCGGGGCGACGGTCACGACGGCCGACGGCACGACGGGTTTCATCGTCACCACCGATACGACAAATGCTGCCTGGAACTCTCTTCAGAACGGCTATCTGGTCGGCGCCGGGGTAGCAGCGGTCATCGTGCCGATCGCCGCAACCGTACCCGGCTCCGCCGGCAACGTTCTTCCCGGCATGATCAGCCTGATCACCACAAGCCTGCCCGGCATCGACAGCGTGACCAATGCCGATGCCCTGAGCGGCGGGCTGGATGCTGAAACGGACGCGGCCTTCCGCATCCGTTTCCAGAGCTTCATCGACAGTCGTTCCCGCGCGACGATCCAGGCCGTGACCTATGCCGTGACCAGCCTGCGGCAGGGCATCAGCTGCAGCGTGCAAGAGAACACCGACGGGACAAGCACCTTCGCGCCGGGACGTTTTCTTGTCACCCTCGACGATGGGTCTGGCGCACCCGCCGCCTCACTCATCGCCGCGGCACAGGCGGCGGTAGAAGCGGTGCGGCCGGTGGGATCGATCTTCGCGGTTCAGGCGCCGACGCGCATCACCGCCGACATTTCATTGACCCTCTCCCTCACACCAGGCGCTGACCAGGCAACCGCCATCGCCGCGGTCAATGCCGCGATCGCCGGCTTCGTGGGCACGCTACCGGTGGGGGCCAGCCTGCCCTACACCCGCCTCGCCCAGCTCGCCTATGACGCAAGCCCCGCGGTGCAGAATGTGAGCGGCCTCACCCTTGCGGGCGGAACGTCCGATCTCATGGCGGGGCCCAGTACCGTCATCAAACTCGGCACCCTCGCGATCAGCTGAAAGCCCTGCCATGACCGGTGATCAGGACGACATGGGTGGGCGGCTTCGTGCCCTGCTGCCGCGCGGCTGGTTCGCGGACGAGGCGCCTATCCTCGCTGCCCTGCTCGCGGGCCTCGCCTCTGTCTGGGCCTGGTCCTTTGGGCTTCTCGATTACGTCGGACAGCAGACCCGCATCGCGACCGCGAGCGACGGCTGGCTCGACCTGATAGCCGAGGATTATGGCGGCGCCGCCTGGGGCCGCCAAGCCGGCGAGACCGATGACGCTTTCCGCAGCCGCGTCAGGCGTAATCTTGCGCGGCTGCGCGGCACGCGGCAGGCGCTCATCGACAATGTTACGGCACTGACGGGACGCGCGCCCCAGGTCTTCGAACCGGCCTTTCCGCCCGATACCGGGGGACTGAACGGGGCGAGCCTCGGCTGGAATACGCGGGGTGGATGGGGAAGTCTGTCCTTGCCCTATCAATGCTTCGTCATCGCCTACCGTCCGCATGGCGGTGGCATCGCGAATCTTGGCGGCTGGGGCAGTGCCGAGACCGCCTTCGCCCTTGGCGGCTGGAACACTGGCGCGCTGGGTTGGGGTGATGCCGCGCTTATCCGTGGCGCCGTCACGGATGCGCAAATCCTCGCCACGGTCGCGGATTCCATGCCGGCCGCCAGCATCGCCTGGACCGCTCTTTCTAATTGAGGACCACTCATGGACCGGCAAATCGTCTATCCCGCCTCCATCCCACTGGATACGGACTTTCTCTCGCTCAACCGCGCGGCAATGGTCGCCATCGGCAGCCTTGCCCAGGCGGTGCTCGGCGGCAATACGATCGCCGACGGGCTTGCCTGCCAGCCGACGACGCCGGCCTCCCTCGCGGTTACGGTGGGGCCGGGTTCGATCACCTCGCTCGGCCCGGTCGACAGCTTGAGCTATGGCTCGCTCGCCTCCGACACTGCTGACCAGATCGTGAAGATCGGGATCAACCTCGCTTCCACGGGCTTTACGCTGACACCACCGGCGACCCCCGGCCAGAGCATCGTCTATCTGATCGAGGGGAGTTTCGTGGAACAGGACGCGGCGCCGGTGGTGCTTCCCTATGTGAACGCAGCCGATCCCTCCCAGCCCTATTCCGGGCCGGACAATTCCGGTGTTGCGCAAAATACCCAGCGTATCCAGCGCGTGCAGCTACAGCTGAAGGCAGGGGCGGCCGCCAATACCGGCAGCCAGACAGCGCCGGCCGTGGATAGCGGCTGGTCCGGCCTCTATCTCATCACCGTCAATAACGGCCAGACAGCGATTACGGCTGCCAATATCGCGACCCATTACGCCGCGCCCTTCCTCTTCTACAAGCTGCCGCGCCTGGCGCCCGGCTTTTCACGGCGCACGACCTTTGCCGCCAATACGACCTTCACGGTACCGCTCGGCGTCACACTGATGCGCGTGACGGTGGTAGGTGGCGGTGGCGGGGGTGGCGGCTCGAACGGCAGCTACGCCGCTGCCGGCGGCGGGGCTGGTGGCTTTGCCAGCGGCACGCTTTCGGTGACGCCCGGCAGCAGCATCGCCATCACCGTCGGTTCCGGCGGTGTCGGGGGCGCAGCGGGCGTCTCGGCCGCTGCCGGAGGCAGCTCTAGCTTCGGCACGCTGCTGAGTGCGACCGGCGGCCAGGGCGGGCAGTTCCAGAGCGCGACCTCCACCCCCGGCGGCGCCGGGGGCACCGGTAGCGGCGGCGAGCTCGCGGGGCCCGGAGGCTATGGCGCGGACGGCCAGAACGGCAGCACCGTCATCGGCGGCCACGGTGGGGAGAGCATGCTGGGCGGCGGCGGTCGAGCCTCCACCGCCGGGAATACTGCGCTCAACGGACAAGCGCCCGGCTCGGGCGGCGGCGGGACATACAACAGTTCCGGCAATGGCGGACAGGGCGCCACCGGCATCGTGATCCTGGAATATTGATATGGCAACGCAAGCGAACCATACCTGGAAGCCGAGTGCTGCGCGCCTGCTCACCATCACCGGCTTCGAGCGACGTCCGCGCGGCGCCCGGCCCTGGCCCGCGCCCGGTAGCGTGACCGCCTGGCCGCCCAAGGACCCGGCCGACGTGCTCGACTATGCCTATGACATCTCTCCCGCGCTGTGGGGCGACGAGGGCGACAGCATCGCCACGCTCGATATCACCATTATTCCGGGTCTTGCCGGCGACCTCACGCTGAACACGAGTTCTGTGGACGGGCAGGTTGCCATTCTCTGGCTGAGCGGGGGGCAAAGCGGCACGACCTATGCCGTGACCATCGCAATCGCGACCGTCGCAGGCCGGGGCTTCCAGCGCACGGTTTATCTTCCTTGCCTTGGTCTGTCGGACGAGCCGCCGCTCGGCGCCGAACTCGTGACCGAGACCGGCGCCCCCATTCTTGACCAGACCGGTCAACCCATTTTTATCGAAAGCTGACCGAATGCCCACGATCGACCAGCTACAATCGGCGACCGCGAGCGCGGACACCGACGAATTGATGGCAACACAATCAGGCAGCTCCCGCAAGGTGACCCGCGGGCAGCTGCTGGCCGGGCTGCAACCTGCCATCTCCGTGCCGCCTGGCGCCCTGCTCGGCAATAGCGGTACGACGACGAGCGGGCCACTGGCGATTACCGTCGGCAGTAATCTGACGCTCGCCAATGGAACGATCAGCGCACCAGCCCCTTTCGTTATCGGCAATCTGCCTGGGGGCACGGCACCTGGCGCGACGGACCTTGTGCCGCTTTCCCAAAGTGGCGCCGCGAATAGCGTGACCTACGGCACTTTCTTGTCGGGTCTCACGACGCTCGCCGGATTCGATGCCTCACCGCTGCAGATGACGGCGAGCGGCGGCACTGCCCTGCGCAGCCTCGGCGCCCTCATGGGCGATGCCGTGACGCTTGAGGATTTTGGCGCGGCGGGCGACGGCGTGACGAACGACAGCGCAGCTTTCACGGCCGCCATCGCGAGCCTGCGGCCGGTCCGCCTCGGTCCCAAGACCTATGTCGTCAATGGCCCAGTGACCTTGAGCAATGCGACCGCACTGACATTCCTCGGCGTGCCGGGCCAGACCGTCATTCGGCGGCTGGCGCAGACAAGCGGGACAAGCTGGATCACCTTGACCGCCCCTGCCGTGCATCTGGAAGGCATCATCTTCGACGCGAACAGCAGCCTGACCGCCAGCGCCAATGCCGTCGTCATCGCCGCAAGCTGCCTCCGCTCAACAATCGACCGTTGCGTCTTCTCCAATGCCAAGGCGGGCGCCGGATTGTTCTACGTCCATTCAGACCCGACACTCACGCGCCATACCGTTTCCTGCTCCGAGGCGTACGGGAATGCCACCGGTATCAGCTGCCAGGCCGCGGATGGGCTGACGATCAGCGCCTGTCACGTGCATGATAACAGTGGCACGGGCATCGCGGTCGACTATGTCAACAGCGCGCACACGGTTAAATCCCGTCTCTCCACGATTGTCGGCAATCAGTGCTGGAACAATTATATCGGCATCCTGGTCGGCGACTATGCCTCGGCCTATGCCATACCGGCGGTGATCACCAACCAGACCGCGGACGGCATGCTGAGCGTCATCAGCAGCAACATCTGCCACGACAATGCCGAATACGGGATCGTGGCGCAGGGCTACAACCTGCTCGTCAATGGCAATCTCGTCTACAACAACGGCGGCACGAACTTGGGCAATGGCGGCATCCTCGCCAATTGTTGGGCAAGCGCCGTTACCGGCAACGTGGTCAGCAATCATCTTGGCTTCGGCATCGACGCCGGAGCCGCGAACTTCACCTTGATCGCCGACAATCTTGTGACCACCTCGCGCATCGGCATCAATGCCGGAGGCGCGCAGGAACCGCGGGTGACTGGCAACTCCGTGATCGCCGCCAGCTACTACGGTATCGTCATCTACAACAACGAGACCGATGCCGGCGGCAACCCCATCGGTGTGCCTTCGGCCGGCTGCTCCATCACCGAAAATGTCATCGACATTCCATCCGGCGGCGGCGGCATTCTGCTGATCGACGGGCCGCAACAGGTGCAGATCTCGCGCAACAATTTCATCACCGCGTCCGGTGCCGATCTCAGCCTCTGTCTGTTGCCGCTGACCGACAGTGCGGTGATCTCGGACAATCTGCTCAACGGCATGCCGACGGTCCATTACAGCGACCCGGCGACGACGGGATCGGGGGTCTTCGCAGGCGTCTATACCCTGCTGTACCCCGATGTCCTGGACGCCGTTTCCGTCGCGAGCGCGAGCTTGCCGGTGCAGAGCATTCGTTCCCTCAATGCCAACAACTATGCAGCTTTCGTTACCTTCCTGAAGCTCACTGCGGGCGGCAGCGGCTATACCAGCGCCCCCGCCGTCACCATCAGCGGCGGCGGCGGCTCGGGCGCCACCGCTCAGGCCTATGTTACCAATGGCACTGTGCTCGGCTTCCGCATGCTGACGCTCGGCTCCGGCTATACCAGCGCGCCGACGGTCACGCTCAGCGGCGGCGGCGGCACCGGTGCGACCGCAACCGCGACCGTGGGAATCCCCATCTCCACCGGGCGCCGGCTGCGAGTTTTCAGCAGCGTTGCCCTGCAATGGGCCGTGAGTGGCAGCCGGCCGGCCCAGGTGACGCCCAGCGGCACCGGCATCACCACGCCGGCCAATTCCGAGATCACCTGGCTCGGCATCCAGGGCAGCTGGTACGCGGCCGCCTTTCAGCAGAGCGACTATCTGTCGCCCGCGAACGACGGCAGCGTCACGCTGCATAGTGTCGCCGGGGACGTTCGGCTGCATCCCGCAGCGGGCGGCGCTATCCGTTGGGTGACCGATGCGCAGACAACCGGCTGCACCACGACCGTGGGCAGCGGCGCGCCCACAGGCGTCGTGAGCGCACCCCCCGGCTCGGACTATCGCAATCTTACCGGCGCGGCTGGCAGCATCTTCTGGGTCAAGCAGGCCGGAACGAATGCCAATGGCTGGGTTGCCATCGCCTGAACGCAGGACTGCCTGAACGCAGGCCCGCCTGAACGCAGGGCCGGAGGACCACGACGAGATGCCTACTATTGCAAAACTGCCGAACGCTGAAACCCTGTCGCCCACCGACGTGATGGCGATTGACCAGGGCAACGGCACCAATGGTGTGACCTTGGCGACGCTGTTGGCCGGCCAGCAATCCGCCATCCTCACACCTACCGGCACGCTGCTCGGCCGCGTTTCCCTGGGTGATGGCGGCCCGGAACCGGTCACGCTCGGCAGCGGTTTGGTATTGAGTTCAGGCACCTTGTCGCTCGGCGGCACGCTCGACGGATTGCTGGATGGCGAGACAGTGAGCCAGTTGCAAGCCGCGGCCGCCGCCGCCGATACGGACAGCATCGCCGTCGATCAGGGCGGCTCGGCGCTGGTGCGGCAAACCCTCGCCGCGTTCTGGACCTATCTCGCGGCCAAGCTGCCGCAGGCCAGACACCGGATCGTGGAACTGACGACCGCCACCGTGCTGGATGCGACAGCGCATAATGATGCCGTCCTCGTCTGCAGCCAGCCGCTGACCCTGACCGCCAACTTCGCCAATATGGGATCGGGCTTCAGCTGCGAGATCGTGAATCTCTCCACCGGCGTCGTCACTATGGGCACCGGCATCACGGTGGGGTCCGGCGATACGGCCCTGTCGGCTCAAGGCCGGGCACGGCTCCTCGCCTTCACCTATTCGGGCGGCAACAGCGTCTTCTGGGAGGGGCCGATGACGGCCTCCTCCTCCGGCGGATCGGGCGCGAGCGGTTCGGGTTCGGGCACCGGCTCGGGCAGTTCCGCGACGCTGACCCTCCAATCGGCGCCCTCCGGCAGCTATGCCCTCGGCCAAGCGAATGTGGGGGTGAATGCGACGCTCGACCCGGGGGGCGCCGCGAGTGGCGTGCAGTTCGGCATCTCCTCGTCCGCCACTACCGCCCCCACGAGCTGGACAGCAGCCGTGCTTGTCAACACGCAATCCAACGGCGACACCTTCTGGGGTGCCTATCTCACCATGCCGGGCGCGGCCGGCACCTATTACTGCTGGGCCGAGACGGTAGATGGCACAACCACCGTCGTGAGCGCGGCCTTCACCGTCGCCTGACGGTCTCAGGCGAAATCGAACGGCCCCGGAAAGACACCCAGCGGTATGAAATGCGTGAGGATAGGGCCAACCTCGGGCACATGGTGCAGAAGGAAGCCCGGCGGCTCGAGAAAGGAGGCCGGTTCCGCCTCCGCCCCCGCGCCTAGCGCTATGGCCGTGGCGAGGCTCGGCGCCGTGCAGAGCATAGTCCCTGCGAAGCCCTGCAGCATCAACCGATGGACATGGCCGCAAAGCACACGCGCAACCTGCGGATGACGGGCGATCAATGCCTCCATCCGCGTCTTCCCGAAACAGCGATAGTCGTCGAGATACGGAACACCGGTCACGATCGGGGGTTGGTGCATCATCAAAATTGTCGGACGCGCCGGCTCCGATTGCAGCGCGAGGGCAAGCCAGGTTTCGGCCGCCTCGTCGAAGAGGCCATGATGTTCGCCCGGCACAGTGATGTCGAGCGCGATGATCCGCGCGATTCCGGCATCGGCGACGTAATGCAGCGGTCCCCCCTCAGGCAGATAGGAATGATCGTGAAAGGCCGTGCGAAATGCTTCCCGCTCATCGTGATTGCCGGGGATGACCAGGAGCGGCGCCCGCAGCTTGTCCAGAATCTCCCGCGCCACGGCATATTCGGCCGGCATCCCCTCATCGACCACATCCCCGGTCAGGAGGACGAAGTCCGGCTGCGGCGACATCTGGTTGAGTTGCGCCACGGCGCGGCGTAGCGCCGCATTGGAATCCACCACCCCCTGATAGAGCTCGCCCCGCGGCCGCAGATGCGGGTCCGATATCTGCGCAATCCAAACCACCCGATTTCCTTCCACCGCCCGTTCCGCCCACAGCAGAGCAGCTGCCGGTGCGGCCGGCCATACGTCAATCGAGCAAGCATGATCACGCAGCAAGGCGCCTTGAACACGACGGCCCTGGTCGTGCCGGATCTCTATGTCCAGCTTGTGCCGCCCGCGGGCACCCTGCTGAACGGTGTGCCGAGCAATATTCTCGGCATGGTCGGCTCGGCGAGTTGGGGACCGGTCGGCCTACCCGTCACCATCGGTGGCATGGCCGACTACGCCGCGGGTTTCGGGCCGGTGATGAACCGGCTTTTTGACATGGGCACCCATCTCGCCATCGCCGTGCAGCAGGGTGCCAATGCCTTCCGCTGTGTGCGGGTGACGGACGGCACCGAGACCGCGGCCACCGGCGCGGGACCCGCCGGATGTATCGGCTTCACCGCTCTCCATACCGGCAGCCTCGGCAACCTCGTGACGGTGACCCTTGCCGCCGGAAGCAAGGCAGGAAGCTGGGCCGCAATCATCGGCTTGCCAGGCCAGCCGCCCGAACGCTTCGACAATATCGAAGGCACCGCCGGCGCTTTCTGGACCGCGTTGGCGCTCGCCATCAACACCGGAGCGGGTCAGGTCTCGGCCCGCGCCTCGCGCTTCGTGACGGCGGCAGCACTTGGCGGCACAACCGCGCCCGCTGCCTCGACCTACGGCCTCGCGGGCGGCACGGACGGGGCCGCAGCTGTCACCACCGCGCATCTCGTCGGCCAAATGGCGCCGCGCCTCGGCATGTATGCGCTAACCGGACAAGGTTGCGCGATCCTCGATCTTTGCGACGGCACCGACCCAACCCATTGGCCCGAGGTCGAAGGTTTCGCGGCCTCTGAGGGTCTCTACGCGATGCTTGCCGGCACCGCAGGTGAAAGCATCACCGCTGCATTGGAGCACAAGTCCGCAGCCGGGATCGATAGCCCCGCCGTGAAACTCCTGTTCGGCGATTGGCTGTCCTGGTGGGACCCGGCAAACGAGATACAGCGCCTCGTCTCTCCGCAAGCCTTCGCGGCCGGGCGGCTCGCTAATCTCTCGTCGGAACAATCCGGCCTCAACAAGCCGATCTACGGCATCGCTGGTAGCCAGGGCGTCGGGCTGCCCGGCTCAGGACGCACGCGCGCCTACAGTGCTGCCGAACTGCAAATGCTGTTCGAGGCCGGCATCGATCTGATCACCACACCGGGCGCAGGCGGCCAGAGTTTCTGGACCATGCGCCTGGGCCATAACAGTGCGACCGATCCTGCGGTCAGCGGCGACAACTATACGCGGCTGACAAACTACATCGCGGCGACGCTCAGCGCCGGCATGGGGCTCTATGTCGGCCAGGTGGTGAATACCGCGCTGCTGCGCCAGATCCGCAGCACCTTGCTGGCATTCCTCGGCGCCCTGCTCGATCAGGGGCTGCTTGGCAGCGTGGATGGCGCGCGGCCCTTCGCGGTGCTCTGCGACGCG
>Ga0310811_10007579_pt1 | contig 13929 bp, 10 predicted proteins | sample YCmetagenome_FD_207642 | JGI IMG/M metagenome (GOLD analysis project Ga0310811, IMG submission 207642) | Soil microbial communities from experimental microcosm in Duke University, North Carolina, United States - YC | ecosystem: Engineered > Artificial ecosystem > Soil microcosm > Unclassified ... | reverse complement strand
GGCGGCGAGCTGACTGTAGGGCGCATCGGCTACGGCGCGATGCAGTTGACCGGAAAGCAGGTCTGGGGCGAGTACCCCGACCGGGCCCGTGCCGTCGCGCTACTGCGCTCGGCCGTCGAGGAGGGCGTCACCTTCATCGACACCGCCGACGTGTACGGTCCGCACACCAACGAGTTGCTCATCCGCGAGGCCCTGCACCCCTACCCGGAGGACCTGGTCATCGCCACCAAGGGCGGGTTCGTGCGCGGCGGGTTCGACTACTCGACCCTCGGCGCTGTCGGCAACCCGAACTACCTGCGGCAGTCCGCGCACCTCTCCGCCCGACGCCTCGGCCTGGACCGCCTCGACCTCTACTACCTGCACAGTGGCCGAGCCGCCGACGCACCGTTCGAGACGCAGATCGAGACCCTCGCCGCGCTGCGTGAGGAAGGCCTGATCCGGCACATCGGACTCTCCAACGTCACCCTCGGCCAACTGCGCATCGCCCAGGGCATCGCGCCCATCGCCGCCGTGACCGCGCACTACAACCTCAGCGCACGCACCGTCGCGGATCTGCTGCGCGCCGCCGAACAGGACGGCATCGCCTTCTCGCCGTGGCACCCGGTCACGCTGACCGAGGGCCCGGACACCGCGCGGGTGATGGCGGTCGTCGAGACGATCGCGGCCCGCCACGACGTCACCGCGCGACAGTTGGCCCTGGCCTGGCACCTGCACCACAGCCCCGTCAGCCTTCCGATCCCGGGCACCACGAGCGTCGCGCATCTGCGTGACAACCTCGCCGCCGCGCGGATCGCCCTGTCCGCCGACGAGGTCGCCGCACTGACCGCACTGACCCCCGAGACGTAACCGCCGGAGTTCGCACCGGTTCAAGGAGCGGCAATGACAGTCCTCGAATACTCCGTGTACGTGACGCCGTCCAAGCCGGCGGTCTCCGACGACCTGCCTCCGGGCGAGGCGCGCCGGATGTGGTCCCCGACCGCCGCCACCCTCATCCACGGCGAGCGCGACGCGGTGCTGGTCGACCCGCTGATGACCATCGACGAGTCCCGCGCCCTCGCCGACTGGGTGGCCGCCACCGGCAAGGACCTGACCACGATCTTCGTCAGCCATGCGCACGGCGACCATTTCTTCGGCGCCCCGGCCGTCCTGGAGCGCTTCCCGAACGCCAGGCTCGTCTCCACGCCGGGCGTGGTGAAGTTCATGGACGCCCAGTACGGCCCGCGCTGGTTCGACGGATTCTGGGATCCCCGCTTCCCCGGCCAGATCTCCGGGACCCATCTGATCGCCGAGCCGCTCGGCGAGGGCGGCGTCATGGAACTCGAGGGCGAGCAGTTGCACGCGATCGAACTCGGCCACGCCGACACCGATGGCTCCGCGGCCCTGCACGTCCCCTCGCTCGGCTTGGTCGTCGCCGGCGACGCCGTATACGGCGACGTACACCTCTATCTCGCCGAATCCAAGGGCAGCGGACGCGCCGACTGGCTCGCCGCCATCGACACGATCGAGAAGCTCGCGCCGACAGCCGTCGTCTCCGGCCACAAGCGCGACGGCGCCCCGGACAGCCCCGAGGACATCGCCCGCACCCGCCGCTACATCCAGGACTTCGACGCGGCCGCCGAGAAGGCCGTCGGCCACCGGGAGCTGTACGACGCGATGGTCGCGCTCTACCCCGACCGGATCAACCGCGGCGTTCTGTGGAACTCCGCGAAATCCGTCAAGGGATGAGCCACCCGGGCTGACCGGGCCTGGCCGGGCGGTCGGGGCGGGCATCCCGTACGGGTAAGCCGATATCCGGTCCCCGCAGGTGGCCTCGACGTCCACGATGCTCAGGGAGCGTCGAGCCGTCCAGGCGTGTCATCGTACGGAGACGGAGGCGGTGACGCCGCTGGATTCCGCGGTCCGGGGCCCGCTGGGTAAGGATTCTTTCCGGGCGGGCGCAACCCGGGCCGCGGATCACGCGTGTATTCGGCAGGCCGGGCCCGCGGGGGTGTGCGGCGCGGACGGAAACTGGGAGGTGGCGTTGCCGGACGAACTCGACTTCGACGAGTTCTACACGGCAGGCTTCCGGCGCATCGTGGGGCAGATCTATGCGATGACCGGGAATCTGGCCGAGGCGGAGGACTCGGTGCAGGAGGCGTTCGCGCGGGCCTGGCAGCGGTGGGGCGAGGTGCGCGGGTACGGCGATCCCGAGGCGTGGATCCGCACGGTCGCCTACCGGCTGTCGATATCGGCGTGGCGCAAGGCGGTCAACCGGCGGGTGGCGCACCACCGCGCGGCCGCCTCGCCGGAGCTGCCCGGGCTCAGCCCCGACCACCTGACGCTGGTGTCCGCGCTGCGGAAGATCTCCCCGGAGCAGCGCCGCGCGATCGTGCTCCACCACCTGGCCGGCCTGACCATCGCCGAGATAGCCGGGGAGACCGGCTCGCCCGAGGGCACCGTCAAGTCCCATCTCAACCGCGGCCGCAAGGCCCTGGCCCCGCTGGTATCCGAGTTCGCCGAGGTCGGCGCCGAGGCGCCGCGCCGCTCCGGCACCGACGTCGTAGGGGAGTGGTGACCACCATGCCGGAGAGCTTCGGCTCCATGCTCGAGGAGCTGGCCGACGCGGCCGCCTCCGCCGTCGCCCTGCCCGGCACCGACGCGATCCGGCGCCGCGCCCGGGAACGCGTCGTGCACCGCAGGATGGCCGCCTCCGCGCTGATGCTCGTGCTGATCGGCGGCACGTGCGGCGCGTGGGCCGTGGTGAACCAGCACACGCGCACGGACGCCACGGTCGGCCCGATGGGCGGCGCGAGCGCGGCGCCGGCCCCGACCCGCTCGCCCGCGAGCGGCGCGCCCCCGGCCGGCGCGTCGCCGAGCGGCGGCGCGTACATGTTCACCAGCGGCGACGACATGAGCATCTGGAAGACCGGCATCGCGCAGGACGGCTACCTGATGGTCTTCTCGGACGGCGTCGTCGCGTTGAGCACTGCCGGGAGCTTCCCGCTCTGCTACGGCCGGCTGCTCGCCGGCGACTCGGCCCCGGCGGCGACCCCGGTCGTCGTCGCGGGTGTGCCGACCTCGAAAGACCTGCTCAGGGATGTGGTGTGCGACAACTTCGGCGTCACCAGCGGCCTGTCGGTCGTCGTCGCCTCGAAGGCGACCGAGCTCGTCGTGACCGTGCCGTCCGGGAAGAGCGGCGGCGCGTACCTGGAGACGTACGGGCGGCAGAGCCTGTTCGCCGGCGGCGAGACCTTCCCCGCGATGAGCCGGATCCCCTCCGGAACCTGGAAGAGCATGGACGGCGAGAACCGGACCCTCGTCGTGGGCGCGGACGGCTCCGTCTCGTTCACCGCGTACGTGAGCACGGGCAAGCAGTACACCGGAACGGGCGTAATAGACATGGTGTACCCGACCGGCATACGCGCGGAGATCTACTGCGCGAACGGCGGCGCCAAGACCGCCCCGTGCGGCGTGTTCCTGATCGAGCAGGACCCGCAGACCGGCGACGAGCTCACGGTATACGGCAGCTACGGTCCCGAGACGTTCATCCGGACGGGGTGATCCGGCCGGGCTATCGCCGCAGCGCGTTTCCCGCCGCGCCGGTGGCACAGTCGGCGGGGCGGTGAAAGGCTGGTGAGCCGACTGCTCTGCTCCGAGACGCCGAACGGAAGGGGCCCGCGATGGCCGAGCTGCACGGATCAGGATCGAAGGAGACGGGTCTGCACTCGCCCCAGGTGCGCGGGCTTCCGGTGCACGACGCGCCGGGGCACCGGCGCCGCGAGCCGCATCGCACGGTGCCGGTCAACCCGCTGCTGGTGGCGGCCGGGGTGGACCCGGCGGGCGCGATGACGACGAATCCGCCGATGTTCCGGGTCGGCGACGGCCCGATCCCGGCGGACACCGCGTACCGGCTCATCCACGACGAGCTGATGCTGGACGGCAACGCCCGGCTGAACCTGGCGACGTTCGTCACCACCTGGATGGAGCCGCAGGCCTCGCTGCTGATGGCCGAGTGCGCCGAGAAGAACATGATCGACAAGGACGAGTACCCGCAGACCGCCGAGCTCGAGAAGCGCTGCGTGGCGATCCTGGCCGACCTGTGGAACGCGCCGGACCCGCACAGCGCCGTCGGCTGCTCGACCACCGGCTCCAGCGAGGCGTGCATGCTGGGCGGCCTGGCCATGAAGCGGCGCTGGATGAACAAGAACCCGGAGCGCTACAAGGCGGGCGCGCGGCCCAACCTGGTCATGGGCATCAACGTGCAGGTCTGCTGGGAGAAGTTCTGCGCGTTCTGGGAGGTCGAGCCGCGGTACGTGCCGATGGAGGGGGAGCGGTTCACGCTCGGCCCCGACGAGGCGGCGGCCCTGTGCGACGAGAACACCATCGGCGTCGTGGTGATCATGGGCTCGACGATGGACGGCAGCTACGAACCGGTCTGGGACGTCGCCAAGGCCCTCGACGACCTGCAGGAGCGCACCGGCCTCGACATCCCGATCCACGTCGACGGCGCGTCCGGCGGCATGATCGCGCCGTTCCTGGACCCCGACCTGCTCTGGGACTTCCGCCAGCCGCGGGTGCAGTCGATCAACACCTCAGGGCACAAGTACGGACTCGTTTACCCGGGCGTCGGCTGGGCGCTCTGGCGCGACGCCGAGGCGCTGCCCGAGGAGCTCGTCTTCAAGGTCAACTACCTCGGCGGCGAGATGCCGACCTTCGCGCTCAACTTCTCCCGCCCCGGCGCCCAGGTCGTCGCCCAGTACTACACGTTCCTGCGCCTCGGCCGCGAGGGCTTCCGCCGCGTCCAGCAGTCCGCGCGCGACGTGGCCAAGTATCTGGCGGACGGCGTCGAGAAGCTCGGCGACTTCCGCCTGCTCACCCGCGGCGAGCAGTTGCCGGTCTTCGCGTTCACCACCAAGGACGAGGTGCGCAACTACGACGTCTTCGACGTCTCTCGCCGGCTGCGCGAGCGCGGCTGGCAGGTGCCCGCCTACACTTTCCCGAAGAACCGCGAGGACTTGGCGGTGCTGCGCGTCGTGATCCGCAACGGCTTCTCGCACGACCTCGCCGACCTGCTGCTCGCGGACCTCGGCCGGCTGCTGCCCGAGCTGCGCAACCAGCCTGCCCCGGCCAAGGAGTTCGGTGTGGAGGCCAAGGAGGGCTTCCACCACTGACCCGGTGAACCGGTGGAGCGGCAAAGCGCGCGGCGCAGGACCCTGGCCTTCGCCGCGCAGCTGTCCGCGCACCGCGGATAATCCGATGAGTAGGCCGAACCGGCTGGAATCCGAGTGAATAGGCGGACACACGCTCAATGTCAGCCATTCCCGATTCCTCCGGGGCTTAGCCTCCTGGCGTGTCCCCGATCAGCGGATCCCTGCAGATCACCACGATCGCTCTCGCGGTTCTCGCGGCGCTCGCCACCTGGCTGCTGTGGAACCGGATGCGGGGGCCGCGCGCACTGCGGGTGCTGCAGCGGGCCGGGCTGCTGGTCTTCGGCGAGCTGATGGCCGCGCTCGCGATCCTCGTGTGGGTCAACATCTCCAGCGGCGGACTCGTCGTGTCCTGGCAGGACCTGCTGGGTAATCAGAGCACCCGCGGCGGCGTCTTCGCCGGGCAGCAGGGCGCGATCCGGTTGCACCCGGCCGCACAGAGCGTAGCGGCGATGCGGCAGCAGGGGTCCGGCTCCGCGGTCACCGCCGGCCTCGTGCGCACCGGCTTCCGGCCCTCGGACGGCGACTTCCAGGAGACCACGCTCCGCGGGCCGGCCTCCGGCATCACCGCGCAGGTCTACGTCTGGACCCCACCGCAGTATGCCGAGCAGCCGCACACGTTCTTCCCGGTCATCGAACTGCTGCACGGCGTCGTCGGCTCCCCGGAGGGCTGGACCGGTCCGATGAACGTCGTCGCGCACTTGGAGGCGGCCGAGCGCTCAGGCAAGGTGCACCCGTACATCCTGGTCGTGCCCGACCTGACGCCGGTGGCCGGGCACACCTGGTCGTGGAACAACGAGGAGTGCAGCGACGTCCCCGGCGACGCCGACGTGGACACGTGGCTGACCCGCGACGTGCGCTCCGTGGTCGTCGACGACTTCAGGGCTGAGACCGCGGCCGACGCCTGGGGCCTGATGGGCTACTCGACCGGCGGCTTCTGCGCGGCGAAGCTCGTGTTGCAGCATCCCGACCGGTACCGCGCGGCCGTGTCGCTGTCCGGGTACTACGTGCCGGAGTCGCTGGAGCTGTCCGAGGACCCGGTACTCGACCGCGCCGACAGCCCGCTCTGGCTGATCGGGCACACCCGCACCCCGGCCGTCAGCCTGCTGATGACGGCCAGCGCCCAGGACCGGGTCGACCCCGCCGCGCAAGCGGCGCGGATGATCGCCGCGGCGAAGGCGAACCCGCTGGCCAGGGCGACCGACGTGCAGTCCTTCGTCGCGCCGCTGGGCGGCGGCCACAACCAGAGCGCCTGGGAGAAGATGCTGCCCACCGCCTTCACCTGGCTCTCCCAGCGCCTGGCCGGCCCGGCTCCGTGAACCCGGCCTGCCCCGACCCAGTCCGACCAGTCCGACCCAGTCCGACCAGTCCGACCGGTCCGGTCAGTCCGACCGGCCCGGTCAGTGCGACCGGTCCGGTCAGTGCGACCGGTCCGGTCAGTGCGACCAGTCCGGTCAGTCCGACCGGCCCGATCGAGGAGGCGGCATGCTGCTGACCGACCCGGCTCTGCAGTACTGGAGCTGCGTCGCGGCGATCATCGCGACCCTCGCGGTGCTGATGCTGTGGAACCGCGTCCAGGGTCCGAAACCCGTCAGGGTGCTGTCCCGCGTGGGCCTGCTGCTCGCCGGCTACCTCTCGACGGCGGTCGCGATCCTCGTCTCGGTGAACATCGCGTACGGCGGGCTGATCGTGAGCGTGAGCGACCTGTTCGCCAACGTGAACCCGCCGATCGGCCAGTTCGCGCACCCGGGCGCGTGCATGGGCGACGGCCTGCCGCGGGGCGTCCCCGTCGCGGACCTGCCGCCGCAGTGCACGTCCGGCGCCTACCGGCAGACGGACTCCAGGTCCACGGAGTCCTTGAGCAGCGTCGATAGCGGGATGGCGACGGCGTCCGTGGACAGGTCGAAATAGTCGTCGTACGCCGTGGCCAGGGTCCCGATCGCCTGCTTCACCCGCGGCGAGTTCGCCGCATCGGCAGCGCCGTCGAGGCCGTCGACGAGCAGCCGCACGACCGCGGTGTTGACCGCCTCACGGCCCTCGGCCAGCAGCTTCACCGTCGACGGCCCGTACTTGCCGACGTCCCGGAGCGCGGCGGTACAGCCCGGGTCGGCGCCGTCGCTGACGGACGTGCCGCCCGCGCTCGCCGCCGCCGCGGTCGCCGACGTCGCCGCCACCGGCTTCGAGTCGGACAGCGCGGCCGACGAACAGCCGGTCAGCAGCAGCGCAACCGCGCTGCCGCCGCCGACCAGGAGAATTCCGCCCCTGCGAGCCATGATGCCCCCTTCGTATGGCTGCGGGGGTCATTCTCCCAACACGAGCTGGTGCACGTCCAGATAGCCGGAGGCGAATCCGGCCTCTGAGTAAGCGAGGTACAGGCGCCAGGTACGCCGGAACGTCTCGTCGAAGCCGAGTGCGCCGAGACGCCCGGCGTTGGCGAGCAGGCGCTCGCCCCACAGCGCGAGGGTGCGGGCGTAGTGTGTGCCGAAGGACAGGTCGTCGCGAACCTGGAGACCGAAGCGTCCGGCGTTGTGGCGGATGGCGGTCATCGAGGGGATCATGCCGCCGGGGAAGATGTACTTGGTGATCCAGGTCTGCGTGCGCGAGGTCGCCCGCATCCGCTCGTGCGGCATCGTGATCGCCTGAAGGCCGACCATACCGCCGGGGGCGAGCAGGTTCGCCAGGGCGCTGAAGTACTGCGGCCAGTGCTCACGGCCTACGGCCTCGATCATCTCGACACTCAATACGGCGTCGTACTTACCGTCCGTCTCGCGATAGTCCCGCAGCTCGACCTGCACGCGGTCCGCGATGCCCTCGCGCCGGGCACGCTGCGCGGTGTATTCGAGCTGACGCTCGGACAGCGTGATCGTGCGAACCTGCGCCCCGCGGTGCGCGGCCCGCGTGGCCAGCTCGCCCCAGCCGCTGCCGATCTCCAGGACCTTCGAGCCCGGGCCGACGCCGGTGAGGTCCAGCAGCCGGTCGATCTTGCGCCGCTGAGCGAGCTCGAGCTGCTGCACGCCCGGCGCGCCGTCACGCATGTCGGGCAGCGCGAGGTCGTGCCGTGGGGCGGTGGTCAGCTGCTCAGGGTCCTGAACGTGCTCGCGCTCGAACAGGGCCGAGGAGTACGTCATCGTGGGATCGAGGAAGAGCGCGAACATCTCGTTGGAGAGGTCGTAGTGCCGCGCGATGTTGGCCTGCGCCTCGCCGGCCGTCCGGTTCTCGGTGCGCGGCCGTCGCACGACGTGCAGCCTGCGCAGATGCTGCAACGGCGCCGGGACCAGCGTCTCGACGTTCGCCGCGAAGACGCACAGCAGGCGCGCGAGATCGTCGGAATCCCACTCGCCCGCCTGGTACGACTCGCCGAAGCCGATCAGGCCGCCGGCGCCGATCCGCTGGTAGAACAGCTCAGGACGATGCACGACCATCTCCGGGTCCTGCGGCCCGCCGGCGCCCAGTACGGTGCCGTCCGGAAGTCGGAGGCGAACCGGCAGGTCACGCAGCACGTGCCTGATCACGCGTGCCGCGACCGCGCCGCGCAGCCGGGTGCGCGGCTCGGTGAACACACCCGGCCAGCGCTCCCGGGCCGAGTCCGGCGCCGCGGGTTGCGCGACTTGCCGGTTGTCCGTCGTCATGGTCAGCGTTCCCTTCTCGTCAGAGAACCTCGGATACCCCCATTGTTGGGAGAACCGCGAGGCGACGCAGCACATTCCACCCTCGCGAGTGAACATTCGGCGACGAGAACCCGCATTCGACCGCTGCCGGCCTCAGCCGTTGACGGCCAGGGTCCGCAGTTGGTCGAACGCGCCGTTGAAGACGTCCTGGTCGCCGGGCTGGCTGCCGCTGTCGGAGTACTGCCAGAAGGAGTAGTACGGCCAGCCGCTGGGCAGCTTCCCGCCGGTCCGGCCGTAGTTGGCGACCCAGAAGGGGTCGTACGCCGCGAAGGCGGCGGAGTCGCCGGTGCAGGTCCTCCACCAGCCGGTCGAGCTGTAGATGACCGGGAACGCGTGCTCGCGAACCGCGTACTCGCTGGTGAAGTCCCTGATCCAGTTCACCATCTGACTCGCCGAGAGCCCGTAGCATTCGGCCCCGTACGGGTTGTACTCGATGTCCAGGGCGCCCGGCAGGGTCTTTCCGTCCGCGGACCAGCCGCCGCCGTGCGCGATGAAGTAGTCGGCCTGCGCGGTGCCGCCGGAGTTGCTCGGAATGGCGAAATGGTACGAACCGCGGATGACGCCGTGGTCGTAGGGGCCGTTGTACTCGTCGGTGAACTGCGGGTTCACGTAGTACTTGCCCTCGGTCGCCTTCGCGTAGACGAAGCTGACGTGCGGCGCGACCGAGTCCCAGTCGATCGATCGCTGATACCCGCTCACGTCGATGCCGCGCACCGACGTGGGCAGGATCGGCGCCGTCGTCGGACTCGGCGCGGGCAGCGCCGGAGTCACCAGGCTCGAGGGCGTCGCCGGGCCGGGCCACGGTGACGAGGACGGAGAGCTCGGCAATCGGTACGTACCCATGTCGTCCTGGTCCGGATGGGTGATGAGCTCGGCGTGCACCGGCGTGTCGTGGTGCGTCGCCGTCACCGGTACGAGCCTGCCGGACAGGTCGTGCGCCCAGGCCGCGCCGACGGAGGTCGCGCCGGCCCGGGCGGCGTCGGCGCCGTCGGCGGAATCGGGACTCGCACCCGACGCCAGGCTCGCGGCCACGGCCGCGGTCACCAGGGCGGAGCCGAGGGCGAGCGATTGACGGGGGATCAGCCGGGCCAACGGTGACATGGAATCCTCGTGAGGGTGCTGACGCCAGAGTGTTTAGACGTCTTCGTACCCTATGTCTGATTAGTCCAATCGGTCGTCGGCCCTTCGGCCGTCACGCCGCGAGGCAGTTGGGTCCGAACAGCGTCTTGATCTCCGAGATCAGCGCGCTGCTGTACTCCACCGGATGGCCCGGAAGGTCGAACAGCACCTTGGACCGCGGTTCCTGCAGCGTCAGCCGCACCGGGCGCGGGCCCGGGTGCGCGGCGAGGATGTGGCCGAGCTCGGCGACCGAACGCTGGTTGATCTGCCGCGCGTTGATCGTCAGCTGCAGCGGCATGTCCTTGCCGACGGTGCTCAGGTCCAGCGGGATCAGCTCCTGGCCGAAGACCGAGATCGCGCCGTCCCGCTCGTTGAGCCTGCCGCGTACGCTGACGCACGCGTCGTCCACCAGCTCGTTCTGGAACAGCGGGTAGACCTTCGGGAAGAACAGCACCTCGACCGCGGCGTCCAGGTCCTCGACGGTGACGATGGCCCAGGCGGCGCCGGAGTTCTTGTTGATCCGGCGGTCCACCTTGGAGATGATCCCGGACAGCCGCACCTCGCCCTCGGTCCGCTCGCCGCTCAGCAGCTGCGCGATCGTGGTGTCCCGGTTGCGGGCGAGCAGCGGCTCGGCGCCGTCCAGCGGATGGCTGGAGACGTACAGGCCGAGCATCTCCCGCTCGAAGCCCAGCTTCACCTTCTGCGACCACTCCGGGGTGCCGGGCACCTCGAAGCCGACCGAGGCGGAGCCCGTCTGGCCCGAGTCCTCCTCGAACATGCCGAACAGGCTGTCCTGGCCGATCGACTCCTGCTTCTTGACGTCGAGCACCGCGTCCACGGCCCGCTCGTGCACCTCGATCAGCGCCCGCCTGGCGTGGTCGAGCGAGTCGAAGGCGCCGGCCTTGATCAGCGACTCGATCGCGCGCTTGTTGCAGACCGCGATCTCGACCTTGTTCATGAAGTCGGGGAAGGACTCGTAGCGGCCCTTGGCCTCGCGCGAGCGCACGATCGAGGCGACCACGTTCTCGCCGACGTTGCGGATGGCGCCGAGGCCGAAGCGCACGTCGTCGCCGACGGCGCTGAAGTCGAGCACGCTCTCGTTCACGTCGGGGGAGAGCACCTTGATGCCGAGCTTGCGGCACTCGCCGAGGTAGAGCGCCGCCTTGTCCTTGTTGTCGCCGACCGAGGTGAGCAGCGCGGCCATGTACTCGGCCGGGTAGTTCGCCTTCAGGTACGCGGTGCGGTAGGAGACCATGCCGTACGCGGCCGAGTGCGACTTGTTGAACGCGTAGCCGGCGAAGGGGACCAGGACGTCCCACACCGCCTGGATCGCCTCGTCCGAATAGCCGCGCTCCCGGCAGCCCGCCTGGAAGGGCACGAACTCCTTGTCCAGGATCTCCTTCTTCTTCTTGCCCATCGCGCGGCGCAGCAGGTCGGCCTTGCCGAGCGAGTATCCCGCCAGGACCTGGGCCGCTCGCTGCACCTGCTCCTGGTAGACGACCAGGCCGTAGGTCTCGCCGAGGACCTCCTGCAGCGGTTCGGCGAGCTCCGGGTGGATCGGGGTCTGCGGCTGCAGGCCGTTCTTGCGCAGCGCGTAGTTGGTGTGCGAATCCATGCCCATCGGGCCGGGCCGGTACAGGGCGCTGGCCGCCGAGATGTCGTTGAAGTGGTTGGGCTTCATCAGCTTCAGCAGCGCCTGCATGCCGCCGCCGTCGAGCTGGAAGATGCCCAGGGTCTCGCCGCGGCCGAGCATCGCGAACGTGGTCTGGTCGTCCATCGGGATCTTGTCGATGTCCAGGTCGATCCCGCGGTTGCGCTTGATGTTGCGCAGGGCGTCGTCGATGATGCCCAGGTTCCGCAGGCCCAGGAAGTCCATCTTGATCAGGCCCATGGATTCGCAGGACGGGTAGTCGAACCCGGTGATGATCACGCCGTCCTTGTCCCGCTTGTGCAGCGGGATCAGGTCGATCAGCGGATCCTTCGACAGGATGACCGCGCACGCGTGCACGCCGGTGCCGCGCATCAGCCCCTCGACGCCGAGCGCCGTGTCGACGACCTTCTTCACGTCCGGGTCGCTGCTGTAGAGCTCGCGCACCTCGGCGGCCTCGGTGTAGCGCGGGTGCTTCTCGTCCAGCACGCCGTAGAGCGGCATCGACTTGCCGAGCACGTCCGGCGGCATCGCCTTGGTGATCTTCTCGCCCATGGCGAAGGGATAGCCGAGGATGCGGGAGCTGTCCTTGATCGCGGCCTTCGCCTTGATCATGCCGAAGGTGTTGACCTGCGCGGTGTACTCCTCGCCGTACTTCTCGGCGACGTAGCGCACCATCTGGTCGCGGTAGCGGTCGTCGAAGTCGAGGTCGACGTCGGGCGGGCTCACCCGCTCGGGGTTCAGGAACCGCTCGAACAGCAGTCCGTAGGGCAGCGGGTCGATGTCCGTGATGCCGAGCAGGTAGGCGACCATCGAGCCGGCCGCGGAGCCTCGGCCCGGGCCGACCGCGATGCCGCTCTTGCGCGCGTGCGCCGTGATGTCCGCGACGACCAGGAAGTAGGAGTCGTAGCCGAGCGGCCCGAGGATGGTGAGCTCGTAGGCGACCCGGTCCAGCACCTCCTGGCTCGGATTGTCCCCGTAGCGCCAGGTCAGGCCCTCGTCCACCTTCTTGCGCAGGTAGCTCGCCGGGGTCTCGCCCTCCGGGACCGGGAAGACCGGCATCCGGTCGACGTGGTCGAAGACCTCGTTGTAGGACTCGACCCGCTCGGCGATCAGCAGGGTGTTGTCGCAGGACTCGGGCAGCTCGCGGAACAGGTCGCGCATCTGCTCGGAGGTCTTGAGGTAGTAGCCGGTGCCGTGGAAGCGGAAGCGGTTCGGCTCGTCCTTGTTCTTGCCCACGCCGATGCACAGCAGGCTGTCGTGCGCATCGGACTGGTCCTCGGTGACGTAGTGCGAGTCGTTCGTGGCCAGCAGCGGGATGTCCAGCTGCTTGGCGAGCCGCAGCAGGTCCTCGCGCACATCCCGCTCGATGTCGAGGCCGTGCTCCATCAGCTCCAGGAAGTAGTTCTCCTTGCCGAAGATGTCCTGGTAGTTCGCCGCCGCCGCGACCGCCTCGTCGTACTGCCCGAGCCGCAGCCGGGTCTGCACCTCGCCGGACGGGCAGCCGGTCGTCGCGATGATGCCCTCGGCGTTCTCCGCGATCAGCTCGCGGTCCATCCGCGGCTTGCCGTAGTAGCCCTCGTACGAAGCGACCGTGGACAGCTTGAACAGGTTGCGCAGACCGCGGGAGTTCTGCGCCCACATCGTCATGTGGGTGTACCGGCCGCCGCCGGAGACGTCCTTGCCGCCCTCGCCGTCGCTCGATCCGTTGCTCTGGCCCCGCTGGCCCCAGAACATCGGCTTGCGGTCGAACCGGCTGCCCGGCGCGACGTACGCCTCGATGCCCAGGATCGGCTTGACCGGCGTGTCCTTCGCGAGGGTGTACATCTCGTAGGCGCCGAACATGTTGCCGTGGTCGCTCATCGCGATCGCGGGCATCGCCTGCCGCTCCACCTCGGTGAGCATCTTGCCGACCTTGGCGGCACCGTCGAGCATCGAGTACTCGCTGTGAACGTGCAGGTGGACGAACGAGTCGGACAAAGTCCGGCCCTCCATTCCTGAGGGTGTTGGACGGGTCGGACAAAGTCCGGCGCTGCGTCCTTCGCGGGTCGGCGGCCAGGTTCTGTCCAACTCTATGACAGGCCTCCGACAGATTCGTGAAGGGCTCAGCGGATGATCGCGACGCCGCCCGCGACCGCGCAGCGGTCCTCGAGTTCCAGGCCCGGGCCGGTGCCGTCCGGGCGCCAGGCGGTGCAGCGCACGAAGCCCGGTTCTACGAACTCGAAGTCGGAGAGCAGGCCGCGGACCGCCTCCAGCGGCCGCGGCGTGTACTGGAAGGGGTTGCCGGCGAGGGACTCCTTCAGCGCCC
>Ga0310811_10007578_pt1 | contig 13929 bp, 11 predicted proteins | sample YCmetagenome_FD_207642 | JGI IMG/M metagenome (GOLD analysis project Ga0310811, IMG submission 207642) | Soil microbial communities from experimental microcosm in Duke University, North Carolina, United States - YC | ecosystem: Engineered > Artificial ecosystem > Soil microcosm > Unclassified ... | reverse complement strand
ATTCTGTTCGCGCGCGGCGATCAGGGCGACCCAGCGGTCGGCACCGAGTTGTGCCGGATGTGTGTAGCCGTTCTTCACGCCGCATTGCACACGCTTGGGCGTAATCCATTCCGGCGGTGTGCCAAGTTGGGCCGCAATGAGTTCCGCGTTTTCCTCGCCTGACACGTTACAACCAATAGTGCGCTTGACAGAGGGCTGTCCGATCAGTGCGGCGCGCAGGCTGCCGATTTGTTCGCGCGGCAAAATCCCGCGTGCGTGCCATTCGCCTGCGGGCGTGAGCAATGCCCATTTGAGGCGCGTGTTGCCGCAGTCGAGGCACAGGATCATGCGTTTGCTCCTTGCTGCAGCCTCAGCGAAACCTCACCGCTGGCAATGGTTTGCAGGCAAGTGGTCGTTTCCAGCAGCAGCTCGCCGTTGGTATCCACGCCGCGACAGACGCCTTGCACGGGCTCGCTGTCTTCGCTGAAAAAAAGATTCACGGCCATGTCCTGATACGCGTTGCGCATTTGCCAGCGCGACTGCAGCGGCGCGAAGCCGTGTGCGACAAAAGTGTCGAGCGTCACGACCAAATGGTCCAGCACGCGAGCAAAAAACTCGGTGCGATCATCAATGCCGACACCTGCAGCCGTGTTGGCTAATTCGGTCGGCAATGCGTTATCAAAACCGTCGCCCGTGTTGATCCCGATGCCGATGACAAAACGTTGATCGCCGGCGGATTCGATCAGGATGCCCGCAACCTTGCGCCCGGCAACGAGCACATCGTTCGGCCATTTCAACTGCGCGTTGCGTTGCTCATCGTCGTTTTGTAATGCCTCGGCAATGGCCAGACCGACAGCAAGGCTGAGTCCTGCGGGTGGGCGCGGTACGTGCCAGAGCAATGAAAAGGCAAGTGCGCCTTTGCCCTGATGCCATGTGCGTCCACGCCGTCCACGCCCTGCCGTTTGTCGTTCGGCTATGAGCAACGTGCCGGCCGGTGCGCCGGCTCTGGCCATGGCGAGGAGTTGCAAGTTGGTCGAATCACATTCGGCGAGCGAATGCACATCCACCCGACCGGCGGCAGTGGTCAGGCGCGGCAGTAATGCTTCAGGGCGTAATAAATCATCGGTATTCATCGGCCCTGATTATGCAGCACTCAGCGTTATGCGTCGTCCCCGTTGCGTGCGTCCTTGATGCCGAGCTCCTGAATCTTGCGCGTGATCGTATTGCGGCCGATGCCGAGAATCTGTGCGGCTTCGATGCGACGTCCACCGCTGGCATTCAAGGCACGCTGGATCAAGGTGGCTTCGAACTGGTGTGTGAGTTGTTCGAACACTTCGCCGGGCTGGATCGAGATCATGCGGTCGGCTTCGCTGGCCAGGACTTCGAGCCAGTCGGACGAGACCTCGCGAATCGGATGCTCGCGCAGTTCCGACGGAAGGTCGGAGACTTCGACGACCTGGCCGGCTGCCATGACGGTGAGCCAATGGCAGACGTTCTCGAGTTGGCGCACGTTGCCGGGGAAATCCAGCGCCGACAGATATTTGATCGCCGGCTCCGACAGACGCTTGGTTTCGACGCCGAGATCCTGCGCGCTCTTTTGCATGAAGTGACGCGCAAGCAGCGGAATGTCTTCGCGGCGCTCGCGCAGCGGCGGCAGGCGCAAGCGAATCACGTTGAGACGATGGAATAAATCCTCGCGGAACAGCCCATCCTTGACACGATTTTCAAGGTTTTGGTGCGTGGCGGCGATGACGCGCACGTTGGCCTTGATCGGTTGCTGACCACCGACGCGATAGAAATTTCCGTCGGACAAGACGCGCAACAAGCGTGTTTGCAACTCGGCCGGCATATCGCCGATTTCGTCGAGGAACAGCGTACCGCCTTCGGCCTGCTCGAAGCGGCCGCGGCGTTGTGCGGTGGCGCCAGTGAAGGCGCCGCGTTCGTGGCCGAACAATTCCGATTCAAGCAAATCGCGCGGAATCGCCGCCGTATTGATGGCGATGAAGGGCGAGTCCTTGCGTGGACTGTGGCGATGCAAGGCACGTGCAACCAGCTCTTTGCCGCAACCGGATTCGCCATTGACCATCACCGTCGCATGCGATTGCGACAGTCGGCCGATGGCGCGGAAAACTTCCTGCATGGACTGGGCCTTGCCCAGAATTTCCGGTGTGATGCTGTTGTTCTCTTCCGCGTCTTCCTTGTGCGACGACTGCTCAAGTGCGCGGCGCACCAGATCGATGGCCTGGTCGACGTCGAACGGTTTTGGCAGATATTCAAATGCACCGCCCTGGAACGCGGCCACGGCCGATTCCAGATCCGAGTACGCCGTCATAATGATGGTCGGCACTTCCGGATAGTGCGCCTTGATATGGCGCAGCAAGTCGAGGCCGCTTTGGCCCGGCATGCGGATGTCGGAGACGACGACCTGCGGTGACTCACCGGAATCCAGTGCTGCCATGGCTTCGTTGGCTGCACCAAAGCTCCGGTATTTGATGTCTTCGCGGGCGAGCGCCTTTTCAAAGACCCAGCGGATGGAGCGGTCGTCATCGATGATCCAGACCGGTTTCATTGTTCTTCTCCTGAAGGTACGTGTGCGCCAAGATGAAGCGGCAGCAAGATGTTGAAACTTGTGTGACCAGGGCGGCTATCGACTTCGATGGTGCCGTGGTGCTGGTGGATGAAGCTTTGCACCAGTGTGAGGCCGAGTCCGCTGCCGCCTTCACGGCCGGAAACGAGCGGATAGAAGATCTTGTCGCGAATGGTTTCCGGAATGCCGGGGCCGTTGTCGATGATGCGCAGGTCGAGTGCGAGCCGATGGTATTTCTTGGCGATAGTGACTTGCCGCGCGGCACGCGTGCGCAGCACGATCTCGCCTTCACCATGCATGACCTGTGCGGCATTGCGCGCAATATTGAGGATCGCCTGGATCAATTGTTCGCGGTCGGCGGTCAACAGTGGCAACGAGGTATCGTAGTCGCGGCGTACACGCACGCTGGCATATTCGGCATGAATCAGGCGCAGCACGCGTTCGAGGATTTCGTGAACATTCACCTGCATCGGCTGCATGACGCGATGCGATGACAACAGCCGTTGCATCAGATCCTGCAGCCGGTCGGCCTCGTTGATGATGACTTGCGTGTACTCGGCCAATTGCGTGGCATTGGGCAAATCTTCCAGCTCGTGCTCAAGCAATTGTGCCGAGCCGCGAATGCCGCCGAGGGGATTCTTGATTTCGTGGGCGAGATTGCGCACCAGCTCGCGATTGGCTTGTTGCTGCTCTGCCAGGCGTTCTTCGCGCACGGCCTTGAGTTGCTGGTCGATGGGGCGGAATTCAATCAGCAGACGCACGCCGCCGATATCGATCGGTGTGACCGTGCAATCAAGATGCAGGAGCTCTTCTTCACTACGGCGGATGGCGATGTTCTGGCCGGTGTAACCCCAGTTGTTTTTGAGCGCGGTGTCGAGCGCGTCGGCCAATCCGACCGGGTCCCCGACCAGTTGGCGTAACGGATGACCGATGAGCAGGCGCTGACTGACGGCAAACAAATTTTCCGCCGACGGATTGATGTAACGAATCTGCAATTTGGCATCGACGAGCACGACTGCCGATGAGAGCAGGTCAAGTCCGGCAAAAGCAGATGGCGTTGTTTGGGGCGGTAGTGTCATGCTGTCATGATGAGCAAGAAGCAAGCCACCGTTGTCAGTTATCGGCAAGCCACGCGCGAATTACTTCAAGTTGCCGATTTCTTTTTGCAGGGCTGCGATATTGCGCTGGTGCAGCACGACTTTGCTCGCATTGTTTTCCTTCTGGGCAGCATCCAATCCTTGTTGTTCGTTGGACAGCTCCTGTTCCAGAATGGTGCGCCGCGTATTGTCCCGCTCTTTCTGCGTGTCGTTGCTGACGCGGGGAAAGTCGCCCGGCGTTGGATTGGCGGACGCCTTGCGCGGCAAGCTGCTGAAATTGGCTCCGCTTCTAATGCTCGACAGCACAATACAGTTTTTGCCGCCGGTGCGTTGATTGGTGAACAAGACCGTGCCACTGTTATCGCTGCACTTGTAGAGTGTGTCGGCGAAGGCATTGCCGGCGCACAGTGCGGCGGCGGTCAGGAGAAGGGCGGTTTTCATCGCGTGCCTGATCTGGTCGATGCGTGAGTGTAGTGCAATCGCAAAAGCCCGGGTGGAAGGGCGCTTTGCGCTTTTGTATCCGGTGTTGTCAATACGTGAACGGCACGTTGGCACAAGCATGGATACGCATAAGCAATCATTGGAATAAAAAACGGGGCCCGCAGGCCCCGTTTGATTGCGCTTCGAATGACCGCAGCTTAGAGGCTGTAGTACATGTCGAATTCGACCGGGTGCGTGGTCATGCGAACGCGGTTGACTTCTTCCATCTTCAGTTCGATGTAGGAGTCGATCCATTCGTTGCTGAACACACCGCCACGGGTCAGGAACTCGCGATCCTTGTCCAGTGCTGCCAGTGCTTCGTCGAGTGAGGCACACACGGTCGGGATCAGCTTGTCTTCTTCCGGCGGCAGGTCATACAGATTCTTGTCAGCCGGATCGCCCGGGTGAATCTTGTTCTGCACGCCATCCAGACCGGCCATCATCAGGGCGGTGAAGGCCAGGTACGGATTGGCCAGCGGATCAGGGAAGCGGGTTTCGATACGACGAGCCTTGTCGGACTGAACGAACGGGATACGCACGGAAGCCGAACGGTTACGGGCCGAATAGGCCATCTTGACCGGTGCTTCGAAGTGCGGAACCAGGCGCTTGTACGAGTTGGTGCCGGGGTTGGTGATGGCGTTCAGTGCCTTGGCGTGCTTGATGATGCCGCCGATGTAGAACAGGGCGAACTCGGACAGGCCGGCGTAGCCGTTGCCTGCGAACAAGTTCTTGCCGTCCTTCCAGATCGACTGGTGCACGTGCATGCCGGAACCGTTGTCGCCAACGATGGGCTTCGGCATGAAGGTGGCGGTCTTGCCGTATTGGTGCGCAACGTTGTGAACGATGTACTTCAGGTTTTGCGTCCAGTCGGCGCGGCGAACCAGCGTGTTGAACTTGGTGCCGATTTCGTTCTGGCCAGCGGTGGCGACTTCGTGGTGATGCACTTCAACCGGGATGCCGATGGCTTCGAGCAGGGTGACCATTTCGGCGCGGATGTCGTTCGACGAGTCAACCGGCGGAACCGGGAAGTAACCACCCTTGACGGCCGGACGGTGGCCGGTATTGCCGCCTTCGATCTTGGCATCGGAGGCCCAGGCGGCTTCTTCAGCGTAAATCTTGACGAAAGTGCCGGACATGTCGGTCTTCCACTCAACGGAGTCGAAGATGAAGAATTCAGGTTCCGGACCGAAGTAGGCGGTGTCGCCCAGGCCGGAGGCCTTCAGGTAGGCTTCGCCGCGCTTGGCGATCGAGCGCGGATCGCGGTCGTAGCCCTTGCCGTCGGACGGTTCGATCACGTCGCAGGTCAGGACCAGCGTGGTTTGGTCGAAGAACGGGTCGATATAGGCGGTAGCAGCATCCGGAATCAGCAACATGTCGGAAGCCTGGATACCCTTCCAACCGGCGATCGAGGAACCGTCGAAGGCATGGCCCTCTTCGAACTTGCTGATGTCAAACGCGCTGACCGGCACACCAACGTGCTGTTCCTTGCCGCGGGTATCGGTGAAGCGGAAGTCGACGAATTTGACTTCCTTGTCCTTCACCAGCTTGAGTACGTCTTGAGGCGTCAATGACATTGGGGGTATCTCCTGAACTGTATTTGAAGTCTTTGCCACAGAGGGTTCTTCCTCCGCAGCACATTTACTGCGAATTACTGCAAAACATAGAACGGGCGTAGTCAAGCAGGTTGTGTGCCACGACTGACTCACGGTTCCGTCGGCGCGGGCTATTGTGCCACAAAGGGAATGTGGGATCGTCAGCCCTTGGTCCTGCCTTTGTTTGGTGCACAAAACATCAAATGCACCATGATTGTGCGTTTTGGGGCATAACTGCTTACGCGTCGTGGTGCATGACGGCTGATAGGTCTGACGTGAAGCGAATATCGAGTTTGGCGATGGGCGGTTCGGCTGCCGGAAAACGCTCACGTAGTGTGTCGAGCAGTGCATCCGGATTGGGCAAGCCAGGATCCGGCGCGTGCGTCAGTTCGATCTCCAACCCGCTATTAAGGTAATGGAGCATCGGCGTTTCTTCGTCCAGATCGATAACCCCCGCCGCACGTAATGCTGAGATCACTTCGGTGCGACTTGGTTGATGCGTGATTGTGCGGAGATCGTCGGTTTCCACGGCGACGTGTACCAGTACCTCGATCACGGCGTCATGGGCGGCGAGTACGTGATCCTGTACGGTCTCGGCAATCTGGTGTCCTTCAGAAACGCTGATGCGCGGAGCAACCTGTACTGTTGCGTCGATCAGCACTGCGTGTGCCATGCGTCGGCTGCGCAACGTGGGGCAGGCAACAACACCTGGTGTTGCAAGGATGGTGGCGCGCACGGCGCTGCGTTCGAGTTCGGAAATGCCGGTGTCGATCAGCTCGGACAAGGCATCCCAACTGAAACGCCAGCCTGTGCGTACGATCATCAGGCCGACCACGAGCGCAGCCACTGGATCGAGGAGGCGCCAGCCGAACAGGCCGCCGGCAATACCGAGCGCGACGACCAGCGACGAAGCTGCATCCGAGCGTGCATGCCAGGCATTTGCGATCAGCAATGGCGAACGATGTTTCTCGCCGACATGCAGCATGTAGCGAAACAGTGCTTCCTTGGCAATGAGTGTGACGAGCGCGACCCAAAAGGCAATGCTATGCAGTGGCGGCAGCGCGTCGAGATGCTGCAGACGTTGTATGGCGGTATAGAGAATTCCGAGCCCGGTGCCGACCAAAGTCAGGCCCAGTGCCAGTGACGCCAGCGTTTCAATGCGCTGGTGTCCATAGGGATGATTTGCATCGGCCGGATCGTGGCTGAAGCGATTGGCCGCGAGCACGATGAAATCATCGAACAGATCAGCCAATGAATGAAAGCCGTCGGCAACAAGGCTCTGTGCGTGCGCCTGCAAGCCGATCGCGATTTGCGCGGCGCTGAGGACAACATTGACGGCGATGCTGACCCAGGTGACGCGTCTGCCGGCAGCGGCACGTTCGGTGGTGGAAGGATTCATGGAAGCCGAGCGTACAACGGCGCATGGGCTTTGCCTATACTTGCCGGTCAACGCTGTTCAGGAGAGCGACATGAATGACACAAAAGAGGACACACAACAGATTCTTGCGCGTGCGAAAGCGCGTGCCGGTGAAATGAATTTGCCCTACGCTGGTGCCTTGACGCCGCAGGAAGCTTGGGCGCTGTTGCAAAGCATTCCACAAGCGCGACTTGTTGATGTGCGGACACAGGCCGAATGGCAATGGGTCGGGCGCGTGCCGAATGCTGTCGAAATCGAATGGAATACATGGCCTGGCGGTCGCGCGAATCCGGATTTCATCGCGCAGCTGCAGCAATCGGTGCCAGCCGATGCGCCGGTATTTTTCATGTGCCGCAGCGGCGTTCGTTCCAACGCTGCATCCGTTGCCGCCAAAGAAGCCGGTTATGCTCACAGTTATAACGTGCTTGGCGGTTTCGAGGGAGACAAGGATGAGAACAATCACCGCAATACTGTCAACGGCTGGCGCGTTGCAGGCTTGCCCTGGGGGCAAGGCTGATTTTCCGCACGTTGCATCTCTTCATCATCCCTTTCATGAATGAGGCGATCACGACGCACCATCTTGGCGTTGTGACGCCAGCGTCCGGGGCGGGAGTAAAATGTCGCACTTGAGCTTGGCTTTTGAACCTCACTGAATCAAATGCAAACCGCCACCATCAATTTTGATCGCTTCAACACGCTCGCGGATGAAGACGCGCAAGCGCGCATTCGTGCCGCGCGCGCCAAGCTCGGCAGCAAGGCCGTGCTGCTCTGCCACCACTACCAGCGCGCTGACGTTTACCAGCATGCCGACCTGACGGGTGACTCCCTGAAGCTTTCACGCCTTGCTGGTGAAACCAGCGCCGAGTACATCGTCTTTTGCGGCGTGCATTTCATGGCTGAGGTTGCCGACATCATGACGCCGGACAACCAGATCGCGATCCTGCCGGATCTCGCTGCCGGCTGTTCGATGGCTGACATGGCGAATCTCGCCAAGGTGGAGCGTTGCTGGCGCGAGTTGGGCGAAGTGCTGAATCCTGATGAAACGATCACACCGATCACCTACATCAATTCCGCCGCCGATCTGAAAGCCTTCTGCGGTGATCACGGCGGCATCGTGTGCACGTCGACCAACGCCAAGACCATCCTGACGTGGGCAATGGAGCGCCGCGAAAAGGTGCTGTTCTTCCCTGACCAGCATCTTGGCCGCTGGAGTGGTCACCAGATGGGCATTGCGCTTGAGGACATGCAGGTCTGGGATCCCGATCAGGAAATGGGCGGCCTGACGCCGGAGCAAATCCGCAAGGCGAAGATTCTGTTGTGGAAGGGGCATTGTTCGGTGCACCAGATGTTCCAGCCGGGCCACATCCTGAAATGGCGTAACCAGAATCCGGGTGGCTTTGTCATCTCGCATCCGGAATCGGCATTCGAAGTGTGCAAGCAGTCGGATTACGTCGGTTCGACCGAGTACATCATCAAGCACGTCAAGGAAGCCGCGCCAAACACGAAATGGCTGGTCGGCACCGAACTCAATCTCGTCAATCGTCTGGCCGAGGAAGTGAAGCACGAAGGCAAGGTCGTTCAGTTCATGGCGCCGACCGTGTGCATGTGCTCGACCATGCAACGCATCGATCCGCAGCATCTGGCGTGGACGCTGGAGAATCTTGTCGAAGGCAATGTCGTCAACCAGATCAAGGTGCCGGCGCACGAGGCGAAATTGGCAAAGATCGCGCTGGAGCGGATGCTGGCGATCAGTTAAGTTTTTCCCTGTGGAATGCAAATATAAAAGGGTCGGCATCGCCGGCCCTTTTTGCTATTACGGCACAAAGCCTTTGCGCATGATGTTTTCACTGACGCTCTGCATCCACATGAACTGCTTCAAGTAGTCAGGGCCACCGGCTTGTATGCCGGTGCCTGACAATGCAACGCCGCCGAACGGCTGTACACCGACGCGTGCGCCGGTGATACGACGATTGATGTAGAGATTGCCGACGTGGAAATTGCGATGTGCCATCTCGATATGCGCAGGCAGACGTGTGTAAATTCCGCCAGTCAATGCGTAGTCGTTGTCATTTGCCATTGCCAGGGCGACGTTGAAATCCGGTACCGGCATTAGCGCCAGCACCGGCGCGAAAATTTCCTCGCGGGCGATACGATGTTCCGGTCGCACATCGGTAAAGATCGTGGGCGGACAATACCAGCCCCCAGTCGCAGGTACGCCGCCTTGCCAGAGCAGGCGAGCTTCCCTTTTACCTATTTCGATATAGTCGAGCGCCTTGTGTTGTGCCGCTTGCGTAATCAATGGTCCGTGATCAAACGCCGGGTCGCGCGGATCACCCCAGCGCAAGCTGGCGGCGGCTTCGACAAGGCGGCGTTGCAGGGTGTCGACGATGCCGCCGACCACAATGACGCGTGAACAGGCCGAACATTTCTGCCCCGAATAGCCAAACGCGGAAGCAAGAATCCCGGCGATGGCTTCATCGAGATCGGCATCGTCATCGACAATGATGGCGTTCTTGCCGCCCATTTCGCAGACAACCTGCTTGATGTGCTTCTGTGCTGTGGTTGGCGTATGTGCAGTGCGCAAGATATCAAGACCGACGGCGCGTGAACCGGTGAAGGCGATGACATCGATGTCCGGATGTGCAACCAATGCTTTCCCTAGTTCGGCATCGCCGATCAACAGCGGACAGAGTGCCGATGGAATGCCGACTACATCCATCGCCTCACGCAATGCCAATGCGCTTTGCAGTCCGGGCAGCGCAGGTTTCATCAAGGCGGCATTGCCGGTGACAAGTGCCGCTGCCGTCATGCCGGCGAGTATGGCGAGGGGAAAGTTCCAGGGGGCAATGACGGCCGTGACGCCCCGTGGGTGATAGCGGTAACGATTGCGTTCGCTGGGAAAGTCGACCGTTTTGTGCTCGCCAGCGAGTTGTCGCATCTGTACGCCGTAGTAGCGCAGAAAATCGACTGCCTCCGCGACGTCTGCATCCGCTTCCCGCCATGGTTTTCCGGCTTCGATCACTTGCAGCGCAGCGAAGTGATGGCGCCGTTGTTCAATATGCGTGGCGAGTGCCGAAAGGCTGTCGATGCGTTTCTCGACAGGCAATGCTGCCCAGTCGCGTTGTGTCGCGCGTGCGGCAGTGACGGTATTGTCGAGTTCGTCAATCAGAGTGAAGCGTGCGCTGCCGATCAGATGTGACGGATCGTGTGGATTGCGCGAGAGGTAATCGCTTGCAGCATGTTGCAATGGCAAGCGTGCCTGTAATTCATCGAGTGCCGTGGTGAAGGCGACACGAACTTCTTCTTTCGAAAAATCACTGAGAGGCAGTGTGGCCGGTTCTGTTTTCAGGTGGGGTTGAACAGTGAGGCGAGGCCGTTGCAAAAGTTTGTTGTCGTGACGTGTCTCAAGATACGTTTGTCGCAGAATGGATGTGCCGGCGGTGTTTTCAAGTAAGCGGCGAATCAAATAAGCCATGCCGGCAAGCAGATCGCCAGTCGGGACGTAGACGCGTAGTGGCGCTCCCATGTCGAGCAGCGCATCGCGCAAAGGCTCGGCCATGCCGTGCAGCATTTGCACTTCCCATTGTCCGGCTGTGAGGCCCCGTTTCTCTGCGTGTGCCAATGCGACGGCGAGACTGCGTGGATTGTGGCCGGCGATGGCGGGAAAGAGGCAATCGGTGTGCGCCAGCAATGTACCGGTGAGTGACTCGTACTGCGCGTCGGTCGCTGCCTTGTCAGTGAAGCAGGGCATTGGCCAGCCGCGTTCCAGCGCCCATGCACGCTCCTGATCCCAGTACGCGCCTTTGACCAGGCGCACGCCGATCTTTCGGCCGGTTTTTTGTGCGGCATTGATGACATGCTGTACATCAGCACCGGTTTCCGGAAGATAGGCTTGCAAGGCAATGGCCGGCTGCCAGCGCGGATCGGGGAACTCGGCGAGTGCGTCGAGAAACAATGCGACGATCTGCGACTTGAGTTCATGCTGTTCCATGTCCACCGTCAGCATTGCACCATGTTGTGCCGCGGTAGCGACGATGGATGAGAGTCGTGCGAAGACACGTTGGCGTGTGCCTTTCACGTCGAGAGGATCGAAGCCTGGTGTCAGCGCCGTGAGCTTGATCGACAGGTGCGGTGTCTGTCCTTGCCAGTCTTGTGTGAGTTGCCACAGTACGCGGTCTCGATAGGCATCGGCCTCCATTTCGGTGAGCACGGCTTCGCCGACGGCATCCAGCGAAATGCAGGCAGGCCGGAGTTTGCGCATAACCGCAGAGAGTGCTTGAACGTTTTCTTCAACCAGAAAATTGTGCGCCATGCTGTTGATCTGGCGCGTTGCCAGCCACACCAGCGAGGGGTGCGCGGTGATTCTCAGCAACGATGGAAGCAGTCCGTCGATGTCCGACAAGCTGGCAGACAGGTGTTCAGCCTGTGCACGAGCATTGCGCAGCTGCGGCAATGCATCGATGAAACGGAACAGCGCGCTGCGTAGCGCAGGGTCGTTCAGGGTTTGCTTGAGCAGGAAACCGGATGTCCCACGATAAAGTTGCGGCTTGCGTTGTCTCGCTCGACGCAGCAACGTGTGACCTATTCCCTGTACCGCGGCCTCTATTTCGCCTTCGTCGACCAGCATGGCATCCTCCCGAGGGATTCATGCCTTCATCATAGTGCCTGTGCGACAGGTGTGGGGTTCATGTCTGCGCGCACGCGCAGGAATGTGGCGAAGCGCGGAATGCCGCTATTGTTGAAACCAATGAAACGATAAGTCACCCAAGCGCCAAGCGGTGGTGGCGAAGCTCTTTGTCCATCATTGAGGCCCGTGCCGAGCTTGAAACGTTTGCCATCGGGCGTTTCTACGAGCAAAGCGCCTACGCGTCCCGCATATTTGCCTTTACCCGGCTGATAACCGATTACTTTGGCTTCGGCGTCGTCGTACGGTTTGAGCTTGAGTAGGTCGTCGTTGCGTTCGGCACGATAAAGGGACGCGCCGCGATGCAGCATCAAACCTTCGCCGCCGGCCTGTACGGTTTTGCGCAACAAGGCATCCAGCGCCTTGTGATCGGCGATCTTGCGTTGCTCGACGACCTGGATCCACGGCATGTCGAGCGAGGGAATCAAGATCCGCAGGGTGTTCAGGCGTTCGTCGAATGTGCCCGACGTATCCGGCAAATCAAACACCATGAAGCGAATGCGACGCCATGCCGTGTCGTCTGGCGTTTGCTGGCGAACCGTGGCGACGGTTTCCTGAAAGCGCCCGCGCCCGCCCCACAATTCACCATCAAGCGCGGTTTGCGGCAGCCCTTGCGTAAACCATGCCGGCGCTGCGATGCGTTCGCCACCACGTGTCAGCAGCTGTTCACCGTTCCAATAGCCGCGTACGCCGTCGTATTTTTCACTGACCCAATAACCAGACAGATCAATGTGGCCGCGATAAACATTGGCCAGCATGACTGGTGCCGCGGCCTCGGCAGCAAAGGAAAACAGGGGAAACGTGGATAGAGATGAAATCAGCGTTGCACCGAATACGATGCGGGCGAGCAGTCTCATTTCTTGCGCGCCCGCGGATGTGCCTGGTCGTAAACCTTGGCGAGATGCTGGAAGTCGAGATGCGTGTAAATCTGTGTGGTGCCGATGTTGCCGTGGCCAAGCAGCTCCTGCACGGCGCGCAGGTCACCCGAGGATTGCAGCAGATGCGAAGCGAAGGAGTGGCGCAGCATGTGCGGATGCACGTGCATGCCGAGTCCGTGCTTTTGCGCCCAGCGCCCGATGCGGCGCTCGATGGTGCTGACCGACAGACGCGTGCCCGTCCGATTGACGAAGAGCGCGGTTTCGTCGGGTTTGGCGATGTGCGCACGTTCCTCGATCCAGGCGTGCAAAGCTTGCTTTGCTTTATCGCCGACAGGAACGGTGCGCGTCTTGTTGCGCTTGCCGCGTACGGTGACTTCGTTCTCGACGAGGTCGAGATGGAAATTCAGGTCTAGACTCGCCAACTCGGATAAGCGCAGGCCGGATGAGTAGAACAGTTCAGCCATGGCATGGTCGCGGCGCTCCAGCTCATCTTCCGGTACGGCATCGAGCAACGCAGTGAGCTGGTCGGTACTGATGGCCTTGGGTAATGTTTTTGGCTGCTTTGGTGCGTGCAATCCATCGCAGGGATTGCGTTCGATTCCGCCACGCTTGGCGAGCCAGCGATAATAGGTGCGCCAGGCAGACAACATTCGGGCAATGGCGCGCGGCGACAGGCCGGCGCCATGCAGTTTCATCAGCAGACGTTTCAGTTGCGGCGGCGCGATCTGTTCCGGCGCCGTGTTCGTGCCCGCGGCAAATTCAAGCAAATGCCGCAGATCGCGACCATAGGCTTTCAGCGTGTGCGGACTGGCCTGTCGCTGATGTTCGAGCTCGGCGAGGAAGGTATCGACGCTGCTCGGCTGCATAGTTTTACGCCACGACGCGAAGCAATGCGGCAGCGGCCATGTCGCCGATGCGCTCAAGGTAGAGCGTCCCCATGTCCGGATAGAACCGACGCACGTCTTCGGAAGCGAACACGAGTACGCCGAAACAGGCGCCTTCGTGCGTATTGCCGTCGAGGCCAGGTTCGCGGAGCGGCACTTGAGCAACAGAACGCACGTGCTCGTCGAACCATGCCGATACTTCCTGACCGGCGATCGAGCCGCAGAACGGATGACGCATGGCGCCGACCTGGGCCTTGAGGGTGTCGGTCACGTCGGCGAATTCGGTGCTGGTGCCATTGCCCACGCCCCAGAGCTTCACCTTTACATGCGG
>Ga0310811_10007576_pt1 | contig 13931 bp, 15 predicted proteins | sample YCmetagenome_FD_207642 | JGI IMG/M metagenome (GOLD analysis project Ga0310811, IMG submission 207642) | Soil microbial communities from experimental microcosm in Duke University, North Carolina, United States - YC | ecosystem: Engineered > Artificial ecosystem > Soil microcosm > Unclassified ... | reverse complement strand
CGCGGTACGGAGCGAGCACGCCCGAGATCGCGAGCGCCGGGCGGACCGCGCCGTAGCGCGCAACGACGGTCGGCACCGCCGGCACCGCAGATGGAGCCGGCGCCGCGGCGTCGGCGGAGCGGCACGCGCTCAGCGATCCCGCGGCGAGTATGGGCAGCACGCAGCGCGCCACGAGCGACTTGTACGCCATCACACTGCGAGCGTACCATCCGACGCTGAACGCATCGTGAACGGCCCTTGCCGAGGTTCAGGGAGATGTGCGCATATTCAGTGCGGAGCACCGATGCGAATATTGCTGGTAGAGGACGACACGCGCCTCGCCGCCGTCTTGCGGCAAAGCCTCATCGACCGCGGACACGTCGTCGACGCGGAAGCGAACGGGCGCGGCGGCCTCGACGTCGCGCGATCGGATTCGTACGACGCGATCGTGCTGGACGTCATGCTGCCGGGGCTCGACGGATTCTCCGTGCTGCGCACGCTGCGCGGCGAGGGAAACACGACGCCGGTTCTGATGTTGACCGCGCGTGACACGGCGCACGATGTCATCGCGGGCCTCGACGCCGGCGCCGACGACTACGTGCGAAAGCCGTTCTTTCTGGGAGAGCTGGAGGCGCGTCTGCGCGCGATCACCCGGCGTGAGGTGAGCGAAGCTCCGGCGCAGCAGCTCGTCGTCGCCGACATCGTGATGGACCTGGCCTCACGCCGCGTCCGGCGCGGGAAACGCGCAATCGTGCTCTCGCCGCGGGAGACCGCGTTCTTGGAGTTCTTCCTGCGCCGGCCGCACGCGCTGATCCGCCGCGCGGCGCTCGAAGAGGGGCTCTGGGAGAGCGACCGCGAGACGGTCTCCAATCTGATAGAAGTCTACGTGAGCCGGCTGAGGCGCAAGCTCTGCGCCGGCGGCGAGCCGAATCTGATCGAAACGGTGCGCGGGATCGGCTATCGCTTCGGCGCGGAGGTCTCGCATGATTGAGTGCGGCTCGCTCCAGCGGCGGCTGACGCTGGCGTACGCCGCCGCGCTTCTCCTGACGCTTCTCGCCGTCGCCGTCGCGGCGCGCGAGATCGTCGTGCGCAGTGAGCGCGCGGAGCTCGATGCGCGCTTGGCGCGGATCGCCGCAGCGGTCGCGCCGGTCCCCCTGCGCGAACGCGGAACGCTGCACGTCGACCCGCGCGGCGCCGACCGGATCGCACGCCTCGACGGTACCCTCGCCGAGTCGACCGTCCTGGGCAACGATGGAAAGCTCGTCTTCACGACGAGCCCCGCGCTCCCGCCCGTCCCGCGGCACGCCGCGCTCGTCCCCGAGGGCTGGCTCGCGCGCACCGCGCCGGTCGTGCGCGCGGGACGGCGCATCGGAACGGTCTTCGTCTGGCACGACTTAGGCCCCGAGCGGGGCGTCGAAGACCGCGCCACGACCGCGTTCTCGGTCGTGCTCGCGCTGCTGGCGCTCGTCGCGCTCGCCGCCGGCGCGCTCGCCGCCCGCGTCGGGCTGCGCCCCCTGCGCGCGATGACGGCGCTCGTCACCGAGATCGAAGCGCACGATCTCTCGCGCCGCATCGGTGCGCGACCGATGCCGCGCGAGATCGCCCGTCTCGCCGAGGCCTTTGACCGGATGCTCGAGCGGCTCGACGCCGCGTTCGCGCGCGAGCGCCGGTTCACCGCCGACGCCTCGCACGAGCTGCGCGCGCCGCTGACCGTGATCCGCGCGACGGCCGAGTACGCGCTGCAGAGCGAGCGCGATGCGGCGGAGTACCGCCGTGCGCTGCAGGGGATCGGTTTGGAAGCGATCGAGCTCGAGCAGCTGGTCCGCGATCTGCTCGCCGCGGCGCGCGCCGACGAGACGGCGCCGCGCTTGGGCGCGAGCAGCGACCTTGGCGCGACGGCGTTCGACGTCGTCGAGGAACTGTTTCCGCTCGCGCGCGAGCGCGGCGTGTTCGTGCAGACCGCGCTGGAGGACGACGTCGAGGTGGCGCTCGAGGCACAGGCCGTCGGACGTCTCCTGCGCGCGCTCCTCGACAACGCGCTGCGGCACGCCGCGTCGCTCGTGCACGTGCGCGTCGAGGCCGATGCCGGCGAGGCGCGCGTCGTGCTCGCCGACGACGGTCCGGGCTTCAGCGCGGAGGCGCTGCAGCACGCGACGGAGCGGTTCTGGCGCGACGATCCCGCGCGCCGGCGCGGCGAGGGGACGGGTTTGGGCTTGGCGATCGCGAGCAGCCTCGCCGCCGCCGCGGGCGGTACGCTCGCGCTCCGCAACGATCCGCGCGGCGGCGCGGTGGTCTCGGTCTCGCTCCCGCTCGCGGCGCCGGCGGCCGCGCCGGCTCAGTACAGCGAGCGCACGAACGCCGTCACGACGAGCACCACCGCCGCGACGACGTAGACGCGCATCGCCGCGAGCAGCAGACGGACGCGCGGGTGCAGCTTCTTCTCTTCCACGGTTATCCTCCGATGACGTGCGGGAGCGCGACGGCGACGCCGTAGAACCCGCCGAGCAGCGAGACGGCGAGGATCGTCGCGCCGCCCAGCGCGTTGCCGCGCCAGTCGTTGACGAGTTCCCCCATCAGCGCGCGATCGTTCGCGAGCAGCAGCACGAACAGCAGCGCCGGCGCCATCAGCAGCGTCGCGATCACGTTCACGGTCAGCGTCAGCGCCAGCAGGGGCGTCCCGGGGATGAGCACGATGAGCGCCGCAAGCACGATCGAACCGATCCCGACCGCGCGGAACGCGATGCTCCCCCGCGCGCCGCCCAGCATCTCCCCGCCGGTGTACGCCGAGCTGGTCGAGATCGTCATCGCGGCGACAAGCCCCGCCTCGATCATTCCGAGCGCGAACAGGGATGCGCCGGCGTGTCCGAGGTAGGGCTGCAGCGCGCGGGCGAACTGCGCTCCGTCGCCGAGCGCGGCGACGGCGACGTGATGCGCGAAGAGCGGCGTCGTTGCAAGCGTCGCCGCGATCGCGACGACCGCCGCCAGCAGCGCGCCGAACGCGGTGTCGAAGCGCGCCCGCGGGAGGTCGGCGCGCGTGAGCCCTTTGTCGACGACGGCGCTCTGCTGAAAGAAGATCATCCACGGCGTCACGGTCGCGCCGACGTTCGCGAGGACGAGCGTCCAGAACGCCGCGTTCGGGCCGCCCGGGAGCGGCCCCCACGTCGCGAGCGCGCGGACCACCGCGTGCGTGTCGGGTTGCGCGAGGAGCGCGGCCGGGACGAACAGCACGTTCGCGCATGCCAGCGCGAGCACGACGCGCTCCCAGCGCGCGTACTTGCGCACGACGAGCGCGCCGCCGATCAGCGCGAGCGCGCCGACGATCGCCGGCGCGGGCGGGATCCCGAAGTACGACGCGCCGGCGCGGATCGCCACGAACTCGGTGATCAGCGTGAGCAGATTCCCGCCGAGCAGGTCGGCGACGGCGAAGCGGCCCCAGAAGCGCCCGAATCCGCGCGCGATCAGCTCCGCGTGCCCGAGACCCGTCGCGATCCCGATTCGCACCGTCGCCTCCTGCACGACGTACGCCATCACGAACGTGAGCAGGATGAACGGAACGAAGAACCCGATCCCGTACGTGGCGCCGGTCGTCGCGTACGAGAGCATCGACGGACCGTCGTTCTCCCCGACCATGACGAGCACGCCCGGACCGACGGCGAGCGCGAGCAGCGTCCGCAGGCCGCGGCCGCCGAAACGGCGGCGCAGCCCGCGCGCATCGAGCGCGCGAATGAACTCCTCGCTGGTCATCGTCGTGCCCGGGCCCCGCGTCAGCGGACGGCCGCGCTCGGCGGGAGCAGCTCCGTCAGCTCGAGCCCGCGCGCAAGACGCTCGCCGAAGATCGCGTCGCACTTGCCGAAGTTGCCGACCGCGCGCAGCTGGACGTCGCGCCGCACGCCGCCCATCGCCGCGACGATCGTGTCGACGAGGCGGTCCTGCTCGTCCGCCTTCATGAGACGGTAGAGGTCACCGGCCTGCACGTAATCGTCGTTGCGATCGCTCTTCTGCTCGAAGCGCCCGGTCCGGGAATCCATGATCGTGTACGAAGGCTCCTCATACCGCTTGTCCTGCACCGGCCCGCCGAAGCTGTTGGGCTCGTAGTTGTCGGCCGAGCCGCCGTTGGCGTCGAAACGCATCTGCCCGTCGCGCATGTAGTTGGCGGCCTGCGTCGCGTGCGGGCGGTTCACCGGGAGCGCGGCGTAGTTGGTTCCGATGCGGTAGCGGTGCGCGTCGGCATAGGCGAAGAGCCGCCCCTGCAGCATCTTGTCGGGCGAGAACCCGACCCCGCGCACGATCGTCGAGGGCGCGAACGCGGCCTGCTCGATGTCGGCGTGGTAGTTCTCGGGGTTGCGGTTGAGCACCATCCGGCCGACCTCGATCAGCGGATAGTCCTTGTGCGACCACGTCTTGGTAACGTCGAACGGGTCGAAGCGGTAAGTCGCCGCATCCTCGAGCGGCATGATCTGCACGAAGAGCTTCCACGAGGCGACGTCGCCGCCGTCGATCAGATCGAACAGACCCCGGCGATGGAAGTCGGGATCCGCGCCGGCGAGCCGCTGCGCTTCCTCGCGCGTCATGTTCTTCACCCCGAGCTCGGCCTTGAAGTGGTACTTCACCCAGACCGTCTTGCCTTCGCGGTTGGTCCACGAGAACGTGTGGCTCCCGTAGCCGTTCATGTACTGCCAGCCCAGCGGGATGCCGCGATCGCCCATCAGGTACGTCACCTGGTGCAGCGATTCGGGCGAGAGCGACCAGAAATCCCAGATGCGGTTCGCGTCGCGCAAGCCGCTCTGGGGGTGACGCTTCTGCGAATGGATGAAGTCCGGGAATTTGATCGCGTCGCGAATGAAGAAGATCGGCGTGTTGTTGCCGACGATGTCGTAGTTGCCTTCTTCCGTGTAGAACTTCACGGCGAAGCCGCGCGGATCGCGGTCGGTGTCGGCGTAGCCGTGTTCGCCCGCGACGGTCGAGAAGCGCGCGAGCATTTCGGTGCGCTTGCCGACGCCGTTCAGAAACGCGGCGCACGTGTATTCCGAGACGTCGCTGGTCACCTCGAAGTACCCGAACGCGCCGCCGCCCTTCGCGTGGACGATGCGTTCGGGGACGCGCTCGCGGTTGAAGTGCGCGAGCTTCTCGATGAGGTGGTGGTCGGCGAGCAGCGTCGGGCCGCCGGCGCCGGCGGTGAGCGAGTTCTGATTGTCGCCGACGGGCGCGCCGAAGTTGTCGGTCAGCGTCTTGGGGGAATGCGGTTGCTGTGAGCCGTTGCTCGAGGCCATGATGAATCTCCCGGGAGCCCAGGACGGCTTCCGTTGTGTCGGTGGGTGACGAGGGGCGCGGGTCGCGCCGAAAATCTTAGGGAGTCGAGGTTTGCCGCGGATCGGCGAGACACGAGCTGCAAGTGCCTGTGAGCGTCAGCTGCTCCTCGTCGATCCGGTGGCCGAGTTTGCTGGAAAGCTCGGCGAGCGCCCGTTTCGGAACGGCGTAGTCGACGTCCGAGACGGCGCCGCACACTTTGCAGCGGAAGTGGGCGTGACGATCTGCGATCGGCTCGTACGTCGCCGACTCCATGCCGGGGACGTGAACCTTCGCGATCAGCCCATGCTCGTGGAGCTGATTGAGGGCGCGGTGGATCGTCGCCAAACCGATCTCGGGCTGGCGCTGCTTCGCCTGGCCCAGGAGATCGTAGGCGGTGACGTGCGTCCCCACGCCGTTCCCCGCGATGATGTCGAGGATCAGCTGCTGGTTCTTCGTCAGGGTCGGGGACCCGATCGCGCCGTGTTTCATCTCTGCTCCGTGAGAACGACTCTCATTCCCAAGTGGTTGCACCGAAACCGCGCCGCCGTCGCGGGCGTTAGAGTGAGTATGATTCTCATTCTCTTGGCCGTCCTGACCGCGGTGGCCGCGTTCGCCGGCCGGGCGAGCCTCGATCCGGGCCGCCGCGTCCCGCTCGTCGTCCGCGTACCCGTGCGGAGGGGACGCTGATGGTGGCGGTAGCGGCGCCGGCGCACGATCCGCGCGCGCAGACCGTCCTCAAGGTCGTCCAGCCGGCGCTCGCCGGCCTGACCGACGGCTCCGTCTCGACGCTGGCTCCGATCTTCGCGACCGCGTTCGCGAGCCATTCGAGCCATGCGGCCTTCCTTATCGGGGCGGCGTCGGCGCTCGGCGCGGGGATCTCGATGGGGATCGCCGAGGCGCTCTCCGACGACGGGAGCCTCACCGGGCGGGGGGCCCCGCTCGCCCGCGGCGGGATCGTCGGCGGCGGAACGTTCCTGGGCGGGATCGTCCACACGCTGCCGTTCTTGATCACGAACGTGCGGCTCGCGCTCCTGGTCGCGATCCTCGTCGTCGCGGTGGAGCTCGTCACGATCGCGTGGATCCGCCATCGCTACATGCGCGCGCGGTTCGCCCTGAGCGTGGCACAAGTGGTGGGCGGCGGCGCGCTGGTTTTCGCGGCCGCCGCGGTCATCGGATCGGCGTAGAAGGCTTGCGAATCTATCCTTCGAGCAGCGCGCGCTGCTGTACCGGCAGCGCGCGTCCGTCCTTCGAGCGCCGCCCGGTGTCGACGGAGCGCTCCCAAACCGACGCCTCCCAGCCGCGATCGATACGCGGAAACGCGCGTTCGAACCCGAGCTGCACGAGCGCCTCTCGATTGTCCGTGATCGGCGTGAGACCGCGTCGAAGGAGTTCCTCGATCGCCGAGACGGTGCGAACCTTGATGCTCATGGACGGATCCCTTGCTACTCTCCGGAGGCGCGATCACTGCGGTCGTCCGCAGCGGCACGATAGGAATTCTCGATACAACGATTGCGAAACGCCGAGGGCGTGATCCCGACGAGACGCTTGAACACAGCGCCGAAATGGCTCTGGTCGGCGAAGCGGAGCTGCGCCGCGATGTCGACGATCGCGTGATGACGGTCTTCCAACATCGCCTTCGCGCGCTCGATGCGTTCGCGCAAGACATACTGGTGCGGCGGCGTTCCGGTGCCTTCGCGGAACATCCGCACGAACTGATAGGTGCTCATCCGGACCTGCCCCGCCAGCTCCTTGAGGCTCAGATCATCGTCCAGATGGTCGTGGATGTACTCCAGGCTTTGCGCCAAACGCGGACTCAAGGCTCAAATAGCCTGTACCTGCCAGGGCCGCGCGCGCACTTCGGGCGGCGTCACGCGTGACTCGAGGGAGATCCAGTACTTCGCGGGACTCTTCTGCACGACGGTGATTCGACCGGTCAGACCGAAGAATCGCGAGCTGCGATCCGCGATCACGACGCGCTGGCCGCGCTTGAGCATGAGCGGTTGGTCTTGCATGGAGGGAAACCTCGGAGTGGCAGTTACAGCTTGGCGACGAGCGCGACGGCGTCGTCAGCGAGGACGCCGCCGGCGATCTTGCGCACGTCCGCGACGATGCGGCCCGCGCACGTCCCGCCGGAGGACGCAAGGTGGGAGTGAACGATCCGGCAGATGCCGGCCGTTCCAAGACGCTCCGTTTCGGCGCCCGCTTTGCGTGCGTCGAGCAGACCGTCCGTGACCAAGACGAGCACGTCGCCGCACGCGTAGTCGAATGTGACGTGCTCGTGCTGCGCGTCGTCGATCACGCCCAGCAACGGCCCCGTCGACGAGTAGTGCGCGTGGCGCCCGTCCGGCAAGAATCGGAACCCTTCGACATGTCCCGCGGATGCGAACGTGACGACACGGCGGCGCGGATCGAGCACGGCGATCGCCGCCGCCGCGAACGCAGCCGCGCCCGAACCGCGCTGTTCGAGCAAGACCTGATTGATGCACCGCAACGTGGTACGCGGTGTGATCCCCGCGCGCAGGAGCTCGTGCAACGCCTCGGAGACGAAATCTCCGAGCGGCTCCGCGTCCGCGCCGCGACCGGAAGGATCGAGCACGGTCAAACGCGCCGCGCCGTCGTCGCCTTCGAACACGCTCACGCGGTCGCCCCCGCGACTTCGGTCGCTTGAGTTCCAAGCTTGCGTGACGGTCATCATGCCGAAACGTGCGTCGCCCCGAGCGATCTGCGTCTCGAAGCAACAAGCGTGATCAGCGGCGTAGAGCGGTCGCGAGAGCACGATCTCGATCCTCCTCCAGGATAGGAGTGCCGAGCTGATCGTACCGGGGTCGAGCGGCGCGCGTCCTCGGCGCCGTCTGCGATTCCGCCGACTTCTGTCCCAGAGTTGAGGGTTCAGCTGCGCTGAACCCGTCGCGTTCGGCCTACGGCCGATCCGCCGATGAGCGCTCCAACCGGAAGGCGTAGCCGACGCCGCGCACCGTCTGGATCAGCGTCGGTGCGCCGGGAACGTCGATCTTCGCGCGTAAATAGGAGATGTACGTTTCCACCGTCGCCGGCGTGACGTCTTTCTCCGTCCCCCACACCAGGTCGAGGAGCTGCGTGCGCGTGAACACATGTTCCGAGCGCCGCACGAACGTCAGCAGCAGATCGAACTCGCGCGTCGAGAGCTCGAGCTGGCGCGCCCCGCGGGTCGCGGTGCGCCGCCCCACGTCGATCGAGACGTCCGCGTAGGAGACGATCTCGCGTACCTCCATCCGCGGCCGCCGCAGCGCCGCGTGGATCCGCGCGACCAGCTCCTCCAGCTCGAAAGGCTTGGCGATGTAGTCGTCCGCGCCGCGGGTCAACGCCGAAACCTTGTCGGCGGTGTGGGCCTTCCCCGTGAGCATGAGGATCGGGATGTCGGTCACGCGGCGCAACGCCGGGATCAGCGACATCCCGTCGATTCCGGGCAGCATCACGTCCAGGACGAGCGCCTCGGGCGTCCACTCCTGAAGGAGCTCGATCGCGGTGCGCCCGTCCGGGGCGGACCGCACGTCGAACCCGGCATTTCCCAGGCCGTACTCCAGCAGCTCGCGCACGTCGTTTTCGTCGTCGATCACGAGCACGCGTGGAAATGCCGCGTTCATGGAAATAGTATACCGCGGGGTACCGCGCGGCGGGCTGTCTCCAGCGCGGCTGGGGAATCCCTCACCGCGTCCCAAGCATACCTGGGTACACTCGACGCATGACAACCAGGTGTCCGAAGATCCTGGTCGTCGACGATGAGAACGGGATCGGCGATCTCCTCGAGTATGGACTGGGGAGCGCCGGCTTTCGCGTCACGATCGCGGCGGACGGCAACTCGGCCCTCGAAGCAACCCGGCAGTGGACCCCGGACGCGATTCTGCTCGACGTCACGCTTCCGGACGTCGACGGCTTCACGCTCTTTCCGCGGCTGCGCAAACTCACGGCAAGTCCCATCATCTTCGTGACCGCGAAGGCCGAAGCGGAGGAACGAGCGACGGGGATGCGCTTGGGCGCGTTCCATTTCGTCACCAAGCCCTTCGATCTCGACGATTTGATCGGTTGCTTGCGCGCGGCGCTTCGGCAACCGTAGCGCGTACCGGAATTCTCGCGCGAGGCTGAGAACCTCTTTCGTTGGCCGCGCCGACGTCTCGCACGGCAGCTCGGCAGGGGAGACGAAGAGATGGGCGGCGGCTTCGAATCACGCCTCGCGCGCACGTACGGAATCCAGATCTCGCTTGCGCTGGTGCTCGTCACCGTCGTGTTCGGCTTTGCCGCCTACGTGCTGCAGATCCAGGCGCTCTCCGGGCGCTGCGCGGAAGCGTTGCGCGCGATCGAACCGCGCGGAGCTCCGACCCACGCGCTGAACGCGGCGGACGCGACGGCGCTGCTCGGCGGCATCATGTCGCACACGTACTACCGCGGCCTGGAGGTCGGGCTGCTCTCGGGCAGCTCCCGGTACGAAGGACGTTGGGGCGAGCCGCCGTGGCCGACGTCCGGCGCGAGCTACACCTGGCGTGAGCTCGCACGGCGCATCGCCGATCCCACGCCGCCGCTCTCCGGCCAGGCAACCGGCGTGCCGTATACGATCCATGTCGAGCCGCGCAGCGCCGGCCCCGTGCTGATCCGCACGCGGCCCATCGAGCGGATCGTGGGCTCGATGGCCCTGCTCGCCGGCTTCAGCCCCGCGCGCGCCGCGTTCGGCGACGCCGAGCTCACCGTCGACCCGACGACCGTCACGCTGCTCGAGATTACCGTGCGCACGCTGCTAGTGGTCATCCTCGTCAGCGTGATCTCGGTCGTGCTCGCGCACGGGCTCGCGCACGGGATGGCGCTGCAAGCGCTGCGCCCGCTCGCGCTCCTCCTCGAATCGCTCGAGGCCCGCGCCGCCGGCGACCTGCTCTCGCGCCCGCTGCCGATCGAGCGCGAGGACGAGCTGGGCCGCGTCATCGCCGCATACAACGAGGCGACCCAGATGACGGCACGCGCCTTCGCCGAACGCGACGCCGCGGAGGCCCAGACGCATCGCTTCATCGCCGACGCCGGCCACCAACTGCGCACGCCGCTGACGGTGTTGCGCGGGTTCGTCGGGATCTTGCGCAAGGGACAGCTGCGTCACCCCGATGATGCACCCAAGCTGCTCGAAAAAGCAGAGCGCCAGATCGCACTGATGGGCGCGCTCATCGAGCGGCTGACCTTGCTGGAGAACTGGCACGCCGGAGAGCCCCCGGCCGGTGCGCTCGCCGACATCAGCGCTCTCGTCGCCGATGTCGTCGGCGCGATCGCGGCGGCGAACCCCGAGCGAGAAGTTCGTATCACGACCGATCCCGCAGCCTTCGCAAAAGTCGATGTCGAAGAGTTGACGTACGCGATCACCAATCTGGTCGCGAACGCGCTCAAATACGGATACGACGGCGCGGTCGACGTCGCGGTGCATGCCGGCGAAACGTCGGTTACGATCGCGGTCGTCGATCACGGCAAGGGAATCGCACCGGAGGAGTTGCCGCACATCTTCGACCGCTTCTACCGCGGCGCGCGGCGCGACGTCCCAGGTTCCGGACTCGGACTTTCGATCGCAAAGCTCGCCGTCGAGCGCGCGCGCGGCACGCTGAGCGCGGAAAACGAAGCAGGCGCCGGCGCGCGCTTCACGATCACGCTGCCACGCGAACACAGCAAGGCGACACGAGCAAACGGCACGCAGCCGTCGCAACCTTTCGACGCCTAAAAGCGTCGCGCGCACGTTTCGGCGACACGATCACGGGAAACGTGCAGGACGATTCCTGTTCGGACTCACTCCGACGCAACCGCACGATGGAACAGTTTGGTTGACATTATCGTTTGGTGAAGAGTCGAATTGAATTGCCGAACTCGCGACGTTGAAAAGCAGGATGCAGCAGAACCCGCAGGGTGCGTGTTACACCCCTCGTGATCCGCTGCGACGGACTTCCGTCGCGACGACCGAGGAGATCCATCAGCGATGAACCAGATCGACGGTCGCCCCGCTGCGGTAGCTGCGCGATCCGAGCTCAAGTCCGGTGTCGACGCGCGCAAGCGCCAGCGCCGGCTCGCGACGCTTCTTGCGGCCGCCCGTGCAAAACAGCACGACGGTGATCATTCAGAAAATTAGGAGAATCTCTACAACATGAAACGACTGAGCACCGCCATCATGGCGGCATTGCTCTCGGCGGGAGCCTTGACGGCAACCGTCGACGCTCAGACGTCGGCGTCTCCCCCTCCCGATTTCGGCACGCCTCCGTCGGGCGAAGTGCCGATTCTGTTCAACGATACCCATGTCTATTCGAAGCCTGACGCGCTGCGTTCGGGTCGTCTTCTCGCCGCGCTCGTCCGTGGCGGCTCCGTTCTGATCCCGCTGCGATCGATGTTCGAGCAGATGGGTGCGACGGTGTCGTACGATCCGAGCTCGCGCACCGCGGACGTCTCGAAGCCCGGAGCCGACGTCAAGGTGACGGTAGGCAGCAGTGAAGTCGTCATCAACGGCGAGAGCCGTCCGCTCGACGTCGCTCCGATCATGTATCACGGATCCGTGATGGTCCCCGTGCGCGTGATCTCGGAAGGCATGGGCGCCTACGTGCAGTGGGTTCCCGATCGCCGCGTCGTCGTCGTACGCTACGTCGCCGCGCCGGTTCCGACGCCGCCGCCCGCTCCCACCGAAGCGCCGACGCCGGTGCCGACCGCACCTCCGACCGTCGCTCCGACCCCCGTTCCGACGCCCAAGCCGAAGCACCGTCAGCAAGAGGCCTTCGTCGTCGGTGATTACCTGTTCTCGAACCGCGTTCAGAACGCGTTCCAGTCGGGGATGACGCACGGTCACGCCTCGTACTCCGGCCGCGTCGGTTCGGAGTTCAAGATCGGCCACACGCAGATGATGGTCGAAGGCGACGCGACGGGCTACAGCTACGACACGCGTACGGGCCCCGTGACCAACGTCGGTGGTTCGGGCCAGACGTTCGTCAACGGCTTCAGCGCGTACGACCGTGAGATCGACGCACGCCTCGGCGTTCAGGTCCTCAAGCCGCGGATCTACGTCGCGGCGAGCTATCTGTGGCGCAACGACAACTACGGTCAGTACAACTACCCGACCCAGCGCGGCTGGGGCGCCGGCATCGAGAAGCTGCCGGATCTCGATCGTCCGCTCTCGCTCTTTGGTAGCTACTACTACTATCCGAACGTGCAGGGTCTGCTCGCCAACCCGATCGGCCCCGACAACTACCTGACGTACCGCGTTTCGAAGTACCAGGCGGGCGTTGCCTACAGCGTCCCGGCGGCGAAGAAGTTCGGCGGCTTCCTCGAAGGCGGCTGGCAGGGCGAACGCGACACGAGCAAGTTCCTCGCACCGACCGACTACCAGCACGACGGCTGGTTCGGCGGCGTCGGGATCAAGTTCTGATCGCGATCACCCGCTGAGCGCGTGATACCAGAAGGCCGCACGGCATGACGCCGTGCGGCCTTCGCATTTCGAAATCGGAACGAAGCAGCCGCGCCCCCCCGCGCGACTGCTTCGTTCGTCCTTGTCAGGCGCGCTTCTCGGACCCGAGGCGAACCGCGTCTCCGACGAAAATCCGCACCGAATCTTTGGCGACCGCCCGCAAGATCGTTCGATCTTAGATTCTTGCGCCCGAGATTGTCAACTCCGGGTCCCGGTACGGTGCTCTTCGCGCGCTCTTTCGCGCATCTCGCGCGCCGATATCGACCTTTCGCGTCGGCCGGCCCGCCATTCCGGCCCGCCCGCGGTACGGTTCGTGCACCTGCTCGACCGCCGAACGGCGCTCGCTTGCACGATTCCGCACGAGGAGATCCGATGTCCGTGGCAACCGCCCTGGCCGACCGCCTCCCCACTTCGGCCCCCGTCAGCGCACCGACCGTCGTCCGGTACGGCGTCGTCGGCGCCGGCGCGATCGGCGCCTACGTCGGCGCCTCGATCGCGCGCGCGGGCGGCGACGTGACGCTGATCGCGCGCGGCGCGCACTGCGCGGCGATGCGCGAGAACGGCGTCACCGTACGCTCGGAGCGCGGCGACTTCCAGGTGCGCTGTGACGCGACCGACGATCCCGCAAACGCCGGGCCGTTCGACTGCGTGATCGTCGCCCTCAAGGCGAACCAGATCTCGGCGATGCTGCCGAGCATCGAGCGGATGTGCCACGAGCGCACGCGCGTGATCGCGATGCAGAACGGGATTCCGTGGTGGTATTTCCAGCGGCACGGCGGCCCGCTCGAGGGTCTCTCGCTGCGCAGCGTCGACCCGGGCGGCAAGCTCGCCGCCGCGTTCGACCCCGATCGCGTCGTCGGCTGCGTGATCTATTCGTCGACCGAGCTCGAGGCGCCGGGGATCGTCCGGCACATCGAGGGGACGCGCTACGCGCTCGGACGCCCCGACGGCGTCGTCGACGGTCCGCTCGAGGAGATCTCCGCGGCGATGATCGCCGGCGGGCTCAAGGCGCCGATCGAACAGGACCTGCGCGCGCAGATCTGGGTCAAGCTGCTCGGCAATGCGGCCCTCAACCCGATCTCGGCGCTTACGCGCGGGACGCTCGGGGCGATGCTGCGCGATCCCGCGACCGAGGCGCTCGTGCGCGAGATCATGGAAGAGTGCGCGGCGATCGCGACGGCGCTCGGGATCACGCTGCCCGTGTCGATCGACAAGC
>Ga0310811_10007574_pt1 | contig 13933 bp, 11 predicted proteins | sample YCmetagenome_FD_207642 | JGI IMG/M metagenome (GOLD analysis project Ga0310811, IMG submission 207642) | Soil microbial communities from experimental microcosm in Duke University, North Carolina, United States - YC | ecosystem: Engineered > Artificial ecosystem > Soil microcosm > Unclassified ... | reverse complement strand
CCTTCACCCGATTTCGGCCATTCGTCTTTGCAACATAAAGTGCCGCGTCAGCCTGGCCGGCCAGGTTCTCGATGTTGCGGTTCGTCTCCGGACACGCCGCCACCCCGAACGAGGCGCTGAGGGGCCATGGTCGCCCGTTCCAATCCCACGGCGTGGTGCTGACCTTGATCCGGATCCGTTCCGCGATCCGCATCCCGAGGCCCAGCTGGGCCTGCGGAAGCCAGACCGCGAACTCCTCCCCGCCTATTCGAGCCGCCGTGTCGCCGGCGCGCACCTGTTCCCGGATGATTCGGGCGACATGAGCCAGAGCGGCGTCTCCGGCTCCATGCCCCAGCGAGTCGTTTAGCTGCTTGAATCGGTCCAGGTCCGCGTAAATCAGGGCGCCTTCGCGGATGGTGAGATGCCGCATGGCCTCGTCCAGGCCCCTTCGGTTCGCGAGGCCGGTGAGGGTATCGGTCCTGGCCTGGCGGCTGGCGCGTTCTCCGATGAGCGCACGGGCGAGTCGCGGACCAGCGTTTGCCAGGGCCTCCATCAGCTCGGCACGGGCCGGGCCGGCCGGCTCCGCCGCAGCGGGCAGATAGATGGCCACGGCTCCCGTGGGGCTGGGATCGCTCCCTACCAGGATGGGTATCAAGAGACACGCGCCCTGTCGCTGCCGCCGGTCGGCCACCGCACCCCCAAGGGGGTCTCCGCCGGTGAGCGTTTGACCTAACTCCCCCAGTGCCACCCGGGCCAGATCGCTGAATGGTGCCAACACCGAGTCGAGGAGCCGACGGTCGGCCCTTCCGGAGACACCGACGATCCGAACCACCCGCTCCTCGACGGCAGCCACGACGACTTCCGCGTCGAGCGCGCGCTCCAACTGGTAGGCGAGCCGCAGGCCCACGCTGCCGACCGATTCGAGCGAGGCTTCCTGCGTCTGCGCCTGGGCGAGCGCCACGATCTGGGGCCGCCGCTGCACCGCATCCAGCAGCCGGTCGAGATCGTGTTCTGCCTCGGTGAGGGCAATTGCAGGGCGGCCCTCCGGCAGCAGCATCCCGACCGCCGCCCCTGCAGCCGCGCGAAAAATCAGCGTCCCGGTCTCAAGGCGTTCCGCCCCGCCCTGCCCCTGATCCCGTGCGCGCTCGAGCCGCCGGTCCACGGCGGCGATCTGGCTCACTGAGAGGCGCTCGGAATCGACCAGCCGTTCGGCTCGGGGGCCTTCCTCGTCCGGAGCGATCTCGTTGACCCAGATGCCTAACGCACCGTTGGCTCTGAGCAGCCAGCCGAGAGCCGGCTCGGGAAGGACGTGCGGCCCGAGTTCCCGGCTTCGCCGGACGCCGGCCGTCTGGGCGCTTTCCGCGATGAGACGCGAACTGGCCCAAGCCCCCAGCGCGCCCAGCGCGGCACCGGCGGCGAACTCGATCACGCCGCGAGAATCCGGCTCGCGGCCGCGGCCGCGCCAAACCCGTTGTCGATGTTCACCACGGTCACGCCGGCAGCGCAGGAGTTCAGCATCGCGAGCAGCGCCGCCAGCCCTCCGAACGAGGCGCCGTACCCCACGCTGGTCGGCACGGCGATCACCGGAACCCGTACCAAGCCGCCGACTACGCTGGGGAGCGCGCCCTCCATGCCCGCGACCACGATTGCGACGTCGGCCGCCTGCAATCGGTCAGTGGCCGAGAGCAACCTATGGATCCCCGCGACACCGACGTCGCAGAGTCGGCCGGCAGTGTGGCCGAAGGCTTCGAGGGTCACCGCCGCTTCTTCAGCTACGGGCAGATCGCTGGTGCCCGCGGATATGACCAGGACCGTTCCGACAGCTGGCGGACGTGTGGGCGGAGGCAGGTAAACGGTGCGTGCCAGCGGATTCCACTGTACCCGCGCGAAGACGCCGCCAAGCGACTCGGCCATCTCTTCCGTGGCCCGCGTCCCCAGAAAGGCGCCGTCCGCGGCAGCAAGCCGCTCGGCGATCGCCACGACCTGGGCGACGGTCTTGCCGGCGCAGTAGATCACCTCCGGATGCCCTTGCCGCAGGCTCCGATGGTGGTCGATGCGGGCGAAGTTGAGATCTTCGAACGGGAGGTGCCGCAGCCGACCTATGGCGCTCTCGGGCGAGAGACGACCTGCAGCGACTTCCTGGAGCAGCTCCTCCAACTGGGCGGGGGTCACGCCACCTGAGCCACCGGGTCGAGGTACTCGAGAAAAATTGCCTCGGCCTCTGCGATCGACTCGATCTGGAAGAGGCGTTGGCGAAGGTCGCTGGCCCCGTGGAGACCCTTGGTGTACCAGCCGAGGTGCTTGCGGAACTCGACCACCGTCTTGCGGGTGTCGCCTTGAAGGCGGAGCGCCAGGCGGGCGTGCTCCAGCGCCACCTGGAAGCGCTCGCATGCATCGGGCGACGCGGGCTTCGGGCGCCCTGCCAGCAAGGCCTGGGCATCTCGAAACAGCCACGGGTTGCCGAAAGCCCCGCGCCCGATCATGACACCGGCACAGCCGGTGTGATCCCGCATCCGCACGACATCTTCGGGGCTCTGGATGTCGCCGTTGCCGATGACGGGAATGTCCAGCGCCTCGACTACCCGAGCGATCTCGTCCCAATCCGCGTGACCGGAAAACATCTGGGTTCGGGAGCGCGCGTGCAGGGTAAAAGCCTGGGCTCCCGAGTCCTGCATGTGACGGGCAATCCCCACCGGATCCCGTAGCTCGTCGTTCCACCCGCTCCGTGTCTTCACGGTGACCGGCAAATGAGTAGCTGCCCGCACCGCCCGGATGATCCGATCCACCACATCCATATCGCGCAGGCAGCCCGATCCACCGTTCCGCTGCACCACCTTCTTGACCGGGCAGCCGAAGTTGATGTCGATGAACTCGGGTTGATAGTGCTCCGTGATAAGGCCGGCGGCCTCGGCCATCGCGTTGGCGTCCGCGCCGTAAATCTGAATGCCGATGGGCCGCTCGCACTCCTCGAATTCGGCCCCTTCGAGAGTATTGCGGATGCGGCGACGAATTGCTTCCGATGAGAGGAACTCGGAAAGCACGACGTCGGCTCCCATTCCGCGGCACACCTGGCGGAACGGGGCTTCCGAGACGCCGGCCATCGGCGCCAGAAGGAGTCCGAACGAATGTTCGGATTGATAGGGCAACTGCATGGGGTGAAAATACTTGTTGACACGTCCCGCGGCGAGGGGGTAGCTTCGGGCGCCATGCACCTCAAGGACTTCTTCGCGCCGGGAACGGTGTGCCTCGCGCTCCAAAGCACAACGCGAGACGATGTGCTGCGCGAGCTGGTCGGGTTGCTCGACGTGAGCGACGTTTCCGCCGAGACGCTGCTTCGCTCGCTACAACGGCGCGAGAGCCTCGGGTCTACCGGGGTTGGGCGCGGCGTCGCCATTCCCCACTGTCGATCGGCCGTGGTGAACCGGGTACGCCTGGCGTATGGTCATCGAGCCGAGGGAATCGAGTACCAGTCGATCGACGGCAAGCCAGTTCAGGATTTTTTCCTCATCGTCGCCCCGCCGGACGAAGCCGTGAACATGTATCTCCCGGTGCTGGGACGGATCGCCCAATTCGCCAAAGAGGCGGATGTCCCGGCCCGTCTGGCGGCGTTGACGGAGCCGGAGCAGTTCTTTGCGCTGCTGGACGAAAAGGGCGTATGACGAAAAGGGCGTATCAGGAGGCGGGAACCGTCGGGGGCGGCCCGGGCGGTTCCACGGCGTCAACCTCAGAAATGATGTCCCCCACGCAACTCGAAACCGCCACGCTCGCCGGCGGCTGCTTCTGGTGCCTGGAAGCCGTGTTCGAACGGCTAATTGGCGTGGAGCGAGTCGTCTCCGGGTACGCCGGTGGCTCGGTCCCGAACCCGACATACGAGGACGTGTGCAGCGGAATGACCGGCCATGCCGAGGTCGTGCAGGTAACGTTCGATCCGGCGGTGATCTCCTACCGCGAGCTGCTGGAGATCCTCTTTGCGTTCCACGATCCGACCACCCTCAATCGCCAGGGGCCGGACACAGGCACCCAGTATCGCTCAGCGATCTTTTACGGGAGTGAGGAGCAGGCGGCCGTCGCCCGCGAGGTCATTGCGGAGCTCGAGGCAAAGCGCCTGTTCGGCGCCCCCATCGTCACCGAAGTCACGCCCCTAACCGTTTTCTACCCGGCCGAGGCGTATCACCAGCAGTATTTCCAGCGGCATCCCGAACGGATGTACTGCCAGGTGATGATCGCACCGAAAGTGGCGAAGCTGCGGAAGGCGTATTCGTCGCGGCTCAGGGAGCCGGCGGCGCCGGCGGCGTCTCCGTCCGGGCGGCTCTGAGCGCCACTTCTCGAGCCCAGGCCGAACCCAGCTCCCCGACCAACCAGTCTACATCCCGCGCGAGGGCAACAATGTCCTCCCGCTGGTCCGGCTCGGCCCGGAGCGCACGGGCGCGAGCCTGAATCTCACCCACCCGCGGCGCGAGTGCCCGAGTCACCTTGAGCCAAAGCAGGTCTTCGACCGTCGAGGGCAGAGCCGGCGTTGCCCGGGGCGTCACGTCGCCGCCGCTCAGGACGCTCTCCACCTTCCGCACGGTCTCGCCCGCGGTGTCTCCCACCCAGGTGGCACCGGACTCGATCAGCGAGCCGAGCCGCTCAGCGGCCTCCGCGACCTCCTGGGCCGTGGCCTGGGGAAGGATGGCGCGCAGCAGCCGGGTCAAAGGATCAGGCATCTCCGGTTATTCCCACTCGATGGTGGCGGGCGGCTTCGAGCTCACGTCGTACACGACTCGATTGACGCCATCCACTTCGTTGGCGATCCGGTTGGCCGCCCGCGCCAACACGTCGGGCGGAAACGGGAACCAATCGGCGGTCATCCCATCTCGGCTGGTGACGGCCCGGAGCGCCACGACCTGGTCGTAGGTCCGGCCGTCGCCTTGCACCCCAACTGAACGGATCGGCAGCAGCACGGCGAACGCCTGCCAGATCGAATCGTAGAGCCCGGCCGAGCGGATCTCCTCGATGTAGATCTGATCGGCCCGCCGGAGAACCTCCAGACTGTTCCGCTCGACAGGGCCCAGGATGCGGATCGCAAGTCCGGGTCCTGGGAAGGGATGGCGGCCCACCATCTCTTCGGGGAGTCCGAGCTCACGGCCGACCTGGCGTACCTCGTCCTTGAACAGCTCGCGAAGGGGCTCCAGGAGCCGAAACGGCAGCCGCTCGGGAAGACCGCGAGGCGAGAGCGACTCGATGACGTCGGGGTAAAGCGTACCCTGCACCAGCCATCCCACGTCAGGGCCGACCTGGCGTGCTTCCGTCTCGAAAACCTCGATGAACGTGTGCCCGATGCGGCGCCGCTTCTCTTCCGGCTCCGCCACGCCGGCCAGCCGCTCCAGAAAGAGATTCGACGCGTCCACCACACGAAGATCGATGCCCAGGTGGCGGCGAAACGTGGTTTCAACCTGGTCCCCCTCGTGCAGCCGCAGCAATCCGTGGTCTACGAAGATGCAGGTGAGCCGATCGCCGACAGCACGGTGCACCAGCACCGCGGCGACCGAAGAGTCCACGCCCCCGGAGAGTCCGCAGATGACCCGTTCGCGCTCGCCGACCAGTTTGCGAATCCGCTCTACTTCCATCTCGATGAAATGGCCCGGGGTCCAATCCGGGCTGCAGCCGCAGATGTCGAACAGGAAGGTGTTCAGCATCTCCCCGCCGCGCGGCGTGTGGGCCACTTCGGGGTGGAATTGGACGCCGAATAGGGGCAGCTCGCCGTGCTCGAACGCGGCCACCGGCGAGTTGTCGCTCGACGCGGTTACGCAGTAGCCCGGCGGGGGTGTATCCACGTGGTCGCCGTGACTCATCCAAACCGGCGTTTCCTCGCCCGCGCCAAATCCCTGAAACAGCCGACCGCCGCGGATCTTTACATCCGCCCGCCCGTACTCCCGGCGGTTCGCCCGGATCACCTTGCCGCCGGAAAGGTGGGCGAGCAGCTGCATCCCGTAGCAAAGACCCAGAATCGGAAGCCCGGTATCGAGCAATTTCGTGTCGGCGGTCGGAACGTTCTCGTCGTACACCGAATTGGGTCCGCCCGACAGAATGATCCCTTTGGGCTTCCATTCGCGGATCCAGGCAACCGATCGAGAGGGCGGATGGATCTCGCAGTAGACGTGGGCCTCCCGCACTCGGCGGGCGATCAATTGGGTGTATTGCGACCCAAAATCGATGATCAGGATGCCTTCGTGGTGCTCGGTCACGCTGAGTCGGTCCCTTTCGGTGTGGCGTGCTCGCCGCTGAACAGCTCGCCGATCGTCTCCCGCCGCCGTGCCACCCACCAGCGGCCATTATCTACGATGACTTCGGCGGCTCGCGGCCGCGAGTTGTAATTCGAGCTCATGACAAAGCCGTACGCACCGGCCCCAAGCACGGCCAGTCGATCCCCGCGCTCAAGTGGCGGCAGGTCCCGGTCGAGCGCGAGGAAGTCTCCAGTTTCGCACACCGGACCGACGACGTCCACGGTTCGGGTGGCTCCTCCACTGGCCTCGAGCTCCACCAGCTCGTGGTACGCCTGATAGTGACTTGGCCGTACCAAATCGTTCATCCCCGCGTCTACGATGACCAGGTCTTTACCGCCAGAGTGCTTTCGGGAGAGGACCTCGGTGAGCAAAATGCCGGCGGCCCCAACCAGAAATCGCCCCGGCTCGAGGACTAGTTCGAGCCCGCTTGCCTGAACGGGAGGCACCACCAGCTGCGCGAGGGCGGCCGGCGTGAGTGTCTCCTCGTCACGATAGCGAATCCCCAGGCCGCCACCGATATCGAGGGCACGGAGGCTGGCAATACCGGCATTTCGGAGCGCCGCGACGAGATCGAGCAGCCGGGCCAGGCCCTCTCGGTAGGGACGAGTGTCGAGCAGCTGGCTGCCCAGGTGCATCGCGATGGTGTCGAGCATCAACCAGCGCCGGCGGGATGCATCCAGGGCCAGAGGCAGGACCTGATCGAAGGGCACTCCGAACTTGATGCCGCCGCGTCCGGTCGCAATGTAAGGATGGGTGTCGGCCGTGACGTCGGGGTTTACCCGGATCCCGACCCGCATCGGACGGCTCCGCCGCTCGGCGATGGCCGCGAGGGCATCCAGCTCGGCCACCGACTCGAGGTGTACGTGGCCGATCCCGGCTTCTACCGCGGCCTCGAGCTCGCCGTCCGATTTCCCTACCCCACTGAAGACGATGCGCTCGGGTGGGAATCCGGCCTCGAGCGCTCTGGCCAACTCTCCGCCGGAGACGATGTCGGCGCCGGCGCCGAGATCCCGAAGGGCGCGAAGGACGCCGAGGTTCCCATTCGACTTGATGGCGAAGCAGATCCGGTGCGGGAGGGCCGCCAGCGCGTGATCGAGCGCGCAGTAGCGTTCGCGGACAACCGCGAGGTTGTAGAGGTAGGCGGGTGTGCCGACCTGGTCGGCGATGCTGGTAAGCGTGAGGCCGTCCACTTCGAGCGATGCGCCGCGCCGAACTATGCCGGCCTCCCTTAGGAGCGCGTTGACCCGGTCGACTGACCCCGCCGCTGGCCCCCCCGTCATCAGTACGCCTTTGCCCACACCGCCTCGGCGACACTTGGCCGTCCGCACCACATGCACTTTTCCGGGGCTACTGGCGAGCGAAACTCTTCATCCGGCAGCACCCGGATGGTCGCCTTGGTCTGCTCCTTGATCTCGGCCTCGCAAGACGCCTCTCCGCAGAATCCCCCGTAGGCAAAGCCGCCATCACGCGCCATGAAGTCGAGGAACTGGGCCTTGGTCGCCCCCCGAATCGTGTTGGCGTCGCGCCGGGCGCGCGCGGCATCGAGCAGCTCGTTCTGCAGCCGATCCATCTCGGCAAGCAGACGCTCGGCAAGCCCGCCGAGAGGTACTGATTCCTTCTTGCCGCCGGTACGACGGGCCAGCATGCAGGTGTTGCTCGTTAGATCGCGCGGTCCGATCTCGAGTCGAAGGGGGACTCCCCGGCCTTCCCACTCGTAATACTTGGCGCCGGGCTTCAGTCCTTCCCGTGCGTCCAGGTGCACGCGAATGCCCGCGGCGGCCAGCGATCGCCTCGCGTGCTCGCCGGCCTCGAGTACCCGGGTGCGCTCCTCGTCGGTCTTGTAGATCGGTACGATCACAACCTGGTACTGAGCCAGGCGGGGCGGGCATACCATCCCGTTGTCGTCCCCGTGGGCCATGATGAGCGCGCCGACCAGGCGGGTCGATACGCCCCAGGAGGTATTCCACACATGGTCCAGCTCGCCCGAGGCGGTCTGGTAAGTGACCTCGAAGGCCCGGGCGAAGTTCTGGCCCAGGTTGTGGCTGGTCCCCGCCTGCAGCGCCTTGTTGTCCTGCATGAGCGCCTCACAAGCGTAGGTGCGCACCGCGCCGGCGAAGCGCTCGCTGTCGGTCTTGCGGCCGGTGAGGACGGGCATCGCCATCCAGTCCTCCATGAACCGACGATACACGCTCAGCATCTGGCGCGTCTCGGCTTCGGCCTCGGCTTCCGTGGCATGGGCTGTGTGGCCCTCCTGCCAGAGGAATTCGGTGGTACGCAGGAACAAACGCGTGCGCATCTCCCACCGCACCACGTTGCACCATTGATTGATCAGGACCGGCAGATCGCGGTAGCTCTGGATCCACTTGGCGTACATCGCATAGATGATCGTCTCCGATGTCGGGCGAATGACCAGAGGCTCCTCCAGTTCCTTGCCGCCTCCGTGGGTGACGACGGCCGTCTCCGGGGCGAACCCCTCGACGTGCTCCGCCTCGCGCGAGAGGAAGCTCTGAGGAATGAACAGCGGGAAATAGGCGTTCTGGTGCCCGGTTTCCTTGAACATCCGGTCGAGTGCCTGCTGCATCTGCTCCCAAATGGCATAGCCGTTGGGACGGATGACCATGCAGCCCCGGACCGGACTGTAGTCGGCCAGCTCGGCCCGCATGATGAGCTCGTTGTACCATGCACTGAAATCGGTCGCCCGGGGCGTCAGAGCCTTGTTGTCAGCCATCAAAACCATGAACGGTGAACGGTGAATAAAAGCGTGAACGGTGAACGGGGTCTCATACGGCGCCCTGGCCTGTCAGACCGGCCATTTCCGCAGCAACGGAGCCTCGGACCACGGCACGCTGCGACTTCGCTCGGAGATCCCGAAGCACCACCTCCCCGCGGGCCCGCTCGTCCGGCCCGACCACGACGGCATAGCGTGCCCTCCGCGCATCGGCCAGCTCGAGCTGCTTCCGCATGTTCGACGCGCCGAGCGCGTATTCGACCCTTAAGCCTGTATCCCGAAGTTCGTGTGCAAGCGCTAGGACGTGTGGCATGTCATCCGCTCCGACGGCGGCAACAAAAACGTCAAGACCGGCGGATACCGCAGATGTGAGACCCCGCTCCTTGAGCAGCTCGCCCAGCACCACATCGCCCATGCCGAAGCCGAGCGCCGGCAGATCCACACCGCCAAGGGCTGAGAGCAGCTTGTCGTAGCGTCCCCCGCCGCATATTGCGCGCAACGTGCGGCCGGCGTCGAAGAGCTCGAACACGGTCCCGGTGTAATACGCGAGCCCGCGGACGATCGAGAGGTCCAGGTCCACGAAGTCACCGAGGCCCATGGCCTCGAGAGCCGCGGAGGCGGCGCGCAGCGGGGCCGCCGCGGCCTGTGCCGCGGCACTCCGATCAAGCTCGGCGTCCAGGGCGGCCCAGCCGCGAATCCGGGAGATCTCTTCAAGATCATGCACCGTGGCGGGCGCGATGACAGAGGGATCGGAAAAGAACCGATCCAGCTCCTCGCGCCGCAACCGCTCCAGCTTGTCGATAAACTGATAAGCTGCATCGAGGCCGATCGGCGGCACTCCCCGCGCCTCCAGCACGGCCGCAAGCACCCGGCGATCGGACAACCGCACTCGCACGTCCCGCGAAGTGAGGCCGAGCGCCCGCATGACATCAATCGCGAGCGCAATGATCTCGGCATCGCCCAGCGGGCCGGGCTCGCCGATGAGGTCGCAGTTCAGCTGAAAGTGCTCCCGCAACCGGCCGCGCTGCTGGCGCTCATAGCGGAAGAGCTGAGGCGTCGAGAACCAGCGGATCGGCTTCCGCAGGCCGTTGGCTCGCGCCGCGACCATCCGCGCGAGCGTGGGCGTCATCTCGGGCCGGAGCGCTACCTGTCGTCCGCCCTTATCCTCGAACGCATAGAGCTGCTGCACGATCTCGGCGCCGCTCTTGGTGGTGTAGAGCTCGAGCGGCTCCAGGGGCGGCCCGTCATACTCCTCGAACCCGTAGCGCAGCGCGACCGCTCGCCAGGTTGCGAAGATGTGATTGCGGAGCGCCAGATCGTCAGGATAAAACTCGCGAAACCCCGGCAACGCGGAGCTTTTCATGGCGGGAAGATAAGGGGAAACAGCGTGAACGGTGAACAGTAAACATTACACGGGGGACACCGATGCAAGGCGCACTCCGTTCACCGTTCACGATTCACCGTTCACGCTTCAGATGGGCGACATGCCCAGAGAGACCATGACGTCTCCCACTGTGTGAAAGGAGCCGGTCACCAGCACGGTCCCGGCGTCACGGCCCGCAGCCTCGAGCGCCCGGTCGAAATCCGGCACCAGCGTCCACGAGGCCCGCGCAGGCGGTCGAGAGCTGGTCCGGAGCCATCGCCGGAGCCATGCCATGTCCCAGCCGCGGCTCGCTGCCGTGGGCGCCCGTGTGAGGATCCCCCGATCGATCACGGAATCCAGCAGCACCAGCATTTCCGGCCAGGCCTTGTCACCCAGGATCGAGACCAGCGCGTGGAGCGGGCGGGGCGGGCTCATCTCCTTGATCGCGGCGACGAGTGCGCGCATGCCATCGGGATTGTGGGCGACATCGAACAGCCAGCGGCCCCGGCGGTCGAGACGTCCGGGGATTGTGGCTCGGGCGAATCCGGCCGCGATTTCGTCGACCCTTGGCCGGTAGCGCTCGGGCAAGGCCATCAGCACGCCGTGCGCGACCCCGGCATTGCGCCGCTGGTGAGCTCCCAGGAGACGGAGCGGGCCGCCCCACTGGTATTCGGGCGGCACTACGCGGATGTCGGGCTCGGCGCAACGGTCCAACCGGTTGATGAAACAGCGTGCCTCGCGCCGCAGAGTATTCACCAGGTCGGGTCGGGCCTCACCGATCACGAACGGGGCGCCGGGCTTGGCGATTCCCGCTTTCTCCACCGCAATCTGCTCCAGCGTGTCTCCCAGATACTTCATGTGGTCCAGCTCGATCTTGGTCACCGCGCTCACGACCGGACGGATGACATTGGTACTGTCCAGCCGCCCGCCAAGGCCCACTTCCACCACGCCGATCTCGGCGCCTCGCGCAGCGAAGTCGGCCAGGGCGATCGCGGTGGTGGCCTCGAAAAAGGTCGCCGCTCGCTTTCGAATGAGCGGCTCCAGACGACGGGTCCACATTGCCACGGCGTCTTCGCTGATCGGCTCGCCGCACACCGTGACGCGCTCCCGAAACGACACGAGATGGGGAGAGGTGTAGAGGCCGACTCGCCAACCCGCCTCGCGGAGCGCGGCGGCGACCAGCGTGCACACACTGCCCTTGCCGTTGGTCCCGCCCACATGCACCAGCGGGATCAGCTCGTGCGGGTTGCCCACCTCGGCAAGCAGGGCACGGCTTGTTGCCAGCCCGAACTTGATGGTCGTGGTTCGCGGAAAGAGGAAGTCGAGGGCCTGCGAGTAGGTGAGCGCCATGCCGCCCCTTGCGCAAAAACTCCGCGCCCCACCGGCCTCTCGACCTGGTGGGGCGTCGGTGTAACCGGTTTTCCGAGAGACCTACGCCAGCTCCAACTCCTCGACCGGCTGCCGTTGCCCCTGCAAATGCCTAAGAAGTCGGGCCGTCGTCTCGCGCAGCGAGGAACGTGGAACGACATCGTCGATCTGACCGTGGTCGAGCAGGAACTCGGCGGTCTGGAATCCTTCCGGCAAGTCTTGTCCGATGGTTTGCTTGATGACCCGTTGCCCCGCGAACCCGATCACGGCCCCCGGTTCGGCCAGCACCACGTCGCCTTGCATCGCGAACGAGGCAGACACGCCGCCCGTTGTGGGGTCCGTCAGGATCGACACATACGGGATCCGGGCCCGGGAGAGCTGGGCCAGCGCGGCCGATGTCTTGGCCATCTGCATGAGGCTCAGCACGCCCTCTTGCATACGGGCGCCGCCAGAAGTGGAAACGATGGTGAGGGGGACTTTCTTCTCGAGGGAACGACGCGCCAGCCGATAGATCTTTTCGCCCACCACGGAGCCCATGGAGCCGCCCATGAAGGCGAAATTCATGACGCCAAGATTGTAGGGAATACCTTCGAGCTTGGCGGAGCCGGCGTACATGGCGTCGGCGTGCCCGGCTTTCTTGCGGGCGTTGGCGAGCCGCTCGGTGTAGTGCTCGAACCGGAGGGGATCTGCCGAACGGATGTTCCCGTACAGCTCCCGCCAGGTCCCCGCGTCAGTGAGCAGCTCGATGTACTCCTCGGCGGTGAATCGTCGGTGCCGGCCGCACTCCGGACAGACGTTCAGGGCCTTCTCGAACTTCTCTTTGATGTCGATGTGACCGCAGGCATCGCACTTTTCCCACGCATCCGCCGGGATCTCGAGGCGGTTTCGTTGAGACTTGCGCGGTTTACGTTCCTTCTTAAACCATGCCATGACAGCCATAGGGTCGACGATGTCCGAGGAGAGGGCGACAGCCGGGAAGATCGGCCCGTAATCTGTGTTGTCAGCTGTCCGGACGCTAGTGGCCGTTTGCTAAGTTATTGTCACACATCAGCATAGCCAGCCAGGCGAGAGTCCCACGCTACCCGCCCGACGAGCCCCAGGCAGACGCAGCAGATGATGAAGAATGAGCCACCGTATGAGAAAAACGGCAGCGGAATGCCGGTAATGGGCATGATGTTGACCGTCATTCCGACGTTCTCGAAGACGTGTGAGAAGAACAATCCCAGAATGCCGAAGACCACCAGGCTGCTGAACGAGTCCGTTGCACGCCGAGCGATCCGGATCAGAGTGAGAAGCAGGACGCAGAAGAGGCCGAGTGCAGCGGCAACGCCCACGAACCCGAGCTCCTCCCCCACGACCGAGAACACGAAGTCGGTGTGTTGCTCGGGGAGAAACGCCAGCCGCTTCTGCGGGCCCATCGTGTAGCCGGTACCGAACCATCCGCCCGATCCGATCGCTACCCGCGACTGGATGGCGTGGTAGCCGGCCGCTCGCGGATCGACTTCGGGGTTCAAGAATGTCAGAAGCCGGTTCTGCTGGTAGGTGGCCAGCCGGTGCCATAGCGGCATGGCCACGAAGCCGCTGACCACGTTGAAGAGCCAGAAGATGAGGCCGTCCCACACGTACGGTCGCCAGGCGAACAACACCAGCGAGAAGGCGACGATCCAGAAGCCCCAGCTCACGTTGCTGAATGCAAGCAGCAAGCTGATGCCGGGCGACGCGAGGAGGAACAAGAGCCGGGGCCGAACGCCGGCCCAGAACAGCATAGCAAAGAAGATCCCGATGAACACGATCGCGCTGCCCAGGTCGGGCTGCTTCATCACTAGGAGGAAAGGAAGTCCGACAATCAGCCCCGGCCCTACCAGATCCCACAGCGACCGGGGGGGCTCGCGTTGACCGGACAGATAGCGCGCGAGCATCAGGACCGTCGCGACCTTGGCGAGCTCGGAAGGCTGCCCGACCTGATGGCCGCCGATGCTGAGCCAGGAGTGACTGCTTGCCGCCGTTCCGGCCCCCGTGCCCACCACGAGTACGAGCACCAGTAGCGCGAGGCTGAACCCGTAGATCGCCGGGGTGAGCCACTCGAGCAACCGAGGCGATAGCTGGAACGTACCCCAGGCAGCCACGAGGCCGACGCCGAGCCAGATGAGCTGCCGATGCCAAACGCCGAAGCCCTGAGTCGGGACGTCGGTCTGACCCGCAGAGTACAGGACCAGGAGCCCATAGAGC
>Ga0310811_10007573_pt1 | contig 13934 bp, 17 predicted proteins | sample YCmetagenome_FD_207642 | JGI IMG/M metagenome (GOLD analysis project Ga0310811, IMG submission 207642) | Soil microbial communities from experimental microcosm in Duke University, North Carolina, United States - YC | ecosystem: Engineered > Artificial ecosystem > Soil microcosm > Unclassified ... | reverse complement strand
CGACGGAGCCGCCGCGGCGGTAGCGTCGGAAATCGCGCGAATCCTCTCGGAGGATTCCGTTCGCGACGAGCAGACGGGTGTTGCGCGGCGTGCGCGCCCCGGGGACATCGCGATTCTCTTCCGTTCTCGAGCCAGCCACCGCGAATTCGAGAACGCGCTCGACGCGCGCGGCGTGCCGACATACGTCTACAAGGGACTCGGCTTCTTCGATGCGGACGAAATCAAGGATGTATCCGCGCTGATCCGCTACCTCGCCCACCCGCATTCCGAGCTGCGCGCCGCCGCCTTTCTGCGTTCACGGTTCGTCGGCGTATCCGACGAGGGGCTGGCGCGCCTCGCGCCCGAGTTCTGTGCATCCCTGCTGGCAGGCGAGCCTTCAGGCCAGCTTGCTCGCCTGTCCGACGACGATCGACGGGCGATCGAGTGCGCGCGCGCGCACGTGCCGGAGTGGCTGCGACGTGTGGATCGGATTCCGCCAGCGGACCTGCTGGAATCGCTGCTTCCAGTGTCCGCGTATGCGTACGAGCTGCGCGGGCCGCGCCGTGCTCAGGCGTGGGAAAACCTCAAGAAGATGCGGTCGCTCATTCGCCGCATTCAGAACCGCGGGTATGCGACGCTCGCGCGGATCGCCGACTACCTCGATTCGCTGACCGCGGGCGACGAGTCGAATGCGGTGCTCGAAGCGATCGACGCGGTCACCCTCATGACCGTGCATGCCGCCAAAGGCCTCGAGTTTCCAATCGTGTTCGTCGTCAACCTGTCGAAAGGCGCGAGCGGAGTGCCCAGGCCGATCCGAGCCAGCGGCAACGACGTCAGCGTCGGGCCCTTCGTTTCCGACAACGACGAAGCCGAGCGCGCACGTGAACGGGAGGAGACGAAGCGATTGCTCTACGTGGCATTCACGCGCGCACGAGACCGCCTGTATCTGTCATCCGTGATCAAGGACGGGCAATTCGCGGCCGGCCCCGGCAGCCTCGGGGCGGTGCTGCCTGATTCGCTGAAAGCACTGTTTCCGCCGGCGGTATCGGCGTCTTCGGACGACCTCGTGTGGACGGCGCGGACCGGTCGAACGTATCGATTGAAGCAATGGCGCGTCGGGGACGGGTCCATCCCGGCATTGGAGCCGCGTACGCCTGCCGCCGACCTGCTCAACGCGGTCGAGCAGCCGGCTACCGTGCGTCGCGTCAGCGTAGCCGGCCCTGGCGGAGCGCGTCGCGACGAGCAGGCCGACGGAAGCACGATTTACGGGCGCGCTTTCTCCTTTCGAGATACGGCCGACCCCGCGCGCCTCATCAGAGGATCGTTCGACGCCCTCCAACGCTGTCCAGACGGATCGATCGCCATCCGAACGTTTGGTGGATCCAACGTCGTGGATTTGGAACGTCACGAACTCTGCATGGCCGCCGCGCGCGCCCTCTTTCCATCCGTGCCCGTCACGGGTCAGTTCGTCGTGAGTTCGTGAGCGCCGCGCCGACGATCTGGACAATCGGTCATTCGACCCGCAGTGCGGACGAGTTCATTCGACTTCTCGAGACACACGGGGTCGAGCAGATTGCCGACGTGAGATCCATACCGAAGTCGGGGCGGCATCCGCAGTTCAACAAAGACGTGCTGGACGCGTTCCTTGCGGCGCACGGGCGTGTCTACCGCCATTTCCCTTCGCTTGGTGGCATGCGGAATCCCAGGCCGGATTCCATCAACACCGCATGGCGCCACCGGAGTTTCCGGGGCTATGCGGATCACATGCAGACCGCTGAGTTCCGGGCCGGAATCGCGTCCCTGCTCGACTTTGCGGTGCGGCCGACCGCGGTCATGTGCGCCGAGGCGGTTTGGTGGCGGTGTCACCGCCAGTTGTTGTCCGACGCCCTGACCGCAAGGAATGTCCTCGTACGGCACATCATCGGAACGGGCGAGGCTAAGGTCCACCAATTGAACGAGTTCGCGAAGATCTCGGATGGATGGATTCAGTATCCGGGACTGTTGTAGCCTGCAGGCGTCAACCTCCGCCGGCACCCGCAGGCTTTTCGGCAGCCGCATTCACAGTTTGAGGCGAATTCCCTGATGTGGGGAACCAAACCGCCCGATACCAAGTCTAACCGGGTAGCTGGCGTATGAATTGCACTGAGGCCAGCAGGAAGGCCGGCCCGGGTGGGCTGGTGAGGCCCCGGACGCAGAAGCGTATCCGGTGAGCGGAGGTTCGGTATGGCAGTCCCAGCAGGCGTCGTCAGCTCCGTGAGGCCGACAGGCACCATTTTCGAGCTCGAAGCTCTGGAAGGACTGCCTTGCGGCTGTGTGGCCGCTGCGTATCGTGCGCGTCCATGGGATGTGGCGGTTGTGTCGCTCGAAGCCAAAGGTCCGCACTGCATCCTTGCCGGCCACACGTCCGGCCAGATCCTCCGCCTCGGCGATCCCGCCGAATTCGACGAGGAAGAGGACGAGGAATAGGCCGTTCCCGCGATCTTTCCTGCGTCCGATCGATTTCCCGCCAGGGCTTGGGGGCGCGACACGGCGCCGCAGACTGTCAAAAGTTCAGTGACGCAAATCGAAAGAACGTCATTGCGTACGTGCAAACCTTTCCGTAGAATTCGAAGGTTTGATTAGGAGCATTCTTAGATGCCGTTGACATGTCCGAACTGCGGGAACGACCGGAACTTCCTGGTCAAAACCCTGCAGATGCACGTCGTCCATCTGGACGATGCGCGCGTCGAAGTGAACGAGGAGGGGCGTCCCGCCGTCATCGAAGTACTTTGCGACGAGTGCGAGACCGCGCTCAATTTCGAGGACTTCGACGATACCGTGCGAAAGGAAATGCTGCTGACGCTCGGTGCCCGCTGATTCCTACCCTTCGTTAGAATCGCTTTCTTCCCAGTAATCGCATTCAGGGCAGATCCATTCGCGTACGATACGGGTAGTCGTCTGCCTGGCGCCGGCCGGGCGGTCGGCTGCTTCCCGTACAGACAGACGCATCAACTCGCCGCAGAGCGGACACTCTTTCTTGTCGGCCATGTCGGTTCTCCGTTTGAGACAGCTTACCGAAAAATTAGCTTCTCCGCGGCGCCGCGAAAGCTGGTAACTTGGATTCAGGATGCGGGATTACTACGAGATCCTCGGCGTGGCGCCCGATGCGGGGGCCGACGAGATCAAGCGGGCACACCGCCAGTTGATCCGCCGCTATCACCCGGATATTTCCGGGGAGGATCCGGGGGTCGTGGTCGCCGACTGCCTGGCCGACGAAGTCGCCATCGACTTCCCGTCCGTGCACAACGTCCTGGACCGCATGCGTCACGCGTTCTTCGGCGATGCCGCGGACCCGCAGGCAGGGCCCGACATCGCCGTCACGCCGCAGGAGGCGTTCTGGGGCGCCACGATCCCGCTGCGTGTTCCCGTCCGACGGATCTGCAGTACCTGCGGAGGACGCGGCGAGGTGTGGGACGGCATGTGCCGGTCGTGCGCCGGCGCAGGGGACACCGCCTCCGACCACGCGGTTCATCTCCGGGTTCCTGCCGGCGTTGCCGACGGGACGCGGATTCGTTTCCGGATTTCCGCGCCCGGGATCGCCGAAACGGCGGTCGTCGCAAGAATCGTCATCCGGTAACCCGGCGACGGTGCCGGACTGCGGACTACGGTAAGATCTTCTCTTATCCCCATGCGTTCGCACGTCAATCTGCTGGGCATCCTGCACCTGGTCTGGGGCGGGATGGGGTTGCTGCTGGCGGGCTCGCTCCTGATGCTGGCGGGCGGCGCGGCGGCGATCGCACGGACCACGGCGAGCGACCCGCTGACGGCCGGCTTTACGGCCGCGCTCTTCGTGCTCTTCGCGGTAGCGCTTGCGACCGCCGGCTGCGTGAACGCCTGGGCCGGACGCGCGATCAGGCAGCATCGGGCATCGGGTCGGCTGGCCGCGCTGGCACTCGCGGTGCTCAACGTCTTCATCCTGCCCTTCGGCACGGCGCTCGCCATCTACGACTTCTGGGTGCTGCTCAACAACGATGCGCGCCACTTGTTCGAGCCGCCTGCAGGGACGTGACGCGATGTCGCCGGCCCATACGGAACGCACGTCGACCGGACTCACTGCCAACGTGGCTGCCGCGGCGAGCTATTTCCTGGGGTTCGTGACCGGGATCATGTTTCTGATCTTCGAGCGCGAGAACCGCTTCGTCCGATTCCACGCGATGCAGTCCACCTTCGTCTTCGTGGCGATCGTCGTGATTGACGTCCTGCTCCAGATGCTGCCGATTCTCGGGGCGCTGCTCGTGATTTTTGTCGTCATCCCGGCGTCGGCTGTTCTCTGGCTCATCCTGATATTCAAGGCGTATCAGGGAGAGGAATTCTCGTTGCCTGTGGTCGGCCCCATGGCCGCCGAACGGGTGTAAATGGCTGTTACCGAATCCGCTGTTCTCGACGCGTTGCGCGCCGTGCGCGACCCCGACCTCCAGCGCGACATCGTCGCGCTCAAATTCGTGAAAGACATTCGGATCGATGCCGGACGCGTGTCGTTCACGATCGAACTGACCACACCCGCGTGTCCGGTGAAGGACCAGATGCGCGAGCAGGCGAAGACGCTGGTCGCTGCGCTGCCCGGCGTCGCGGACGTGCACGTCGAGATGACCGCGCAGGTGCGCTCCGCCGTCGGACCCGATTTCACCAAGCAGCCCGTGCCCGGCGTGCGCAACATCATCGCCGTCGGCGCAGGGAAGGGCGGCGTCGGAAAAACGACGGTCGCCGTGAATCTCGCGATTGCGCTCAGCCAGGCCGGGGGCCGCGTCGCCATGATCGACGGCGACATTTACGGGCCGAACGTGCCGATCATGCTCGGGATCAGCACGCAGCTCGGGAGCGACGGCCGCAAGATCGTTCCCGCCGTTCAGTACGGGATGCAGCTCGTCTCGATGGGATTCCTGACGCAGGACGATTCAGCCGTGATCTGGCGCGGCCCGATGCTGCACGGCATCGTGCAGCAGTTCTTCCGCGAGGTCGCCTGGAACGACGTGGACTATCTGATCGTGGACATGCCGCCCGGAACGGGCGACGTGGCCCTGAGCCTCAGCCAGACCGTACCGGTTGCCGGTGCGGTTGTCGTCACGACGCCACAAACAGTGTCGCTGGCCGACACGAAACGCGCGATCCGGATGTACCAGAAGCTGAACGTCCCGCCGCTCGGGCTGATCGAGAACATGAGCCATTTCATCTGCCCGACGTGCCACACCGAAAGCGACATCTTCGGCAAAGGGGGCGGCGAACTGCTCGCTGCGGAGATGGAGGTCCCGTTTCTCGGACGCGTGCCGATCTACGAGCCGATCCGAATCGGTGGCGATACAGGTGTGCCAATCGTGATCGGCGAACCGAAATCCCCCGCCGCGCAGGCCTTCCGCGCCGCCGCCGAGCGGCTCGCGGCCCAGATCTCGATCGCGAGCTACAGGAAGACCGCTATACCGCTGACTCCTGTACGCTGAGTTCAGTTGGCAGTCGGGAATTCCTGCTAAGAGCCCTCATCGCGACCGCGCCCAGCAGCGGCCCGGGCGCGAGGAACAGGAACGCCCACTTCCATCCCTCACTCAACGCGATCTCCGGTGCGAGGCGCATGCTGACCATCGTCAGCAGGAATCCCGCGCTTGTCTGCAGCGTCAACGCGGTGCCCACGTGCGTCCGCGCGGTGTGTTCGGTGACGAGCGCCGAGAACTGCGCTGAATCGGCGACGATGGTGAATCCCCAGACCACGGTGAGGACGGTCAGCGCGGCGATGCCTGCTCCGAATACGACGGGTGAAACGACGCAACATACCGCGCTGGCGACCATCGACAGGCCGGCGATGCGCGCTTTTCCCCACTGGTCCGCCCAGCGCCCGGCCAGCACGCATCCGATCGACCCGGTTGCGATTGCGATGAACGCCACGAGCGAGCCGACAGCTCCCGCCGATGCGCCGAGGGACGCCGCCGCGAATGCGGCGATCCAGGTCCACATCGCGTAGAGCTCCCACATGTGACCAAAATAGCCGAGCATTGCGAGGCGCGTGCCGCGGTTCGCGAGCACCACTCGCAGCGCATGGCGATCGAATGGCGCTGACGCCGTGATGTAAGGGCCGTCTTCGACCGTGAATGCGACGATCGCGGCTCCCCCAAGAGCGAGGAGCGACGAGGCACTCACGAGCGGGCGCCACGGCAAGCCCGCGCCGATCCAGACCAGCAGGTGAGGGATGGCCGATCCGATTCCGACCGCCCCCACGACCACGCCAAGTGCGGTGCCGCGGCGTTCGCGGAACCAGCCCGCGGCGATCTTCATGCCCGGCGGATAGATCCACGCCAGCGCCGCGCCGGTGCAGAACCGCAGCGCGACGATGGCCCCAGACGATGGCGCCGCCACGATCGCGAGGTTCAGGACTGCCCCTGCTATACAGCCCCACGCGAACAGCAGCCGCGGGTTGATGGCGTCGGCGACGTTCGTGGCGGCCGTGAGCAGCGTACCTGCGACGAAGCCCGCCTGCACGGCCATCGTGAGCCACGCGCGCGTCCCTTCACTCATCGAAAATTCGTGCGCGACCGCCGGCGCTGCCGCCGTCGCGGAGAACCAGAGAGTCATGCCGAGCAATTCGGCGGCGGCGATCCGGAGGAGCATGCGGCGCGGCATCTGAGCGTGTACCATGAACGAGATTGCCGTCAGGGCGCAAGGGTTCGCATGGACATTCCCTTCACGAAGCACACACTCGCCAACGGGCTCGACGTCATCGTCCACGAGGACCACGCGGTGCCGATCGTCGCCGTGAACGTCTGGTATCACGTCGGCTCGAAGGATGAGGTGCCCGGCCGCACCGGTTTTGCTCATCTGTTCGAGCACCTGATGTTCGAAGGATCCGAGCACCATGACGCGGGGTATTTCCAGCCGCTCCAGGCGGCGGGGGCGTCGCTGAACGGTTCGACGAACGCCGATCGTACGAACTACTGGGAGGTCGTACCGTCGAACGCGGTGGACCTGGCGCTGTGGATGGAATCCGATCGCATGGGCTTTCTGCTGCCCGCGTTGACCGATGCGAAGTTCGAAAATCAGCGCGACGTCGTACTCAACGAACGGCGGCAGAACTACGAGAACCGCCCCTACGGTCTGGCCGGAATGGCCATCGTCAGCGCGCTCTACCCCGCCGATCACCCGTACCACTGGCTGACGATCGGCGCCGCCGAGGACATCACCGCCGCACGCATCGACGACGTCCGCGCGTTCTTTTCGACCTATTACCACCCGGGCAACGCCTCGCTCGCGCTCGCGGGTGATATCGATACGGCCGCGGCGATACGGCTTGCCGACAAGTACTTCGGCGAGATCCCCGGGCGCGGCCGGGCGCCCAGGGTGGTCGTGCCCGAGCCGACGCGATCCGGCGAAAGCCGGCTGGTGCTCGAAGACCGGGTCGAGCTGCCGCGTGTGTATTTCGCATGGCCTTCGCCGTCTCTGTTTGCGGACGACGACGCGGAGCTCGATCTCGTTGGCGACGTGCTCGCGAACGGCAAGACGTCGCGCCTCTACAAAGCGCTGGTGTACGAGCAGCGGATTGCAACCGAAGTCGCGGCCTCGCAGAATTCGCGCGAGCTGGGAAGCTTCTTTCAGGTCGTGGCCACCGCCGCACCCGGACGGACGCTGGCCGAAGTCGAGCGCGCAATTACGCGCGAATTGACGCGGTTTTCAGAAACCGGACCGACCGCTTCGGAGATTGAACGCTGCCTTGCGCAGGCGGAGTCGCACTTCCTCGCGCGCCTGCAGACTGTCGGCGGGTTTGGCGGAAAGTCCGATCAGCTCAACGCGTACAACATCTATCTCGGAAATCCAGGGTTCTTCTCGAACGATCTGGAGCGCTACCGGCGCGCCAGCGCTGAAGGGCTGCGCCGCGCTGCGGCTCGCTGGCTGTCGCCCGAGGCTCGGGTGGTGCTCAGCGTGGTGCCGAAAGGCCGGCTTGCGCTCGCGCTCGAGCACTCGTCGCCGGTGACGGTGTCGTGATGGCGGTCGATCGCAGCCGGCTGCCAGGCCTCGGCCCCGAACCTCCGTTCCGTTTTCCGCAGATCCGCCGCCGTTCCCTTGCGAACGGCCTTCGTGTCTGGACCGTCGAACACCGGCAAGTGCCGCTCGTGAGCGTCCTGGTGCTCGCGGCGTCTGGCGCCGCCTCCGACCCCCCGGATCGTCCCGGCCTGGCGGCGATCGCCGCCGACATGCTCGACGAGGGATGCGGCGATCGCTCTGCCCTCGACGTCTACGACACGCTCGGCCGCCTCGGCGCGCAGATCGACACCGACGTCGGCCACGACGCCACCGTGATCGGGCTGACGAGCCTTGCGCGCTTCCTGCCGCAGGCGCTCTCGCTCGTTGCGGACATGGTGATGCGCCCTCGGTTCGAACAGCGCGACTTCGATCGCGTTCGCGATCTTCGCCTGAACCGGCTGCTCCAGTATCGCGATTCGCCGCCGGTGCTCGCCGATCGCGCGTTCGCGGAGCTGCTCTATCGCAACCATCCGTACGGACACCTGCCCATCGGCACTGAGGGATCGCTTCGTGCCATCACGGTCCGCGACGTCGTGCGCTTCCACGCACGTGCGTTCAGGCCCGATCAGACGACGGTGATCGTCGTCGGCGACGGTGTTCACGATGAGTTGGCCGACGCGGTGTCGCGCGCGTTCGAAGGATGGCGCCCGGCGGGAGAATCGGAGCCGCTCGCGGATCCGGACGCTTTCGCGAAGCCGTTGCCGCCGGCGCATCGCCTCGCGGTGGTGCACCGGCCGTCGGCCGCGCAATCCGAGCTGAGAATCGGCCACGTGGCGCTCCCGCGCCGCACGCCGGACTATCACGCGTGCGTCGCGCTGAACATGGTGCTCGGGGGTCAGTTCGTCAGCCGGATCAATATGAATCTGCGCCAGGACAAGGGCTACACCTACGGCGCGCGCACGGCGTTCGAGTTCCGCCGCGCGCCCGGCCCGTTTGCGATGCATGCAAGCGTGCAGGCCGACGCGACCGCCGCTGCGATCCGCGAAACGTTCGTGGAACTTCGCGCGATCCGGACCGACCGTCCCGTGACTGACGAAGAACTGGCTGCGGGCCGCGCCGTGCTCACGCGCGGTTACCCGAGGAACTTCGAGACATCGGACCAGATCATGCGCGCGGCCGCGCAGCTGTCGCTTTACGGCCTGCCGGACGACTACTTCTCGACGTTCGTTCCGGCCGTGCTCTCGCTGACACCGGCCGATCTCTCGCGCGCCACGCAGCATCTGGATCCGGCCCGCATGGCGGTGGTCGTCGTCGGTGATCGCGAGAAAATCGCGCCGTCACTCGCGTCGCTCGAGCTCGGGGATGCTTCGGAGGTGGCGATCGGGTGACGCGATGAAGGCGGTGCGCTTTCACGAGCACGGCGGCGTCGACGTGCTGCGCCATGAGGACGCGCCCGATCCTCGCGCGACGCCCGGCTGGGCGATCGTCCGCGTGCGCGCGTGTGCGCTCAACCACCTGGACCTGTGGGAGCGCCGCGGCATCGAACGCGTGCCGCTGCCGCTGCCGCATATTTCCGGATCCGACGTCGCGGGAGAGGTCGTCGAGAGCACGACCATGGCGCGCGGGACGCGCGTGATGTTACAGCCAGGGTTGCGCTGCGGCGCATGTGCGCCCTGTCGTTCGGGCCGCGATAACTTCTGCGTGAAGTACGACGTGCTCGGGCTGCAATCAGATGGCGGATATGCCGAGCTCGTCCGAATCCCCGAAGAAAACCTGATCCCGATTCCCGATGCGATTTCGTTCGTCGACGCGGCGGCCTTTCCGCTCGTATTTCTGACCGCCTGGCACATGCTCGTCGGCAGGGCCGCGCTGCGTGAGGGAGAGACAGTCCTGGTGCTCGCGGGTGCCAGCGGTGTCGGGCAGGCGGCCATACAGATCGCGCGGCATTTCGGCGCTCGCGTGTTCGTGACGTCAGCGCCCGAGAAGGCGGATCGATGCCGGAAACTCGGAGCCGAGCTGGTCTTCGACCACTACTCGGGCGATTTCGCCCGCGATGTCCGGCGGGCGACATCGGGCCGGGGAGTCGATGTCGTCATCGAGCACGTCGGTGAAGCGACGTGGGATCGAAGCGTGCGGTCCCTGGCGAACGGGGGCCGGCTCGTCACGTGCGGTGCGACTACAGGTCCGCTAGCCGCCGTCGACCTGCGGCACTTGTTCGGGCGTCAACTGTCCCTTCTGGGATCGTACATGGGCACCTTCGCCGATCTCCGGCAAGCGGCGCGCCCGTTCTTCGAAGGCGCGATCCGCCCCGTGATCGACGAAGTGCTGCCGTTGTCGCGCGCGGCGGACGCGCAGCGCCGGCTCGAAGACAAGAAACAGTTCGGAAAACTGGTGCTGGAGCCCTAGGCTCAGAGGTACTTCAACACGCCTTCGAGCGCGTTGTAGAGCACGCCGGCGAGCGCCTTCACGATCGGAGACACTTCCCCCTGAGCGACGGCGTCCGCGACGGTGACAGGCTGCGTCAGGATCAGCCAGATGGTCGCTGCTGACAGTGCGGCCGCCGCGACGCCGACGATTCCGGCCACGCTCAGGCTGACTCGCGTGAAGCTCATATGGGGTGTCCGCCCCGGCTGAAGCGATGACGGACCAGCGGACCCAGCATACAACCGGGGCGCCTGCATCTTCCAGTTGGACGTGCTGCGCCACGGCAGAGTTCCTGACCCGTTCGCCGCGCGGCGCGAACTCCCGCGTTACAGCGGCTTTACAGGCTGCGGCTCAGGAATCGGCAGAGCGTGAAGCCGTCCATCCATTTGAACGGTGTGACGCCGGTGCTGTAGTGACCGCATGGCAGCACCGCGACGTCGTGCGCGATCCCACGCCGCTGGAACTCGCGCACCAGCATCCGTGAGAGGTCGACCGGAAACGTGAGATCGTACCGCGCGTAGACGAGCAGCACCTGGCGACCGCGCATTCGTTCGAGGAATGGCAACGGGCTGATGGGCAGCCATATCCGCCGCAGTTCGTCCAGCGAGACGCGGCCCTCGAAGCTTTCCCGCACATGGCGCGTCGAGAGACCCCGCCAGACGACGTCCCCGAAATATGGCGACACGTGATTCAGCGCGGCCGCGCGCACGAGCGGCTCGTGTGCAGCGGTGAGCATGGAGAGGCACGAACCGAGGCTGGTGCCGAGGATGCCGATCGATTCGTATCCCTGGTCGTGCAGCCAGAGCACCGCGCGGCGCGCATCGAGTACTGCCTGGCGGCATACCTGGATAGTGCGCCCGATGTTCGCGCTGACGATGTAGTCGGCGCGCGTCAATTCGCGCGGCATCCGCCGATCGTGATACGGGAGGCTCAGGCGCAGCGCACTGATGCCGAACCGGTTCAGCAGGCGACAGAGGCCGATGTGTCCCCCCGCGTCCGCGTTCCACTGCGGGAGCACGACGACGGCGCGGCGGCGGCCGCGCGGCGACGGGTCAGGAAAGAAGCGCGCAGCGACGGTGTTGTTCTCGGCATGCGGCGTCTCGACCGCGCTGGTGAACGTCAGCCAGCCGTCGGTCAGGGCGGCGTCCGCCGCGGGCGTGACGGCGTAGAAGCTCTCGCTCTCGCGAACCGTTCGCTCTGCCCAGTGCTGAAGCCCTGCCGAAGAAGGACCACCCGGAATCGCCTGGTCGTCCAGCCAGTCGAGACCCCATTCGAACGGACGCACGACGCGGTTGGTTGCGGCGGACGCGAGCCGGCGTTCCCAGCGGTGAAAAGCCCGTGCGATCACCCGTCAGTGCGCCTCCGCCGTCTTCCGGAGCATCGATGCGTAGTCGTGCCCGTCGCCGGCCGTCCGTTCGATTGGGAGCCTTGCCTGGATCCAGCCGACGTCTCCCATGGGTGAGCCACCGAATCCGCCGAGCACGTTCGTCAGATTCGTGAAGCCCGCGGCTTCCAGGGCTTCGCAGGCCTGAACCGAGCGGATGCCCGCCTGACAGCCGATGAGCAGGGGCGACTCAGGAGTGAAATTCTTCCGCATCACCGCGACGAAGTCGGCGTTCGGCCGCATTTGCCGTGTCGCCGCGTCGACATCGAACAGCGGGACGTTGGCGGCACCGGCGGGATGCCCCTGGTCGAATTCCACGACCGAACGGACGTCGACGTAGGGGTCACCGGACTGCTGTCGCTGATGAGCCTGTTGGACGGTCGCGTGTTTGATCATGGATCTTGCACCCACTTGACATTATGACGATTGAACAGCCGCCGAAACCCGAGCTGCCGCGGGGGCCTGACGTGATCAACAAGCCGCCTGACACGGAGGGTCCGTCGCCGGATCCAGCTGATCCGAAACAGCCCGACCTTCAGCCTACCCCGCCGCCGACGGATCCCGAGCCCCCCGTGATTTGAGCCTCCACTGCGGCAGCGACGTCGAGCAGCCGTTGCGTTCCGCCACGATGTCCGACGAGCTGAACGCTTCTCGGAAAGCCATCCTGCCCGACGCCGCACGGCAGCGCGATCGCAGGATGGCCGCTGATATCGAACAGCTGCGTCAGTCTCAGCATGATCGCGCGCACCGGTTCTGCCGCCCCGTCGATCTTCACGGTACTGTCGCCGATCCGCGGCGCGCCGATGGCCAAGGCCGGAAGGAAGAGCGCATCGAGGCCTTCGAGCGCGCGGTCGACCTGTCGCCGCAGCACTTCACGGGCCTGCATCGCGCGCAGATAGTCTTCCGCGAGCACATACCGGCCCAACTCGATCCGGCGCCGCACGCCGGGCGAATACTTGTCGGCCTGGCTGGCGAGCAGCGGCGCGTGATACCACGCCGACTCCGGCAGACCGATGTGCAGGTACACCTCGGGCGTGCGTTCCGCGAGCGGGATGTCCACCGCGCTGATCGAATGGCCCGCGGCTGCAAGCGTCGAGCGCGCACGCTCGAACAGCGTCCGGACATCGTCGTCCAGCTTCTCGAAAAAATACCCGCCCGGTACACCAAGCCACGCTGGACGTCTCGGTCGCGCGCCCGCGTCCGGCGCGACCTCGCCGTCGCGCATCGCCAGAAACAACACCGAGCAATCCTGAACCGTCCGCGCCAGCGGTCCGATGTGGTCGAGTGTCGCGCTCAACGGGACGGTCTCCTCGCACGAGATCTCGCCGTACGTCGGCTTCAGTCCGACAATGCCGCAGACGGCGGCCGGAATCCGGATGGAGCCGCCGGTGTCGGTCCCGAGCGCGCCAAGCGCCATGCCCTCGACGATGGACACGGCGGCGCCGCCGCTGGAACCGCCGGGGCTTCGCGACGGATCCTGCGGATGACGGACCGCGCCGAACGCCGTCTCGTCGCTGGTGGTCCCATATGCGAACTCGTGCAGGTTCGTTTTGCCGATCACGATCGCGCCCGCCCGGCGCAGGTTTCTCACGACTGGCGCATCGTGGATCGGATGTCGCGGCGCGACGGCGGAGCCGGAGGTCGTCGGTGTGCCGGCGACGTCGACGAGATCCTTGATGGAGACGGGAATGCCGTGCAGCGCCCCGCGGTAGTGTCCTTTGGCGATCTCGGCGTCCGCGCGCCCGGCATCAGCACGTGCGCTGTCACCCATGACGGTGATGAACGCGCGCAAGGTGTCGTTTCGCGCGGCGATCCGCTCGAGGCACATGGACGTGAGCTCGAGAGACGTCAGCTCGCGCGACTGCAGCAGGGCAGAGGCGTGACGGAGATCGGTCGGGAGTGAGCGCGCCATCTAGACGGCGTGCGATGACGGTGTGTCGGCGTCGTCGGTGCCGGCAGCCGGGTGGGCGAACGCCGAGTCGGCGTCGCGAAGCGACTGCATCGCACGCGCGAGCGATTCGAGGAGCGGTTTCAACTCGGCCAGCCCGCGGCGGTCGGCGTCGGCGCATGCCGCTTCGAGCCACGCTTGAACGGTCATCAGAAGGTGAGCGTCCCGCGGACGCTGATCGGAAGGTTGAATACCTGGTGCGCGACGGGAGTACTGAAT
>Ga0310811_10007572_pt1 | contig 13935 bp, 10 predicted proteins | sample YCmetagenome_FD_207642 | JGI IMG/M metagenome (GOLD analysis project Ga0310811, IMG submission 207642) | Soil microbial communities from experimental microcosm in Duke University, North Carolina, United States - YC | ecosystem: Engineered > Artificial ecosystem > Soil microcosm > Unclassified ... | reverse complement strand
CCGTCAGCGCCCGGATACGCGTCGCGCGCTGCGCCGGGAGATAGCCCGCCAGCAGCGCCGCCAGCACCAGCACGGCCGTCACCGCGGCGAGCGTCGCGGGATCGGTCGGCTTCACCTCGAACAACGACTTGGAGAGGACACTGGTCAGGGCCAGTGAGCCGAGGATACCGAGCGCGGCGCCCACGAGCGCCAGCGCGGCGGTGCGCCGCAGGACCATGCGGAGCACGTTCCCGGGAGTTGCGCCGAGCGCGATGCGCAGGCCGATCTCGCGGGTGCGCTCCGTGACGTCGTAGGCGAGCACCCCGTACGTGCCGAGCGCGGCGAGCAGGAGCGCCAGGATCGCGAAGGCCGTCAGCAGGCGCATCTGGAAGACCGGCTCCGCGATCGTGTCCAGCATCGACTCGTCCATCGTCTGCAGCGCCTGGGCCGGCACCGCCGGGTCGACGTCGCGCAACGCGGCCCGCATCTCCGGCGCGAGGTTTCCGGCCTGCGGCGCGGGCCGAACCACGAACGTCATGTGACTGATGAAGAACGGCAGGGTCGTCTGGAGATACGGCAGGTAGATCGTGGAGTGTCGGCTCAGGTGCTCGTCCTGCACGACATCGTTGACGACGCCGATGACGGAGAGCCAGTCGTTCGGACCCGGGTGATCCTGCATCGAGATCCGTTTGCCGACGGCGCTCTGGTTGGGCCAGATCCGCCGGGCCACTGCTTCACTCACTACCACCACCCCCGGCGCGCCCGCCCGGTCGGCCGCGGTGAAGTCGCGCCCTGCAAGCATCCGGATCCCCAGCGCGCCGAAGTAGCCCGGACTCACCGTCGTCTTGTCGACGGTGTAGCCGTGCGGCAGCGGCGTCGGACTCTCCGCCTGGAAGTCACCCATGATCCCCATATCGCTCATGGGGCGGAACGACACGGCGCCGACGGCACGCGCCCCGGGGATCCGGGCCAACCGCTCCAGCAGCGCGGTATGGAACGCCTGCATGCGGGCGGCGTCGGGGAAGGCGATCGGCGGCAGATCGACCGCCATCGTCACGACGCGCGACGCATCGTACCCGGTGTCGAGCGAGCGCATGATGAGGAAGCTCTTGATCATGAGTCCGGCGCCGGTGAGGAGAATCAGCGCCAGGGCGATCTCGCCGGTCACGAACACGGAGCGCAGGCGATAGTGCGGCCCGCCCATGAGTCGCATGCCCTGACCGAGCGCCTCCTGTGGCTCGCGGCGCGCGCCGCTCTTCGCCGGCACCAGGCCGAAGAGAATGCCCGTGATCAACGAGACGGCGAGGGTGAAGAGGAGCACCCACCCGTTCACCTGCACTTCGTCGACGCGTGGAATGCGCCCGGCGGGCGCCATCGCGAGCAGTCCTCGCACACCGGCGAACGCTACGAGAATGCCGAACGCGCCGCCGATCAACCCGATCAATACACTCTCTGTCAGGAGCTGCCGCGCGATGCGTCCGCGGCTCGCGCCGAGCGCGACGCGCACCGCCATCTCGTGCCGCCGCGTAGCGGCGCGAATCAAGAGGAGGTTGGCGACGTTGGCGCAGGCGATCAGCAACACGAAGAGGACGGCGCCGGCAAGCACCAGCAACGACGTCCGCACGTGACTCGTCAACGTCTGCTTGAGCGGGATGATCGCCGCCGCTGGATGTGATCCTGCGGTTCGCGGGTCTTGCGGCATCGCGCCGGCGATCGCCTCCAGCTCGCTCTTCGCCTGATCCGGCGTCGCGCCGGCGCGCAGCCGCCCGACGACCGGGAAGATGAAGGAGTTGCCGGCATCGAGTCGCAGCGCGAGCGGGGTCCACAACTCGGAAGCGGCGGGGAAGGTAAACCCGCGCGGCATCACGCCGATCACCGTGCGGGGGATGCCGTCGAGTGTAATCGTCGCGCCGAGGACGCTACGATCGCCGTTGAACCGGGTGCGCCAGAGGCGGTCGCTCAGAATGACGACCTGGTCGGTGCCCGCTTGATCCTCCTGGGGAGTGAAGGCTCGCCCCAGCGCGGGCTGCACGCCCAGCACTTCGAAGAAGTTCGCGCTGGCGCGCGCGCCCGCCAGACGGGTCGCGTCCCCGGCACCACTGAGCGTCAACGCCTGTCGCTGGTAGCCCGCGACCTGCTCGAACCGGGACACATGCCCGCGATACTCGAGGTACAGCCGGTCGTCGAGCCCCGGCGGTAGCTCGAACGGTAGGTCGGCCGGGAGATAGGAAGCGGCGTACAGCCGCCCCGGGTCACGGAACGGCAACGGTGCCAGGAGGACGCTGTTCACGACCGTGAACACCGCGCTGTTGGCGCCGATCGCGAGCGCGAGCGTGGCCACGGCGACGGCGGTGAAGGCTGGCGTGCGGCGCAGCGCGCGCCACCCGTAACGCAGATCCTGGGCGAGGCGCTCGAGCCAGAGCGCTGGTCCGCGCTGCGCCTCGCGCGTCACCTCCGCGACGTGGGTGACGTTGCCGAACTCTCGGCGCGCGGCGCGCTCGGCCTCATCGCGCGATGCGCCGCGCGCCATCCGGTCGGCGATGGCCATGCGCAGATGCGCGGCGATCTCTTCCTGCAGCTCCTCGTCGCGCCGGCTCACGGCTCATTCCCGCGCGGTGCGGGGGGCGCCAGGACCGCGCCGATCGCGCGGCTCAGCTGCTCCCATTGCGATCGCTCGCGCGCCAGCTGCTTCCTGCCCTCCACCGTCAGGCGGTAGACCCGCACGCGCTGCTTGTTCTCGGACGTGCTCCACTCGGCGGCGATCCATCCCTTGCGCTCGAGCCGGTGCAGGGCGGGGTAGAGGGAGCCGGTGTCGACCTGCAGGACGTCCTCGGACGATGCGCGGATGGCCTGGGCGATACCGTAGCCGTGGCTCGGTCCCCAGCGCAGGGTCTGGAGGACGATCAGATCGAGCGTGCCTTGGAGCAGCTCGATACGGGAGAGTCCGCGCGGTCCGGTCATAGCATGTAGAATGTCTACATCTATGGATGTAGAATGTCTACCCCATTGCCAAGAGAAGCCGTTGCCGGTCATCCGTTGTCGGTTAATTCACAGACTGACAACCGATTACCGATTACACTTGATGTATATCCATATAGATATATAATGCTCTCATGCCCCGAGCCCGAACCACCACGGATGCGTTCAACGCGGTCGCCGAACCCCGGCGGCGCCAGATCCTGGACGTCCTGGTCCGGGGCGAGCAGCCGGTGAACGCCCTCGTCACCGAGCTCGGTCTCTCGCAACCCCATGTGTCCAAACACCTGCGCGTGCTGCGAGCGGTGGGCCTCGTAGAGGTTCGGGGAGCGGGGCGGCAGCGGATCTACCGGCTGAACGGCCAGTCTCTCAGGCCGATCCACGACTGGGTGAAACGCTACGAACGGTCGTGGAACGAACGGTTTGCGGCGTTGGACGAAGTGCTGGAAGATCGGCATGGACGACGCCCGACCTCATCAAACGCTGGTGGCATGCGAAACGGGGCGTAGTCACCTCGGCGGAAGTCGACCTGCGTGTCGACGGCAAGTGGCGTTACGTCTCGATGACGGACCGCGGATTCGAGGTGGGGTTCCACGGCGTCTTCCGGGAAGTCGTTGCCAACGAGCGGCTCGTGTATACCGAGGTGTACGAGGGCGTCCCGGGAGGTGACGACGATCCCGCGGTGGTCACGCCCACCCTCACGGAATCGGGCGGGCGCACGACGCTCACCTCGCTGACGCAGCTGTCGAGTCGTGCAGTGCGCGACATGATCATCAAGTCAGGTATGGAAGCGGGGATGCAGGACGCGATGGACCTGCTCGAAGAGGTGGCGGTCTCGCTGATTTGACGTATGATGACGCGCCATGCAAACGGCGAGTCGCGTCTGCGTGATGGGTGTGTCGGGCGCCGGGAAAACCGTCGTCGGAACGTTGCTCGCGGACGCGCTCGCCGTGCCGTTTCTCGAAGGCGACGCCCTCCACCCGCCTGAGAACGTCCGCCGCATGGCGCAGGGAATCTCCCTCACTGACGACGATCGGGCCGGCTGGCTGCGCGCGATCGCCGATCGTATCGCCGAGGCCCGGCGGGCGAGCAGCGGTCTTGTCGTCGCCTGCTCCGCGCTGAAGCGCGCCTATCGCGACGTGCTGCGGGGCGCCGATGGCGAGCTACGGTTCGCACATCTGACTGGGGATGCGGGGCTGATCCGGCAGCGCATGGGTCAGCGGGTGGGGCACTACATGCCGGCGAGCCTGCTCGACAGCCAGCTCGCGACGCTCGAGGTTCCCGGTGTGGACGAGCACGCGTGGACCTTCGATGTCGCCGACTCGCCGCCCGTGATCGTGGCGCACATCGTGGAGCGACTCGCCGCATGACCCTGGTCTACGCCCTCCTCGCCGTCGTCGTGCTGATCCTGCTGATCGCACGCTTCAAGGTCCATCCCTTCGTCGCGCTCGTCGCGGTTTCGCTCGGTTTGGGCGCCGCGGCGGGCATGTCCCCCGGGGGCCTGGTGAAGGCCTTTCAGGACGGCGTCGGGGCCACGTTGGGCTCGATCGCCGTCGTCGTGGGATTGGGGACGATGCTGGGAAAGATGATGGCCGAGTCGGGGGGTGCCACGCGCATCGCGACCACGCTGATCGACTGGTTCGGCGAGCGGCGAGTGCACTGGGCGATCATGGTCGTCGCGTTCATCGTGGGCATCCCGGTTTTCTTCCAGGTCGGCTTCGTTCTGCTCATCCCGCTCGTCTTCACCATCGCGCGCCGCACCGGGACTTCGCTCATCAAGGTCGGGCTGCCGCTCGTGGCGGGGCTCTCGGTGGTGCACGGCATGGTGCCGCCGCATCCCGCCGCCATGCTCGCGGTGACGGCGTTCGGCGCCGACCTGGGGCGCACCATCTTCTACGCCCTCCTCGTGGGGTTGCCGACCGCCGCACTCGCCGGTCCGATCTTCGCCGTGTGGATCGCGCCCCGCATCACGCTGCCGGCGGTCAACCCGATGGCCGCCCAGCTGGAAGGCGGCGGTGCGACGGCCGCCGCGGAGGCGCTGCCCAGTTTCGGGTTATCGCTCTTCACGATTCTCGTCCCCGTGCTGCTGATGCTCGGCGCCAGTGCGGCCGACGTGGCCCTCGTCGCGGCCAGCCCGCTGCGCACGGCGCTCGACTTCCTGGGCAGCCCGATCGTGGCGCTGCTCCTGTCGTTGCTCTTCTCGTTCTGGGCCCTCGGCGTCGCGCGCGGCATGACGGGGGCCCGGATTCTTTCCCTGGCCAATGATTGCCTGGCGCCGACCGCCGCCATTCTCCTCGTGATCGGGGCCGGCGGCGGGTTCAACCGCGTGCTCATCGAAAGCGGTGTCGGCAAAGCGATAGCCGACGTTGCGATCCGGACGCAGGTTTCGCCATTGGTCCTGTCGTGGATCGTGGCCACCCTGGTTCGCGTTGCGACCGGGTCGGCGACGGTGGCGATGACGACGGCGGCCGGCATCGTGGCGCCGATCGCCGCGGCGACGGCGCACACCAGTCCCGAGCTCCTGGTGCTGGCGACGGGGGCCGGGTCGTTGATGCTGTCGCACGTCAACGACTCCGGGTTCTGGCTGATCAAGGAATATTTCAACATGACGGTGCAGCAGACGCTGGCCACATGGACCGCGCTCGAAACGATCATCGGAGTGACGGGGTTGCTGCTGACGCTGGCGCTGGCTGCGGTCATCTAAGAGGGGAGACGGAAGACATGAGAGTCAGAGCTATCAGCTATCAGCTATCAGCTATCAGCGTATGGCACCGACGACTGGTCACTCGCACGACGGTGATCGCCGTGACCGTAGCTGCGTGTCAGGGGCGTGCGGAACCGCCCGCGGCGGCGTGGATCGATGCCACGGCGACGCTCGATTCCGCGACGACGCCGGTGTACGAGGGGAATGCGCCGCTGTCGTTCCGCTTCATGCTCGACATGCGGCGGGGCGACGCCCTCACTTTGTCAGCGTTTTCGTTGGGCGCCCACAGCGGGACACACATCGACGCGCCGCAGCACTTCATCGCCGACGGCGCGTCGATCGACCAGGTTCCCCTCACTGCGCTCGTCGGACCGGCGCGGGTGATCCAGATACCCGACAGCGTGCAGGCGATCGACGCCGCGGAGCTCAACCGCCATCAGTGGAAAGGAGCGGAGCGGGTGCTGTTTCGCACCCGGAGCACGTCCGGCCACTGGATGAACTCCGCGGTGTTTCACCACGACTTCGCCTATGTCGCCCCCGATGCCGCGCAGCTGCTCGCCGACGCGGGGATGAAGCTCGTCGGCATCGACTACATCTCCGCCGAGCAGTTCGGCGCGCCGGCGCCGCGCACGCATCGCACGCTCCTGGGGAAGGGGATCCCGATCGTCGAAGGACTGGACCTGAGCGACGTCCCGGCCGGCGACTACGATCTCGTTGTGCTGCCGATGAAGGTGCGCGGGCACGAAGGGGCGCCGGCGCGGGCAATCGTGCGTCATCGGACATGACCGTCATCGACGCCGCGGCGATCGTCGAGCGACTGCGCGCGCACGCCACGATCGGTGGGGCACCGGTCGAGGAGCTCGAGTGGCTCGCCGCGCACGGCTATCTGAAACGCTATGCCGCGGGCGAGTTCGTCATCCGGGCGGGGCAGGAGCAGGGCTCCTTCGGTCTGTTCGTGCTGCTCACGGGGCACCTGGTGCTGTACGTGGACCGGGGGCGGGGTGGCCGCCGCAAGGTCGCCGAGTGGCGCGGCGGCGAGGTGACCGGCCTCCTCCCCTACTCGCGGACCAGCAGCGCGATCGGCGACGGCCTCGCCGAGGCGGAGACGGAGATCTGGATGGTCGATCGGGACCACTTCCCGGAGATGATCCATACCTGCCCCGAGCTGACCACAATCCTCGTGCACGTGATGCTCGATCGCGCCCGCCACTTCACGTCGACCGAGCTGCGCGACGAGAAGCTGGTGTCGCTCGGCAAACTCGCCGCGGGACTGGCGCACGAGCTGAACAACCCGGCGTCGGCGATCGTTCGCAGCGTGCACGCGTTGGGGGAGCAGCTCGATCAGGTGGAAGCGGCGACGCGCGCGCTGTGCGCACTGGGGTTGACGGACGGCCAGATGGCCGGTCTCGAGGCGGTGCGCCAGTCGTGCCAGGCCGCGCCGGTGCACACCTGGACCCCGCTCGAGCGGGCGGACCGCGAGGATCGCCTCGCCGCGTGGATCGAAGCCCGTGGCGGCGACGCGGACTTGGCGGCGCCGTTGGCGGAGACCGCGATGTCGCCCGAGGTGCTCGAGGGGTTGGCAGGCGTCGTCCCCGACGCGGCGCTCGAAGTATCGCTCCGCTGGATCGCCGGCGCGTGCGCGGTGCGCGGCCTGCGGCAGGAGATCGAGCGAGGCGCGTCGCGCGTGTTCGAGCTCGTGTCGGCCGTGAAGGGCTTCACGCAAATGGACAAGAGCCCCGTGGCGGAACCGGTGGACGTCGGGCGAGGCCTGCGCGACACGATCACCATTATGCGTTCCAAGGCGGCGTCGAAGTCGGTGAGTCTCTCGGCCGAGGTCGATCCCGATCTCCCGGCGGTACAGGGCGTCGCCGCCGAGCTCAACCAGATCTGGTCAAACCTGGTCGACAACGCCCTCGACGCCGTGAGCCCGGGGGGCCGAGTCGCTGTGAGCGCGCGCGGCGAGGGCAGTCGGGTAGTCGTGAAGGTCGAGGACGACGGACATGGGATCCCGGCTGATATTCGCGCGCACATCTTCGATCCGTTCTTCTCCACGAAGGACGTGGGGAAGGGCGTTGGGCTGGGGCTCGATATCGCGCGGCGCACGATCGAGCGCCACGACGGGGAGATCGAAGTGGAGTCACGTCCCGGACGCACGGTGTTCCGGGTAACGCTGCCGGCCGAGGGAATGCGGTCGAGCGGGCGGTGGTCGCGCGCCACGCCGCGGATTCAGATCGAGGAGCGAGAAAGGCCATGAAGAAATCCATCGGCGACAACATGATTCCGAAGGAATGGGGCCTCGAGAAAGGCCTGGAGCTCGTCAAGCGGGCAGGGTACGACGGCATCGAACTGTGGCTGGGCGACATGCCGTGGTTCCAGATGAGCACCGCGGACGCGGACGTGCGCGAGCTGAGGCGCAAGATCGAAAGCGCCGGTCTCGTCGTTTCCAACGTCTCGACCGGCCTCCACTGGCGCTCACCCGTCTCCGCACGGGACCCTCAGGTCCGGGCCCAAGCCACACGCATCGTGGAGCGGGAAATCGAGACCGCGGCGCTGCTCGGCGCCGACGCCGTCCTCGTCGTCGCCGGGTTGGTGACCGAGGAAGTCCCCTACAACGAGGTCTATCAACGATCGGTCGAGGCCCTTAAAGCCCTGGGTCAGACGGCCGCGCGCGCGAACGTCAGGATCGGCTGCGAGAACTGCAATTCAGAGCAGCGCTTCCTTCTCAGCCCGCGGGAGTTCTCGCAATTCCTGAACGACGTCAATAGCCCCGCGGTGGGGCTGCACCTCGACGTCGGCAACATCCACGACACGGGGTTTCCCGAGCAGTGGATCGAGCTACTCGGGAGCAGGATCACTCGCGTTCACGTGAAGGACGTCTTGAGACATCGCGGGCGCTGCGGCGACCAGAGTGTGTACACCAATCTGCTGCTGGGCGACAATAACTGGCCGGCGATTCGCGCCGCGCTGACCAAGGTCGGATACGACGGCTGGCTGGTGGCGGAGATGGAAGCGCGTTACCGCTACGCTCCCGACCAGCAGTTCTTCGATACGGCACAGGCGATGGATCGGTTGATTGCCGGGAGGCTCTAGAGCGTGCGCCTGACCCGCCGGCAGTTCCTGGGCTGCACTGCCGCCGCTGTTCCGCTCGGGCGCTGGCGCTTCGGCCGGCACTCCGCGGCGGTCGAGACGACATCCAAGTGGGTGCTGCTCGATCCGGGGCCACACTGTCGGCTGCGGGAGTCGGTGTCGGGATACGAAGCAGCGTTGGGAGCACGGTTGCTGCGGGCCGACGCGCAGTCGAGCCCGAGTTGCAACGTGCTCATCGTCCCGGCAGCGTTCGAGATTCCGCCCGCCGCGGTCAGGGCGATCGCCAAGTGTCTGCAGGCTGGCGGGAAGGTGATTCTCGAGTCCGGCGCGTGGTTCGCAAGCGAGGCGGAATTCCGCGCTCATCGCAGGGTGCTGCGTGATGCGCTGGACGTTTACGTCGAGGCGCCGGTCCCATTGTGGCGCCCCGCCGAGCCGGGGATCCCGTACGTGGACTTCACGTGGCCGTTCCCCACGAAGATCCGCGATTTCAGCCGCGTCGTGCCGCTCGCGAGTCAGGCGGGTGAGGTCATCGCACGGGTGGGTGGGGTGCCGGCGGCCCTCAGGCGTCGCACCGGGCGCGGAACACTCGTATTTCTCGGCTCGCCGCTCGGGCCGGCGCTCTGGGCGGGTGACGTCGAGGCACGGCGGTGGTTGGAAGCAGTAGGAGGCAGAACCCAAGGAAACGCTGCATAAGCCCCGGCGTCGCTCAAGGTTTAGCGCGCGACGCCGAATGCGAACACGGTCCGAGAGCGGTACGTCTGACCGGGGCGCAGGATGGTCGAGGGGAAGCTCGCGTGGTTGGGCGAGTCGGGAAAATGCTGGGTCTCGAGGCAGAGCCCAGAGCGGTGCGCATACACGCGTCCGCCTTTCCCGGTGATCGTGCCGTCGAGGAAGTTGCCCGAATAGAACTGGAGACCGGGCTCGGTGGTGCTGATGTCCAGCATGCGGCCGCTCTCTGGATCCTCTAAGTGGGCGGCGGGCACGAGGCCGGTCCGGCCGCTCCGGTCTAGCACCCAGTTGTGATCGTACCCGCGCCCGTAGCGCAGCTGGATGTTCGGCTGCTCGATGCGCGCTCCGATCGACGTCGCGCGCCGGAAATCGAACGGCGTGCCAGTCACGGGAGCGATCCGGCCGGTCGGGATCAATGTCGAATCGACCGGCGTGTAGGCCGACGCGTACAGCGTGAGCAGATGATTGAGGATGTCCCCCTCCGCCGCGCCGCGCAGATTCCAGTAGGTGTGCTGTGAGAGGTTGACGGGCGTGGCTTTGTCGGTGGTCGCTTCGTAGTCGACGACCAGCTCGTCACGCGGCGTGAGGGTGTAGCGGACGCGCGCGGAGAGCGTTCCGGGATAGCCTTCCTCCCCGTCCGGGCTCGTGTAACGCAGCGTCACCCCCACGCCGCTGTCGGTTTGAAACGGCTCGCCCGTCCATACGACCTTGTCGAAACCGCGGTTCCCGCCGTGCAGGCTGTTGGGGCCGTTGTTGCGGGCGAGGTGGTACCGTCTTCCGCCGAGCGTGAACTCCCCGTTGGCGATGCGATTCGCGTAGCGGCCAACGATGGCGCCGAAGTAGGGGGAGGCGACGACATAGCCGGGGAGGCTGTCGAAGCCGAGCACGATGTCGTCCACGTGTCCCGCGCGATCGGGCGTGCGCAAGGCGGTGATGATGCCCCCGTAGGTAATCACGCGCACCTCCAGCCCGTGCGCGTTGGTGATCGTGAACTGTTCCACCTGCCGTCCATCGGGGAGGCGACCGAACGGAGTCCTGGTCACACCGGCCTGTTGCAGCTCGAACACAACCGTAGGGTCTACCGGGTAGCGCCCGAATCGCGCGCTATAGATCGCCAGCCCTCCCGGCAGTGAATCCGCGACGTCCAGCCGCACGATCAGCTCGCGCCGGTCAGCGCCTTCCTGGAGCGCCGTCGGAGGAATCGGCACGCGCAGCAGTTGACCGTACGAGCCGGCTTCATACAGGTGGCCGTCGTGCGGCTGGGCATGCCAGCTGAGGATTCCGCGCGAGTCGGCGGGATCATCGGTGAGGTCCCAGCGGCCGGCGGAGTGGTCATTGACGCGCACGGTGACGGCGCTGCGGAACCGCGTCGTCCCGGTCATCGGATAGCTGTTCGGGTTCCGGCTCGGGTCGTGGAATCCGCCGCCGCGCATGTAGTCCTGATTGTCGGCGGATGTCGAGTCGCGATCCTTGCCGTTGAGCCGTTTCGCCGAGGCTTCGACCAGGAACGTGGCGCCGGCGACATCCTTCGCGTCCAGTCCCGCCGGCCAGGGAAAGCGGTATTCGAAAAACCCGCTGCCCGCGCCGTCCAGCTTGTGATCGCCCAGCACGGTCCACTGTTTCGCCGACCAGTGCGCGTCGCGCACCGCCGTGGCGGGCACGCGTGCGACGCGCACGTGGTGGCCGTCCGCCAGCACCGCCTCGGCCGGCACGTCGGCGTCGACGACGAACGTCGTGAAGTTGTGCTGCAGCACGGTGCCGGTGGAGTCCTCGAGCCGAACGCCAAGCACCAGGACCGCCCGCTCGTTCGGCATCGTGACCGACAGCGGCGCGAGGGGCTGCGACATCCAGGGGCGGTATGGGACTTCCATCACCCAGGTACCGTAGCTCTTGCGCTCGCCAAGTGCGTTCCAGCCGGTGAGCTCGGCCTTCAACGTGAGTGAATCGCCGAACGCGGTGCTGCCGCTCATGAACGAAGCGTACAGCGGGACCTCGATGTGCTCCCCGGGATGCACCGTGCGGGAGAGTGCCGGGTCGCCCACGGCGACGTAGAGCGGGGCGTGCAAGTCGCGCAGCGTCATGCTGTCGACGAGGTCGCCGAGGCCCGTCACCTTCCACGAGCGGTCGTAGTGCACGTAGCCGTTCCACTCGTTGACGACGTCTGTATGCTCGGTGTAGAGCCATCCGGCGATCTTGGGATGGCGGCGGAAGGCGTCGACGGCGCGGTGGTAGTCCCAGCTCCAGTCGACGTCGCCGGTGCTCCCCTCGTAGCCCCACACGTTGCCGAATTCCGAGTTGAGCATCGGCTGATGTCCCTCGGTCCACGGCCGCTCGAAGTTCCAGGTCGAGCCGGGGAAGCTCGAGTCGCTCACCCGCTGGTCGTGCTCCTCCCAGCGCCAGCCGGGGAGGTACTCGTGCCACGAGTCGAGATCGGTTTCGGTGTGGCCGCGGCCGCAGCACACCGAGTTGTCTTCGACGAGGCGCGTGGAGTCGAGCGATTTCGCGAGCCGATAGACCGCCGTCACCCGGCGCTCGGTGGCCGGCAGATACTGCGAGCGGTCGCCCGCGCTGTCCCGGGTCTCCAGGCCCCACGTCTCATTGAACAGCACCCAGGAGAAGACTGACGGGTGGTTGTAATCGCGCGCGATGGCGCCGCGCAGCGCGACCTCGTGCTCGGCGAACGCCGCCGAGTCGGGCGGGCCCCACCAGTTCGGGATGTCGGCCATGATCAGGACACCGAGCCGGTCGGCCCAGTAGAGCTTGCGCGGCGCCTCGATCTTGATGTGCTCGCGCAGCCCGGTGAGCCCGATCTGGCGCGCCCGCAGAATCTCGTCTCGTAGTGCGCTGTCCGAGGGGAAGGTGTAGTAGCCTTGGCGGTCGTACGCCTGGTCGAGCGCCAGCTGCAGGTAGACGGGTGTGCCGTTGATCGCAACGTAGGGAATCGTGGTACCCGGAAGATCGACGACGCCAATCGTGCGCATCCCGAAGTAGGTCTGCACGCGGTCTTCCCGAATCCCGGAGCCGCTCACGCTGACGACGACGTCGTAGAGGAACGGATCGTCCGGCGACCAGCGATGCGCGTTCGGCAGCGCGACGTCGAGATGCACGGCTCTGGTGCCGCGACGCACGCCGTGGTTGACGACCAGGGACCCTGGGACGCCGGGGAACTCGAGGTGCAGGGTGAGGTCGCGCGGCGCGGGCTCGAGCAGCTGCGCATCGACGGTGACGCCGGCGAGGTCGGCATGCGGCGTGAAGTGCACGAGCTCCAGCGGGTCCGGCCCGCGCGCCTCGAGGTAGACCGTCTGCCAAAGCCCTCGCGCTTTCCCGTAGCCCTGCTTCCCCTCGAGCTTGAACGGGTGCGGGGAATCGTCCACGCGCACTACCAGCGTGTGCGCTCCCGGCCGCAGCCGCTGGGTCAGCTCGAACGAGAACGGGGTGTAGCCGCCCTGGTGCTCGCCCAGTTTCTTGCCGTCGAGCCACGCCGTCGTGCGCCAGTCGCAGGCGCCGAACACCAGAAAGACGCGCCGGCCGCCCGCGCGCCAGGCCTCCGGGACGGTGATCGCCCGGGCGTACCAGCCGATGTCGGCGCTGTCGGGGACGCCGGAGAGCGGCGAGCCCCAGGAGAACGGCACCAGGATTTCCCGTCCCGCGGGCACGTTCCCGCTCGGCCAACCGGCGCGCTCGCCGTCATTCTTCGGGTCGAACGCGAATCGCCAGCGGCCGTTCAGGTTGAGCCACTCCGCGCGCTGGAAATCGGGACGCGGGTGCTCCGGGAGCGGAATGGAGTCGGCGCTGCCAGCGTGCCCAACCCGGGGCGCCACCCTTGGGTCAGCCGCGCCGCCCGTGATCAGGAGGAGTACAGGAACGGCGACATCCAAGCACCGCATTGTGACCTCGAGCAGGGAGGTGACCCCTACCGTATCTGCACCGGCGCGCTGAGCGCCGATACACCATTCTCGTCGAAACTCTCGATCGCCACCCAATATGCCTGTCCCACGGTGAGGGCGCGCAGCGCGAGCGTGCCGCCCTGGTCGGCGAAGCGCTGGTAGGTCTGGTACAGCTTCGCGGGGGCGATTCCCCAGCGGATGTTGTAGCCCACGACGCCCGGGACGGGTTGCCAGGTGATCGTTGCGTCGCGCGCATCGGTATCGCGCTGGGCGGCCAGACCCGCCGGAGTGGCGGGGCCCGCTCCTGAGCCGTTGCCGAACACGCGGATGTCCGAGATGGCGAGGTGCGCCGCGCCGACGTGGATGTGGTCATAGCGCACGTAGCGCGCTCGCACCGGCACCGGCAGCTCGAGGTACGCGTTCGGCCGGTCTCGCGTCTCACGTGAGAGGTCGGCAATGGTTCTCCACTGGTGACCATCTACCGATGACCGAATACGCATTCTCGTGTACACAGTGCTATCAGTGCCGTAAAGACCGGACTGATAATCGGCGTAGTTCACCTGAATCGCCTTT
>Ga0310811_10007571_pt1 | contig 13936 bp, 16 predicted proteins | sample YCmetagenome_FD_207642 | JGI IMG/M metagenome (GOLD analysis project Ga0310811, IMG submission 207642) | Soil microbial communities from experimental microcosm in Duke University, North Carolina, United States - YC | ecosystem: Engineered > Artificial ecosystem > Soil microcosm > Unclassified ... | reverse complement strand
ATCGACAAGTATCCGATTCCGCGCATGCCCGATGGCCATCCCGATCTCACGGGCCCGTGGGTTGGCGGGGGCTCGAACGGCGACATCGAGCGTGAAGGCGGCCTGAAGCCGGGCGAGCTGCCGCTGCAGCCGTGGGCGAGGGAGCTGCGCGACAAGCGCGTGTCGAAGGATGAGCCCTACACCTCGTGTCTGCCGATGAGCGTGCCGCGCGTGAACCCGTATCCGTGGAAGTTTGCCTACGAATATCAGTCCACAGGTCTGACGCATATTTACGTCCTGCATGAGACCGGCGACGCCGGGGCGCATCGCGTCGTTTACATGGACGGGCGGCCGCATCCAAAGAACTGGGTCAACAACTGGTGGGGCCATTCGGTGGGCCACTGGGAAGGCGACACGCTGGTCATCGATACAGTCGGCTACAACGACAAATTCTGGTTCGACAGCCGCGGCACACCGCACACCGAGCAGCTGCACACGATCGAGCGCTGGACGCGGACGCACTGGGGGCGTATCGAAAACGTCTTCACCATCGAGGACCCGGGAGCGTTGACCAAGCCAGTGACTCTGAAGTTCACGGGTAGACTGCTGCGTCCGGACAGGGACGGCCATGCCGATCTGATGGAGTTCATCTGTCTCGAGGACAACGAGTACGGCAAGGCCGCCGACATTGAAGTTGGTAAGGGCACCGACGGCAGGAAGTAGTGCACGAGCGGACGTGCAGGTATTGGAGGGTTTCGCAATGAGGAAGGTCGGCATTCTTATCGCGGCGCTCAGCATCGTCAGCCTTGCGGCTCCGGCGCTTGCGCATCACGGCTTCGACACGGAGTACGACGCGAACAAGCACGTGAAACTCGAAGGCGTCGTGACGATGGTGTCGTGGACCAACCCGCATATGCGCGTCTACGTGGACGTGAAGGACAAGGACGGGAAGGTCACCAACTGGAATATGGAGCTCACCAGCCCGAACACGATCCGTCGTCAGGGCTGGGGACCCGATGACCTCAAGGCTGGTGACGCGGTCATCTTCGAAGGGTTCGCGGGGAAGGTGGTCGAAAGCCGCGGATCGCTGCAGACGATCATGAAGAAGAGCGACATGAAACCGCTCTTCGGTCCCGGCGGTCCCGATGCGGCCGCTCCCGTCAAGCAGTAGCCAGTGAGCAGACGTCAGCTGGCAGGGGGCAGCACCATCGCGCTCGCGATGACGTGCTGGCTCGGCGCATCGGTGTACGCACAGGGGCAGGCGCAGGCGCCTGCCTCCGTGCCGACGTCCGATCAGGTGTTCAAGAACATCCAGGTGCTGAAGGGCATTCCCGTCGATCAGTTCATGGATGCGATGGGCATGTTCTCCTCCTCGCTCGGCTACGACTGCTCCAGCTGTCACTCACAGGAAATCCATACCGACCGTGCCGCCTTCGCCATCGCGACGCCGTTGATTAACCGCGCGCGCCAGATGATCGCGATGATGAACGCGATCAACGAGACGAACTTCGGCGGCCGTCCGCGCGTGACCTGCTACACGTGCCACCGCACCAGCCCGACACCCGATGACGTGCCCAGCCTCGCCGCGCAGTACGCGGACGTCGTCGACGATCCGAATTCGATGAATCTCGTGCGCAGCCGTACGGTGATGCCGGATCAGGTGTTCGCGAAGTACATGCAGGCCCTTGGCGGCGCGCAGAAGGTCGCTGCGCTTACCAGCTTCACCGCGCGCGGCACCTACGGCGGCTTCAATACCGGCGGCGCGGACCTGCCAATCGAGATCAACGCGAAAGCGCCGAATCAGCGGATGCAGATCGTGCGTGCGCCGGATGCGGAGAACGTGAAGGTGTTCAACGGGCAGAAAGCGTGGGTCGCCGAAGGATGGCGTCCGCTGCCTCTGATGGAGCTGACTGCCGGCAATCTCGAAGGCGCACGCATCGAGGCGCTGACGCTGTTTCCCGCATCGATTAAGGATTCATTCACCGGCTGGCAGGTTGGAACCGGGACAATCGACGACAAACCCGTGCAGGTGCTGCAGGGGCGCAGCGCCGGCATGCCGGTGAACTTCTACTTCGACGATGCCGGCTTGCTGGTGCGCACGGTTCGCTGGAACCGCACGCCTGTCGGCACGGTGCCGACACAAACCGATTTTTCTGATTATCGCGACGTTGCGGGCGTGAAGATGCCGTTCAAGACGATCATCACGTGGACGGACGGTCAGAACACGATCGCACTCAACCAGGTGCAGGCAAACGTGGCGATGGACGCATCGAAGTTCGCCACGCCCAAGGCCTTCGTCCGCAAATAGGGGCCGTCTTCGAGCGGCCCTACGGCTTATTTCGAAATCTTCCTCATATACGCTTCGAGCTTGTCGTTCTCATAGCGAACAGTGTTCAGAAACAGGCTCTCCAGCAGGTACGAGCGTCGTTCGGCTTCGTCCATCTGATCGATGAGGTGCGTGATCTCCTTCATCATGTCCTCGAACGACCGATTCAGCTCGCTTCGCGCGGTGACCTCGCGATAGAGCGCTTCCATGACGGCGAGCAGGTCGCCGTCGAGCGGAATCGAGACGCCGGTTGTCGTCTTGATCGTTCGCATGGTCAGGCTCCGAAACTCTTGATGGCCGACGGCTCGTCGGCGTGGATCTCGAGGAAGTTCTGCGCCCCGGTCATCGTCAGCATCGTTTCGACGCGCTTCTGCACGCCGCTCAGCTTGAGCGCGCCTCCCGCGGCCGTTGCCTGGCGATACAGGTCCATCAGGCAGCCGATCGTCGCGCTGTCAACATAGGTGACCGACGAGAGGTCGAGCAGCACCTTCTGCTCGCCGCTGTTGATCAGGCCGGCGACGGTGCCCGCAAATTCGGACAGGAGCGGATACATCAGCCGGCTTTCCTGGATGCGTACGATGGAGACGCCCTGGCTGCGGTCGGTGGTCAGATTCATCCTGAAACTCCGGTTCTCGCCGTCGACTCCTGGCGTTCACGAAGACGCGCGATCTGCCTCGCAAGTTCCGTTCGCCCGCGATTGATGCGCGACTTCACAGTGCCCTCAGGCACGCCGAGGCGGTCGGCGATCTCCTGGTAGGTCAGCTCCTGAATGTCGCGCAGGATCACCGCGGTCCGCAGCGACGGCGCGAGCTTGTCGAGCGCGGCGCGCAGCAGCGACACGCGATCGCGGCGCTCGAGCATCATCTGAGGGCTTTCGATCGTCGACGGGTAGGGAACGGTGGACGTGTCGATGTCATGCGAGACGAGGTCGTGCTCACGGCGGGTGCTGCGGTAATGGTCGATGCAGAGATTGCGGCTGACGCTGATCAACCACGTCGAGAAGTTCGCGCGTCGATCGAAAGTCTTGAGCGACTTGAACAGCTTCAGGAAGATGTCCTGCGCGAGGTCCTCGGCCTCGTCGTGGCGGCCGACGAACTTGTAGGCGATGTTGAACACCTTGCGCCAGTAGAGCGCGACGATGGCGTTCCACGCCGACTGGTCACCTAGCAGACAACGTTCGATGAGGGGATCGACGTCGTGCGGATCTTCTTTGGCGGGAATGTGCGCATGATAACATGCGATTCGCTCGTGTACCAACCGTTTCAGCGCTCTGGTGAGGCGCTCGCCTGCGACGGCGTCAGCATTCAATCAATTGTCGAACACGTAGGGACGCCGACATACGTCTACAGCGCGCGCATGATTCGCGCGTCGTATCGCGCCATTGACGAGGCGTTCGCATCATATCCGCATGCCATCCATTACGCCCTCAAGGCGAACTCGACGCTGGCGATTGCGCGGTTGCTGCAGTCGCTCGGCAGCCGCGCCGATGCGAACTCCGGCGGCGAGATCAAGGTCGCAGAACGCGCCGGCTTTGCGCCGGGCGATATCGTGTTTACCGGCGTCGGCAAAACGCGTGACGAGCTCGACTACGCGATCGCACGCGGCATCGGCACCATCAACGCCGAGTCAGCAGGCGAGCTCGATCGGATTGCGGCGGTCGCGAAGACGCAAGGGCGGGTTGCACGCGTCGCGCTGCGCGTGAATCCGGACATCGACGCACAAAGCCATCCGAACATCTCCACGGGACTGAAGACCAACAAGTTCGGCGTGGCGTTGCAGGACGCGCGCAGTATCTATCAGGCGAGGCGCGACGCAGCATCACTGCAATTCGTCGGCGTTCACATTCATATCGGCTCGCAGATCACCACGCTCGATCCGCTGCGCCGGGCCGCAGAAACACTCGTCTCGCTCGCTCTGGAGCTGCGCGACGACGGGTTTGCGCTGGAGCATGTGGATCTGGGAGGTGGCCTCGGCATCGCGTACGAGGGCAGACCGATTATTGACCCGGTCGACTACGCCGCCGCGGTCATACCCGAGCTGCGGCGCATCGACTTGCCCGTCGTTCTCGAGCCTGGCCGCGCGGTGGTCGGCCACTCAGGCGCGCTCATTGCGCGCGTCGTCGACACGAAATGTTTTCCGGATGGCCGCAAGTTCGCCGTGCTCGATGCGGGGATGGGCGAGCTGATTCGGCCCGCGCTCTACGGATCCTTTCACCGCATCGTCCCGGTCGTATCGAGGCGTGGAACCGAAACCGCCTGGGACGTTGTCGGTCCGATCTGCGAGAGCAGCGATGTGTTCGCGCGGGATCGCCAGCTTCCGCCACTTGAAGTTGACGATCTGATCGCCATCCTCGATGCCGGCGCGTACGGATCGGTGATGGCCTCCAACTACAACCGCCATATGCTGGCTGCGGAAGTGCTGGTCGACGAGGGAAAGTGCGCGATCATCCGCCGTCGTCAGACGCTCGAGGACGTGCTCGCGCTTGAAAGCTAGTTCCGGGCTGCTCATCGCGTTCGAAGGGCTCGATCAGAGCGGCAAGCAAACCCAGGCGGAGCTACTGCGCGATCGCCTCACGTCGCTCGGCCGCACGGTGCGGTTGCTATCGTTTCCCGATTACGGGACGCCCATCGGCACCGAGATCGGCCACGCCCTCCGCGGCGAGCGGCACTACGCCGCCGACGTCATGCAGCTGCTGTACGTCGCGAACCGCTACGAGTACAAGGACGAGATTGCGCGAGAGAAGCAGGCGGGCACGATCCTGGTGTGTGACCGGTATCTCGCGTCGAGCATCGCCTACGGCGAGGCGTTCGGCCTGGATGGCGCATGGCTGATGGATGCGCAGAAGTACCTTCCACAACCCGATATCACGTTCCTGCTGGACATCGCCCCCGACGTATCGGCGAAGCGCAAGACCGCAGGTCGCGACAAGTACGAGAGCGATCTTTCGCTGCTGGCGCGCGTACGCGAGAGCTACGTGCGTCAGGCGTCGAGAGGCGATTGGCTGAGGCTCGATGCGGCGCGCGAGCCGAAGGTGATTGCCGAGGACGTGTGGAAGGCGGTCTCAGCCGTCTTGTCATGACTTCCTAGGCCGCGCCGGCTGTCAGCGCGCGCACGTCGGCCGCGCCTGCGCGCCGCAATACTTTCGCGCATTCCTCGAGTGTCGCGCCGGTCGTGCGTACATCATCCACGAGAACGATGCGTGCGCCCTGGACTCGCGCGCCCGAAAGGCCCGCGCTGCATGCCCACGACAGCGAGAACGCGCCGCGCAGGTTCGTGTGGCGAGCCGCGGCGTTCAGCGCCATCTGCGGCGGCGTTGCACGCACACGCCAAAGCGAGTCGCGCACAGGGAGATCGAGACGCTCCGCAAGATCTCGCGCCTGGTTGAATCCACGTCGCAGCCGCCGCCATGGATGAAGCGGCACCGGCACGACGAAATCGCATTCTGTCAGGACCTCACGTGCAGCGTCCCGCATCAATCGGGCAAGCGGGTGGGCGAGCGATCGCCGTCCTTCGTACTTGAACGCGTGAATGATGTCGCGAAGCACGCCTTCGTAGCGTCCGGCGGCGGCAGCAACAGTGATGTGCGCGCTCGTCCACGCCGCGAGCGGAGCGGCGACGAGGCTTCCGAGGCAGACGGGACAGATGCACCCGTGCGTGGGCGCGTCGAGCGGGGAGCGGCATGCGGCGCACGCGGGCGCCAGCGTCGCGGCAAGCAGAGCGTCTATGCCCGCTCGAGCGCCTCCGAGAACTCGTGCCGCTCGGCGTTGCCCCAGAGGCGCTCGAGCTCGTAGAAGTCGCGGCACTCGCGGCTGAAGATGTGCACGACGAAGTTGAAGTAATCGAGCAGGATCCACTGCGATTTTTCGACACCTTCCGTGAGATGTGGGCGCTCGCCGAAGTCCACGCGCAGGGTCTGTTCGACCGAATCGGCAATCGCCATGATTTGGCGCGGATTGCCGCCAGTGCAAATGACGAAGTAATCGGTAAAGCCCCCCGCCTTCCGAAGATCGAGCACGACGATGTCGACGCCCTTTTTGTCCTGGATGGCGTGCACCGCGCCGATGACGGTCCTGGGCAACCTCGGAGCCGTCGTTTTTCTTCGGATCGCAATCTTCTTAGATGCGCTCGTCTTCGCCATGCAAGCTGCCTACCGCTCCATACAGGTGATGTTTGTGGATGTGCCGCGCGACGTCCGGCGGCACGAGATCGTCAATCGACTGGCCACCCGCCAGCCGTTCGCGGATCATCGTGGAAGACACGTCACGCGTGTGCGCGTGCACCAGGAAAATGCGCGTCGGACCGTCGAGGGGGACGTGCTCGCGCGGCACGGGACACATGCGCGCTCGCAGCTCCGGCGTTCGGCTCGCCGCATCGTCGATGCTCGTGCCTGGCCGTGCGATGACAACGAAGTGCGCCAGATCGAGGAACGAGGGATAACCGTGCCATGCGGCAATTCCTGCAAACGCGTCGCTGCCGAGAATGAAGAAGAGTTGCGATCCGCGCCGGCCGGACGCGTGCAGCGCGCGCAGCGTGTCCTCCGTATACGACCGGCCCTGCCGCAGCAGCTCAACGTCCGAGACGTGGCATTCCGGGCGATGCGCAACCGCCAGCACCGCGAGGGCGAAACGATGATAGACACTCGCTCGCGGTTCCACGGCGCGGAGGGGCTGATCGTGTGCGGGAATCAGCACGAGCTCGTCGAGAGCCAGCGCGGCGCTCGCGGCATCCGCCGCATCGAGATGACCGAAGTGAATGGGATCGAATGTGCCACCGAGAATCCCGAGCCGCGTGCTCGTCATGCGGCAGGGACGGGCATTTCGCGCACGGCGGCGATCTGGCGCCACACCGCCTCGAGCAAATCGTCGAGGCCGGTGCCGGCGACCGCCGAGATTCTGAAGAACGGTAGTTCCAGTTGCCGAACACGACGCTCGAGCGCGTCCGCCTGCGAACGATCGATGACGGCGTCCATCTTCGTCGCCGCGACGATCATCGGCTTGGCCGCGACCTTCGGATCGAACAGGCGGAGCTCGCCAAGGATGGTGTCGAAGTCGTGCACGGGATCGCGACCGGACGCGCCCGACACGTCAACGAGGTGGACCAGCACTTTCGTCCGTTCGATGTGCCGCAGGAATTTGTCGCCGAGGCCGTGTCCCTCGTGCGCCCCTTCGATCAGTCCTGGTACATCCGCAACGACAAAGCTGCGGTTGTCGCTCAACGTAACGACGCCGAGATTCGGCGACAAGGTCGTAAACGGATAGTCGGCAATCTTCGGGCGTGCCGCGGAGATGCGCGAAATGAGCGTGGACTTCCCGGCGTTGGGAAAGCCGACGAGTCCCGCATCGGCGATGAGTTTCAACTGCAGGCGAATGAATCGCTCTTCGCCCTCTTCGCCGGGCTCCGTACGCCGAGGCGCACGGTTCGTGGACGATACGAAGCGCGCGTTGCCGCGACCGCCACGTCCACCTTTGGCGACGAGCACACGGCGGCCCTCTTCCATCAGGTCGGCCAGCTGCGTCAGTTCACCGCTGGCGTGATCCTTGACGAATACCAGCGTACCGATCGGCACGGCGATTTCGAGATCGGTACCGGTCTGTCCGGTCTTGTTCGCACCCTGTCCATGCGAGCCGCGTTTCGCCTGAAATTCGGGATGAAAACGGAAGTCGACCAGGGTGTTCTTGGTGGGGGTCGCGACGATATAAACCGAGCCGCCGTTGCCGCCATCGCCGCCATCGGGGCCGCCGCGCGGAACGAATTTCTCGCGACGGAAGCTGAGGCAACCATTACCGCCGTTGCCGGCGGCGACGTGGATGTCGACTTCGTCGACGAACATACTGTTGTAGAGGCGGGTGTTCGGACCCGCCTATTTATTGTACGGGGATGACAGAGATCTTGCGGCCGTGCTTGCCGTGATCTTCGAAGCGGACCTTGCCGTCAATTTTCGCGAACAGCGTATGGTCTTTGCCGAGGCCGACGTTGAGTCCCGGTTCGAAGCGGCGTCCCTTCTGACGCACGAGGATTGACCCGCCCGTGACGATGTTGCCGTCGTGGCTCTTGACGCCAAGTCGCTGCGACTGGCTGTCGCGGCCGTTGCGTGAGCTGCCCTGTCCTTTTTTATGCGCCATAGTCTTCCCATTTGCGATTTGTGATTAATGATTCTTGATTTCAAATCACTAATCACAAATCAGCAATCACAACTGGATGTCGGTAATGCGCACGCGCGTGAACGTGCTGCGGTGGCCGCGCGTTTTGCGAAACCCCTTGCGGCGCTTCTTCTTGAACACGCGCAGCTTCGGGCCGCGCGACTCGCCGTCGACAACGCCAACGACCTTCGCGTTCGCCACAAACGGCGCGCCCGCGACGATATCGCCGGCGTCCTTCTCGACGAGCAGCACCTGCTCGAAGGTGAATTCCTTGCCCTGCTCGCCGGCGGTGCCGTCTACTTCGATGATGGCGCCGGGCGTGACCTTCACTTGGCGGCCGCGCGCCTGGATGATCGCGTACACGTGATCCCTCTCAATCGCGTGGGCGGATCCAAAGACCCGCCCCTACACTATGTAGACAAAGGATTTATTCTAACAGCCCTGCCGGCTATTGCAAAAGGACTCGCGTCCCCTTGATTTTCTGGCTGCTGAGCGTGCTCAGGAAGCTCGGAATCAGCCGGTCCATCAACTCGAAATACGAAGACAGGGCCGGGGTGCTCTGATTGGCGTTATAGAGCACCTCCTCGCGAAAGTTCTCGGAGTGCATCACGGTGCCGGTGCGGCCGTCTATAAAGACGAACTTCGGCTGCAGGATGTAGCCTTTCCGCTCCATATAGGTCCGTACGGGGACCACGCGCCGACGACCGAACGAGTCGTACACTTCTTCCTCGCGCTGGACGATGCCGGAGCGCTGGTGCGGCGTAAACATCACTGTACCCGTGACGATCAGCGGGTTCTGATATTCCTCGCCGATCTTCTTCCAGTACTCGACGTCGGCGAAGACGTGCTCGTACGGTTCGAGGTCCTTGGCGTCCTTGATCGCCGCGGGCTTGTCGGGCGTAGCCGCCTGCGGCCCTTCGCCCTTCTCGCCTTTCGACTCCGCCTTGGCTTCGCCTTTCGGCTCCGACTTGGCTTCGCCTTCGGCTCCGGAATTGTTGGACTTCACGGGCTCCGCTTTCGCTTCCTGCGGCGCGCTCTCCTGAGCGGCGACGTCCATCAGCGGGAGCACGTCGGTGTCAATGACGCGGAGATCGGATTTGGTGCGCAGCTGGCTGCGCAGCAAGCGGGTCGTCTCGAGGTTCCCGTCCACATCGTCGGTGCCCCCCGCGATGAAGCCGGCCACGAGCACGCGCTGAAACGCCGACACATCAAGCTTCGGCTTGATGGGCGTTTCGATAGGAATCTCGTAGTAGTTCGTGCAACCTGCGATGAACAGGATTGCGGCGACGCTGCTAAGGATTCTGGTTGTCCTGGCTGTCCTGCGTATCCTTGCGAGTCGTCCGGTCATTGATTTCCTTGAAGAGCTCGTAATTCTGTTTGATCAGCGCATTGTTGGGTTCGACTTCGAGGGCCTTTTCGTACGCCACGCGTGCTTTGTCCAGATCGCCTTCATGTTCGTAGGCGATTGCCAGGTCGTTGAGCGCCTCCGCGTACTTAGGATCGATTTGCACCGCGCGCTCCCACCGGTAGATTGCCTCGCGCCAGAGACCGCGCTGCGCGACCGCGATGCCGAACTGCACCTGTTTCTTCGCGTCCGACCGGGCGTCGGCTGCCAGCGGCGCCGCCGCGGCGCCGAGGAGCAGAAGAATCGTCAGGACGCGGGTACGCATTGGTAGAAGTGCCTCAATATACGCCATGCGCGCGCCTTCCCGAAGCTCGAAAGCTCGATCCGCGCAACAAAGACATGGTGCTGCCGAGCAAGGCATGTGCCACGGAAGCGTGACGAAAACCGTCAATTTCCACGGCAAATTATTCCGTTCGCCGTCCCCTTCTTTCATGACGTGTCCACTGTTTCGCGACACGTCTGTCACGAGCGGACAAGAATGGACGCGCTATAATCCCGTCCGGTCGGGTGCGCGGGCGCGCTTTGCGAGGATGCGCCATGTCGCCAGACGAAGCTATCGCGCTTTCAGTCGCCGCCCTTTCCAATCTTCCGCGCGCCGGTCTCGCGGATCGGCTGCGCGCCGACGATCCCCACATTCTTGAGCTCGCGCGATCGCTGCTGCCGGAGGCGCACAGGGTGCGCTGCGCCGCCGAACGTCGCGGCATTCGCGTCGTCGCGTGGAACGATCCGGCTTTCCCAACGGCGCTGCTGACCCTCACGGACCTGCCGCCGGCGCTCTGGTATCGCGGCGAGCTCGAGGTGCTCACGTCACCATGTGTGGCGATCGTCGGGTCACGCGTCGCGTCGCCCGTGTCGATTGAGACAGCGACGCGCATCGCCAACGATCTCGCTTCCCGCTGCATTACCGTCGTCAGCGGTCTGGCGCGCGGCGTTGACTCCGCCGCTCACAGAGGCGCTCTTCAAACCGGACGAACGGCGGCCGTCCTTGGTTCCGGCTTCGATCACATGTATCCGGCTGAACACGACGAACTTGCGGATCAGATCGCGGCCGCCGGTGTTGTGCTCACCGAATATCCGCCCCACACGTTACCGCTCCCGTTCTTCTTTCCGATGCGCAACCGGTTGATCAGCGGGCTGTCGCGCGCGGTCGTGGTCATCGAGGCGAACGAGAAATCGGGCTCGCTGATTACCGCGGCATGCGCGCTCGAACAGGGACGCGATGTGATGGCCGTTCCCGGCAACGTGCTGAGCGGCCGGAACCGCGGCGCGCACGCGCTCATTCGCGACGGAGCAAAGATTGTCGAGGGTGCGGACGATATCGTAGAAGAGCTTTTCGGTCCTGGTGGTCGGAACCGCATACCGGAAACGAGATTAAGTTCAGATCCTTCAACTGTTTCGACCGACTCGATCGTCGGACGGATGGAGGTGGGTCAGGCCTACGACATCGACGGCCTGGCGGCGCTCTCGGGTCTTGAAAACATCCGTCTCCTGTCGCGGTTGAGCGATCTCGAACTGCAGGGTCGCGTGCGTCGAGTCGGCGGCGGCCGTTTCATGCGTTGTTGATGAACGTGCTAGTGTGGGTTGAAAACGCACCACGCGCCTCGTCAGGCGCGGTATGAGCAATGGCTAAGCCACTAGTGATCGTCGAGTCGCCAGCGAAGGCGAAAACGCTGGGCCGCTTCCTCGGGTCGAAGTACCGGGTGGAGGCGAGCTATGGCCACATTCGCGATCTGCCTGAGTCGGCGGCCGAGGTCCCGAAGGACATCAAGGATAAGGAGTGGGGGCGGCTCGGCGTGGATGTCGAGAACGAGTTCACCCCCTATTACGTTGTTCCCAGCGACAAGAAGAAACAGGTCGCGCACCTCAAGACCGCAGTAAAGGATGCGTCCGAGCTGCTGCTCGCGACGGACCCCGATCGTGAAGGCGAGGCTATCAGCTGGCACCTCACGCAGGTGCTGAAGCCGAAGGTCCCTGTCCGCCGCATTGTCTTTCATGAGATTACTGAAGACGCTGTCAAGGAGGCGCTCGATCACCCCAGCGCGGTGAACGAGGACCTCGTCCGCGCGCAGGAGAGCCGCCGCATTCTCGATCGCCTGTACGGCTACACGCTGTCGCCGCTCCTCTGGAAGAAGGTGCAGACGGGGCTCAGCGCTGGACGCGTGCAGAGCGTCGCCGTGCGTCTCATCGTCGAGCGCGAGGAAGAGCGGCGTGCCTTCCGTACGGCCATCTATTGGGATCTCGAAGCGAAGCTGCGCGGCGAGGGCCGTGAGTTCGTGGCGACGCTTGCGCGCATCAACGATCAGCGCATCGCAACGGGCAAGGACTTCGATGCGAAGAGCGGCGAGCTGAAGAACAACAACGTCCGGCTGCTCGACGAAGCGGCTGCGGGGACCCTCGCGCAGGCGACACGGTCGAACATGCCGTGGACCGTAACCGGCGTCGAACAGAAGCCTGGCGTCGAACGTCCGGCGCCGCCGTTCACCACTTCGACGTTGACGCAGGAGGCGAGCCGCAAGCTCGGATTCTCGACCGAGCGGACGATGCAGTCCGCACAGCGGCTGTTCCAGGGCGTGGACGTTGGCAACGATGAGATGGAAGGTCTCATCACCTACCACCGTACCGATTCGACGACGCTGTCAGACAAGGCGCTGCAGGAATCGGCGCGCGTCATCCGGGAGATGTTCGGGGCGGAGTACTACGATGGCGCCCGCCGGTATCAAACGCGCGTGAAGAACGCGCAGGAAGCGCACGAAGCAATTCGTCCCACGGACTTCCGCCTCGCGCCGAGCCAGTTGGAGCGCGTCCTCGATTCCGACGACCTGAAGATTTACGAGTTGATCTGGAAGCGCACGATGGCGTCGCAGATGGTGGACGCGCGCGTGCTGCGGACCACGATCGAGATCTCGGCGCGCGGTCAGGGCGGCGAGGTCGCGGTGTTCACGGCGAGCGGCAAGGCGATCGAATTCGCGGGCTTCCGACGCGCCTATGTCGAAGGCAGCGATGACCCCGTCGCGGAGCTCGAGGATCAGGAAACCATCCTGCCGCAGTGCAAGGTCGGCGATCAAATCGAACGCGACGGTACATCAATCGTGTTGCTCGACACCGAGCCGAAGAAGCACGAGACGACGCCACCGGCGCGGTTCACCGAAGCGTCGCTCATCAAAGAGCTGGAGCGGCTCGGCATCGGCCGTCCATCAACCTTCGCGCCGACGATTGCGACGATCGTGCGCCGCGGATACGTGTTCCGTCAGGGCAAGGCGCTCGTCCCCAGCTTCACGGCGTTCGCCGTTACCAAGCTGCTGCGCGAGCATTTCGGGGACTTCGTCGAGACGGATTTCACCGCCGAAATGGAAGAGGACCTCGACGAGATTTCGCGCGGCGAGCGTGAATGGATCGAGTTTCTGCGCGAGTTCTATTACGGCGACAAGAAGAAGAAGCACCGCGGTTTGCTCGGCGCGGTGGAGAAGGGCGAAGAGAACGCGGATTATCCGGTGCTGGACCTCGGAGAAGAGCCGGAGACCGGCGAGGCTGTTCGCATCCGCATCGGACGGTTTGGTCCGTTCGTGCAGGTTGCCGAAGGCGGACCCGGCCGGACGGCGTCACTGCCCGACGACCTCGCACCTGCGGACTTGACGGTGGACAGGGCGCTCGAGCTCGTTCGCGCAAAAGCTGAAGGACCGCGGTCCCTTGGCGTCGATCCAGCAACCGGCATGAACGTGTACGTGATGAACGGCCGCTACGGCGCGTACGTTCAGCTCGGCGAAACTCCGGAAGGGAAGAAGGCCGAGAAGCCGAAGCGCGCGTCGCTGCAGGCGGGGATGACCGAGCAGACGGTCACGCTCGACGAAGCGTTGACGCTGCTGTCGCTGCCGCGCGAGGTGGGCCTGCATCCGGACGACAACCAGCCGATCGTCACCAACTTCGGGCGCTTCGGTCCATACGTGAAGCACAACGACGAGTTCCGGTCGCTCGAATCCGACGACGATGTCTTCGGCATCTCGTTCGACAAGGCCCTCGAGCTTCTGCGTGCGCCGAAGCAATCGCGCCGTCGTCAGGCGACGCAGAAAAAGACGCTGAAGGAGCTGA
>Ga0310811_10007570_pt1 | contig 13936 bp, 10 predicted proteins | sample YCmetagenome_FD_207642 | JGI IMG/M metagenome (GOLD analysis project Ga0310811, IMG submission 207642) | Soil microbial communities from experimental microcosm in Duke University, North Carolina, United States - YC | ecosystem: Engineered > Artificial ecosystem > Soil microcosm > Unclassified ... | reverse complement strand
TCGGCAACAGCGGCCCGCTGCCCGAGCACGTCTCGGCCGCCGTCAACGAGGCCGACCTCGCCGTCGTGTCCGTGCTCTCCGGCAACCGCAACTTCGAGGGCCGGATCAACCCCGACGTCAAGATGAATTACCTGGCCTCCCCGCCGCTGGTGATCGCCTACGCCATCGCGGGCACCATGGACTTCGACTTCGAGACCGACCCGCTCGGCCACGACGCCGACGGCGCCCCCGTGTACCTGCGCGACATCTGGCCGAACCCGGCCGAGGTGCAGGAGGTCATCGGCAGCTCGATCTCCGCCGAGATGTTCGCGCACGACTACGCGGACGTGTTCGCCGGCGACGAGCGCTGGCAGTCGCTGCCCACCCCGACCGGCGACGTGTTCGAGTGGGACGCCGACTCGACGTACGTGCGCAAGCCCCCGTACTTCGAGAACATGCCGGCCACCCCGGCCCCGGTCACCGACATCGCCGGCGCCCGGGTGCTGGCCAAGCTCGGCGACTCGGTCACCACCGACCACATCTCCCCGGCCGGCAACATCAAGGCCGACTCGCCCGCCGGCCGGTACCTGGCCGAGCACGGCGTCGAGCGCCGCGACTTCAACTCCTACGGCTCGCGCCGCGGCAACCACGAGGTGATGATCCGCGGCACCTTCGCCAACATCCGGCTGCGCAACCAGCTGCTGGACGGCGTCGAGGGCGGGTTCACCAAGAACCTGCTGACCGGCGAGCAGACCACGATCTACGACGCCTCCGTCGCCTACGCCGAGGCCGGCCTGCCGCTGGTCGTGCTGGCAGGCAAGGAGTACGGCTCCGGCTCCTCGCGCGACTGGGCGGCCAAGGGCACCGCGCTGCTCGGCGTCAGGGCCGTGATCGCGGAGTCCTACGAGCGGATCCACCGCAGCAACCTGATCGGCATGGGCGTGCTGCCGCTGCAGTTCCCGGCCGGCCAGAGCGCCGCCTCGCTCGGCCTGACCGGCGAGGAGGAGTTCTCCATCACCGGCGTCACCGCGCTCAACGAGGGCAGCACGCCGAAGACGGTGAAGGTGAAGGCGGGCGCCGTCGAGTTCGACGCCGTCGTGCGCATCGACACCCCCGGAGAGGCGGACTACTACCGCAACGGCGGCATCATGCAGTACGTCCTGCGGAACCTGCTGCGCGCGGAGTAGTGGGAGCAGTAGGACCGTAGGGCCGGCAGGACCAGTGGAACCGGCCGGAACGGTCCGGCCGGTTCCCTGAAACCCTCGGACAGCCGCACGCGACGCGCCCGTGCCGCTTCGCCGACCCGAGCGAGGAGGGCACGGGCGCGCCGCGTCTGCCCGGTCGACTCCCGGGCCGTCGCCGACCCCGGGACGGCCCGGCGGTGGGAGGACCGCGGCGGTGAGGTTAGCCTTACCTACAGTCTTGCCCGAGTGCGGGTCCGGCTAACCGCCGCGGCCCGCACCGGGGCTCAGCGTCCTTCGACCGCGGTGCTTCTCGACCACAGTCTTCTTTGACCGCCGAGTTCTTTGTCCGCCGCGTCCTTGACCGCGTCCTTATCGCCCCGCCGCTATGACTCGGAGGGTGACGAGTGACGCGGACCGCTCCCTGATCGGGCATCTGCTGCGGCGCACCGGCTTCGGTGCCAGTGGACGGGAGATCGACGCCGCCGCGACGGCGGGCTACCAGGCGACCGTCGACGCGCGCCTCGCCGACGACGGTGCCGACGCCGACGCCGGCACCGCGGGCGCCGGCACCGACCCCGGTGTCGCGGCCACCCCTGCGCCGACCTTCGCGGATCCCGAGGCCTGCAAACCGGATCCGAGCCAGCCCGCGACCTTCTCGCCTGGTGGCTGGCCCGTATGGCGGCGGCGCGCAATCCCTGGCCGGAGAAGCGCACGTACTTCTGGCACGGCCACTTCGCCACCTCGATCCAGAAGGTGCGCTACGCCGCCCTGATGCTCCGGCAGAACCAGACGCTGCGCGGCCTCGGCGGCGGCGACTTCCGCACCTTCTCCGCGCCATGTTCACCGACCCGGCGATGATGCCGTGGCTCGACGCGGAGGGCAGCACTGCCAAGGCTCCCAACGAGAACCCGGCTCGCGAGTCCATGGAACTGTTCAGCCTCGGCGCGGGCAACCACACCGAGACGGATGTACGCCAGGCCGCCCTCGCCCTCACCGGCTGGCGGCTCGGTCGCGGCAGCCGCGCCGCCGTTTTCTCCGCGCGCGGCCACGCGGCCGGGCCGGAGACGATCCTCGCCGAGACCGCGTCCTTCGACGTCGATTCCTTCACCGATCTCCTGGTCGCCCAGCCCGCCTGCGCGAAGTTCGTCGTCGCCCGGCACTGGTTCCGGCTCGGCTCCGCCGCGACGATCCCCTCCGCCGCGCAACAGAATCTTCTGACCGCGTACGGCCCGGACCGCGATCTCAGCGCCCTGGCCCGCGCGCTGTTCACCGACCCGGCGTTCACCGGCACCGCCGCCCGACACGCGCTCGTCAAGCAGCCGGTGGAGTACGTCGTCGGCGTGCTCAGGGCCCTGAAGATCACGCCGCCGGCCGACGGCGCGGCCAAGGATTCGCAGCTGCTGCGGGCGGTTCTCGACGGCCTCGGCCAGGTTCCCTTCGCCCCGCCGAGCGTCGGGGGCTGGCCTTCCGGGCAACTGCGGCTGACCACGGCGGCCGCGCAGGCGCGGATCGACTTCGCGCACTGGGCGGCGGCCACCGGCGACATCTCCACCGTCGCCGACGCCTCGGCCGCATCGCGTATCGACGCGGCCGCCTACCTGCTGGGCGTCGACGCGTTCTCGAACCGCACCGCGGCCGCCCTCTCGGACGTCGCGGCGGATCCGCCGAGCCTGGTCGAACTCGCCCTGCTCAGCCCCGAATACCCGGTCAACTGACGCCGATCGGAAGGCTCTGCCGACCGGTCACACGATCGCGAGCGCGAGGAGACGAAGCCGCCGTGGACACCGTGACCCGCCGCAAGTTCCTGCTCGCCTCCGGCGTCGCCGGCGCGGGCGCTCCCGCCGCCGGGGGAGGGGTGCTGGGCTGGCGCGAACTGCACCGCGCCGCCGCCACTGCGACCCTGGAACCCGGCGCCGGCATCCTGGTGCTGCTGACCATGTACGGGGGCAACGACGGCCTCAACGCGGTCGTCCCGGCCGCCGACCCGGTCTATCAGAGCTCGCGGCCCGGCCTGGCCTACGACGAGTCGGTGGTGCTCGACCTCGGCGACGGGCTCGGCCTGAACCCCTCGATGACCGGGATGCACCGGCTGTGGCAGGAGGGCAGGCTCGCCATCGTGCGCGGTGTCGGATATCCGAACGCGGACCACAGCCACTTCGTGTCCATGGACATCTGGCAGACCGCGTCCCCGGCCGACCCGCAGGCCTCCGGCTGGCTCGGCCGCTGGCTCGACGCGCAGCCGGACGACGAGTCGCGCGCGCTGCGCGCCGTCTCCCTCGGCGGCACCCTGCCGCCGCTGCCGGCCGGCACCCGCACCGCCGGATCCGCGCTCCCGCTCGGCCGTTTCCGGCTCCCGCTCGGCCGTTTCCGGCTGCCGCGGGGCGCGACGGGCACCGGGGCTGCGCGCACTGGGCCGAAGTTCGTCCCAGGACTGTCCATACGCCGCTTACGCCGCACGGGACACGTCCGATCTGTTCACCGTGGCGGACGCGTTCGGCAGTGTGCTGCCCGCTCAGAAGGCCTCGTCGACCAGCGCGATCGCGCAGCAGCTCGACATTGTTGCCTCGTGCATCGAATCTTCTGTGCCCACACGGGTGTACGCGGTCAGCCTCGGCGGATTCGACACGCACTCGGCCGAGAAGGCGACCCAGAGTGCCTTGCTCGGCCGGCTGAGTGACGCGATCTCTGCCTTCCAGCAACGAATCGCGGCCGGCCCCCGGGCGCGGGACGTCGTGCTGGTCGCCTACACGGAGTTCGGGCGCCGGGTGGCGGCCAACGCGAACCAGGGCACCGATCACGGGACCGCGGGCCCCGTGTTCGTGGTCGGGGGCTCGGTGCGCGGCGGATTCGTCGGCGAGCAGCCCTCGCTGACGGATCTGACCAGGGCGACCTCAAGTTCGGCACCGATTTCAGGTCGGTCTACGCGACCGTGCTGGCGCACGTGCTCGGCACGGATCCGGCGTGGAGCCTCGGCGCCGAGTTCCCACTGTTGCCCCTGCGGTGAGCGGCGATCGCCGTGCCCGGGACGTTTAACGGTTTGGTCACAGGATTGTGCGGATTCCGCTCCCTCGACCAAGATCGACGATCCTGATTCAGGGGCCTGCGAATTGTTGTGGCCCCCTACATGAATTCCTTGTTGCCGCCGGTCACCGGCCTGCAGATCTTCCGCGCCGGACATCGGTCCTGTCCGAAACATGACAACGTTGCCATTCTACGAGTTGTAGAAGTGATCATGGAATCTTGATCAATGTTTCCGAGCCGTTATCGAAGGGCCCCTTCGACGTGGACGGACCTCTTCCCAAAGGAAGCCGGGCGCAATACGTTGCGGGTCGCAACATACCGAGGCGCGTGGCCGAGGTATGCGGCCCCCCGGCACACCCGCTTCACCATGCCCTGCTTCACTCCCACCGCCGCGCCCGGGCGCGCCGGTATCCGAGAAGGGAACGCGCAATGATGCGCCACCGAATCCTCGCCGCCGTGGCCGTGGCCACAGTGGCCACCACCGCGCTGGCCGGCTGTTCGAGCTCGAACTCGGGCTCCGGCGGCAGCGGCGGCTCCAGCGGCGCCGCCGGCGCGCCGTCGAACAACAAGGTCGGCATCCTGCTTCCGGACACCGCCTCCTCGCCGCGCTGGGTCGCCGCCGACCCGGCCGAGCTCAAGGCCCAGTGCGCCAAGTACAAGCTGGACTGCACGGTCTACAACGCCAACGGCGTGGACGCCACCCAGCAGCAGCAGGCCCAGCAGCTGATCAGCGCGGGCGTCGGCGTCATCCTCGAGGTCGACCTCGACTCCTCCTCCGGCGCCGAGATCGAGAAGTCGGCCGAGGCCAAGGGCGTCGCGGTCATCGACTACGACCGGCTGACCCAGGGCGGCAACGCCGACTACTACGTGTCCTACGACAACGTGAAGGTCGGCGAGGACCAGGGCACCGCCCTGACCCAGTGCCCGCAGGTCCAGGGCAAGTCCAGTGTCGGCTACGTCGACATCGACGGCGCCCCCACGGACAACAACGCGACCCTGTTCGCCCAGGGCTACAACTCCGTGCTGAGCAAGCAGACCGGCTGGACCAAGCTCGACGAGCAGACCGGCCAGTGGAGCGCGCAGACCGCGCAGACCGTGTTCCAGAACCAGCTCGGCAAGAACCCCGGCAAGATCAACGCCGTGATGGTCGCCAACGACACCATGGCGCAGTCCGTCATCAACGTGCTGCAGCAGCAGGGCCTGGCCGGCAAGGTCGCCGTCTCCGGGCAGGACGCCTCCGCCGGCGGCCTGGACAACGTCATGGCCGGCACGCAGTGCTTCACCATCTACAAGCCGGTCGCCGGTGAGGCCGACGTCGCGATCAAGGTCGCCTCTGAGATCCTCGCGGGCCAGAAGCCGACCGCCCCGGCCGAGACCAAGGACCCGTCCACCGGCAAGGAGATCCCCTCCTTCCTGGCCGCTCCGACCGTCATCACCAAGGCCAACGTGTCCCAGCCGGTCAAGGACGGCTACGTGACCGCCAAGGCCGTCTGCGGCGTCTCCGCGGCCGTCACCGCGCTCTGCAACGCGAACGGCATCCCCTACAGCGGCTGACACGCCGGCTGACCGGCCGGCCGACAGTTTTTGGCCGGCCGACCGCACCACCGTCCCGCTCCCGGCAGGCCCCCGCCTGGGCCCGCCGGGAGCGGGAATCAGCCTGACGGCGGTTCGACCGCCCGCCAGCGGGCCCCCGTCCCCGACGACGGGCGCCCGCGACCTGCGCGCCGCCGGCCAGCGGGCCCAGCGCGACCCCGAGCGAACCAAGGAGTGACCCGTGAGCGTGGACGCCGGTCCCCGCGTCGCGACCGAGCCGATCCTGCGGCTGCGCGGCATCCAGAAGTCCTTCGGCCCCGTGCACGTCCTCAAGGGCGTGGACTTCGAGGCCCGTCCAGGAGAGGTGACGGCACTGGTCGGCGACAACGGCGCCGGCAAGTCCACGCTGGTCAAATGCATCGGCGGCACCTACTCCATCGACGAGGGCGAGTACCTCTTCGACGGCAACCCGGTCAACATGCACGGCCCCCGGGAGGCCGCCGCCCTCGGCATCGAGATCGTGTACCAGGACCTCGCCCTGGCCGACAACCTCGACATCGTCCAGAACATGTTCCTCGGCCGCGAGGAAGTCACCGGCATGCGCACCCTCGACGAGGCCAAGATGGAGCGGATGGCCGGCCAGACGCTCGCCTCGCTCTCGGTGCGCACCGTCAAGTCGGTGCGGCAGAAGGTCTCCAGCCTCTCCGGCGGCCAGCGCCAGACCGTCGCGATCGCCAAGGCCGTGCTGTGGAACTCGAAGCTCGTCATCCTCGACGAGCCGACCGCCGCCCTCGGCGTCGCGCAGACCGCGCAGGTGCTCGACCTGGTGCGCCGCCTCGCCGACCAGGGCCTCGCGGTCGTCCTGATCTCGCACAACATGAACGACGTGCTGCAGGTCTCGGACAGCATCGCCGCCCTCTACCTCGGCCAGATGGCCGCCCAGGTGCGCCGGTCCGAGGTGACGCACACCCAGATCGTCGAACTGATCACGGCGGGACGCTCCGGCGATCTCGGCCTCACCTCCGCGGCTGCGGCCAACGGCGGGAACGGAGCACTCGTATGAGCAGCATCAGCAACGAAGCCATCAGCCCGCTGGCCCCGGGCGAGGAGCTCGAAGCGGGCATGCTCTCCGGCCGCACACTGGGCACCGTCGAGTACGTGCGCGACTACGTCCAGCGGCTGCGCGGCGGCGAGATGGGCGCGATACCAGGCCTGATCGGCCTCGTCGTCCTGGTGATCCTCTTCTCGATCCTCTCGAGCGGCTTCCTGAGCGCCTACAACGTCGAGAACATGGTCATCGACGGCGCGCCCACGATCATCATGGCGATGGGCCTGGTGTTCGTGCTGCTGCTCGGCGAGATCGACCTGTCCGCCGGCACCGCCTCCGGCGCGTGCGCCGTGCTCGCCGCGGTGGAACTCGTGCGCCACCACATGAACTGGGTGGTGGCCGTGCTGGCGGCGGCCGTCCTCGGCGTCGTGATCGGCGCGTTCATCGGCTGGCTGCGGGCCAAGATCGGCATCCCCTCGTTCGTGATCACCCTGGCGGCTTTCCTCTCCTTCCAGGGCGTGATCGTCATCATGGTCGGCGGCAACGGCTCGATCCTCGTTCCGGACCACACGCTGGACGCCCTGGAGAGCGCGAGCACCAACGACTACATGCCGATCTGGGGCGGCTGGGCGCTGCTCGCCGTCGTCACCCTCGGCTACGCCGTTATCAAGTTCCGCACGGTGGCCAGGCGCCGGGCGTCCGGACTCGCCGCCGAGCCGTACCAGATCGCGCTGACCAAGGTGGCCGCCCTGCTCGTGTGCGGCGCCGTGTTCGTGTACTACATGGGCATCAACCGCATCGTCAGCCGCACCGCGCTGACCTCGAGCATCAAGGCCGAGGGCGTGCCGTGGATCGTGCCGGTGATGCTGGTGTTCCTGTTCGCGCTGACGTTCCTGCTCGGGCGCACCCGCTACGGCCGGCACGTGTACGCGGTCGGCGGCAACGACGAGGCGGCGCGCCGCGCGGGCATCCGGGTGGACATGGTGCGCATCTCCGTGTTCGTCATCTGCTCCCTGCTGGCGGCGTTCTCCGGCATCGTCTCGCTGTCCCTGCAGGCCGGCGTGAACTCGGCGCAGGGCGGCGGCAACACGCTGCTGCTGGCGGTGGGCGCGGCCGTGATCGGCGGCACCTCCCTGTTCGGCGGACGAGGCCGGGTGATCGACGCGGTCATCGGCGGCGTGGTCGTCGAGGTCATCTCCTACGGCATGAGCGACCTGATCACCGGCTCCAACGGCCCCGGCTGGCAGCTGATCATCACCGGCATCGTGCTGCTCGTGGCGGCCGGCTTCGACGCGGTCTCGCGGAGGGCGGGCCAGACCAGGAGCTGACCCGCGGCACGGCCTTCAGGCACGAGAGCACACCGATCCCGCGTGGGCGGACGCGTCGACCGAGAAGGAACGGACAAGCACGATGACTGCTGCCGGAACGGCGGGGTCGACGCAGGACGAGGTGCGCAGGCACAACGTGTCGACACTCCTGCGCTACGTCCATGTGCACGGACCCACCTCCCGGACCGAGCTGACGACGGTGATGCAGCTCAACCGATCGACGATCGGGGCGCTGACCGCGGATCTCACGCACGCCGGCCTGGTCCGGGAGGAGGTGCCGGCCCGGGCGGCCGGCTCGGGGGCGGGCCGGCCCTCGCTGGTGGTGTGCCCGCGGCCGGAGAAGGTGTACGTGTTCGCCTACGACATCGGGGTGGACTACCTGATCGCGGCCCGGGTGGGCCTCGGCGGGTCGATCCTCGACCGCAGGGAGCTGCACCGGCTGCGCGGCGACTACGCGCTCGAGGACGTCGCGGCGCATCTCGGCAGGTTCACCGCCGAGATGCTCGGCCGGGCGGAGGCGGGCAGCGTCTGCGTCGGGGTGGGCGTCGCGATCGCGGCGCTGGTGCGGGAGTCGGACGGGCAGGTCCGCTATGCGCCGAACCTCGGCTGGCTGGACGAGCCGCTCGGCCTGACGCTGGCGGACATGCTGGGGGAGTACGGGATCAAGGCGAGGATCGCGGTCGGCAACGACGGCGACCTCGGCGCGCTCGCCGAACACGTGCGCGGCGCTGCGGCCGGATCCTCCGACGCGGTGTATCTGACCGGTGAGGTCGGTGTCGGCGCGGGGATCATCGTCAGCGGCGAGCCGCTGCGCGGCCGCGGCGGCTACGGCGGCGAGATCGGACACACGGTGGTGAACCCGGCCGGGCGGCTGTGCCGCTGCGGGGCGCGCGGGTGCTGGGAGACGGAGATCGGCGAGAAGGCGATCCTCGACGCGGCCGGGCATCCCGACGGCCCGCGCTCGACCGTCTCCGCCGTCGTCGCGGCCGCCGCCGGCGGCGACCCGCGCGCGCTGGCCGCGATGCGGCACGTGGGCGAGTGGCTCGGCATCGGCGTCGGCAACGTGGTGAACATCTTCAACCCCGAGGTGGTCATCTTCGGCGGATTGTTGCGCGACGTCTTTCCCGCGGTGGAGCAGCAGTTGCGCACCACGCTGCTGACCACCGGCCTCGCCGCCCCCCGCGAGCAGGTCCGCCTCGTCACGCCCGGCCTCGGCGCCGACTCCACACTCGTCGGTGCGGCCGAGCGCGCCTTCGCCCCGCTGCTGTTCGACCCGATGGACACGATCAACAGCCTGGTGTAGACGCCGGGCAGGTATTTCAAGCAGGTTCTCGGGCGCCGCGTGGATTTCCCTCCACCGGCGCCTTTTCACGTTCTCACGGTGTCGCTGTCGTGCGTTGTCGCTGCTGTGCGCTGTCCCCGCTGTGCGTCGCCGCTGCCCCCGCCCACCCCGCGTCCGACCGCGGGGCTTTGTTGTCTGATCCGCCAATAGCCGATTTCGGCGGGGTGGCACGCCCTCCGGCGCCGTTCGCGCACCGATTCACCGGCCGTTCGGATGCGGAAAGTGTTGCCGTGGCTACGCATGGGTGGCATCGGATTCGGCTCGGCACTCTGAGCTGCGCGTTTTCCGGCAGTTCCGGAACGTCGACGGCCGCGGTGCCGGACTGCCGCAGATTTTGTTGGATGGGGCCGGTTTCGGTTGCAGATCGGGGCACGTCCGGTTGCGGAGATGTCACGACGGCACTTTCTGACTACATCTCAGGTATCACTTGTATAACAAAAGTGCGCCGTCGTCACGGACGGACTGCTCCACTCCGATTTGTTGTGAGCGGCAGGCTTTCCGGATGGACAACAGGCCTGATCGGAGCCCGATTTCTGGAAGAGTCCGGTATAGACCACGCCCTTCGGCGGCCGCCTCGTCGGGCCGATTCAGACAATCATGGTGTCTACCTGCGTGGCGAAATCGTTACCGCCCACAACAAATTTGGAGGACGTCGGCCTACCGACCGGGGCGCCGAGGACTTACGTTGTGGCAGACAACATTCCTTGGATTCGCCGACCCCGAGCCCGGGCGCCGGCGCCTGAGAAAGGACCACGCGCAATGATGCGTAAGGCCGTCCTGAGTGCCACCGTCGTCGGCGCAGCCCTCGCTTTCGGTGTCGCCGGGTGCTCCTCCTCCGCGAGCTCCAACGCTTCGAGCTCCTCCACCACCGCCTCCGGCGTCCAGGTCGGCATCATCCTGCCGGACACCGTCTCCTCCGCCCGCTACGTCAACGCGGATGCCCCGGCGCTCACCGCCGAGTGCAAGGCCCAGGGCCTGAACTGCGACATCCAGAACGCGCAGGGCAGCACCAGCACGCAGCAGTCGCTCGCGGACAAGATGATCAACACCGAGCACGTGCAGGTGCTGATCATCGACCCGCTCAACACCACGGTCGGCGCCTCCATCGAGAAGGAGGCCCACGCGGCCGGCGTCAAGACCATCGACTACGACCGCCTCGACACCGGGGCGTCCCCCGACTACTACGTGTCCTACAACAACATCGAGGTCGGCCAGCTGCAGGGCCAGGCGCTCGTCGCCGCGGCCAAGGCGCAGGGCATCACGAACCCGGACGTCGCCATCCTCAACGGCGCCACCACCGACCACAACGCCGTGCTGTTCAACCAGGGCTACATGTCGGTCCTCAACCCGCTGATCAAGGCCGGCACCTGGAAGGAGTCGGGCGAGCAGTGGGTGACCAACTGGGACAACCCGACCGCCGGCACCGACTTCCTGTCGATGTACAACAAGGACCACAACATCAACGTGGTCATGGTCGCCAACGACGGCATGGCCAACGCGGTCATCCAGGACCTGAAGAACCTGGGCATCGCCGGCAAGGTCGTCGTCTCCGGCCAGGACGCCTCCGCCGCCGGCCTGCAGAACATCCTGTCCGGCGACCAGTCGTTCTCGATCTACAAGGCCGCCAAGGGCGAGGCCGTCCCCTCCGTCGACCTGGCCAAGCAGATCATCAGCGGCAAGGTCACCTCGGCGTTCACCTCCACCACCGACCCGACGAACGGCCAGTCCGTGAAGTCGATCCTCGGCACCCCGGTCGTGATCACCAAGGCCAACATCGGCGCCCCGATCACCGGCGGCGACGACAAGCTCTCCGACGTGTGCACCCCGGCGTTCGCCGCCGCGTGCCAGGCGGCGGGCCTGAAGTAACGCCCCCGCACGGTGCCCGCCGCCCCCGCGCGGCGGGCACCGCAGACTCCCCGCCCCGGCCGTCGGCCGGGCACTTCCGCCTCCGGCCCCGCCCCGCACCGGCCGGGCCGAGGCGGCGGGCCGCGACCCGCGGCCCCCACAGCAGCAGCGCATCGGAGCGCGAAGGAGAGCTGAGGAAGCATGAGCAGCACGACAGAGCCGATCCTCCGGCTGCGGGGGATCACCAAGTCCTTCGGCCCGGTCGAGGTCCTCAAGGGCATCGACTTCGAGGCCCACCGCGGCGAGGTCACCGCGCTCGTCGGCGACAACGGCGCCGGCAAGTCGACCCTCGTCAAGTGCATCGGCGGCACCTACTCGATCGACGGCGGCGAGTACCTGTTCGAAGGCAGCCCCGTGACGGTGCGCGGACCGCGCGACGCCTCGGCGCTCGGCATCGAGATCGTGTACCAGGACCTCGCCCTGGCCGACAACCTCGACATCGTCCAGAACATGTTCCTCGGCCGCGAGGCCCTGGTGAAGAAGACCAGGACCCTCGACGAGGCCGAGATGGAGCACATGGCCGGCCAGGCCCTCGCCTCGCTGTCCGTGCGTACGGTCAAGTCGGTGCGGCAGAAGGTCTCCAGCCTCTCCGGCGGCCAGCGCCAGACCGTCGCCATCGCCAAGACCGTGCTGTGGAACTCCAAGGTCGTCATCCTCGACGAGCCGACCGCCGCCCTCGGCGTCGCGCAGACCGCGCAGGTGCTCGACCTGGTGCGCCGCCTCGCCGACCAGGGCATGGCGGTCATCCTCATCTCGCACAACATGCTCGACGTGCTCAAGGTCTCCGACCGCGTCGCAGCCCTCTACCTCGGCCGGATGGCCGCGCAGGTCAAGACCTCGGACGTCAACCAGACCCAGATCGTCGAACTGATCACCGCGGGCCGCTCCGGCTCGCTCGGCCTGGTCGAGAGCACGAACGGAGCCGCGGCATGAGCAGCACCGACACCACCCCGCAGAACGCCGCCCCGGAGAACTCCGCCGCACAGGACGCCGCCCCGGAGAACTCCGCTCCGCAGAACGGCGCCGCGCGCAGCGTCGTCGCCGAGCACGAGGCGGCCAACCCGGCCGCGAACGTCACGGCCCTGATCCCGCAGACGCTCGGCGGCACCTTCCGCTCGTACGCGCGCCGGGTGCGCAGCGGCGACACCGGCTCGGTGCCGGCCGTCGTCGGCGCGGCGATCCTCATGCTCGTGTTCGGCCTCGCCCAGTCCAGCTTCCTGACCACCAGCAACATCGTGGCCATCGTGCAGCAGGCCGCGCCCAACACGATCCTCGCCATGGGCCTGGTGTTCGTGCTTCTGCTGGGCGAGATCGACCTGTCCGCCGGCGTCGTCGGCTCCACCGCGGCCGCCGTCGGCGCCGTCCTGTCCGTCAAGCACGGCATGCCCTGGGAGGTCGCGATTCTCGGCGCGGCCGTGTTCGGCGCGGTCGCCGGCACGATCCTCGGCTGGCTGCGCGCCAAACTGAACATCCCTTCCTTCGTGGTGACCCTCTCCGCCTTCATCGCCTTCCAGGGCGTGCAGGTCCTGGTCATCAACTCGAAGTCGAACGGCATCCAGATCACCGACCAGACCCTGCACAACCTGTACTTCGGCCGGCTCACCCCGGCCGCCGGCTGGGCCGTGCTCATCGTCTCGGTCGTGCTCTACGCCCTCGTGAAGCTGGCGCAGGCCAACGCACGCCGGCGCAAGGGCCTGGCCAACGAGCCGTTCGCGGTGCTCGGGCTGCGCGTCGCGGCGATGCTCGTGTTCGGCGGCCTGTTCGTGCACTTCATGAACATCGACCAGGCCGCGGACTGGCAGCAGCGCGAAGGCATCCACCAGCGCGGCGTGCCGTGGTCGGCGGTCGTCATCCTCGGACTGCTCGTCGTGCTCAGCTTCGTGCTCACCAAGACCCGCTACGGCCGACACGTGTTCGCCGTCGGCGGCAACGAAGAGGCCGCGCGCCGGGCCGGTATCAGGGTCGTGAGCATCCGCATCTCCGTGTTCGTGATCTGTTCCGCCCTGGCCGCGTTCTCCGGCCTGGTTCTCGCCGGCCAGCTCGGCGGCGCCAACACCGGCGACGGAGGCGGCAACATCCTGCTGTACGCGGTGGCGGCCGCGGTCATCGGCGGCACCTCGCTGATGGGCGGGCGCGGCCGGGTGGTGGACGCGATCCTCGGCGGCGCGGTCCTCGCGATCCTCGCCAACGGCGTGTCAGACCTGATCCAGGGAGGCAACTCGGCCGCCTACGAGCTGATCATCGACGGCGCGGTGCTGCTGCTCGCGGCCGCCGTGGACTCGATGTCCCGGCGCGCGAAGAGCTGACGACACGACGGTGCCGGGCGGCCGCGCACCGGTCGCAACAGTCTGATCACCCAGAAACGGGCCTGCCGCGACGCGGCGGCATAGTATGTGCCCAGAATCGGGATTGTGAGGATTTCCATGGCTGCCGGACCGGGTGGTTCGACACAGGACGAAGTGCGCAGGCACAACGTCTCGACCCTGCTGCGCTACGTCCACGTGCACGGCCCCACCTCGCGGGCCGAGCTCACCAGCGCGATGCAGCTGAACCGCTCGACCATCGGCACGCTCACCGCCGACCTGGCCGGCGCCGG
>Ga0310811_10007569_pt1 | contig 13937 bp, 12 predicted proteins | sample YCmetagenome_FD_207642 | JGI IMG/M metagenome (GOLD analysis project Ga0310811, IMG submission 207642) | Soil microbial communities from experimental microcosm in Duke University, North Carolina, United States - YC | ecosystem: Engineered > Artificial ecosystem > Soil microcosm > Unclassified ... | reverse complement strand
TCGGCAACCTCTTCCTCGATCTTGTCGAGCACGTCCCCGGCTTTCGCCCAGTCGAAACCAACCGCCGCGGCACGCGAACTGATCTCGTAGGCGCGCAGCAGGGACGGCAGCGTCTTCGGCACTCCGCTCAACGTCGTCTTTTCGCGCGCTCGGGTTTCGCCTTTCGCTTCGCGCTCGCGCGCTTTCATCGTCTCCCACCGCTCGATGACCTGGCCCGACGTGATCCCTTCGTCATCGGCCTGCCTGGCGAATACATGCGGATGCCTGCGAATGAGCTTTTCGCGAATGGCGTCGATGGCATCGCCAATCGAAAACTCGCGGGACTCTTCGCCGATCTGCGCCAGAAACACCGCTTCGTAGAGGTAATCGCCAAGCTCCTCCCGAAGATCCGTCATGTCACCCGCGTCAATGGCCTCGAGCACCTCATACGTTTCTTCGAGCACGAACGGACGAAGCGAGGCGAGCGTCTGTTCGCGGTCCCACGGGCACCCGCCCGGCGCCCGCAGCGTTCGCATGATGTCGAGCAGAGCTTCGAACTTTTGCCCTGCGGTTTCGCTGGGTGCGGGGTAGTTGGGAATCGGCCGCGAAGCGTCGGGAGTTGGCATTTGCCCGTATGCTAGCATTCGACTTTTGCCATGGCCGATCAGGATCACGCCGACCAGCAGCACGACCAGCAGCACGCCGACCAGCAGCACGCCGAAGGCATCAGCTTCGCAGCGTTTGTTCTCTCGCTCGCGCACACGGCCGCCGTGCACTTTGGCGACATTCCCGATCCGGTGAGCGGCGAGCGCTCTGAAACGAACCTGCCCGCGGCGCAGCAGATGATTGACATCCTCGCGCTGCTGGAAGCGAAGACGCGCGGCAATCTCACCGCGGAAGAGCGACAACTGCTGGAGCAGATTCTCTACGAACTGCGGCTGCGGTTCGTCGAGGCGAACAAGCCGCAATCGCGGATCATTACTCCGTAACGGAGCCACACGAGCGAATGCGGCCGGGCCCCAGCGTCGTGAAAGCGCCAATACCCGCGCGTGTCACGATGCTCGGTACCGGCACGTCGCACGGCGTGCCGATGATCGGCTGCCACTGCGCCACCTGTCGGTCAACCGACGTACGAGACCGAAGGCTGCGTCCGTCGATCTATATCGACGTCCCCGAACGCGCCCAGATCCTGGTGGATACCGCGACGGATCTGCGTCAGCAGGTGCTGGCGCATGACATTACCCATGTCGATGCGGTTCTCTTCACCCACGCGCACGCGGACCACATCCTCGGGCTCGACGATCTGAGGAGCTTCAACCGGCTGCAGGGCGGCGCGATTCCGTGTTACGCCAACGAGGAGACCTGGACGCAGATTCGCCGGCAGTTTTCGTACATCTTCGAGGGACCGCTTCAACCGGGTGGCGGCGTGCCGCAGATCAGCGAGAACGCGGTGAGGAGCACCTTCTTCGTCCGCGGGGTCAAGATCGTTCCGGTTCCTCTCTGGCATGGGAAGCTGCCGATTCTCGGCTTCCGTCTCGGCAACTTCGCGTATCTCACCGACTGCAACAACATCCCTGACGTATCGCTCGGCCTCATCGAGGGTGTGGACATACTGGTGCTCGACGCGCTGCGCGACGAGCCGCACGACACGCACTTCACGCTCGGCGAGGCGGTAGCGATTGCGCAGCAGGTGGCGCCGCAGCAGACCTACTTCACGCATATGACGCACGACCTGCCACACGCCAAGACCAACGCGCGGCTGCCCGAAGGCGTGGAGCTGGCATATGATGGCCTCGTGTTCGACATCGAGGTGGAAATCGCGTAGGCGTGGAAGTCCTTCACTTTCCCGACGACACGCCTCCGGCGTGGCTCGTCCATCCCGTCCTCGCGCTCGGCAACTTCGACGGTCTTCACCGCGGACATCTCAAGATCATCGAGCGCGTGCGGCGCGGCGCCGGCGAGCATGGCGGTACGCCCATGGCGATGACGTTCGATCCGCATCCCTCGCGCGTCGTCCGGCCGGACAAAGCGGCGCCACTGCTGATGACCGAGCAGCAGCGCATCGAAGCGCTCGGCCGCGCGGGCATTGTCGCGGTGGCGGTCGTCCGATTCACACGCGAACTGTCGCAGTGGGATCCCGAGACGTTCGTCCGCACCGTGCTCGCCGACTGGCTGCACGTGTCCGAAGTGTGGGTAGGCGCGAACTTTCTGTTCGGGCACGACCGCAGCGGTAATTTTTCGACACTGCGGACGTTGGGGCAGCGCTACGGCTTCCGCGCGGACAAGATCGATCCGGTCCGCTACAAAGAGTTCGTCGTCAGCAGCACGCGCGTGCGAAGGCTTGTCGCGGAAGGCCGGATGGACGAAGCGGGGGCGTTGCTGGGGCATCAGTACTACATCGACGGCCGCGTCGTGCCCGGCGCCCACCGCGGTCGCGGTCTCGGCTTTCCAACGGCAAACCTCGAAACGGAAAATGAGCTGCTGCCGCCCAACGGCGTCTATGCCACGATGACGACCATCGACGGCATCATTCACCCGAGCATCACGAACGTCGGCGTGCGGCCGACCTTTGGCGATACAACGAAGACGATGATTGAGGCATACATCCTGGGATACGAAGGCGATCTCTACGGACGGCAGGTGAGGCTCGGGTTCGTGCAGCGGCTGCGCGACGAACGCAAATTTGCGGACGTCGACGCACTACGCGAGCAGATCGAGGCCGATCGCCGCCGCGCCGAGCGGCTCTTCGCCCAGCTCTCCGTCTGACGCATGCTCCGCCTGTACAACACCCTGACGCGCCGCGAAGAGGAATTCGCTCCCTCACAGGACAACGTCGTACGCATGTACGCATGCGGTCCGACGGTCTACGCGCGCGCACACATCGGAAACTTCCGCTACTTCGTTTGCGTCGATGTGCTGCGCCGGGTGCTCAAGCACCTCGCCGGCTACACGATGCGCGAGGCGATCAACCTCACCGATGTGGACGACAAGACAATTGCGGGCGCACAGGCGGCCGGCGTGGAGCTGACCGAGTACACAGCGCCGTGGATCCGTGCCTTCCGTGAGGATATGGAGCAGCTCGGCATCGAAGCGCCTGAGGAAATGCCGCGCGCGACCGACGACGCCAACCTGCGCGCCATGGGGGAGCTTATCGCGGCGCTTGGACGCCACGGTCACACCTACACGCGCGACGGATCCACGTACTTCAAGATCTCGACGCTGCCCGACTACGGCAAACTCGCGCGGCTCGATCACGAGGGTATGAAGTCCGGCGTCAGCGTGGACGTCGATGAATACTCGAAAGAGGATGCGCGCGATTTCGTGCTGTGGAAGGCGAGCCGCCCGGGCGAGCCGACGTGGGACGTCGGCGCGGGGCCGGGCCGTCCTGGCTGGCACCTCGAGTGCTCTGCGATGGCGCTGCGACTGCTCGGCGAGCCGCCAATCGACATTCACGCCGGCGGCATCGACCTGATGTTCCCGCATCACGAGAATGAAATCGCGCAGAGCGAGGGTGCGACGCGAAAACAGTTTTCGCGCTTCTGGGTACACATCGAACATCTGTTCGTCGAGAACGAGAAGATGTCGAAGTCGCTCGGCAACGTCTACACGCTACCGGACGTGATTGCGCGCGGTCATCGCGCATCCGCGCTGCGCTACTTGCTTCTCTCATCGCATTACCGCAAGCAGTTGAACTTTACGTGGGCGGGGATGGAGCAAGCAGAAGAATCGCTGCGCCGGATCGCGGACTTCCTGGCGCGACTGGCTGCGGTCACGGGTGACCAGAGTTCGCCAGCGGTGCCGGCCGCCATCGACAAGGCACGCACCGCGTTTCGCCAGGCCTTGCTCGACGATTTGAATACGGCCGCAGGTCTGGCAGCCCTCTTCGACCTCATTCGAGACCTGAATGCGGCGATTGACGCCAAAGCCGTCGGACGGCAGGATGCGGATGCCGCTCGGCGCACCATCGACGAGTTCGATTGCGTGCTCGGCGTCGTGACGCTGCGCCACACGGAGGATGCGCAGCCGCCGGTGCCGGTGGAGGAGATTGAGCGGCTGATCGAAGAGCGGAAGGCCGCGCGGCAACGACGCGACTTCACGGCGGCAGACGGCATACGGAATGCACTCGCGGAGCGCGGCATCCTGCTCGAGGACAACCCGGCAGGCACACGCTGGAAGCGAAAGTGAGACAGCCCGACGTGAGCGAGCGGCGCGAATCGAAGGTCCCGGACCTGCGAACCGATTTGCCGGGTCCGAAAGCGCGTGAGGTCATCGCGCGTGACCGCGCACGAGTGTCCACATCCTACACGCGCGACTATCCGTTCGTGATTGCGAAGGGGAGCGGTGCTGTTGTCGAGGACGTTGATGGCAACGTTTTCCTGGACTGCACGGCGGGCATCGCCGTCGCGTCAACCGGCCACTCGCATCCCGACGTCGTGCGCGCCATCACCGACCAGGCGCAGAAGTTCCTGCACATGTCCGGGACCGATTTCTACTACGAGCTGCAGGCGCGGCTCGGCGAAGAGGTGGCTGACATCGTCCCGATGGCGGGGCCGCATCGATCCTTCTTCAGCAACTCCGGCACCGAAGCCAATGAAGCGGCGGTGAAGCTCGCCAAGTTCGCGACCGGACGTTTCAACGTCATTGCCTTCTTTGGTGCGTTTCATGGCCGCTCGATGGGTTCCTTGTCGCTTACCGCGAGCAAGGTGCGGCAGCGTCAGGGCTTCGGTCCGTTCGCGCCGGGTGTCTACCACGCACCGTATCCGGACACATATCGATCAGGTCTTTCGCCGGACGCCACGGTCGATCGGTGCATCGAGTTCATCGAGGGGCAGCTGTTCGTGCACCTCGTTTCACCCGACGAAGTTGCCGCGATTGTCGTCGAGCCTATCCAGGGCGAGGGTGGCTACATCGTCCCGCCGGACAGCTTTCTGGAGCGCCTACGCGCCATCGCCACCCAGCACGGCATTCAGTTGATCGTCGACGAAGTGCAGGCCGGCATGGGACGCACCGGAAAAATGTTTGCCATCGAGCATGCGGGCGTGGCCCCGGACATCATCACGATGGCGAAAGGCATCGCGTCGGGGCTGCCGCTCGGCGTGACGACGGCGCCGTCCACGCTGATGGGGGCGTGGCCGCCGGGATCGCATGCGAGCACGTTCGGCGGCAATCCCGTTTCGTGCGCAGCGGCGCTGGCGACGCTCAAGCTGCTCCGCGACGGTCTCGTGAAGAATGCGGAGGTGGTCGGCTCGTATCTGATCGAGGGCGCGCGCGCGCTGATGGACAAGCATCCGTTGATCGGCGACGTGCGCGGCCGCGGGTTGATGGTCGGAGTCGAGCTGGTGCGCGATCGGAAGAGCAGGGAGCGCGCGACGACCGAGCGCGATGCCCTGGTACAGGCGTGCTTCAAGCGCGGACTGCTCGTGCTCGGCGCCGGCCGCAACGCCATCCGTCTGTCGCCGCCGCTGGTGCTGACGAAGCAGGAAGCGGATATTGCGCTGGGTATCCTCGACGAGGCGCTGACGGTAATGCCACGATGACGCCAAGACAACGAAGGTCACGTGAATGTCCGTTCTCGTCGTCGCGGCCTGCGTGACCTTCGTGGGTCAAGAATCTGGCGCGGACCTTGTTAAGTCCGCGACGTGGATAATCGACAGGCTCTTGGAATTTCGGGCGAAAACCTGGCGTGCGACGAGTTACGGCACCGCGGGTACGCAATTCTCGAGCGGCGCTATCGCACACGATTCGGCGAAATCGACATCATCGCGCGGCAAGGGAAGACGATCGTGTTCGTGGAGGTGAAGGCGCGGCTGAGCGACGACTTCGGCGGCGCCGCCGCGGCCGTGACCGGATGGAAGCAGCGCCGCATTGCGGCCATGGCGGTCGACTATCTCTCGCGTCATCGCCTGCACGAATGTCCCTGCCGGTTCGACGTCGTGGCGATCGACTACGATCCGGCAGGACCGCGCGTAACCGTGTACCCTAACGCTTTCGATTCACCCTCTAGTGTCTGAGCTCAGAAAAGATCCGGTCACCGGGCGCTGGGTAATCATTTCCACCGACCGCCGCAAACGTCCGAACGACTTCCGTCTCGAGTCGGTGCACATCGCGCCGGATCCGACGTGCCCGTTCTGCGAAGGGCACGAGGAGATGACGCCGCCCGAGCTGCTTGCCGTGCGCAACAACGGCAGCCGCCCGAATCAGCCGGGATGGAATCTGCGAGTCGTACCGAACCAGTTTCCCGTGCTGCGGGTCGAGGGCACGCTCGATCGTCAGGGCGAGGGGATCTTCGACAAGATGAACGGCGTCGGCGCGCACGAGGTGATCATCGAGTCGCCGCGTCATCTCGACATGCTCGCCGACATGTCAGACGACGGCATAGAGCAGGTGCTGTGGGCGGCGCGCGAGCGGATACAGGATCTGCGGCAGGATCGCCGGTTCCGCTACATCATTGTCTTCAAGAATCACGGCGCCGCGGCGGGGTCATCGCTCGACCATTCGCATTCGCAGCTGATTGCGCTGCCGATCGTCCCGCGCGAGGTGCGCGACGAGGTGGACGGCGCCAAGGCGCATTTCGACGCGAAGGAGCGGTGCGTCTTCTGCGACATCCTGCGTCAGGAGACGCGCGACGGGCACCGCCTCATCGCCGAAAACGCCGACATCGTCGCCGTGGCGCCGTATGCGCCGCGCTTTCCGTTCGAGACGTGGCTGCTGCCGCGTCGGCACGAGGCGCACTTCGAGAACTCACCTCGGCATGAGTACGCGTCGCTCGCGCGGATGCTCGGCGACATCCTGCGGCGCATCAACAGGGCGCTCGGCTGTCCGCCGTACAACCTGCTGATTCATACCGCGCCGATCGTCGAATCAGCGACGGACTTCTATCACTGGCACGTGGAAATCATTCCGAAGCTGACCAAGGTTGCTGGCTTCGAGTGGGCAACAGGGTTCTATCTGAACCCGACCGCACCAGAAGAAGCGGCACAGGTGTTACGCGACGCGCGCGCCTAGGTACTCAAGTGCTTTCGAGTTTCGGCGGCTGTGCCGCGCGCGCCTGCTCGCCTTCGATACGTCTCTCGAATCCTTTGCCGCAGGAGAGACAGAAGAAGAAGGCGCGCGTCACCAGCATGGCGGTCCTGACAGTATTCAGCGACGCGCACCATGGACACGCCGATGGAGGGAGTTTGTCGTCAACCATCGGACTGACTCGGAGGGAGTCGGTTGACGCTAGCATGATTGAGACAGTCTGAAGCTGAACGATACGAAAATTCCCTCAGAACCTATAGCCGAGCGTCAGCGAAAACGTGCGGTCCGTCTGTCTTCGACCTGGTGACGGCCGGCGATCGTAGTCGAGGTCTTCCTCGATCGTCGTCACGAACCCCGCTGCGAGTCCGAGGCGCGCGCCGTTCTGCGTTCGCATGAACATCTTGTTGTCGCCGCTCACGCCGAAGTAGCCGTCGTGCAGATGGAATAGCTGAATGCGATCGGGCAACGCCTGAATCTGCAAGCTGGCGGATTCGTGCGCGGCCGTGTAGTGGTCATCGCTGATCGTTCTGAAGTTTTCGTTCACCCATGCAAGTCCCGCATCGGCCGTGAGCTTCGTCCGCGCCGTGTCGAGTACCTGATAGCCGACGCCCGCGCCGAGCGCGGTGCGCAAGTCGATGTCGCGGAAGCGATCGTTAGTGAAGTTGCTGTTGCCGTTGATGAACAGGCGGCTCGTCACGAAGCGATCGTACTTGCCCGTCGCCGACCAGTTGCGCGCCGTTTCGACGCCGCGATCGTTGGCGTGCGTCACGATGACCGCCGCGGTATATCGGTCGGCAGCACCGCTCGCAACCATGTCGCCGCTCAGCCTCAGGTTGTTGACCTGAGTGTTCCCCGCTGTTTGCACGATGCCCGCGCCCGCGCCGCCGATGAAGACCCACGCGGGTTGCGGACGGCTGAGCGCGACGATGTCTGTGAGCGCGATGGAGCCGCCGGGAACGAGCGTCACGTGACCAGTTGCATCGGCGGCCGCGAAGGTGGCGGAGACCGGAGCTGCGGTGCCGACGGTGACGAGCATCGGTTGCTCGATTGCGAGCGACGCGACGTCGGACCAGGCGACCTTCAGTTCGCCGCCTGGGGTCTTGATCGTCAGCGTGCCCCCGGCAAGCGACGTCACGGCACCGGTGATGCGGTCGCCGTTTTTCAATCGCAGTTCGTCGGCGTTGGCGACGGAGGCTACGCACAGCAGGGCCAGGAGAACGGAGGGGAGGTGTCGGTTCATCGCAGTGCGATTGTGCGGTGCGGGGCTTCCTTGATCAACGAAAGATCGCTGTGGTACGCTGAGATTTCGCCGAAGAGCGGGAATAACTCAGTGGTAGAGTGCGACCTTGCCAAGGTCGAAGTCGCGGGTTCGAATCCCGTTTCCCGCTCCAACCTTCATAGAATCCTGCGAGTACAGATCTAATCGGCGCCGTCGCCAAGTGGTAAGGCAGAGGTCTGCAAAACCTCGATCCCCGGTTCAAATCCGGGCGGCGCCTCCAACCTTTTTCTGCAGTCGTCGGACGCAGCGTTAACCAGATCGTTAACCAGGCGGTGCCTTCGGATCGGATTGGTAAACACTGGGCGACTTATCGTTAGTGACAGTCTGGTGAAGACGTGCTTGGCTGCAAGGACTCGCAGCTAATCACTCCCGTCGCTGCGTGGGCGCGATGCGCAACGTCTGGATCGCGTGACGGTTACGCCCAAGGCACAGATGTCGCCGTGGCGAAGTTGGCAGCAGCCGGCTGCGGCCATACGCGCCGCTCGCAGCTAACCACTCGGCAGGCGTGATCGGGCCGGTGCTATCATCGCGCTACTCGTGGAGTTTTGGTCTCCAACTTGCCGCCAGAGTGGCTGGCGTTGTCTGCAGATATGCTCAGCGGTCTCCTCCGAAAGTCGTTAGCCGGACGCCATCGAACGAGTTGGCCTGTGCAATCGTTACTACCCCCATGCAGTTCATCTGCTGACGAGCTTCGAGGACACTCACGCATTGGAAGGATCTGAGATGAAACGACTCGGTTCGTCGCTGGTCGTCGTCTTCTCGCTGCTGAGCACGAACGCGATTGGACAGGAGCGTCGGATATGCTCGGGGCCCCAACTGGGGACCTGGGTCCTGCAGTCCTTCACGACCACTGTTCTCGCGACAGGCGAGAAGACCTATCAGCTTGGCGAGCACCCGAGCGGATTTATCACCTACGGTCCTGACTGCCGCATGCAGGCGATTCTGGTTCGAGGAGGGAGAATCGCCCCAGCCGCGCTGGTGCCGACCGATGCGGAACGGGTCACCCTTTATGACGGGTTCATTGCCTACGCAGGCACTTACGTGGTCGCAGGCGATCGGGTGAGTCATAACATCGACGCGTCCTGGAATCAGGCGTGGACGGGCACCACTCAGGTCCGGCAGTTCAAAGTTGACGGGGCGTCCTTGGTCATCACAACACTACCCGCGAAGAGCCCCTTTGACGGCCGTGACATCTCGTCGGTGCTGGTCTGGACCAAAATTCAGTAGATCACTGCCGGCTACCATCCGCTTGCAGCCGACGACGGCCGGCGACGTTAGATTAGTCACAATAAACGCCGCAGCGTAGACCGATTTCCAGGCGTGTGGCCGTCTGGAGGAATCGGAAAGCAATGGTCAAGGTTTCTTCATCGAATCGCCACGGCATCGAGTCGCGCGGCGGCATCTCTCAAGTCACCGTCTGACACGATGTTGTAACGCTCAAAGACAGAGCGCGTCTTGTGACCCGAGAGCTGCATCGCCACGCGCTCGGGAATGCCGTTCCGCACGAAGCGGCGCACGGCGGTCCGTCGCAGATCGTGCAGGATGCGGCCCGGACAGCCGGCCTTGAGGCATGCGGTCCGAAACGCCTTCGTGATGGTCTTGATCGGCTTCGGCCGCAAGGGACCTTTGCGCCCCAGCGCGACGAGCCTGAAGAACACGAACGGGCAGACGTGGCCCTTCTTCTTCAAGCGCTCGTGTTCCGCATGCTGTCGTTCCAGTAGCGTCCGGAGGTCGCGCGTCATCACGAACGTCCGCGGCTCCTTGTTCTTCGCTTCATAGCGATCCAGGCGGATCTCTCCCGCTTGGAAATCCACGTGTCGCCACTCCCGCGTCAGCACTTCAGACTTCACGCGCCAGCCGGTGATGGCGGCGAACTCGACGACGGGCCGGACATCTTCGGGCAGGTGTCGCAGCACTGCCTGAAGCTGCTCCGGTTCGAAGAAGCCCTGACGCGCGTTGTGCTCGGGCAGCAGTTCGATGTGCGGCCGCGTGAGCAGCTTTCCCGACCGGATCGCCAGCGTGAACATGTGCTTCAGCCACGCGAGTTCCCGGTTAATCGTCGCATTGGCCGTAAGTTGGCGGCGCTCAGGAATCGTGACGATGCCCGAGCGACGTTTCTTCGTGCGAGCCGGGAACACGCGCTCGTCGGTCTTGCGCTTCGCAACGTACGCCATCACCGCCGCACCGTTGATGGTGGTCATCATTCGGTTGACGCCGAAGTAGCTCGTGAGATGCTTCGCGATCCGCGCTTCGAGCTTCTTCGTGTCTCGGTCACGAGCGACGTGATAATCCACTAGGAGCTTGACCGATTCGCCGAACGTCAGCTTGCCCACGTCCGGCGTGACCAGCACGCCCTGATCGCTCGCGTGGTCGCGATCGCGCAGCAGCCGCTTCGCAACCTCCTTTTTGGTGCTCTTCGATGACTCGTAGCGGATGCGACCGTCGAGGCTTCGATACTTCACCATCCAGATCGAACGTTCCTTGGGACGATAGATGCAGCCCATTTGTCAGCGCTCCTTCCGCACGATGACTTCGACAGTCGGGTGTGCTGCGGGACGCTGGGCTGTTCGATCGGGATCAAGCGCGAACGTGTCGGGGATGACCTTCAGCGCGACGTCGCGTCCGAGCTTCGTATCGCGCGCGATAGACCTCGCCCATCCCGCCGGCGCCGAGGGCGGAGACGATTTCATACGGTCCGAGACGCGTACTGGTTAGGTGTCCCATCGCTACTTCGTCGGCACGAGGCGCTTCAGTTCCTCGTCGAAATGTTGCACGACGATGATTTGCGGTGGCGCGGCAGTCTGATCCGTGCCGCTGCCCTCCTTAATCATCAGGAACCGCTGCCCGTCGGGTGAGATGTCGTACGTGCGGCCGGTAAAAACAGCCGGGTTCGTGAAATACCCTTCCTTGACCAGCAGCGTCGGCGTGGTGCCGGCCCACGACGGGCCGCGCGCGACACCGACGCGCATGAGCGCGCCCATCTGCGAGACGTAGACCAGTTCCTGGCCGTTCCGCGCCCAGAGGGGCCGCGTGCCCCCGGTCGTGGAGACCTGCCAGTGCCCGCCGTTCACGTCGGGAAACGGCCGCACGTAGATCTCGGACCGACCCGAGTCATTCGCCTCGTAGGCGAGCCAACGGCCGTCGGGCGAGATGATCCCGTTCCGCTCGATGAACGGGGACTGCACGAGCGGCGTCACCCGGCGCGTCCCGTCCAACTCCATCCGCATCACGTCGTCGCCTGTCTTCGGGGTCGTCTCGGAGAAAATCAGTTCGTGGCCATCGGGCGACACGGCCGTCGCGAACTGCTGGTTGGAACTCTCGGTGAGTCGTTCGACGGCGCCAGTGCCATCGGCCGCCTGCCAGAACAGATTCCGTGCGCCGGCCCGCTCCGAACTGAAGATCAGCCGGTGCCCGTCCGGCATCCACACCGGGTAGAGATCAATACCGGGCGCAAATGTGACGCGAGTGAGCGTCGTGCGACCCAGATTCCAGACCCAGATGTCGTTGTCCTGATCGGCAGCGTATGCCGCAATGCGCGTGCCTTCCGGTGACAACCGCGGATAGAGATATGCGCGCGGTGGCGCCGGGATCGACGTCTCGCGGCCCTGGCGGTCTACCCACACGAGCGTCCGCTGCTCCAGAGCACCCGCCGCGCCGCCGCCCGAGACGTAGGCCAGCGTGCCGTCGCCCGCCACCACGGCGTCCACGCCGCCGGTGTTCATCGTCGTCACCTGAGGGATCACCGGCACCGACGAGCCGTGCGTCTCCAGATGGGCCAAGTCGAACGGCACCGCCCGCAGCGTGCCGGCCGCCGCGTAGACGAGATGGCCGCTTGGTACGTACTGCGCGTGGCTGCCGCCGCGCACGAGGATCTTGCGCGTCCCGGTCTGCAGGTCCAGCACGGCCACCTGCGCAGCATCGAGTCCGCCCGTGGACGCCGCGATCGTAAATAGCACGGCCCGGCCGCCAGGCAGCGGTTCCGGCCAGAGATGATCGCCTTCGCCCTGCGCGCGGTCGGGCCGCGTGAGGATCGTCGTCGAACCGCCCGCTGCCGCGACCCTCTGCAGTCCAGTGGCCTGGTTAGCGGTCGCGTAGATGATTGTGTCATCCGGTCCCCAGATGGCACCGCGGGGATTATTGGCGTCGAGGGTCGCCAGCGTGACCGCCGGCCCGCCGGTCACCGCCACTTTCCTCAAGGAACGGCTGCCGGCGTCAATGAACGCGATCCATTGGTTATCGGGCGAGACAAACGGCCCGCTCGGTCTGCCGGTGAACACCGCCGCCGGTTCGAGGGCATCGAGTGCGCGGACGAACAGTTGCGTCCCGCGGTTGCCCACGTAGACGATGCGGGAGCCGTCCGGTGTAATTGCCAGGTCGCGGTCGATGCCACTGATGGTCAGTGCGACGGTACCTAACGGAGCGAGCGCCAGACGCGAGACACGAGGCGGCGCCGGACGTGTGGCGAACCAGACCCCAGCGCCCACCACCGCAGAAGTCACAAGCGCAGCGGCCACGGACGAAACGACGCGCCGCCACAGTGGCCTGGGTGGCAATGGCGTTGGGGATCCGCCGAGACTCGCGTGCTCGTCCAGTGCGAACCGCGCCGCGGCGATGTCGGCGACCCGCGTGCGGCGATCTTTCTCGAGACAGCGGCGCAACAATGCTCGTATCGACGCGGGCACGCTCGCTGGCAGTGCGTTCCAATCCGGTTCCTTGCTCAACACGGCGACCATCACGTCGGTGATGTCTTCGCCGTCGAATGGCCGTGTCCCCGCGAGCATCTCGAAGAGCACACACCCGAAGGCCCAGATGTCGCTGCGCTTGTCCGCCGGTCGTCCCTTCGCTTGCTCCGGCGACATGTAGGCCGCGGTGCCGAGCAGCACGCCCACGCCGGTCCTCATTGCGGGCGACGTGATCGTCGGCGACATCGACAACGCGTTCGAGACGTGCGGACCGTTCGAGCCGTTCGGTTCGTTCAACTTCGCGAGCCCGAAGTCGAGAACCTTCACCACACCATCCGGCGTGACCTTGATGTTCGCGGGTTTCAGATCGCGATGGATGATGCCCTGCTCGTGTGCGGCTTCAAGGGCTTCCGCGATCTGCTTCGCGATCGGCAGCGCCTCGTCCAGCGGAATGCCGCCGCGCGCGATTCGCTGCGAGAGATCCTCGCCCTCGACCAGTTCCATGACGAGGGCGGAGACGTCGTGGGATTTTTCGAGACCGTAGATCGCCGCGATGTGCGGATGATTGAGTGAGGCGAGCGTTTGCGCTTCGCGGGTGAATCGCGCGAGCCGGTCGCAGTCGTCGGCGAATGCGTCAGTTAGGACCTTGAGCGCGACATCACGGTTGAGCCTGACGTCGTGGGCCCGATAGACCTGCCCCATTCCGCCTTCGCCAATCTGCGCGACGATGTGGTACGGGCCAAAGCGCGCGCCGACGGTAAGGGCCAATCTGTTGTAGTGGAGTATACGGGCCGAGCGGTCACGAACGGGGATTATCTCGATCAACCGACCGAGTGTTCAGCGGAACCTGATTTGGGGAGTTGGCACCCACCCACTGATCGACACGTCCGAACAGAATAGGCTGCGCTCGGGGTTCGGCCATTGTCCAGCAGAGTCGATTACGTCGCACGACATCGACGAGCGATTCGCTGAAAATT
>Ga0310811_10007568_pt1 | contig 13938 bp, 9 predicted proteins | sample YCmetagenome_FD_207642 | JGI IMG/M metagenome (GOLD analysis project Ga0310811, IMG submission 207642) | Soil microbial communities from experimental microcosm in Duke University, North Carolina, United States - YC | ecosystem: Engineered > Artificial ecosystem > Soil microcosm > Unclassified ... | reverse complement strand
GCTCGTCCCGGATCTCGCCGACGACCTCCTCCACCACGTCCTCGAGCGTGACCACGCCCGCGGTGCCGCCGTACTCGTCGACCACCACCGCCATGGCCTGCTCCCCGCGCAGCCTCTCGAGCAGCACGTCCGCGGTGAGCGTCTCGGGCACCAGCACCGGATCGGACATCAACGAGGTCACCGGGCACCTGGCGCGCTCGGCTTCGGGCCGCGACAGCGCCGACTTGACGTGCACCACCCCCACCACCGCGTCCAGCGTGTCCTGATACACCGGGAAGCGGGAGAGCCCGGTGGCCCCGGTCAGCTCCGCCACGTCGGCCGCGCTGGCCTCCACGCTCAGCGCCTGCACGTCCACCCGCGGGGTCATCACCTGTTCGGCGGCCAGCTCGCGCAGGCGCAGCGAGCGCACGAACGCCGCCGCGGTGTCCGGCTCCAGCGCGCCCTGCCGCGCCGAGTGCCGGGCGAGCGCCACCAGCTCCTGCGGCGTGCGCGCGGAGGCCAGCTCCTCCGTCGGCTCCACGCCCAGCCGGCGCACCACCCGGTTGGCCGCCCGGTTCAGGTGCCCGATCAGCAGGGAGAAGACGGCGGAGAACACCCGCAGCGGCCCGGCCACCGTCTCGGCCACCGGCAGCGGCCGGGCGATCGCCAGGTTCTTCGGCACCAGCTCGCCCAGCACCATCAACACGCCGGTCGACAGCAGCAGCCCGGCGACCACCGCGATGCTCTCCGCGGCCCCCGCCGACAGCCCCGTCGCGCGCAGCGGGCCGCGCAGCAGCGCCGAGACCGACGGTTCCGCCAGAGCACCGATGACCAGGCTGGTCAGCGTGATGCCCAGCTGCGCGGCGGAGAGCTGGAAGGTGAGCCGCCGCATCGCCGCCAGCACCCGCGGCGCCCGCCCGTCGCCGTCCCGCGCGGCCCGCTCCACCCGCGAGCGCTCCACCGTCGTGAGCGAGAACTCCGCGGCCACGAACACCCCGCACGCCCCCGTGAGCAGCAGGGCTACCAGGATCAGCACCGTCGAGAGCACGCGACCTCCCTCTTCGAGCGGCCCCCGCCGACGCGAACCTAGGTCGTGTCTTCACAGTATCGCCGGGGCCGCGACGCCTGCCACGCACGCTCGCGGCGTTGCCGGATCGACCACAGACGCCCAGTATGCGGACGACCCGGCGCCTTGCGAGCGCACGCGTCAGACGCCGCGGCCTGATCCGACGCTACTTTGAAGACGCTTCCTAGTCGATCGGGGATCGGGGGGAGCACCTCCACATTTTCCGGCGCGTCACGGGTACCCGCGATCGCATGGCTACCGCGATACGAGAGACCGAGCTGAAGTACGACGCCGCCCCGGGCGCGCCGCTGCCGGATCTGCGCGGCCTGCCGCAGGTCGCCTCCCAGTCCGAATCCGACGAGGTCAGGCTGGACGCGACGTACTACGACACCGCGAACTTCGACCTGGCGCGGGCGGGCGTCACGCTGCGCCGCCGCAGCGGCGGCGGGGACGCCGGCTGGCATCTGAAGATCCCCTCCGGCGACGACGACACCCGGGTGGAACTGCAGCTGCCGCCGGGCCCGGAGGTGCCCGGCGAATTCGTCGGGCTGCTGACCGCGCGGCTGCGCGGCCGCGGTGTGCGCCCGGTGGCGACGATCCGCACCCGCCGCCGCAGCAGCACGCTTGCCGACGCCTCCGGCGAAGCGCTCGCCGAGATCGCGCTGGACGCCGTGACCGCCGAGGCGCTCGGCAGCCCCGCGGCGCTCTCCCGCTGGAACGAGGTCGAGATCGAGCTCGCGGAGGGCGTCGACGGCGGCGCCCGGCTGCTGGCCGCCGCCGACCGCGAGCTTCGTCGCAGCGGCCTGACACGGTCGGCGCACCGGATGAAACTCGAGGCCGCGCTCGGCCAGGCGATGCCGGTGCCCGCCCCCGAGCCCGCCACCGGACGCAAGGCCGGGGCCGGCGACGTCCTGCTCGCGTACCTGCGCGGCCAGGTCGAGGAGCTGCTCTACCGGGACGTGCTGGTGCGGCGCGCCGAGCCCGACGCGGTGCACCGCATGCGGGTGGCGGCCCGCCGGATCCGCGCCGTGCTGCAGGAGTTCGCCCGCCTCTTCCGCGGCGCCCAGGGCGAGCACCTGATCGGCGAGCTGCGCTGGCTCGGGCAGGAGCTCGGTCAGGCCCGCGACGAGGAGGTACTGCGCGACGTGCTGCTCGGCCAGCTCGAGCAGGTTCCCGCCGAATCCGCCCTCGGGCCGGTCCGGGCCCGGATCACCGGTCACTTCGCGCCGCGGATGGCCGAGGCGGAACGGCACGCGGTCGAGGTCCTCGACTCCCGCCGCTACCTGGAACTGCTCGACGACCTCGAGGCCTTCATCGCCCGTCCGCCCCTGGTCTCCGGCGCGTCGCGGCGCGCCACCGATGTGCTGCCGCGCCTGGTGCGGCGGTCCCAGCGCCGGGTCGCCCGCAGGATGCGCGCCGCGCGTCAGGCGTCTGACACCGACTACGCCACCGCCCTGCACGACGCGCGCAAGGCGGCGAAGCGCGCCCGGTACGCGGCCGAGGCCGCCTCGCTCGCGGTGGGCAAGAAGGCCGGCAAGTCGGCGAAGGCGCTCAAGCAGGTGCAGTCCACGCTCGGCGACCACCACGACGCCGTGATCACCGCGGGGGAGCTGCGCTCGCTCGGCATCCACGCGCACGCCCAGGGCGAGAACGCCTTCACCTACGGCCTGCTGCACGCCCGGCAGTACGAGCGGGCACGGGAGTTGGCCGAGTCGGCGCAGCGCATGTGGCGCCGCGCCGACCGGCGCAAGCGCACGGCCTGGATGGCCTGAGCCGGGACGGCCTGAGCCCGGGAGGGCCTGAGCCGCCCGGCCGCCGGCCGCTCAGCCCTTGAGCGAGCCGGAGATCAACCCGCGCTCGAACAGACGCTGCAGGCCGAGGTAGAACAGCACGCTGGGGATCATCAGGATCGCGGCCGCCGCCAGCCGGACCCCGTCGGGCAGTTCCTCGCTGGACTGCAGCGAGGTGACCACGACGGTCAGCGGGTTCATCGACGGGGTCTGCACCACCAGCAGCGGCAGCAGGTACTGGTCCCAGATCATCAGGAAGCCGAACACCGCGCAGGTGCCCAGCGCCGGCTTGCACAGCGGCAGCACGATCCGCAGGAAGATCCGCAGATCGCCGGCGCCGTCCATGCGGGCGGCCTCCTCCAGTTCCAGCGGCACCCGCTTCATGAACCCGGTCAGGATGTAGATGGGCAGCGCCCAGCCGACCAGCGGCAGGATCAGCCCGCCGTAGGAGTCGAGCAGGGATCCGTGCGTGAACGGCTCCGGGATCTTGCCGATCACCAGGTACAGCGGGATGGCGATGACCTCGTCCGGCATCATCATCGTCGCCATGATGACCATCATCACGGCGGCCGCGCCGCGGAACCGCTTGCGGGCCAAGGCGTACGCGGCCAGGCTCGAGACGCTCAGCTGCAGGCTGAGCCCGAACACCTCCATGACGGCCGAGTTGAGCAGTCCGCGCCCGACGCCGAAGCTCCACGCGGTGGAGAAGTTGTGCCCGGTCAACCCGTTCGGCCACAGGAAGGTGCGTCCGAGTTCTGACTGCGCGTAGCTCAGCGCGGTGGCCACCATGGACCACAGCGGGAGCAGGAACACGGCCAGCGCCGCGGCGAAGCCGAGCAGCCGCAGCACGAGGCGCACCCACCCGCCCCGGCCGGAGGCCGCATACGGGGAGCGGGAACCGCCGCGCCCGGGCATCCTCAGGCCGAGCGCGGTGGGAGAGGATCCGACGATGGCCATGGTGCGATCAGTCCTCCATCCGGCCGCGCCACCAGCGCACCAGCACCGTCAGCAGGACGGTGAAGGCCAGCAGGACCGTGGATATGGCGGCGGCGTATCCGACGTCGTTGTTGGTGGTCGCCTGTAAGTACACGTAGGGCACGACGGTCTGGGTCGAGCCGGCCGGGCCCCCGCTCGTCAACACATAGATCTCAGTGAATACACGCAGTCCGCGGATGACGCCGAGGGTCAGCACGATGGTGGTGACCGGGCGCAGCGCCGGCAGGGTGATGTACTTCAGCCGCTGCCAGGCGCGCGCGCCGTCGATCGCAGCGGCCTCATACAGCTGCCGGTCGATGCCGGCGAGTCCGGCCACGAAGATCATCATGTCGTAGGGCGCGGACTTCCAGATCTGGATCCCGATCACCGAGGCCAGCGCGGAGTGCGGGCTGCTCAGATACGGGTACGGACCCAGCCCCAGCAGCCCGACCACCGAGTTGGCGCCGCCGTATCCGGACGGGAAGAGCAGGTCGTTCCACAGCTCGGCGGCCGCGACCATGGACACGACCACCGGCAGGAACACCGCCGTGCGCATCATCCGCAGATGCCGGGCCGGCCCCTCGAGCAGCAGTGCGAGGAAGAACCCGACCAGCATCGAGCCGGCCACCGAGGCGCCGGCGTCGATCAGGGTGTGCGCCACCGCCGAACGCAGCGCCGGGTCGTCGACGGCCCGGCGGAAGTTGTCGATCCCGATCCACTGGTTGCCCAGATACGGCCGGACGTTGAAGAAGGAGAGGTAGACGCCCCAGATCGTGGGCCAGAAGCGGAAGACCGCGAGCAGCACGAGCGCCGGGGCGAGGTAGAGCCAGGGCGCGAGCGCCGGGCCGCGGGAGCGCCGGCCCCCGCGGCGCGGCCGCGGCGGCGCCGGCCGCCCCGCGGACCGCGCCGTCCGGGAGCCGTCGGCGCCGGTGTGCAGATTGATCGCCATATGCGTGTCCGACCGGCCGTTAACCCGCGATGCCCTGCTGCTGCAGCATGCTCTGGAACTGGGTGTTGAGGTTGCTCATCGCGGACGACGGGCTGGTGCAGTTCGCCATCATGGCGTTGATGTCGTTCGAGGTGAGCTGGCGCAGCGCGGTCCAGTTGGGGAAGGAGTCGTATTCATAGTGCCCGTCGCTCGCGTAGACCTGCTGGGCCAGGGTCCAGCGGCTGTCGCCGTGGTGCACGGTGGCGGCGTCGACGTTCTTGTTGATGGGCAAGCGGACCACGGTCGCGGTGGGCACGGCGGTCATGCCCAGGGTCTGCGCCTGCGGCGTCGTCATGAAGGACTCGAGTTCGAGTGCTTCCTTGGTGTCGGCCCCGGCCATCGTGTAGAGGCTGGTGCCTTCGGCGAGCGTCTCGGCCGACGAGGGGCCCTTGGGCGGCGCGACCGCGACGTACTTGCCCTTGACGGCGCTCGCGTCCATCGTCGCGAAGGCGTACGGGCCGGTGAGGTACATGCCGGCCTGCCCGGTCTGGAAGGCCTTGTTGGTCACCGCGGTGCTGTCGTTGAGGTACCCGGGCTGGACGTCCTTGTCGGCGCACGCGAGCGTCTCGAACTGCCGGGCCGCGGCGACCGCGGCCGGGCTGTCCAGAGCGGCGGTGTACTTGCCGCCGCCGTCGTTCTTCACGTAGTCGCCGCCGGCCTCCCAGAGCATGGACGACCACCACCAGGATATGTAGCCGCTGGCGGTCGTGCCCGGCACCGCGATGCCGTAGGTGTCGGCCTTGCCGTCGCCGTCCGGGTCGTCCTTGGTGAACGCGGTCGCGTCCTGCTCCACCTGCGCCCAGGTGGTCGGCGTCGGGAGATGCAGCTTGCTGAGCCAGTCGCTGCGGATCAGCAGCACGTTTGCCTGGGCGCTGAACGGCACCGCGTAGATGTCGCCGTGGACGTCGGTGGTCGACTCCCACGCCTGGGGGGTCAGGTCGTTGGCATCGGCGATGTCTGACTTGTGGATCTGCTGGATGATCCCCTGCGTCTCGTAGTTGCCGAGCTGGGATGCGTTGTCGATGACGACGTTTGGCAGCTTGTGCGCGGCCTCGGCGGCGGAGAGCTTGGTGTTGAAGTCGGTCAGCGTCATGAAGGGATCGACCTTGATCCCGGTCTGCTTGGTGAAGGCGGAGAAGATCGCCTGGTACGCCTTGAGCGAGTCTCCGGAGCCGCGGATCCACACCGTCAGCGAACCGGACGCATTCGCCTTCGCGCCGCCCGTCGGGGCGGTACTGCAGCCGGCCACCAGCGCGCCGGCGGCCAGGGCGGTCGCGGCCAGTGTCGCCGCGGCCCTGGCCGGCCGGCGTGAGCGGAAGAGTGCCATGGATGCTCCGATCCGTCTTCTGGGCACGGTCGGCTCGTGCGGAGCGACGTGCCGGGTCAGCGGGGCCCGCCCTCGTTGGCGGGACCGGTCGGCGTCGGACTGCTGACAGTCCCCTGCCGGGACTCGCGGGTTCAGCTGGCTGGAGCGGTGGTGCGTGGAACGGGTGCCGGCCCGGGTATGAACGCGGCTGAGAACGCGGGCACAGGCAGGGGCGGTGGCGCTGTCATCGAGACCTCATGTTCGTATACGTGAACTGTGTTCTCAGATCTGACTCACGGACGGTAGCGCGATCTCCCCGCCGTGGCAACAGTTCACGCCCGGCTCGCAGGATTCATATGTATGAACACGGTTCTTCTATGCGAAATCTTTACCCGGCGCGTCTTGCCGTCGCGCGCCGTCCGCGAGAGATTGGGCGGTGCACGCGTCGCGCCCACGCACCCGCCGCCCCGCACCCGCCTGCGCGCCTGCGCGGACAGGGCTGACGAGGCGATACGCTCGGGCGGATGCGGATCGCGACGTTCAACGTGCTGCACGGCAGGGCGCTCGGCGCCGACGGACGGCCGTCGCGGCTGCCGGAATCCGTGCCCGCGCAGCAGCCGCTCGCCGACGCCGTGGCGGACCTCGACGCCGACGTGCTCGCGCTCCAGGAGGTGGACCGCCACCAGCCGAGATCAGGGGATGTCGACCAGGCGCGGGTGGCGGCGGCCGCGATGGGAGCGCGCGACTGGCGCTACGCCTCGGCCCTGCACGGCAGAGCCGTCCCCGGCTTCGGCTGGATCCTCGACTTCGACGCCCCCGAGTTCGGCGTCTACGGCCCGGACGGCGCTTGCAGCCCGGACGGAGCCGGCGGCGAGAACGACGACCCGCCGCCGCCGTCGATGGCGCCGATGCCGTCGCCGTCGACGTCCCGGCCCCGGGTGTTCCCGTCTCACGGCACGGCCCTGCTCACGCGCCGGCCGGTGCTCTCCTGGCGGGCGCGACGGCTGCCCGGCGCTCCGGCGCGCATGCCGCTCGTGGTCGCCGGTCGCAGGGGTCTGACCCTGGTGCGCGACTACCCGCGTGTGGCCGTCGCCGCCGTGTTCGAGGGCGTGCGCGGCCCGTTCACCGTCGCCGCGACGCACCTCTCGTTCGTCCCCGGGTGGAACGTGGCCCAACTCGCCATCCTGTACCGCTGGCTCGCCGACCTGCCGCGGCCGCACGTGCTCCTCGGCGACCTGAACCTCACCGGCCCCCTCCCGCGCGCCGTGCTCGCGGGAGGGGAGCTACTGGACGGCCTGACGACGGCGCGACGCGGTCCGATCGAGCACCGGTGGCACGACCTCGCCAGGACCGCGACGTACCCGGCCCATCGTCCCCTGGTTCAGTTCGACCACGTGCTGGCCGCCGGAATCCCGAGCTCGGCGGTGCGGGCGTCGAGCGCCTCCTTGGCCGCGATCTCCGACCACCGAGCCCTTGTCGTCGAGCTCTGCGAACCTTGGCTTTGCTAGCTTCCGGTCGATCCGTAGAGGTACGAGAGCGTGGTGGCCAGCTGCACGGAGAGCGCCTCCGGGATCGTGTGCCCGTTCTGCCCGCTCTGGATGCTCCGGCTCAACCGCTGCAGGGAACCGACGTATCCGGACCCTGATGCGACGGCCTGGTGGATCCCGGCGATCTCCCCGCGCAATGTGGACGCGGTGCCGCTGCTGATCAGCCCACTGCTTTCCCCGCCGCTGACGATCTGCGTCAGCTGGGTCAACGCCGAGGCGGTGGAGGTGGGGACGGGCAGGATCGCGTTCTGGTCCCACGAGGACGAAGCAGAGGCCGATGCCGATACCGACGGTGCGGAACCGGGCGAAGAACTCGGAGACGCCGAGGCGGAGGTGCCCGTACCCGCGCCCGCACCCGCACCGGCGCTCGCGTTCGGGGCCGCCGCAGCGCCCGAGCTCGCTGAACCGGCGGCGCTCGAACTCGCGCCCGCCGCGGCGATGTTCGCGCTCGGTGCGCAGGCCGCCGCGTTGGCGGCGGTGGACGAGGCCGACCCGGATCCGGCGGAAGAACCGGCCGACTGGCTGCTCAGCGTCGTGGTGCTCGCAGCGGCCTGACTGCCGGAGTCGCCGAAGGCGTAGCCGCTGCCGAGGCCGATCGCGAGCAGCCCGACGGCGCTGGCGACCAGGAGACCGACTCGAAGTCGAGGCCGCGCCCGCCGCTCGGCCACGGCCGCCAGGGCTGCGAGCGACGCGGCGCCACCGGCGGCGCCTGCCCCGCCTGCGCCGGCTACAGGTCCCGCGCCGGCTGCAACGCCTGTACCGCCCGTACCGGCTGCGGCGCCCGCTCCAGCTGCAGTGCGTGCACCGGCTTGGGAGCCGGCTGCCGTGTCGAGCGCGGCGTTGCCTCCGGCTTCGGCGGCCGCTCGGGCCTCGGCGGCTGCTCTGGCTTCCAGGGCCGCTCTCGCTCCCGCTGCCGCTATCTCTCCGGCTGCGGCTGAGGCGGCGAGTTCGCCCGCCGAGAGTGCTCCGAGGGTGAGGCTGCCGGAGGCCTGCGCGGCCAGAACGGCTGCGGCCCCCACCGCCGCGCCCGCCACGACGGCGCCTGCCGCAGCGACGGTCGAGCCTGATGTACCAGCCGCACCTGCTGCGCCCGCTGCGGATGTGTCGTCTGCGACGTCTGTCTCCGACGCGCTCTCGGCGTCCGCCTCGACTGCGAGGTCTGCCGCGTCTGCCGCCACGCCCTCCGTCGCCAGTTCAGCCGCGTCGGCTGCAACTGCTTCTCCTGCGGCCATACCCGCGGCGGCCATTTCCGCAGCCGCCACATCCGCCATACCCGCAGAGGCTTCCGCGGCCTCCGCGCCGGCCAGGCCGACCGCGCCCAGGGCCACCGCCGTCTCCGCCGCCGCGAGGGCCGCGGCGGCCGAACCTGCGGCGGCTCGACCGCGCACCGCAGGGGCGGCCACCAGCGCGCCCACGCCCGCCAGCGCCGCCGCGGCCTCGCCGGCCGCGGCGCGGAACGCTGCCAGCGAAGGCCGGTCGGCCGGACGCTCGGCGAGTGCCCCGAGCAGCAGGACCAGCAGTGCCGAGTCCGCCGGAAGGAGCGACGCCAGGTGCTCGCGGCTGCGCTCGCGCCAGAGGGTCAAGAGCTCCGCCGTGCTCACCGCACCCGCCGCGTCGACGGTCTGCTGGTGATAGTCGTCCAGGTTGGCCAGGCCGACCAGCGACGCGTAGAGCAGCCAGCCCAGCGCGAACACGTCCGCCGCTTCGCTCGCCCCGCCCCCGGCGATGCGTTCCGGCGCGAAATAGCCCGAGACCTTCGCCGCCATCTCGATCGGCTCGGCGTCCGGCTTGACCAGTCCGGCGGCCAGGTCCACCAGGCAGATCCGCCGCCGCAGGCTCCACGCCGACCGGCTGGTCACCCAGCCGTGGCTGTAGCCCGCCGCGAGCGCCTCCTCGAGGCCTCCCGCGAGCAGCGCCACCAGACCGAGCGCCTCGGCCGGGGCCAGCGGCCGCCGCGCGATCCGGCCGGGCAGCGGCTTGCCCAGCGCCGGCACCTGGACGGCGAACTCGACCACGACCTCCACGTGGGTGGCCGCGCGTCCCTGCGCGCCCGCGACACCCAGCGTGCGCGAGTCGAGGATCAGCCGGACCTCGCCGGAGTCCAGGATCTGCGGCACCGCGGCCGCCTTCCACTCCCGCATCCGTTCGGCGATGCGGCCCAACCCCGGCTGGTCGGAGAAGCAGACCCAGACCTCGGATCCGGTCTCCTGGTCCACCCCGCCCCAGAACTCGCCGATGCCCAAGTCTTCATGCTTGCGGATGAGGCGGTAGCGCTCCGCGAGGACCATGCCCTCTGATATGCCAATCACGCGCGTATTCTGCACGGCCCGGTAAGCCATAGGCAAAAGGGCGCACGAGGCGAATGGTAGATCAGGTATCGGCGTATGCTGTCCGCCCCTTCACCCGAACCGTTTCCGCGCCCCGGGATCGGCACCGAGTCAGCCCTCTGAACTGCGGGGGAGTGGTCTGATCAGCTCGGGGCTCTGGTTGCTCACGTTGTTGACGGCCGTGCTCACCGCGTCGGCCTGCATGCCGACCGTGGCAGGGATCAGAAGTTCACGCAATTGTTGTGGGTCGCCCGGTTCGGGGGCCAGCCATTGCCGGTATCCGTCGGCGGGAACGACGAGCGGGGCGCGGTCGTGGATGCGTCCGGCCTCGTCGGTCGCGTTCGTCGTCAGCACCGTGCACGTCCACAGCCACGCCTCGGGATCGTCGCGCGCGCGGTCCGGGTCGCGCCACAGCTCGTAGAGTCCCGCCATCGCGAGCGTGGACTCGTCGGGCCGGTGGATGAAGTACGGCTGCTTGTACGGCTTCCCGCCGCCTTCGGGCTTCTGCTGCTGCCACTCGTAGTAGCCGAGCGCGGGAAGGATGCACCGGCGCTTGGCGAAGGCCTGCCGGAACGCCGGCTTCTCCGCCGCCGTCTCCACCCGCGCGTTGATCAGCCGGTTGCCCACCGCCGGATCCTTCGCCCACCACGGCACCAGGCCCCAGCGCACGGAGCGCAGCTGCCGCTCGACACCGCCGGCCTTCCCGGCGTGCTCGACGATCGCCGGGACCGTCTTGGTGGGCGCGACGTTGTAGTCCGGTTCCAGCGGAGCCTCCACCGCGATCCGGTCGACTGCGAACTCCTGCGCGAGCTCCGCCGGCGGGTGCACCACCACATACCGACCGCACATATCACATCACCCTACGTCGGCGGGTCCGGAGCCGCTCGCCGCGGGCGGGTCCGCGCCCCCGAACGTGGTGGCGGTCACCCGGACGGGCCAACCCGATGGGTCGAGCGGCCCGGGCACGCGCGCACCCGCGCCGGGCAGGCCCTTTCGGGGTGTCCGGCGCGGGTGCGGGTTGTGCTGTCAGTGCAGTGCCGCGTTGCCGTGCTGCTTGGTCCGCTTCCGGTCAGGCCGCGAGCTCGTGCTCGGCGACCGTGTGGACCTCGAGCGAGTGCACGACGTGCTCGCTGCCCACCTCGTGCGCGGTCAGGTCGGCGAGGGCGACGGCCGCGAGGGCGAGCGCGTCGGCGAACACCAGCCAGGTCAGCAGGGTGCCGGAGAAGGCCAGCGCGGCGATCAGCGACCACAGCGCGACCAGGGCGAGGGCGCTGTGCCCCGCCCGGGCCGAGCCGGAGCGGGCGGTCACCGCTCCGGCGGCCGCGAGCACGGTGAACAGCGTCGAGACGCCGAAGCCGATCCACCCCGCCGTCGAGGCGGAGAAGGTCATCGCGGTGACGGCCAGGAAGCCGCCGCCGACGACGGCGAGGGTGTCGAGCGAGAAACGAGGGCTGAGAGCCATGGGTACACCTCCATGAACGCAATGGAAGTGAGTCGCGACAGAGCGCTTTGACGTACTGGGGCGGCTCGCCTGCGCCTTCGATCCGTGGACGGAGGCACGTAAAGGGGAACGCGGTCCCGGGGCGTCTTATGCCCGATGGCTCTCAGTGGCGTGCGTCACAGCGGGAGCGGCGGAGGGAGGCCGGCGGGATTGAGTGATCGTCAGCCTCCCTCCCTCGCACGCTCGATCCGGTTCGGGTGGTTCGAATGGTCCGAGTGGTGCCGGGCGGGTCAGTGCAGCGGGACCGCCTGCGTGTCGACGGTCTGGTGCGGCGTGTCGACGCCCGGGTCGCCGCGGAAGTCGGTCCACACCGGGTGCAGGACGCCGTTCGCGCCGATGACGGCGGCCGAGTAGTCGCCGATGAACACGCCCTGCAGCACCTGGCCGGTGACCAGTCCGGTGCTCACGAACTGCACCTGCGGGTTCGCGGACTGTGTGGTGACGCGGTGCTGCGGTGAATACTTGCCGTTCCGGTTGATCGTCGTGTAGGCGTAGTCCAGGTTGATGCCGCCCGGGTCGTAGGACCTGGTGTAGTAGGTCACCGCGACCTTGCCGGCGAACGCTGCCACCGCCGGGAAGAACACGTCGCCGCCGGGCTCCGCGGAGGCCACCGGACTCCAGTGCACGCCGTCGGACGAGCCGGAGATCAGGGCCGTGCCGTCGGTCTTCACCGAGGTCCCGGTCGAGGTGTACTGGCCGTAGCGGTCGTCTGACCACGTCACGTACAGGTGCTGGGTGACCGGGTCCACGGTCAGCTGCGGGTAGCTGTTGATCCGGAAGTTCTCAGCGGTCAGCACATTGCTGCCGACGTCCGCGTTGTAGGGGTAGTCGTAATCCTGCCCCACCAGCTCGTTGGTCCACGTCTTGCCGTGGTCGCGGGAGACCGCGACGACCGTCTCGTCGTGGTCGGTCGGATCCGTGCAGGCGAGGGTCGCGCAGACGGTTCCTTCGTAGGCCACGTACAAGGTGCCGTTCGCGCCCACCTTCGGGTTCGAGCCCTGAGAGAACGCGGTCAGCCCGCCGGTGAAGCCGGTGGTCGTCGGGGAGACGCGGAGGCCCGTCGACCAGGTGCGCGCCTGGTTGTCAGAGGTCTTCAGATAGATGGGGGACTCGATGTAGTTTCCGGCGTCGTCGTAGGTGAAGCGCGTCCAGGTCAGGTAGACCTGGCCGGTGTGCGGATCGACGGTGATCCACTCCTTGTCGTTGAAGTAGTCCGTCGGGGTGGCCGATCCGTCGGGCAGCACGCCGTCGAGTTGCACGATGCTCGGCGCACCCCAGGTCAGGCCGCCGTCGTGGGAGACCGATACGGTGATGCCGGAGCCCGCGTTGAGCCGGGAGAAGACGATGTTCGCGTAGTACACCGTGTTGTGCGGCCCGAAGGCGACTACGGGGTCACCCGCGGAGTCCATGTCCGACAGTGCGCCGGTCGCGCCGGTCTGGTAGGTCAGCTTCGGCAGTTCGATGTTCTTCCAGCTCCGGCCGCCGTCGAAGGACGTGTACACCCAGCCGGAGGAGTCGTTGCGCTCCTCGCGGCTGTTGTAGTTGCGGTAGTCGTTGGAGCCGGAGACGAGATTGTTCGGGTTCTGCGGGTTGACCGCGACCGTGGTCTCGTTCTGGGCGGAGTAGCAGCCCGTCTGGCTGCCCACGTCGACGACGGTGTCGCCCCGGATCGCGTCGACGTTCGGCGTGATCTTCTTGTAGACGTGCGTGTCGCCGATGTAGTTCTGGCAGAGCGCGGAGAGCGCGGCCGAGTCGTCGACGTCGTCCTCTCCGTATGCGAGCACGTAGTTGAGCAGCGGATTGTGCGGGCTTCCGGCCGCGGCGGCGTCGGCCGGGGCCGCGGCGAGCCCGGCGGCCGTCAGCGCGGCCGCGGCCACGAGGCCGGTCAGTGCGTTGCGCGTGCGGCCTCGGCGGTGCGTCGTCCCGTGGTGCCGGGCATGGTGGAGCGGTTGTTCCGGGATCTCCGGAAGCATGGCTGGTCCTCCCTCGGCGAGCTGTGGGTCGAGGGGGAAAATAGGCGGGTAATCCCGGATTGCCAAGAGGCTGCCGACGAATTCGCCGAAAATCAGGGATTTGGCACAGTCGTGCGGCGCCGGCGTCCGCGGGCCGCGGTCAACGCGGACGGGTCAGCGCGCGAGCCGGTGCTTCAGGGTGGTGCGCCGCTCCCGCGCGCACGGAAAATCGCAGGCAGCGAACGAGAATGCTGCCTGCGATGCGAAGTCTGCGATATGAAGCCTGCGATGCGAAGCCGGGGACGGAAGCCTGCGACGCGGGACGGGCCGGGGGCCCGGGCGGGTCAGGGACGCCGGCCGCCGTCGATCCACGCGCGCAGCAGGCGCACCTTCTCCTCCGGCCAGGGACCGCCGCTGGAGGCAGGCGGCATCCGCTGGTCGGCGACCGTGCCGTAGACCCGCTCGGCGTTCTCCGGGACGGACATGTATGAGTACTGATCCAGGAGC
>Ga0310811_10007567_pt1 | contig 13939 bp, 13 predicted proteins | sample YCmetagenome_FD_207642 | JGI IMG/M metagenome (GOLD analysis project Ga0310811, IMG submission 207642) | Soil microbial communities from experimental microcosm in Duke University, North Carolina, United States - YC | ecosystem: Engineered > Artificial ecosystem > Soil microcosm > Unclassified ... | reverse complement strand
GCGCGCAGCAGCACAACAGCCTTATCGGCACGTCGCCGCGATTCGTGAGCTTGTGGATCGCGCCGGGCGGGATGACGACGCACATGCCCGCGCTCACGTCGCGGTAGTCGTCGCCCACGCGCAGGTGCCCGCTGCCGGACTGCACGAAGTACAGCTCCTCGCTGCGGTGGTGGTAGTGCTCCGCGGTCGCGCCGCCGACCGGGACCGTCGCCTCGGCGAGCGACTGGTTGACGGTCGGGATCGAGACCGGGCCTGCGAGCTCGCGGATCGTCGACCCGTCGAGCGTGACGAAGGCGGTGGCGTCGTCGAGCGTGGAGACGTGCACGGACCTGGAACCGTAGTGGGAGAGCCGGGCACCGCGCGGAGCTCCCGGCGCCCGAGCTATTAGTCTCGCAACCGATGGAGATCCTCTCGCGCAGTCCGGAGCCGCCGAGCGACAAGCGTCGCGCGATCGAGGCCGACGTCCTGCGGGCGACGGAGGCGCTGCTCGGCGAGGGCCACAGCTACGCGAACCTCAGCATCGAGCGGATCGCGACGCGCGCCGGCATCTCGCGCACCGCCTTCTACTTCTACTTCGCCGACAAGCGCGAGCTGCTCATGCGGCTGGCCACCGACGTCGGCCAGGCGCTCTACGACGAGGCCGAGACCTGGTGGTCGGGCAGCGGCGACGGCGCCGCGCAGCTCGCGGGCGCGCTGGGGAAGATGGCCGCGCTGTACCGCGAGCACGGCCCGCTCGTCTGCGCGATCGTCGAGGTCTCGACGTACGACCCGCCGGTCGGCGTGTTCTGGCGCGACCTCGTCGGGCGCTTCGTGGACGCCAGCGCCGCGCGGATCGCGGCCGAGCAGGCGGCCGGTCGGGCCGCCGCCGCGCTGGACCCGATGGCGACCGCGTTCGCGCTCGTCTGGATGACCGAGCGCAGCCTGCACCAGATGGTCGTGCAGGGCGAGCCGGTCGCCGCCGAGCAGCTCGTCGCGGCGCTGACGGGCGTCTGGCGCGCGACCGTCTACGGCGCCGGCGCCCAGCAGTAGCCCGGGCACAGCGTCGTCGTCGCATCGCGCCGATCCCGGGCGGCGCCCCACGGTGTCGCGAACGTCAACGGCTGAGCCGCTCGAACTCGTCGGTCTCGCGCCGGACGGCGTCGAACTCGCCGGTCTCCAGCCGCGCGGCGACGTCCTCGTCGATCTCGGCCTCGGTCGCGTCCGGCTTCAGGCGCCGCAGCCGGATCGCGTCCAGGCGCTTGAACTTCAGGATCTCCAGGACGTAGACGAGGTAGACCGAGGCGGCGAGCACGATCAGGCCGAGCAGTGCCATGACGATCGTCCACCCCGCGTGCAGGCGCCCGCCGTTGTCGCTGTAGGGCACGAACCGCAGCGCGAGCGCGAGCCCGGCGAGCATGAGCGTCCAGACGTAGAGGTACAGCACGGTGCGCCGCGCCGAGAACCCGATGCGGTCCATGCGGTGGTGGAAGTGCTCGCTGTCGGCGTGATAGATCGGCTTGCGGTACTTCAGGCGCTTGAGCACGACGAACGTCGTGTCGAGGAACGGGACGGCGAGCACGACGAGCGGCAGGACGAGCGCGAGAACCGCCTGCGTCTTGACCGTCCCCTCGACCGCGACGCAGGCCAGCAGCAGGCCCAGCAGGTTCGAGCCGGAATCGCCCATGAAGACCGTCGCCGGGTGGAAGTTGTGCACGAGGAAGCCGAGCGCGGCGCCGGCGATGATCGCCGCCAGGACGCCGGCGTTCGCGCGCTGCAGGTCGAAGGCGATGACGGCGAAGGCGGCCGCCGCGATCGCGCAGACCCCGGCGGCGAGGCCGTCGATGCCGTCGGAGAAGTTCACGACGTTCATGATCAGGACGATCCCGGCGACGGTCAGCGGTATGCCGAGGTTGCCGAGATCGACGCGGTGCACGAACGGCAGCGTGAAGTCGGTGACCTGCACCCCGGCGAGCACCGGGATCAGCGCCGCGCCCGTCTGCCCCAGAAGCTTGACCGCCGCGTTGAGCTCGAACACGTCGTCGAGCGCACCGACGACCGTGATGACCGCGGCGCCGAGGATGATCGCCCCGAAGCGACCGTCCAGCGGCAGGAACAGCCAGGCGGCGACGAGCACGCCGCCGAAGATCGCGACGCCGCCCAGCCGCGGCATCGGCCGGTCCGAGAGGCCGCGCTCGCGCGGCTCGTCGACCGCGCCGATGCGGTGCGCCAGACGGACCGCGAACGGCGTCAGCGCGATGACGACTGCCGAGGCCACGGCGGCGGCGACGACGGCGTGCCAGGGCGTCGGCGGCATCGCGACAGCATCCCATCCCGCGCGGCGTACGACGGCGTCGGCTGCGAGACTATCGGCCCCGTCATGCGGGGATGGTGCACGAGGTGCCAGGGACGGCCTGGTACGTCACATGCGAATCTGGGTCGACCTCACAGCTCCGGCGCACCCGGTGGTCTTCCGGCCGCTGCTGGAGCGATTGCGGGCCCGCGGCCACGACGTGCTCGTCACCGCGCGCGACTACGCCCAGACGCTCGAGCTCTGCGCGATGCACGGCATCGAGCCGGTCGTGGTCGGCGAGCACGGCGGCGCCTCGATCGCGCACAAGGCGTCGAGCCTCGCAACCCGGACGACGCGGCTGGCCCGCCGGGTGCGCCCGTTCGGACCCCGGCTCGCGCTCGCGCACGGGTCCAACGACCTTGCGCTGGCGGCCCGCCTGCTGGGAATCCCGGCCTGCAACACGTTCGACTACGAGTGGGCCACGCTGCAGCACAACATCGGCTGCCGGCTGGCGCGGCGCGTCCTCGTTCCGGAGGCGATCCCGCTCGCGCGGCTGGCGCGCTACGGCGTCACGCAGCAGCGCCTGCGCCACTATCCCGGCATCAAGGAGGAGTACTACCTCGCCGACTTCGAGCCCGATCGCGCGGTGCTCGAGCGGCTCGGCGTGGACCCCGCGCGCCTGCTCGTGGTCGTGCGCCCGCCGCCCGACGTCTCGCTGTATCACCGCCGCTCCAACCCGCTGTATTTGGAGGTGCTCGAGCACGTCGGGCATGACAGCACCGTCCACGCGGTCGTCATCCCGCGCACGCGCGAGCAGCGCGACGCACTGGCGGTCATGGCGCTGCCGAGCGTCATCGTGCCCGCCGGCGCGATCGACGCCCAGAGCCTCATCGCGTTCGCCGATCTCGTCATCAGCGCAGGCGGCACGATGAACCGCGAGGCCGTCGCGCTGGGCACGCCCGTCTACACGACCTACGGCGGGCGCCTGGGCGCCGTCGACGAGGAGCTCATCCGCAGCGGGCGGCTGCGCCCCGCCACCGACGTGCGGGCGATCGAGATCGTCCGCCGCGACGGGGGCGCCGCGACGACGCGCCGCGATCCCGACCTGCTCGTCGAGCTCGTGCTGGAGGCGGCGTGAGCGCGCGGCTGCGCTCGCTGCCGGAGCCGGGCGCGCCGGCGCGTGGCGCCGACACGCCGGCCTTCGGCGAGCTGCTCGCCGAGCGCTATGCGAGCCTCGACGGCGCGGTGCTGGCGCCGCGGCCGGTCGACTCGATCCTGCGCGCGCTCGACGTCGTCCTGGCGACGGCGCTGCTCGTGCCCGGCCTGCCCGTGCTGGCGGCCGCCGCGGTCGCCATCCGCCTGACCTCCGGCGCCCCGGTGCTCTACCGCGGCGCGCGCGTCGGCCGCGCCGGCCACACGTTCGAGATGTACAAGCTGCGAACGCTGCGCCTGGACGCCGAGCAGCGCCTGCGCGGCCTGCAGGACCGCGAGCTCGACCGCCTCACCGAGGGCGAGCTCACCCCGGTCGGGCGCCTGCTGCGCGCCACCCAGCTCGACGAGCTGCCACAGCTCTACAACGTCCTGCGGGGCGACATGTCGATCGTCGGCCCGCGCCCGATCCGGCCGGCGTTCTTCGAGGAGCTCGTCGAGGACATCCCGCAGTACTGGCAGCGGCTGGTCGTGCGCCCCGGTCTGACAGGGTTCGCGCAGCTGCGCATGCGGCGTGACACGACGTGGGCCGAGAAGCTCGCCCACGACCTCGAGTACCTCGCCGACCGCTCGGTTCGCCTGTACCTGCGGATCGTCGTCGACACGGCGCTGCGCCTGCTGCGCCGGGTGCGCGACGAGCTCACCAGCGCCGGAACGCCGGAGGTCTGACGGGTGTGCGGGATCTGCGGGCTGGCCGCGCTCGACGGCGCGGCGGTCGACAGCGGCCCGCTCGCGGCGATGAGCGCGGCGCTGCGCCACCGCGGGCCCGATGACGAGGCCGCCGTCAGCGACGGGCCGGTGGCGCTCGCCGCGCGGCGACTGGCGATCATCGACCTCGAAGGCGGCCGCCAGCCGATCGCCTCGGAGGACGGCCGCGTGCACGCGGCGCTCAACGGCGAGATCCTCAACCACGCGGCGCTGCGCGACGGCCTGGGCGGCCACCGCTTCGCCACGCGCTGCGACACCGAGGTGCTCGTCCACCTCTACGAGGAGCGCGGCGAGCGCATGCTCGAAGCCCTGCGCGGGATGTTCGCGCTGGCGATCTGGGACGCCCGCGAGCGCCGGCTGCTGCTCGCCCGCGACCGCTTCGGCATCAAGCCGCTGTACTGGCGCGTCGCCGGCGGCGTGCTGAGCTTCGCCTCCGAGCTGAAGGCGCTGCGCACGCTGCCCGGCTTTCGGGGCGAGATCGACGCCGACGCCGTCGAGGCGTACTTCACGTTCAACGCCATCCCGTCGCCGCTGACGATCTACCGCGACGTGCGCAAGCTCGAACCCGGCACGCTGCTGTCCTGGCGGCCCGGGAGCGAGCCCGACATCCGGCGCTGGTGCCGGCCGGCGCCCGCGCAGGCCGCCGACGTCCGCCGCGAGGACGAGCGCGAGCTGGCCGACGAGCTCGCGCGGCGCCTGCGCGACAGCGTCCGCGCGCACCTCGTCAGCGACGTGCCGGTCGGCGTCTGGCTGTCGGGCGGCGTCGACTCCGGCCTGCTCGCCGCGCTCGCCGCGCAGGAGTCCGGCGAGCGGCTGCGCACGTTCTCGATCGGCTTCGGCGAGCGCAGCTTCGACGAGCGCGACCGGGCGCGGCTCGTCGCGGCGCGGATCGGCTCCGACCACCACGAGGCGGTGCTCGAGGCTGAGGATGCGCAGGCGCTGCCGCGGGTCACGGCCGCCTTCGACGAGCCCTACGCCGACAGCTCGATGCTGCCGACCTGGGCCGTCGCCCGGCTCACGCGCCGCCACGTGAAGGTCGCGCTCTCCGGCGAGGGCGGCGACGAGCTCTTCGGCGGCTACCACACGTACGCCGCCGACCTGCTCGCGCCGCGGCTGGCGGGCGCGGCGCGGCTGGCGCGCCCGCTCGTCGAGCGCGTCCCGAGCTCGTCGCGGCGGGTGAGCCTGGACTACCGCGCGCGGCGCTTCGTGCGCGCCGCCGGCCTGCCGGCGCTCGAGCGCCACCACGGCTGGAAGGAGATCCTCGCGCCGGCGGTCCGCGCGCAGCTGCTGGCGCCGCTGCACGACGGCCGCGCCCCGCGCGACCCGATCGACCGGCTGCGCGCGCGCTACGCCGAGACGGCGGGCGCGCCGGCGCTCGCGCGGCTGCAGGACGTCGACCTCGCGCCGTATCTCTGCGACGACCTGCTGACGAAGACCGACCGCATGAGCATGGCCCACTCCGTCGAGGTCCGCGTGCCGTTCCTGGATCCCCACGTGGCCGAGCTCGCGTTCGCGCTGCCGACGTCCGCGAAGGTCCGCGGGACGGCGAAGAAGCGCCTGCTGCGCCAGGTCGCCGGGACGCTGCTGCCGCGCGAGATCGCGCGCGGCGCCAAGCGCGGCTTCTCGATCCCGATGGCGGCCTGGCTGCGCGGCCCGCTGCTGCCGATGGCGCGCGACCTGCTCGCGCCCGACGCGCTGCGCCGCGACGGCCTGCTCGACCCGGCCCCCGCGACGCGGCTGCTCGACGAGCACGTCGCGCGGCGCGACGACCACTCACGCGCCCTGTGGGGGCTGCTGTGCTTCGTGCTCTGGCAGCGCGAGGTCGCGCGATGAGGATCCTCGTCGTGACGCAGATGTGGCCGGGCCCGCGCGACCCCGACCTCGGCGCGTTCGTCGCGCTCGTCGTGCGCGAGCTGCGGGCGCTCGGGCACGACGTCGACGTCGCCGCGATCGACCACCGCGGCGGCAGCCCGGCGAAGTACGCGAGCCTCAGCGCGCGCGCGGTCGGCGCCGCGCGCAGCGGGCGCCCGGACGTCGTCTTCGCGCACTTCCTCTTCCCTGCGGGCGCCGCCGGCCTGGCGGCGGCGGTCGCGGTCGGCGCCCCGCTCGTCGTCATGGCGCACGGCACCGACGTCGAGAACGCGCGCAGCTCTCGTGCGCTGCGCGCGGCGACCAACGGCGTGCTCGGCCGCGCGGCGGCGGTGATCTGCAACTCGCGCTGGCTCGCCGACCGGCTCGGCCCGGTGCGCCCGCCGCTCTCGATCATCGACTGCGGCGTCGACCTCGAGGCGTTCGCGCCGCGACCGGCCGCGCCGGCGCGCGAAGCGCTCGGCTGGGGCGGCGAAGGACCGGCGTTTCTCGCCGTCGGCTCGCTCATCCCGCGCAAGCGCGTCGTCGAGCTCGCCGACGCGTTCGCGGCGCTCGGGCGCGGCAGCCTGGCCTACGTCGGCGACGGCCCGCTGCGCGCGCAGCTCGAGGGCCGACCCGGCGTGCTGCTCGCCGGCCGCGTGGCGCACGACGAGGTCCCGGACTGGATCGCGGCGTGCGACGTGCTGTGCCAGCCGTCGGCGACCGAGCCCTTCGGGCAGGCGGCGCTCGAGGCGCTCGCGATGGAGCGCTCGGTCGTCGCGACGACCCACGGCGGCCCGCCGGAGTTCGTCACGCCGCAGGCCGGCGTGCTCGTCGATCCGGCCGACGCCGGGGCGCTGCCCGCGGCGCTCATGCTCGCGGCCGCGCTGCCGTCGCCGAACCCGGCCGCCCGGGCGGCGGCGCAGGAGCACGACGTGCGCCGCCAGGCGGCGCGGATGGCCGCCGTGCTCGAGGACGCCGTCAGCCGGCGCTCTCGATGAGCGCGACGCGCCGCTGGTGGCGGCCGCCCTCGAACTCGCCGTCGAGGAACGCGTCGACGATCGCGTCGGCATGCTCGCCGTCGAGGCGACGGCCCGACAGCGTCACGACGTTGACGTCGTTGTGCGCGCGCGCGAGCGCGACCTCCTCGGGGTCGTGGGCGTTGACGGCGCGCACGCCGGGCACCTTGTTGGCGACGATCGAGACGCCGACGCCCGATCCGCAGACGAGCACCCCACGGTCGGCGTCGCCGTCGGCGACGAGCTGCGCCGCGGGACGGGCGTAGCGCGGATAGTCGGTGGACTCGTCGGTCTCGGGGCCGAGGTCGACGACGTCGTGGCCGGAAGCGGTGAGCCGTGCCTTGACGTGCTCCTTGAGCTCGTAGCCCGCGTGATCTGAAGCGATGGCGATCCTCATCCCGGGCAGACTAGTACGAGCCGTCCGCCGGCTCGCGACGGGTCGTCAGCGACACCCGGAAGCGCGACCCGCGACCGACCTCGGACTCGACCTCGACGCGGCCACCGTGCAGCTGCGCGATCCGCTTGACCGTCGCCAGGCCGACGCCGAAGCCCCCGTGGCGCGAGCGGTCGACGCGTTCGAACATCTCGAAGATCCGCTCGTGCTCGTGCTCGGGGATCCCGACGCCGTTGTCGGCGACCTCCAGGCGCCAGCCGCCCGGGACCGGCACGCAGGAGACCTTGACGATCGGGACCGGCGTGCGGGCGAAGCGCAGGGCGTTGCTCAGCAGGTTGCGCACGAGGACCGTCAGCAGCCGCGCGTCGCCGCGGACCTCGACGATCCGCCCGCGGCGCACGACCGCGCCGCTGGAGGCGACCTGGACCGCCAGCATCGCCAGCGCCTCGTCGACGACATGGTTCATGTCGACGAGCTCCAGGCCGACCTGCGCGCGGCCCACCTCGGCGTGGTGCAGCAGCGCGTCGATCAGCGTCTGCATGCGTGACGCCGTCCGCCCGATGACGTCGAGCTGGCGCAGCTCGTCGGCCATCAGGCGCTCGGCGGCGTCCTGCCGCAGCGCGTCGGCATAGCCGCGGATGATCAGCAGCGGCTCGGTGAGCTCATGCGAGATCGTCGCCGCGAGCCGGCCGATCGCGTCGGCGCCGTCCGCGCCGTCGGGCGGCGCCGCCGGCGGTCCCCCCGACTCCCGGATGACGACGGTCGCGCGCGTCACCTGGTCGCCGTTACCGGCGAGCGGCGTGATCAGCAGCTCGGCCTCGTTGTCGGCCGGTGGCCGACGGCGCACCCGCACGGTGCTCGTCTCGTGGTCGTCGAACGCGGCGCGCAGGGCACGCGCCGTCAGGCGCGCGCTGCGCGAGCTCAGCAGCGCGGCCAGCGGCCCGCCGACGAGCTGGTCGACCCCGGAGGCGTCCCCGGTCCAGCCGGCGCTGTGCGTGATGCGCCCGTGGCGGTCGACGAGCAGCACGGCGGTATCGCGCGTCGTCGCGGGCGCATGCTCGCGCACCGGCGTGACGTCGACCAGCGATACAGCGGCTCCTCGCTCCATCCGGATGTGCACATACCCGAAAACGGCCGTTGCACGTCGCGAAATTCGTCGCCGCGCCTCATACGCGGTGGCGCGCGTCGCGGGAGGCCAGCAGGCGCACCGCGAGCTCCGTCGCCTCGGCGCGCGAGCGCGGCGCCAGGCCGCGCAGGAGCCCGTCGCTGGCGGGGCTCTCGGCGGGCGGGCGCAGCAGCCGCACGAGCCGCATCGTCAGCGAGCGCGTCACCACGGCATCGCCGCCGGCGAGGCTGTGCACGACGCGCGGCAGGACCTCCAGCGGCAGCAGCTTGCTCGCGAACCCGGCGGCCCCGGAGCTCAGCGCGAGGATCGCGAAGTCGTCGTCGACGCGGTTTGACAGCAGCAGGATCGCCGCCTCGGGCGCGGCGCGATGCATGCGCGCGATGTCGTCGAGCACGGCCTCGTCGTCGCGTTCGTCGCGGTCGACGATCGCCACCGCCGGCAGCAGCTCGGCCGCGAGCGCGATCCCGTGGGCCGCGTCGGGCGTCTGCGCGGCCACCGCGATGCCGCCGCTCTGCAGCTCGGCGGCCAGCGCGCGCCGGACGATTGCATCGCGGCCGACGATCACGACGTTGGGACGAACAAGAGGGGCACCACGACCCACGTCAGCAACGTAGTCCCTCGCGACGGGGGTCTTGGGGGGCAGTTGCGCGCTGCCGCGCGGCAGACGACTGCCCACCCGTCGGCGCGCGCCGCCGTCGCGAGGCAGCGGCGTGCCTCGACGCCGGCGGGCCGCCCACCCCAGCCGCCCGCGACGTTCACCTTCGATCCCGCGCGCCAGCCGCCACCGTGTTGTGCATGGGGCCTGATCGGGGGGCGCAGATCGCGTTCGCCGCCGCGGCGGTGAGCGCGGCGGCGGTGGCCGCTGCAGCGTTGCCCCCGCTCGCGGCCGCCGCCGTCGCCGCCGCCGCGGTGTTCCCGGCGGTGCGACGCGCCTGGCTGCGGCCGGGCGAGTCCGCCGAGCTCGGCGACATCGCGCTGCGCCGCCATCTCGCGATCTGCCGGCGGCGCGAGGAGCGCGCGGCCGTCGTCGTCGCGAGCATCCAGGGTCGCCACGCGGAGATCGCGCGCGACCTGCGCATCAGCGACAGCGCGGTCGTCCGGACGGCGCCGCTCGGGGCGCTACTCGTGGCGGTGGTCGACGGACAGGAACTCGCGCTGGCCCGCATCGAGGCGCGCCTGCGCGAGCAACACCCCGGCCCGCTGGCGATCGGCTCGGCCATGTTCCCGGACGACGGGCTGACGCTCGACGTACTCGTCGCGGTCGCCAGTGCGCGCGCCCGCCTCCCGCTGGCTGAGAGCGCCGAGGCGGCCGAGGCGGGCGCGGCGCCGGGGGCGGACGAGCCGCGATGATGCCCGGCCACCTGCGCGGCATCGCCAGCGGGCGCGCGCTCGTCACCGGCTGTGCGGGCTTCATCGGATCGACGCTCAGCGAGCGGCTCGTCGCCGACGGCTGGCAGGTGCGCGGCGTGGACTGCTTCACCGACTTCTACGCGCGTGCGCGCAAGGAGGCCAACGTGCGCCGCCTGCGCGGCCAGCCGCGCTTCGAGCTCGTCGAGCGCGACATCGCGGCCGGCGACGTGCCCTACGACCTCGTCGAGGACGTCGACGTCGTCTTTCACCTCGCGGCCCAGGCGGGCGTCCGCGGCTGCTACGGAACCGACTTCGACGCGTACGTGCACTGCAACGTCGTGGCGACGCAGCGGCTGCTCGAGGCCTGCGTGGGGATGCGCCTGCAGCGCTTCGTCTACGCGTCGTCGTCGTCGGTGTACGGGCACGGGCTCGGCGACTGCACGAGCGAGGACGCGCCCTGCCAGCCGGTGTCGCCGTACGGCATGACGAAGCTCGCGACCGAGGAACTCGCCAACACGTACGCCCGCGAGAGCCGCGTCCCGGTCGTCGGGCTGCGCTACTTCTCGGTCTACGGGCCTCGCCAGCGACCGGACATGGCGTTCGCGGCGTTCGTCGATCGCGCCATCGACGGGCGCCCGATCACGGTCTACGGCGACGGACGCCAGGTTCGCGACTGGACGTTCGTCGACGACGTCGTGGCGGGCACGCTCGCGGCGGTCGACGGGCGCGTCGGCGCGGTCTACAACATCGGCGGCGGGCACCCGGTGCGGCTCGCCGACGCGATCGAGCTGCTGTCCGCGCTGCTCGATCGCCCGATCGCGGTCGAGCGCCTGCCACGGGCGCGTGGCGACGCCGCCCGGACGGCGGCCGACGGATCGCGCGCGCTGCGCGAGCTCGGCTTCGCGCCGGAGACCTCGCTGCTCGAGGGGCTGCGGGCGCAGGTGCAGTGGGCGCTCGCGGCCCGCCCCCGGATCGCGGCCTGACGGTCCGACGCGCGCGGCGGGGCTCAGGCGGGCGGCGCCGGGGCCGCGACCGCGCGAAAGCGCGCCAGCGGGATCTTCGCGGTGAGGTTGCGGCCGATCGCCGCGGGCCAGCCGGCGGTGAGGCGGTCCTCGAGATAGATCTTCGTCGATCCCGAGTTGTCGATGACGTACATCCCGTAGCGCTGCAGCGCGCGGGCGATGACCTTCGCCTCCGGCGCCAGGCCCCAGGCGGTGAAGTCGGCGTCGGTCAGGGTGGGATCGAGCTGCAGGCGCGTGCCCTCCGGCGCGTCGGTGCCGACGACGCCGCCGCCGTCGGACTTCGAGGCCGGGTAGACCATTGCGCTGGAGGGCGAGTCGTAGGCGAACGCCAGCGCATGGTCGATGTGGCCCTGGGCGATCTCCCACGGGCGCACGAGCCCCGCGAGGTACGGCGTCCCGGCGCCGCGGCCCGCGCGCCCGTCGGCGAAGCGGCCGTAGTTGCCGGCGCTCGTGCGGTAGCGCACGCCGTTCGTGGCGGAGAACGTCCCGTCGGGCTCGCGCGCGAACTGCCAGAAGCTCCACTCCACGCCGGAGGTGGGGTCCCAGAAGACGATCTGCCCGTCGCTGCCGGCCGACTGCACCGCACCGTCGGGAATCGGCACGCCGGTGACGGTGGCCCCGTAGCCGGCGCTCACGCGCGAGTCGTCGCCGTTGTCGTAGGCCGCGAAGGAGCCCGAGAAGTGCACGGTGCGCCGCGGGGTCTGTGCGTCGAAGCCGTAGACGGGCAGCGCGTACTGGTCGGGGTCGGAGGTCAGCGGCAGGTGGTTGTCGGCGATCGCGTCGACGTAGCGCTGGGACTCCGGCAGGACGGCGACGTCGGCGGCGATCGGCGTGTTCCACGGCGACGCCGCGTCGTAGGGACGCAGGGTGGCGAACGTCGACGTCCCCGCGAGGCCGATCGCGGGCGCGTCCGCCGGTCCCGTGCCCGCCGGCTGGGCGGGACCGGTCGCCGTCGACGTCTGCACGACGAGCACCGGGCGCCGGGACGGCAGCGACTCGCGCGCGCCGATGCGCAACCGCCGCGCCGTGTGCGCGACGAGCGCCAGGCCGACGCGCCCATCGCCGGCGACGGTGCGGGTGACGTCGAGCGACAGCCGGCGCCCCGTCCGGTAGGCGCCCGAGCGCGCGATCGTGGCGGAGGTCGTCGCCGGGCGGCCGCGACGCGTGAGCGTCCGCTCGCCCCAGGCCGTCCGCGCGGTGCGGCGCACGGCGAAGCCGGTCGGCGTCGAGCTCGCGGCCGACAGGCGCAGCGTCGCCTTCGTCACGGTCCCGCGCAGGCCGCGGACGTCGAAGCGCAGATAGCCGGTGGCGCGCGGCGTCCCACCGAGTTCGAGCGTCCGCGCGCGCCCGGCGGTCGCCGCCGGGACGCCGGCGACGACGTAGGTGTCGGCGCTCGCCGCGAACGACCGCGTGTCGGCCCGGGCGGCGGCGGGCGCCGCCAGCGTCGTGGCGAGCGCGACGGCGAGCGCCGCACGGCGCGCGCGCGCAGGGTGCTGCGAGACGAGGTTCACCGCACGTGTTTTCGGTCGTCGCGCGACGGGCCTGGATCGGACAGCCGTCCAGGCCCGTGGGTGAGTGGCACCCCCCAGCCGCGGGCGGAAACGACCGCAGCGCCGCGGTCGGCGCGAACTACGCTGGCGGCGATGTCACGCGCGAAGTTGCTGCTCGCCCGCGCACCGGCGCTCTACACCTGGGCGCACCGCGCCAGGACGTGGGGGCGCTTCGCGATCGGCCGCCCCGGCGAGCGCGACTTCGCCGGCTTCGGCCATTTCCGCGAGCGCGACGGGCTGTTTCTCGACGTCGGGGCGAACATCGGCCAGTCGGCGCTGTCGTTCCGGCGCATCCACCGCCGCGCGCCGATCCTGTCGATCGAGGCCAACCCCGGCCTGGAGGGCGACCTGCGGGCGCTGCGCCGCGTCCTGCGGCGCTTCGACTACCGCATCTGCGCGGCCTCGGACGTCAACGGACGGGTCACGCTGCACGTTCCCGCCTATCGCGGCCTGGCGCTCACCGGCGAGGCGTCGATCGACCCGGCGGCCGCGGGCGGCGGCTTCTGGGCGCGCCAGCAGGGCGCTCCGCGAGCCGGCATGCAGCTGCGCGCCACGGAGGTCCAGAGCGTCCGCCTCGACGACCTCGAGCTCGCCCCCGCCTTCGTGAAGATCGACGTGGAGGGCGCCGAGCTGCGGGTCCTGCGCGGGCTGTCGCGGACGCTGGCCGCCCACCGCCCCGTGATCCTCGTCGAGCGCCCCGAGGGCCGCGCGGTGCACGAGCACCTCGCAACGCTGGGCTACCGTCCGTACGTGTACGTCTGCGACGAGGATCGCTTCGCGCCCGACGGGGGGCGCGGGTCACAGAACGTGTTCTTCCTCACGAGCGACCAAGGGCTGCGTGTCGCAGGCGGCTGACGTACGAGCGCGTGCGCTTGGCGACCGGCCGTCCGTAGCGGTAGGACGCGACGCCGACGACGCCGGCCGTCGAGCGCGGGAAGAACTCGACGGCGACGAGATCGCGCGCGGTCTGCGTCCAGACGCGCTTGGCGGGCGAGTCGCCGCCGAGGAAGTCCAGCCGCCGCAAGCCCTGGCGGAAGCAGTACTCGACGACCTCGCCGCGCAGGTGGTGACCGGGGCCGAACTCGCGAAACGCGACGTCGTAGCCACCCTTCAGGCCGTACATCACGCCCGCGTGCTCGAGCATGAGCTCGCCCGCGATCGGGCGCCCGTCGAGCTCCAGGAAGGCCAGTCGCAGCCAGCCGCCGGCGGCTGCCCAGCGCGCGACCTCGTCGTAGAAGGCGGCGGTCGCGGGGTCGCTGGCGATCGCGGTGCCGGCCTCGCGCTTCCAGCCCGATCCTTCGAGCGCGAGAACGTCCGCGAGCCGTTCGTCCAGCCGCTCCCAGCGGTCCTCGAAGCGCACGGCGATCTCGCCGACCTCCGCCAGGCGTCGCCGGCGGCGGCGGATGTTGGCCCGCGCGCGCGGGTGCATGGCCCGCAGGTAGGC
>Ga0310811_10007566_pt1 | contig 13941 bp, 8 predicted proteins | sample YCmetagenome_FD_207642 | JGI IMG/M metagenome (GOLD analysis project Ga0310811, IMG submission 207642) | Soil microbial communities from experimental microcosm in Duke University, North Carolina, United States - YC | ecosystem: Engineered > Artificial ecosystem > Soil microcosm > Unclassified ... | reverse complement strand
GTCGACAACGTCAGCAGCGTCACGCCGCTGGATGCGATACCGGCCACCGATCACTGGCTGAAGACCACGCCCGGCACCGTCGCCGAGTTCTCCGCTACCTGCTACTTCTTTGCGCGCGAACTGCAGAAGACGCAGGACGTGCCGATGGGCCTGATCGTTTCCGCCTGGGGCGGCTCGCGCATCGAGCCGTGGATGAGCATGCAGGCGCTGCGGAAGGTCGGTGGTTTCGACCAGGGGCTCGATCTGCTCGCCCTGCACCAGAAAGATCCGGCGCAGGCCGGCGAACAATGGAGTCGCCAGTGGCAGGCGTGGTGGCATTCGCGGCCTGGCGTGAGCGAAAGCAATGAGCCGTGGAACCCCGCACGCGTCACGCACCAGGGCTGGCAGCATGCGCCGCTCGACAAGGGTGCGTGGCAGCGCTGGGGCGTGCCGGAACTGGCCAACTTCACCGGCACGCTGTGGTATCGCACCACCCTGAAGCTGAGCAAGGCGCAGGCCGAGCAGGCGAACGAACTGTCGCTGGGTGCGATCAACGAGACCGACCAGACCTGGGTGAACGGCCATTGGGTCGGCACCGGCTACGGCGGTGAACGTACCTACAAGCTGCCGCCCGGCATGCTGCACGAAGGCGACAACCTGATCGCCATCAACGTGCTCGGCACCTATCGCGACGATGGCCTGTACGGCCCGGCCGACAAGCGCGCACTCCGTCTGGGCGATGGTTCGTCGGTATCGCTGGGCGACTGGGAATACCAGGTGGTGCCCAAGTCGTACGGTTCGCCGCCGAGCCTGCCGTGGCATCCCACGGCGGGCCTGGCCACGCTGCACAACGGCATGATCGCGCCGCTCGGTGCATACGGTGTGCGCGGTGCGCTGTGGTACCAGGGTGAATCCAACACCGGCGATGCCGGCAACTATCGACGCCTGCTCGAAGCACTACGCGAGGATTTCCGCACGCAGTTCGGCGCATCGCTGCCGATGCTGATCGTGCAGCTCGCCGGCTATGGCCCGGCGCCGGTGCATCCGGTGGAAAGCGGCTCGGCCGACGTGCGCGAAGCGCAGCGCCTCGCAGCGGCGGATGACGCGCATTCGGGGCTTGCCGTGGCGGTGGATATCGGCGAGCGCACGGACATCCATCCGGCCAACAAGCAGGAGCTGGGGCGCCGCCTCGCACGCGCCGCGCGTCACGTGGTGTACGGCGAAACGTTGCCGCCTTCCGGCCCGGTGGGCGCGAGCGCGCGGCGCGACGGCGACACGGTGACGCTCAGCTTCCGCGATGTCACCGCGCCGATGGTGGCGTACGGTGCGGATCACCCGATCGGCTTCGAACTTTGCGGCGCGCAGGCCGACACCTGCCACTACGCCGACGCCGACATCCACGGCAACCAGGTGGTGCTGCACGCGTCGATGCCCACGGTGTCGATCACCCGCGTGCGTTACTGCTGGGCCGACAGCCCCATCTGCACCCTCTATGACGGCTCGGGCCTGCCGGCAGGCCCGTTCCAGTTGTCGCTCTCCACGTCTTCTGCTGATCAGGAAAAACATCCATGAGCACCGCTCCCATCGACCACCAGGGTTCCGCACGCGACCGCGAGATTGTCGAGGCCAAGGTCATCGTCACCTGTCCGGGTCGCAACTTCGTCACGCTGAAGATCGTCACGCGCTCGGGCGTCACCGGCCTGGGCGATGCCACGCTTAACGGACGCGAACTGGCGGTGGCTTCGTACCTGCAGGATCACGTGGTGCCGAACCTGATCGGACGCGATGCGGGTCGTATCGAGGACATCTGGCAGTTCTTCTACCGTGGCGCGTACTGGCGCCGTGGCCCGGTCACCATGACCGCGCTCGCCGCCGTCGACGTCGCGTTGTGGGACATCCTCGGCAAGATGGCGGGCCTGCCGATCTACCAACTGCTCGGTGGACGTTCGCGCGAAGGCGCGCTGGTGTACGGCCACGCCAACGGTCGCGACATTGGCGAAACAAGCGAAGAGGTGGCGCGCTTCAAGGAGATGGGTTTTCTCGCCATCCGTGCGCAGTGCGGCGTGCCAGGCGTGAAGAAGGCCTATGGCATCTCGGTGGGCGGCAAGCCGTACGAGCCGGCCGAAAGCGAACTGCCGCTGGAAACCGTGTGGTCCACGCCGCGCTACCTCGATGTGGTGCCCAAGCTGTTCGAACGCCTGCGCGCCGACCATGGCGACGAGGTGGAACTGCTGCACGACGTGCACCATCGCCTCACGCCGATCGAAGCCGCCCGCCTGGCGCGCAGCCTGGAGCCGTATCGCCTGTTCTGGCTGGAAGACAGTACGCCGGCGGAAAACCAGAAATCCTTCGAGCTGATCCGCCAGCATTCCGTGACACCGCTGGCGGTGGGCGAGGTGTTCAACTCGATCTGGGACTGCAAGCATCTGATCGAGAACCAGCTGATCGACTACATCCGCACCACCATCGTGCACGGCGGCGGCATCACGCATCTGCGTCGCCTTGCCGACTTCGCCGCGTTGCATCAGGTGCGCACCGGCTTCCATGGCGCCACTGATCTCTCGCCGGTGTGCATGGGCGCAGCGTTGCATTTCGACACGTGGGTGCCGAACTTCGGCATCCAGGAATACATGTTCCATTCGGACGAGACGAACGAAGTCTTCCCGCACGACTATGAGTTCCGCGCAGGTCGCCTGCATTGCGGCGAGAGCGCGGGCCATGGCGTCACCATCGACGAGAAGCTTGCCGCGCGCTTCCCCTACGCGCCCAAGCAGTTGCCGATCGCGCGGCTGGAAGACGGCTCGATGTGGGATTGGTGAGCACGATGCGCCGCCTTCTTCGTCGTGTCGCGTGCGGGCTCGCCCTGGTGCTGGGGACGGCGGTGCATGCGCAGGAGCCGGTGTTGTTCGACTGGTTCGAATACCGCGGACACGATGCCGCGTTCGAGCAGCCGTTGCCGCCGGGCCACTACTACAACCCGGTGCTGACCGGCTTCAGTCCGGATCCCAGCGTGGTGCGCGTCGGTGACCGCTACTACCTGGTGAACTCCAGCTTCGTGTACTTCCCCGGCCTTCCGGTGTACGAGAGTCGCGACCTCGTTCACTGGGCGCTGATCGGCCATGTCATCGACCGACCGTCGCAGGTGAAGCTGGACGGTCAAGGCATGTCGCGTGGCCTGTACGCGCCGGCGATTTCGCATCACGACGGCACGTTCTATGTGATCAACACCTCGGTGGATAGCGGCGGCAATTTCATCGCCACCGCGACGAATCCAGCGGGGCCGTGGTCCGATCCGGTGTGGTTGCCCGGCCTGGCCGGCGGCATCGATCCCTCGCTGTTCTTCGATGACGACGGCAAGGCATACGTCGTCAACAACGGCGTGCCCGAAGGTGGCTCGCGCTACGACGGTCATCGCGCGATCTGGATGCAGGAGTTCGATCTCCGCCAGCATGCGCTGGTGGGACCGCGACGCGTGCTGCTCGATGGTGGTGTCGATCCGGCCACCAAACCGATCTGGATCGAAGGCCCGCATGTCTACAAGCGCGATGGCTGGTACTACCTGATGTGCGCCGAGGGCGGCACCGGGCCGCAACATTCGGAAGTGGTGTTGCGCAGCCGCGCCGTGTGGGGACCATACACGCCGTACAGCGGCAATCCGATCCTCACGCAACGCGATCTTCCGTCCGATCGCAACCAGCCGATCGTCAACGCCGGTCATGCCGATCTGGTGGAGGCACAGGATGGCAGCTGGTGGGCCGTGTTCCTGGCCAGCCGCGCCTATGATCGGGTGCACTACAACACCGGGCGCGAGACCTTCCTGCTGCCGGTGACATGGAAGGACGGATGGCCGTCCATTCTTCCCAAGGGAAAGGTGGTTCCGCAGGTGGTCAAGGGGCCGGCGCTGCTGGCACGCGAAACGCAGGCTCCGCACAGTGGCAACTTCACCTGGCGCGACGACTTCGACAAGCCCGCATTGGATGCTTCGTGGATGTTCGTGCGTATCCCGGCCCAGCCCTGGGCCGACCTGCGCACGCATCCCGGGCAACTCGCCATCCATCCGCAAGCGGATGACCTGGACACGCTGCACGACCCGTCCTTCCTGGCACGTCCGCAGCAACACCTCGCTTTCGATGCCAGCACGCAGCTGGTCGCGCCGGTGCAGGCCAATGTCGAAGCCGGCCTTGCGGCCTTCCAGAACGAACACTACTGGTACGCGTTCGGCATCCATCGCGAAGGGCAGCAATGGCTGCTGACCGTGCGCCGCCATCGCGGTGCGGACAGCGACGTGCTCGCGACCGCCACGCTCGCCAAGGCGCCACAACACCTGCAATTGAAGATCAGTGGCGATGGCGGCCGCTACGGCTTCGCCTACGACGATGGCACGGGCTGGCAATGGCTGCTGCGCGATGCCGACGGCACGGTGCTCAGCACCGACGTGGCCGGCGGCTTCGTGGGCACCACACTGGGGCCGTACGCGCGCCTGCTGCATCAACCTTGAGAGGAAACGGATGAAGAGCTCGATGCACCGGGAAGCGAATGACCGCAGGCGCACGCTGCTGCAAACGATGGCGGTGGCCGTGCTGCTCGCGCTGGGTACGTCCTCCTGCGCGCCGCATGCGGATACGACCAGGCATGCAGCAAGCGCCACGCCGGTGTACCTCGATCTCAACCGCAGCTTCGAAGATCGCGCCGCCGACCTCGTCTCGCGCATGACGCTGGAAGAGAAGGTCGCGCAGATGCAGAACAACGCGCCGGCCATTCCGCGCCTGGGCGTGCCCGCCTACGAGTGGTGGAACGAAGGCCTGCATGGCGTGGCGCGCGCGGGCGGTGCCACGGTGTTTCCGCAGGCGATCGGTCTTGCCGCCACCTTCGACACCACGCTGATGGGCCAGGTGGCCACCGCCGTCAGCGACGAGGCGCGCGCCAAGCACCAGGAATTCCTGCGGCACGACATGCACGGCCGCTACGAAGGCCTGACGTTCTGGTCGCCCAACATCAACATCTTCCGCGATCCCCGCTGGGGCCGTGGCCAGGAGACCTACGGTGAGGATCCCTTCCTCACCTCGCGCATGGGCGTGGCCTTCGTGCGCGGCTTGCAGGGCGACGATCCGACTTATCGCAAGCTCGACGCCACGGCGAAGCATTTCGCCGTGCACAGCGGACCGGAATCGGAGCGTCACCGCTTCGATGTGCACCCGAGCGAGCGCGACCTGCACGACACCTACCTGCCGGCGTTCCAGGCGTTGGTGCAGGAGGGCCACGTCGACGCGGTGATGGGCGCCTACAACCGCGTGAACGGCGATTCCGCTTCGGCCAGCCCGCGCCTGTTGGGCGAGATCCTGCGCAAGGATTGGGGCTTCAAGGGCTACGTGGTATCCGACTGCGACTCGGTCGACGACATCTTCGCGCGCCACAAGATGGTGGCGACGGCCGAAGAAGCGTCTTCGCTGGCGGTGAAGAACGGCGACGACCTCAACTGCGGCCACACCTATGCCGCGTTGGTAAACGCCGTGCACCAGGGCCTGATCAGCGAAGCGGACATCGACGTCTCGCTCAAGCGACTGATGCTGGCGCGCATGCGGCTAGGCATGTTCGATCCGCCCGAGCGCGTGCGCTGGGCGCAGATCCCGTACTCGGTCAATCAGTCGCCCGAGCACGATGCGCTGGCACGCCGTGCGGCCGAGGCGTCGATCGTGCTGCTGAAGAACGATGGGATCCTGCCGTTGTCACGCGAGCTCAAGCAGGTGGCGGTGATCGGCCCGACGGCCGACGACGTCACCGCGCTGCTGGGCAACTACCACGGTACGCCGGCGGACCCGGTGACCATCCTGCAGGGCATCCGCGAAGCGCTTCCGCAGGCGGAGGTGACCTATGCCAAAGGCGCCTCGCTGGTACAGGGCTTCGATGGCCAGGGCACGTCGGCGCTGATCGAGGCGCGCTACCTGCGTCCTTCCGCGGATGCCACGGAGCATGGACTCAAGGCCGAGTATTTCCGCGGCAACGATTTCGCCTCGACGCCGGTGCTCACGCGCGTCGATCCGAAGATCGGCTTCCAGTGGGACCACGGCACGCCCACCGACGACCTGATCATGCGTGGCGAACTGCCGTCGGATCGTGCATTGGCCATCCATGAATTCAGCGTGCGCTGGAGCGGCCAGCTGCTGCCGCCGATGTCCGGCCGCTACGAAGTGAGCGCGCCGGCCAGCGATGGCTATCGACTGTATGTGGATGGACACCTGGTGCTCGACGCCTGGGGTGGCGATCCCACCGTAAAGCGTCCCAGCAGTGCCTTCGTGGATCTCAAGGCCGGCAAGGCCTATGACGTGCGCCTGGAGTACGCCAACAGCAACCAGAACCACGACGTGCGCCTCGCCTGGCGCCTACCCGGCGCCAAGCCGCCCCTGGAGGAAGCCTTGGATGCGGCACGCCGTGCGGACGTGGTGATCTACGTCGGCGGCCTCAACAGCGACGTGGAAGGTGAGGAGATGAAGGTCAACTACCCCGGCTTCGCCGGTGGTGATCGCACCGACCTGCGCCTGCCCGCCACGCAGGAAAAGCTGCTGGAAGCGCTACGCCGCACCGGCAAGCCGATGGTGATGGTGCTCACCTCCGGCTCCGCCCTGGCCATCGACTGGGCCAAGCAGCATGTGCCCGGCATCGTGCTGGCCTGGTATCCCGGCCAGCGCGGCGGCAACGCGGTGGCCGACGTGCTGTTCGGCGCGGTGAGCCCCGCCGGCCGCCTGCCGGTCACCTTCTACAAGGCCAGCGAAAAGCTGCCCGCGTTCGACAACTACGACATGCGCGGCCGCACCTACCGCTATTTCGAAGGCACGCCGCTGTATCCGTTCGGCTATGGCCTGTCCTATACCAGCTTCGGCTACTCGGGCCTCGCGCTCGACCGCGACAGCATCGCGCGCGACGGCAGCATGCACGTGACGGTGAAGGTGAAGAACACCGGCCATCGCACCGGCGACGAAGTGGTGCAACTCTATCTGCGGCCGCTGCAGGCGAAGGGGCCGCAGGCATTGAAGGATCTGCGCGGCTTCAAGCGCATCTCGCTGCAGCCGGGCGAAGAGCGTGAGGTCGGTTTCACCGTGTCGGCCGCAAAGGATCTGCGCTATTACGATGAACAACAGCGCGAAGATGCAGTAACGCCCGGTCGCTACGAAGTGCAGGTCGGTGCCTCCAGCGCCGACATCCGCGCCACCAAGACATTCACGGTGACGCCTTGAGGACCCTCGCATGAGCCATCCATCCCAACGCGCACGCATCGTCTGCTTCGGCGAACTGCTGCTGCGGTTGTCGCCATCCGGCCAGGAACTGCTGTTGCAGTCGCCGCGGCTCGACGCCCGCTTCGGCGGCGCCGAAGCCAACGTGGCATGCTCGCTGGCCATCCTCGGCCATGACAGCGCCATGGTCAGCGCGTTGCCCGACAATGCTGTTGGCCACGCCGCCGAGGGCGAGCTGCGTCGCCACGGCGTGGATACCTCGGGCATGCGCTATGCGGAAGGCCGCATGGGTCTGTATTTCCTCACGCCCGGCGCCATGCAGCGACCCACCGACGTGCTGTACGACCGCACGAGCTCAGTGTTCTCTCACACCAGTGCAGATAGCTACAACTGGCCGCGGCAGCTTGAAGGCGCGCATTGGTTGCACCTTTCGGGCATCAACCTCGCGCTCAACGACACCACCGCGGAGGCCGCGCTGGCCGCCGTACGCGCTGCGCGCGAGAAGGGCGTGCGCGTTTCCTTTGACTGCAATTACCGCAGCAAGCTGTGGGGCGAGCGCGCCGCGAAGGCGCCCGCACTGCTGCGCGAAGTGATCCATCATGCCGAACTGGTGTTCGGCAACGATCGTGACGTAGCGCTGATTCTCGGCGAGGCCTTCACGCAGGACGACGCCGGCGAGCGCTTCGCCGCCGCCGCTGCCGCCGCGTTCGATACGTGGCCGAACCTGCGTCGTCTGGTGGCGACCGCGCGTCTGCACAGCAACGTGGACGATCATCAGCTATCCGGCTTGCTGGCGCTGCGCGATCGCGTGTTGCATACGTCGCCGCACACGCTCACTGGCATCGTCGATCGCATCGGCGGCGGTGACGCGTTTGCTGCGGGTTTCCTGCATGGCTTGTTGCGTGACATGAGCGAGGAGGCGGCGCTCGACTTCGCCATGGCCGCCACGTGCCTCAAGCATTCCATTCCCGGCGATGTGAACCTGTCGCGCGAGGCGGATATCCGCGCCTATCTCGCACAGGACGGTTTCGAGGTGAAGCGTTGATGAGGGTGGACTCGGTTCTCAAGCGGCTTTCCGCGCGCGCATTGGCAGGGCTGCCCGCATCGGTGGCGACGCCGGCTTACGCGCTGGACGAGGTGCGCATCGGCGTCGTGCATATCGGCGCGGGCGCGTTTCATCGCGCGCACCAGGCGGTGTATCTCGACGATCTGCTGGCGCGCTTCCCGGACTGGGCTATCTGCGGTGTTTCCCTGCATAGCAGCGAGGCGCGCGACGTGTTGCGCCCGCAGGACGGTCTGTATGCCTTGTCGCTGCTGGGTCGCGAGAGTCGCCTGCGCGTGATCGGTTCGGTGCGCGAATGGCTGTGCGGGCGCGATGAGGGCGCGGCCGTGCTTGCGCGACTGGCCGATCCGCAGGTGAAGCTGGTGACGCTGACCATCACCGAGAAGGGTTACTGCCTGGCCGGCCCCGACCTGGACATGAATCCGGATATCGTCCACGATCTGGCCTCGCCGCAAACGCCGCGCAGTGCCATCGGCTATCTCGTGGAAGGCTTGCGCCTGCGCCGCGAGCGAGGCGCGACGCCCTATACCGTGCTCAGTTGCGACAACCTCGCCGACAACGGCCATCGCCTGCGCCGCGCAGCGCTCCAGTACGCGCAGCGCTTTGATCGCGCGCTGGCCGACTGGATCGAGGCGCACGTTGCGTTTCCGTGCTCGATGGTGGACAGCATCACGCCAGCCACCGACGATGCGCTGCGCGAGCGCGTGCAACTCGAGCTTGCCGTGACCGACGCGTGGCCCATCCAGCGCGAAACCTATACGCAATGGGTGGTCGAGGATCGCTTCTGCAACGACCGCCCGCCGCTGGAGTTGGCCGGCGTCACCCTGAGCCAGGACATCGCGGGCTACGACCGCGCCAAGCTGCGCCTGTTGAATGGCGCGCACTCGTCGCTGGCCTATCTCGGTTCGTTGATGGAGATCGACAGCGTGGGCGAGGCGATGGCCGAACCTGCGCTGGCGGCCTTCGTCGAGCGGCTGATGCGCGAGCACATCGCGCCGGTGATCGCCTTGCCGGAAGGCCTCGACGCGCGGAGTTATATCGACGCGATTCTGGAGCGCTTCCGCAATCCGGCCATTCGCCACCGGCTCTCCCAGATCGCATGGGACGGATCGCAGAAGCTGCCCGTGCGTCTGCTCAGCACCATCAGTGAAGCGCTCGCGCAGGGGCGGACCATCGCGCCGCTGTGCATCACGGTGGCCGCGTGGATGCATTTCGTGCGCCGGCAAGCCCATCGCGGCATAGCACTGGTCGATCCGTTGAACGACACGCTCTCGGCGCTAGGGTTGGCCTGCAGCGGCGATCCTGAAACCGATGTGCCTGCCTTCCTGGCCCTGGACGCGGTATTCGCGCCGCTCTCGGGCGACGAGCGATTCCGGTCATGGTTGCTGCGCGCGTATGGCGCCCTGGGCGACGCCAGGCCGGCGACGGTGGCGCGCGTGCTCCAGGCGGTTTAGCGCGGGGCTCACCAGGTACATGAGAGAAAAGCGGATGAAGATGCGGATGAATCGCCTGGCCGCCTGGATGAGCGCGCTGGCCCTGCTGGCGGGTACGGCGCATTCGGCCGAGCTGCCGCGGGTGACGCACACGCAGGGCGCTAGCCAGCTTATCGTGGACGGCAAGCCGTACGTGATCTTCGGTGGCGAGCTCGGCAACTCTTCGGCAGGCACCGAGGCCCAGGCGGATGCGATCCTGCCGCGCCTTTCGGCGCTGCACGTCAATACGGTGCTGATGCCGATGGCGTGGGATCAACTGGAACCGAAGGAAGGCAACTACGATTTTCGCCTGCTCGACCACTGGATAGACGTGGCGCGTGCCCAGCACATGCACCTGGTGTTGCTGTGGTTCGGCAGCTGGAAGAACAGCTTCTCCGAGTACGCGCCGAGTTGGGTGAAAGCCGACGTGCGGCGTTTCCCGCGCGTGCGTGGCATCGACGGCGCGCCGCTGGAGATCCTCTCCACCTTCGGCGAGGAGACGCTGCGCCTGGACGCCAAGGCGTTCGCCGCGCTGATGGCGCATCTGCGCGCGAAGGACAAGCAGCAGACCGTGCTGATGGTGCAGGTGGAGAACGAAGTGGGCGTGCTCGGCGAGCGTCGCGATCGTTCGGAGCCTGCCAACCGTGCATTCAACGCCGATGTGCCAGCGAGCCTGCTGCAGGCCCTGCTGGCTCGCCTCAACGCGATGACGCCCGAGCTGGCCGCGCACTTCAATCCCCAAGGGCATACGTGGAAAGACGTCTTCGGCGACGCCGCGGACGAGGTGTTCATGGCGTGGCGCTATGCCACCTACATCGACGCGGTGGCGGCTGCGGGCAAGGCGCAGTACGCATTGCCGATGTATCTCAACGTGCAGCTGCCCGCGCCGCAGGAGCGTGCCGGTGAATATCCCAGCGGCGGCTCGCATCCCTACTTTCAGCAGGTGTACCAGGCGGTCGCCAGCCACATCGATTTCTATTCGCCGGACATCTACTGGCCGGAGTTTGCGTACTGGGTGCAGCGCTACCAGGCGCTGGGCAATCCGGTGTTCGTGCCCGAGGCGAGGCTGGAGGCAGGGCCGTACAACGCGCTGTACCTGTACGGCGAAGCGCGGGGTTTCGGCTTTAGCCCGTTCGATATCGACAGCTTGCCGGCGCCCGGCAACGACGCCGCATCATCGCCGCTGCTGATGCAGGTCTACGGCGAATTGCGCGAGCTGGGCGACATGCTGCCCACGGCGCAGGCCGACGGGCGCACGCGTGGACTGGTGTTGCATGCGACCAGTCCGCGTCCGACCCAGACGGTGGCGCTGGGTGGCTATCTGTTCGAGGGCACGCTGTCGCGCTCCTGGCCGGCCCGGTCGCTGGAAACCCAGGATGGCGCGATGCTGGTGCTGCAGTCGTCGCCGGACGAGTTCTATATCGTCGGCACCGGGCTTACCGTCACCATCCGCCGCGATCCGGACGTGGACGCGCGCGTGGCGGGCATCGACAGCATCGAAGAGATCTCCCGCCAAGGCGGCACGTGGCAGACGTTGCGTCGTTTGAATGGCGACCAGAGCAACCAGGGGCGCCAGCTGATGATGGATCCGCACAACGCGCACGTGTATCGCGTGCGTGTGCACGCGATCGAGCGCTGATGCCCGGGCGTCCCATCCGGTGTGGATGGGACGCCTCGCAAACGCGCATCAGCCTAGCTTGTAGGCCTTCTTGGGCAGACGGTAGGCGAGATCGATCGCCACCTCGACCGCTTCGTCTTCGTCCATGCGGTGCTCGGCCACCAGCTTGGCGAGGAACGCGCAATCGATGCGACGGGCCACGTCGTGCCGCGCAGGAATCGACAGGAAGGCGCGCGTGTCGTCGTTGAAGCCGACGGTGTTGTAGAAGCCGCCGCTGGCCAGGGTCTGCTCGCGGAAGCGCCACATGCCTTCCGGCGCATCGTGGAACCACCAGGCCGGGCCGAGGAACAGCGACGGGTAGTGTCCCGCAAGCGGTGCCAGCTCGCGGCTGTAGGTGCTCTCGTCGAGCGTGAACAGGATCAGCTGGAAATTCGGCTCGTTGCCGAAACGATCGAGCAGTGGCTTCAGCGCATGCACGTATTCGGTGCGCAGCGGGATGTCCGCGCCCTTGTCGCGCCCATAACGCTCGAACAGGCCGAGGTTGTGGTTGCGGAAGCAGCCAGGATGCAGCTGCATCACGAGACCATCTTCCACGCTCATCGCCGCCATTTCGGTAAGCATCTGCGCGCGGAACAGCTCGGCCTCCGCAGCGGACGCCTTGCCGCGCACCACCGTGTCGAACAGGCGGGCGGCCTCGGCGGGCGAGAGGTTGGCCGTGGCGGCGGTGGGATGCCCATGGTCGGTGGAAGTGGCGCCCATGCCCGCGAAGTAAGCGCGACGCTGGCGGTGCGCGCGCAAGTAGCCGCTCCAGCTGTGTACGTCTTCGCCGGTGAGCTCGCCGAACTGCTGCAGGGCGGCGGGGAACTGTTCGTGCTCGGGGTCGATCACGGCGTCGGGTCGGTACGCCGTGATCACGCGGCCTTGCCAGCCGCTGTCGCGGATGGCCGCATGGTGTTCCAGCGGATCCAGCGGCGATTCGGTGGTGGCGATCAGCTCGATGCGGAAGCGTTCGAACAAGGCACGCGGCAGGAAGCCGGGCTGGCGCAGCGCCTCGTTGATGTGGTCGAAGTAGAGGTCGGCCGAATCCGCACTGAGTCGCACGCGCAGGCCGAACACCTCATGGAACACATGGTTCAGCCACATCGATGAGGGCGTGCCGCGGAACAGGTGAAAGCGTTCCGCGAACACGCGCCACGCCTCGCGCGGGTCGACCTCGGCACGGGAGCCGTCGGCGCGTGGAATGCCCAACGCATCCAGCGATACGCCCTGGCTGTAGAGCATGCGAAACACGTAGTGGTCCGGTACCAGCAGCAGTTCCGTCGCGTTGGCAAACGGAGCGTTGTGCGCAAACCACGCGGGGTCGGTATGGCCGTGCGGGCTGATGATCGGCAGCGTCGCCACATGTGCATACAGGCGACGCGCGATCGCACGCTGCAAGGGATCGGAGGAGAACAGGCGATCGTCGTGCAGCGCCAGGGGTTGGGGTCTGGTGGTCATGGCAGGGCTTCGATGGCGTGACTGAATTCAGTGAGGGGGGACGACGGGCGTGCCGTGCACATACTCGCGCAACCAGCTCAGCGCGGGGCGTTCGCTGCCGTCCTTGTCGATCAGGTAAGCGCGCTGCTTGTCGCGCCAGAGACCGGGACGAAAGCCCCACAGCGTGATGCCGCGTACGTCGGGATGTTCCCAGAACACCGGGAACACCCGCTGGTAGTCCTTGAGCTGCTGCGCATCGCTACGCCCGTCGATGTCGAGTTCGGTGATGTAGATCGGCAGCCCGGTGGCCGCCAGCCGGTCGAGGTTGGCGCGATGCACCGTCATGGGCACGTCGGGCGTGGTCTCGAAGGCATGCTCCTGCAGGCCAATGCCGTCGAGCAGGTGCTCCTTCTGCAGCAGCGCAATGATCGCCAGGTACTGGCCCGTACTCTTTGCGCTGCGCGTGATGCTGTAGTCGTTGATCAGAAGCTTGGCGTGGGGAAAGCGCTGGCGAGCCATCCGGAAGGCCGTGAGTATCCAGTCCCACCCCGTGCTGCCCTTGTCGCCGAGCGCGCGCGCATAGTTGCCGCCGTCCTTGCGTGTGCCCATCGGCGGATGGTGCAGGGCCTCGTTCACCACTTCGACGAAATCGGCATCGGGATAGCGCTCGGCGAGCGCGTCGAACCAGTGTTCAACCGCCTTGCGCTGCTCGTCCGGCGGCAGCGTGCGCACCCATGCGGGCTGCTGCTGGCCCCACACCAGCACGTGCAGGTGGAACGGGAAACCGTGGTCCTTGGCGAAGCGATAGGCTTCGTCCAGCGCCGACCAGTTCATGGTGCCGCGCACGGCTTCCACGCTGGCCCATTTGCCGGCGTTCTCGGGCGTGACCTTGTTCCAGTAGTCGGCGAAGCCTTCCGTCTGCAACGCACTATAGGCGCTGCCGAGAAATTTCTGCTGTCCCGCGGCCAGCGGCGCGGCTACCGCTTGCGATGCAAGCAACGCAAGCGCGAACGTCAACCATCCTGCAAGTCCTGCTTTCACGCGTCACTCCCCCTGAAGTTTCGTTTGGACGTCCAGCTGCACCGGCTCCAGCGTCGGGGCCAG